>Ga0335082_10001984_pt1 | contig 21981 bp, 22 predicted proteins | sample Lox_Sample_41_FD_206718 | JGI IMG/M metagenome (GOLD analysis project Ga0335082, IMG submission 206718) | Soil microbial communities from Loxahatchee National Wildlife Refuge, Florida, United States - Lox_Sample_4.1 | ecosystem: Environmental > Terrestrial > Soil > Wetlands | place: USA...
CGGGCATACGGAAACCCAGTTTCTCGTTTCTAGTTTCTCGTTTCTTGTTGGGCATCAGTCGAGAAAACGATTGGTGATTGCAGCGTAAGAATCCACCCGGCGGTCGCGCAGGAAGGGCCAGTTGCGGCGCACGTCCTCAAGCTTCTTCAGGTCGACCTCGCCGATCAGGATCTCTTCCTTATCGTGTGAGCCTTCGGTGATCACTGTGCCGAACGCGTCGCACAGGAACGACCCGCCCCAGAATTCCAGCCCCGGACCCGGCGCGCTCTGGCCGCGGATGTTCCCGGTCTCGTGCCCGACTCGGTTCACCACCGCGACGTAGACCCCATTGGCGATGGCGTGGGCGCGCTGGATGGTCCGCCAAGCGTCATGCTGCACCGTGCCGAACTCCTGCTTCTCGGCCGGGTGCCAGCCGATGGCGGTGGGGTAGAACAGGACGTTTGCCCCCTGCAACGCCGTCAGCCGTGCTCCCTCCGGATACCACTGGTCCCAGCAGACCAGCGTCCCCAGCCGCGCGGCGGAGGTGTCGAAGGCCTTGAAGCCCAGGTCGCCGGGCGTGAAGTAGAACTTTTCGTAGTACAGCGGGTCGTCCGGGATGTGCATCTTCCGGTACAGCCCCTTCAGACTGCCGTCGGAATCGAGGACCGCCGCGGTGTTGTGGTAGACGCCCCGGGCGCGTTTTTCGAAGACCGACGCAATGACCACGACCTTGGCCTCGCGGGCGGCTTCAGCGATCGCCTGGGTGGTCGGTCCCGGGACCGGCTCAGCCAGATCGAACAGCGCGGCATCCTCGCGCTGACAGAAATACTGGGTGCGGAACAGCTCTGGAAGGCAGACGATATGAGCGCCCTTGCGCCCGGCTTGGCCTACGAATTCGCAGGCGCGGCGGACATTCATGTCCGGATCGGGACCGCAGGACATCTGCACCAGGCCAACGTTGAATTTTTCGAGCATCGAGCGGCTAGGATAACAGCAAATCCGCCGGCGGGCGCCAGTCGTCAGCGTCATTGACGCGGTGCATGGCGGCAAGTTAGTTTCGTACGTTTCCTTCCTTACAGTTCTGCAATCCTGAGGTGCGACCTTGAAAAAGACCGAAGGCTCGGGAGTCGAGCGCAAGCTGCACGACCCGAAGAAGGACAAGCTCAGCCCGGTACATCCGCTGGACCTGCGCAATGCGGCCTCCATCGATGGGCTCGTGCGGGCCATGGCCGATACCGCATTTACCGGCCGCCAGCTGGGCGAGGCCGCCGATGTCCTCGAGGCCATGGCGCGGGACAAAGACTGCTTCGTCGTGATGACCCTGGCGGGCGCCATGACCGTCGCCAAGCAGGGCCTGATCATCACCGACCTGATCGAGCACGGCATCGTGAATGCCATCGTCTCCACCGGCGCCCTGATGGCGCATGGCCTGGTCGAGGCCACCGGCTGCGAGCACTTCCGCTACGACCCGCGCATGAACGACGTCGAGCTCTACGAGGCCGGCTACAACCGCGTCTACGACACGCTGGAGCCGGAGACCAACCTCAACCACGTGGAGGAAGTCTTCGGCGAGGTCCTGGAAAAATGGAACGCGAAAGAGATTGCCTGCTCCTACAAGCTGAACCGCGCCATCGGAGAGCACCTGCACCGGACGACCAAGGCCCGCGGCATACTCAAATCGGCGTATGAGAAGAACGTGCCGGTGTTCGTGCCGGCATTCACCGACTCCGAGCTCGGCCTGGATTTCGCGTTGCACAACATGGACCTGCGAAAGCGAAAGAAGCCGGAGATCCCCTTCAATCCGTTCCTCGATCTGGAACACTTCGCGGAGACGTTGCTGAAGCAGAAGCGGCTGGGCATCTTCACCATCGGAGGCGGGGTGCCCCGCAACTGGGCGCAGCAGTTCGGCCCATTCGTCGAGCTGCGCCACCGCCGCGGCGGGGAAGACCTCCCGCTCAAGCGCTACCACTACGGCCTGCGCATCTGTCCCGAGCCGGTGTACTGGGGCGGGCTGTCGGGCAGTCCCTACAGCGAGGCCATCTCCTGGGGCAAGTTTGTGCCTCCGCACGAGGGCGGACGCTTCGGAGAGGTGTTCGTGGACGCCACGGTGGGACTGCCGCTGATCGTGGCCGCTGTGTTCGAGCGCCTGGGGATCAACCAGGATCGATAGCCATCAATCGAAGATCAGGATCGCCGCCGCGATCACCGTGGTCCAGCGTCCGCGCTTGTCTCCCACCGCCGACTGCGTGATGTTCGCCGTGCGCACGATCTTGTTGGAGATGCGGTAGATCTCTTTCTTCTCATCCCACGACCGGTCCGGATCGAACTCCACGTCCAGGGTGGTGGCCAGCATCTCCGCCGCCAACTCTTCGGCATAGTCGCCGGCCACATCGTCGGTCTCGCCGAAGGAGTGGTGCTCGCTCAGGTATCCGTACGTGGATCGGTCCGCGGGGATAGCCACGCCGATGCTCGACGCCACCAGCCGGTGGGGCTCGCGGGTGGAGTTCTCGGCCACCACCGCGAACACCACTTCACCCGGGCTCAGATACTTCAGGCCGTCCTTGCGCGCGATCAGCTTGCAATGCGGCGGAAAGATCGACGAAACCCGGACCAGGTTCTGCGCGGCGATGCCGGCGTCTCGAAGCGCCAGCTCGAAGCTGGTCAGCCGTTCTTTGTGCTTTCCCACCCCCTTGGTGAGAAATAGCCGCTTGGGGACCATATCTTTTCCCAATTCGAACGCCCTCCGCTACGCACTGAATGTGAGGCAGAACGCAAGAATGTAACACAAGGGGAATCGCCGCGGACAACCGAACTTGTTAAACCACGGTTACAAAGCGGATTTCGCGTTGGGCTTCAGCTTCACGGCGATATCGATGAACGCCAGGGCGGCGCGGCTCAGCGCTTTGTCCTTGCGGAAGACCAGCCCCAGGTCGCGCTTGATGCTGGCGTCCGACATGGCGAGTGCCGCCAGCAGTCCGAGCTGGACCTCCTCCTTGACATTGGAGCGGGCGATGAAGCCGACGCCCACGTCGGCGGCCACGAAGCGCTTCAATATCTCGCTGGAATCGAGCTCCATGGAAATGCTGGGTTTCAGGTGGCGCTCGTCGAACAGCGTATCGATGGCGTCCCGCGTGCGGCCTCGCTGCGGCAGCAGCAGCGGGCACTTCACCACATCGGCGACGGCCACCGACTTCGCTTTTGCCAGCGGGTGCCGCGCGGCGGTGATCACCACCAGTTCGTCCTTATGGATCGGCACCACGGTAAGACGATTGTCGCTGACGGGAATGGAAACCACGCCGAAATCGACGGAATTGTCGATGATGCTTTCCAGTACTTTGGAGCTCTCGGAACGTTTCACCGTGATGGCGACCCCGCCGTACTGCTTCTTGAACTGGGCGAAGACCTCGGGCAGCACGTACAGGCAGGTACCTTCGTTGGCGCCGACGATGATCTCGCCCCGCGGCTCCCGCTCCATCTCGCCCAACGCCGTAATGACCCGGCGGCGCGACTCCAGGGCGTCGTCCGCATACTTCTGGAAGACCTTGCCGGCCGCCGTCAGCGCAACCTTGCCCCCGGAGCGGTCGAACAGCTTGGCCCCGATTTCCTCTTCCAGCGCGCGGATCTGGGCGGAGATCGCCGGTTGCGTGCGGAACCGCCGCTCCGCCGCCCGCGAGAAGCTGGAGTGCTTGGCGACCTCCAGGAACGTCTCTAGCTGATCAAAATCCATAGCGAAAGTACTCAGTGGCCTGCGGACGCTGGGGGACTGCTCCGCCCGTTATAGCGGTAATGCCCGGTGACGCGCCAATTGAATAACACATCTTCCAGTTTAGGCCCCCGTCCGATGTTATGGACCACCATATAGGCCCTGGACGTCCCGCGTCGGTCCACCACCATCCCGATGTGGTCCACTCCTCCTCCCAGGTCCCAGGTAACGATGTCGGCGGGCTCGTAGTCCGCCGCATTCGTAGATTTCGGGAGGACTTGGCCGTGGCGCGCAAAGAACACCATCAGATTCGGGACCCGGCGGTGGTCGATGTTCGAGTCTGCCGGCCGCTGCCGCTTGCGAGGATAGGCGTCTGAGTGCGCGACAATGTCCTCATGTACTTCTTTCTGCAGGTCGATGCCGACCGCCCGGTAGATGCGGACGATCTCGTCGGTGCAGACGCCGGTGTCGGCGGGCACGTCGCCGCCCGGATAGGCGATGCGCACGTACCTGCCGTCGTAGCGAACCTGGTGCGTCGTGCGCTCGATGGCGGCGTCAACCAGCTTGCGAACAAGCTGCGAATTCGCAGCCGCAGCTGCCTGCGCTAAGGCGCCTGTAGTGGCGGCTGCTCCAAATAGAATGACCAGCCATACTCCACGGCGTGCCCAGATTTCCACAACCCAATCCTCTTCGGGAATAAGTTCGTCTTATCAGTCCCATAAAAAGTATGAATTTCCTTCGTGCGCAAGCGCGACCGTAAGCTGCTCTGTTCGGGGGAGTGCCACGATTGTAGTGTGCCTTCGCCCGGATGTGGGTTTTTTGTGGGCCCCTGAGGCTGGCGGCCGGCCGTCGGCGTAAGATTCCTGCAGCACTTCAGCCGCAACTTGTGATCACTGACTGATAAACGGTTTCTGGCGCGAGAGCGCAGAAGGAGCAAAGAATGGGTACTCCCAAAGACGTAATGGAGTTCGTCAAGAAGAACGGCGTGAAGCTGCTGGATCTGCGCTTCACCGATCTTCCCGGGCTCTGGCACCACGTTTCTTATCCCATCGACCAGTTCAGCGAGGGCTCATTCGAAGAAGGGTTCGGCATGGACGGCTCGTCGATCCGCGGCTGGGCCGCCATCCACGAGAGCGACATGCTCCTGATCCCCGACCCGGCCTGGTTCATGCTCGATCCCTTCACCGAGGTGCCGACCCTGGTCATGGTCGCCGACGTCATCGACCCGGTCACCAAGCAGCGCTATGACCGCGACCCCCGCTACATCGCCAAGAAGGCGGAGATGTACCTGGCCTCCACCGGCATGGCCGACACCGCTTACTTCGGCGCCGAAGCCGAGTTCTTCATCTTCGACAATATCCGCTTCGACCAGAAAGAGAACCAGGGCTTCTACTTCATCGACGCCGAGGAAGGCCGCTGGAACTCGGGCCGGGTGGAGAACAACCTGGGCTATCGCCCGCGCTACAAGGAAGGCTACTTCCCGGTGCCGCCCACCGACCACTACCAGGACCTGCGCAGCGAGATGGTCATGACCATGCAAGCCGCGGGCATGGAGGTCGAGTGCCATCACCACGAGGTCGCCACCGGCGGCCAGACCGAGATCGACCTGAAGTTCGACAAGCTGGTCATCTCCGCCGACCACATGATGCTCTACAAGTACATCGTGCGGAACGTCGCCAACCAGTACGGCAAGACCGTCACCTTCATGCCCAAGCCGCTGTTCCAGGACAACGGCAGCGGCATGCACACTCACCAGTCGTTGTGGAAGGGCGGCAAGCCCCTGTTCGCCGGCGACGGCTATGCGGGACTGTCGCAGATGGCGCTGTGGTACATCGGCGGGCTGATCAAGCACGGTCCGGCGCTGGCCGCCATCATCGCCCCCACCACCAACTCCTATAAGCGCCTGGTGCCGGGCTTCGAGGCCCCGGTCAACCTGGCCTACTCGCGGCGCAATCGCTCGGCCGCGTGCCGTATCCCGATGTACTCGGCCAGCCCCAAGGCCAAGCGCGTCGAGTTCCGGCCTCCCGACCCGAGCTGCAACCCCTACATGGCCTTCGCGGCCATGCTGATGGCGGGTATGGACGGCGTCGAGCACAAGATCGATCCCGGACAGCCGCTCGACAAGGACATCTACGATCTGGGCGCGGAAGAGCTCGCCAAGGTGCCTTCCATGCCGGGTTCGCTCGGCGAGGCCCTGGACGCCCTCGAAGCCGACCACCAGTTCCTGCTCAAGGGCGACGTCTTCACCGAAGAGCTGCTGAGCACCTACATCACCTACAAGCGGGAGAAGGAAGAGCAGGCCGTGCGGCTGCGTCCCCATCCCTACGAGTTTGCTCTCTACTACGATATCTGACGGCGCATTCCGCGGCGTCTGAGCCGCGGGCCGTCATCCTGAGCGAAGCGAAGGATCTCTACACAGGGAAACTTTAGGCCCGGCGCAAGCCGGGCCTTTCTTGTTTGTGTCATCCCGAGGGCGGCTTTGTTGGGGCGCGGCTTCGGCCGCGCAGCCCAGCAGAAACCGGCCTTCGTTGACATTCCCATCCGATCAGCCTACTGTCGTTGAAGAGTGAGCAGTCCCCACCCCTTGTAGGTTTCTGTTCCTCCGAACTTCTAAGCCGGGCTTTTTCCCAAGTCTCCGGCAGGTCTCTACCGAGCAACGGCTTATCAGCCCTGCATTGCAGGGCGTCAGGAGAATGATGAGGACAGACGACTGCAAGTGTGGACACGAAAAGCAGGACCACCGCACGACGCTGGGCGCCACCAGGCACGGCGCCTGCAAGATCTGCTTGTGCAATGAGTACGTGAAAGTCAAAGCAGAGCCCGCAGTGCCTGCGAAGATCCCCGCTGCAGTAGAAGCCTAGTCTCTCAGCCCGGCCTCCAAGAGAACTTCGGGCATCACCGCGCTCCGATAAGCCACTATTCTGATTTGGCTAGTGTGTCCGGCGTCACAGCCTCGGACCGCCGTGGTTTCCTACAATCTCGCCGATGTCGGTGAGTGAGAGGAGCCTGCGCGATACCCGCTTCGCCATGCGGCTGTCGCTGATCTTCGGCGTGGCGATGCTGGTGGGCAAGTGCGCCGCCTACTGGCTGACCGGCTCGGCCGCCATCCTCTCCGACGCCGCCGAGTCCGTGATCCACGTGATCGCGGTCGTCTTCGCCGCCTTCAGCCTGTGGCTGAGCGTGCGTCCGGCTGACGACAAGTTCCTCTACGGCTACGAGCGCATCACTTTCTTCTCCGCCGGTTTTGAAGGCGCCATGATCATCCTGGCCGCCTGCTTCATCATCTACTCCGCCATCAACAAGTGGATCCACGGCCTGCGCTTGGAGCACCTGGGATCGGGGACGCTGCTGGTGCTGGCCGCGTCGGTCATCAACCTGCTGCTGGGGCTGTACCTGATGCGTATCGGGAAGAAGAACCACTCCCTGATCCTGGAGGCCAACGGCAAGCACGTCCTCACTGATAGCTGGACCAGCTTCGGCGTGGTCGGCGGGCTTTGCCTGGTCCTGATCACCGGATGGAAGCCGTTCGACCCCATCTTCGCCATCGCGGTGGCGCTCAACATCCTTTGGTCGGGAGGCGGCCTGGTGTGGCGTTCGGCCACCGGGCTACTCGATTACGCCGACCCGGAGATCGGCACGCGGCTCCGCAAGCGCCTCGACGACCTGTGCCTGGAGCTTGGAGTGGAGTACCACGGGGTTCGCTTCCGCATGACCGGCCAGCGGCTGCTGATCGAGGTCCACCTGCTCTTCCCCCATGAGGTCGCGGTGGGAGAGGCGCACCGCATCGCCACCGTGATCGAGGAGCGACTGCCGGAATGCCTGGAGATCCCGAGCGAGGTCCTTACCCACCTGGAGTCGCTAGAGGACCACGAAGCCGTGCACAAGTCCGAGCACTACACGGGACGGCCGTCCTAGATCACTTCGCGCGCGGCAGTGGCTGTTCCAGGTTGCACAGCGCCCAGGCCAGCGTGGCCATGGCCGCGGCGTTCTCCGCCAGTTCGTGCGGGTCCACCTTGTCGAAGGTGTCGGCGGCGGTGTGGTGGTAGTCGAAGTAATGCCGCGTGTCCTGCGCCAGGCCGAAGGTCGGCACGCCCGCCTTCGCCAGCGGCGAAATATCCGAACCGGTATAGCGGGAAACGTGGAGCACGCTGGCGCCCTGGGAACGCAGAGCGTCCTGCACCGGACGCAGCAGCGGGATGGCCTCCGGCGGGATGGCCACCTCGAAGCCCGCCGGATGACCGGCGCCGGAGTCGCTCTCAATGGCCGCGAAGTGGCTGGCCAGCTCGCCCTGGTGGTCCTTGAAATAGGCGTCGTGGCCGCTGCCGCGAAGCTCTTCGTCCATCCAGGCGATCACCCGCAGAGTGCGCTTGGGACGGAGTTTGAGCTGCTGGAAGACAGCCGCGGTCTCCATGGCCATCACCACGCCTGCGCCGTCGTCGATGGCGCCGGTGCCCAGGTCCCAGGAGTCGAGGTGCCCGGAAACGATCACCACTTGCTCCGGATGGTCAGAACCCTTCAGGTCCGCCACCACGTTGTAGCTCTCGACGTCGGGGAACTTCTGTGGAGTGAGAGTGAGGTGCAGGCGAACGGGACCTTGCTGGGCCAGCCGCGCGATGAGCATGGCGTCTTCGGCCGTGACCGAGGCATTCGGAATGCCCGCGGCCGCGCTGTAGCCGGTGTGGGTGATGCGGAAGTCGGCTCCGCCGGCGGCGCGGACCAGGACGGCAACCGCGCCCAGTTTCGCCGCCGCCTCGCCGCCCCCGCCGCGATAGCGGGTCACGACCCCGTAGGCTTCGCCGGAAAGGCCCATCATGGCCAGCCGCTCGTCGTAGGGCACGTTAAACACGACGATCTTGCCCGCGACCTTGTCGCGGCCGAGGGCGGTCAGTTCCCGGAAGCTGCCCACCACCACGACGTCGGCCGTGATGCCCTCGGGCGGAGTCGCCGAACTGTTACCCAGGGCCGTGACCACGATCTTCTGGGTCGTGCTCGGCACCTGACCCGGATACTGGACGAGCTCGGCGGTCTCCGCGCCCCGCACCCAATGCGGCACCATGACCTTTTCGAGGCGGACCTCAAGTCCCAGTTTCCGCATCTCCGCGGCGACGTACTCGGCCGCCGCCTGCGCCTGGGGAGAACCCGCCAGTCGCGGGCCGATGGTGTTGGTGAGGTGGTCGAGCTGCCGCAAGGCATAGTCGCTTTGGATAGCGGCCTGCTGGACGCGAGGCAGGTCGCCGAGCAACTGCTGCGAATAGAACTTCGAGAGGTCGGGTTCAGGCGCTTGCTGGGCCGCGCCGAGCAGGGCGCTACAGAGTAAAAGAGCCGGGACGAGTCGTTTCATCTTCGAGGGAGTCCTGTCCGCCGTTACGGGTCTTGTAGACCAGCAGGGCCAAGCCCCCGATCATACCGAGGGTGGTGACCATCAGCACGCCGATGGCGCGGCTCATCGCTTTCTGGCCCTTCTCGCCGGAGGCATGAACGCCCGAGGAGCACATGGCGCATCCCTGCCCGAAGGCGGGGGCGGCGGCCAGCGCCACCCACAGCGCGATCCCGGCGGTACGGCGCTTCATCATTTCACCCCGATGTGCAGGATGCGCTGGGCGTCCGCGAAGAACATGGTCATCAGGCTGAGGCAGATCACCAGAGCGGCCATCAGCACTCGCCGCATGCGCGTGGTCTCGAATTTCATGTGCATGAAATAAAGGATGATCAGGGACGCCTTCACGATCGACAGCACCATCAGGATGCTGAGCATCTTCACGGCCTGCATGTTCTGGTAGCCGAGGTAGACCTCGATGGCGGTCAGGACCAGCAGCGCGCCCCACACCACGAAGAACTGCGTATGCCCTTCGTGCTGGTGGGCCTCGGCCGCCTGTTGCATCATTTCTTCTTCGCTCATGCTCGCCTCAGTCGATGTGAGTGGACATCAGGTAGACCAGGGGGAAGATGAACATCCACACCAGGTCGACGAAGTGCCAGTACAGGCCGGCGACCTCGATGTCGTCGGGGGTGTAGTCCTTGGGCTTCAGGAACAGGATGATCGCGCAGACGGCGGCGGCGATCAGGATGACGAACGAACCGTAATGGAATGGGCTGGTGGAGGGCGTGCCGAAAAATGCGGCGGCCCACAGCACCACCAGGATGGGCAGCCACTTCTTGCGCAGCGCGACCACGCCCAGGTAGATAACGCCGATGGAGACGTGCAGCATGTGCATGCCGGTCAGGGCCACGAACGTGCCGCCGAACTGGGGGATGGCCTTGACGAAGGTGCCTTCGGCGGGCGCCTTGTCGCCCAGCATCAGCGAGATGGGCCACAGGCCCTCGTGTTGCAGGCCGGTCCATTCCATGGCGTGCAGGACCACGAACCCGGCGCCGAACAGCATGGTGGCCAGCAGCCAGCCCACCACCGCCTTCTTCAGGCCGCGGCTGGCGGCGCTGACCGCCAAGACCATGGTCAGCGAACTGGACAGCAGAAAGCCGGTCATGATGGTGGCGTTGACGATGCTGTGCGATCCGAACGGCGTGGGCCACGCCGGATTCGAGATGCGGCCGTAACTGTAGGCGAACAGCAGTGCGCCGAAGGTCAGCGAGTCCGACAGGATGAACAGCCACATGCCGAGCTTCTTGGAATACGTCCCGAACAGGGGCGGCTCGTAAACCTCGCCTTGGGGGTGATGCAGTACCGCATCCGCCATCAATTCATCTCCTCACTTCATGATCAGAAGCAGGGCAAAGATGTAGATCCACAACCCGTCCATGAAATGCCAGTACAGGGCAGTGACGTCCACCACCACCGCCTTGGTCTCCAGCGGCCGTTTGAGCACGGTCGTGACCGAGGCATACAGCAGCGCCAGCACGCCTCCGAGCAGGTGCAGCCCGTGGCTGATGGTCAGCAGGTAGAAGAACGAGCTGCTGGGATTGGTGCTGAAGAAGATGCCTTGCGCGGTCAGGTCTTTCCACGCGATCGCCTGCCCGGCGATGAAGCCGATGCCGAGGATGGCGGTGATGCCCAGCCAGGGCGTGGTCTTCAGTTCGTTGTCGATGCCGAACTGCTGGGCGGTGTTGGCGCGCTCGATGGTGCGCCGGCGCGCCAGTTCCATGGTCAGGCTGCTCAGCAGCAGCAGCAGGGTGTTGATCCAGAGGATGCCGGGGACCTTCAGCGACACCCAATCGTTGACGTAGCGCTGGGTCTTGTAGTCCCAGTTGGGCATGCCCTGGCGCACGACGTAGGCGCTGGTGAGGGAAACGAAGAACATGACGATGGCGGCCATGCCCACGATCATGCCCAGGCGATAGCGTCTGCGGCGGTCGCGATAGTGAGGGGCGCCGTCGCCATCGCCGCCGCGCCGCGCCGGGGGCTCGACGATGTCCGGGCCTCGCCCGCCCAGCTTCGGCTCTCGATCCAGTACCGACGAATCTCGTAATACCGTGGCCATAGAAAACCTAGTGCGCTGCCGTCACCGCTCCCGCCGGGTCCGTCTGCATGACGTAATCCTTCGGAGCGCCAGGCACGCTGTACTCGTACGGTCCGTGGTTCACCACCGGGATCTTCCCGGCGAAGTTGTCGTGCGGCGGGGGCGAGGGGACGGTCCACTCCAGCGTGGTCGCCTCCCACGGGTTATCGCCCGCCTTCTTGCCCTTGAACATGCTCCAGAAGAGGTTGAATACGAAGATCACCTGCGCGGCGATAGTGATGAAGGCCACGATGCTGATGAACTTCTGCAACGGCATCAGGCCATGCAGGTAGCTGACCTCGCTGAGCTGGGAGTAGCGGCGCGGATGTCCAGCCATGCCCAGGTAGTGCATGGGCATGAAGATGGCGTAAGTCCCGATGAAGCTGAAGAAGAAGTGGATCTGGGCCAGGCGCTCGTTCATCATCCGGCCGAACATCTTGGGGAACCAGTAGTAGGTCCCGGCGAAGATGCCGAAAATGGCGGCCACGCCCATGATCAGGTGGAAGTGCGCGACCACGAAGTAGGTGTCGTGCAACTGGATGTCGAGCGCCGGCTGCGCCAGGAAGGGGCCACTCAGGCCGCCGGAGACGAACAGCGACACGAAGCCGATGGCGAACAGCATGGGCGACTGGAAGCGGATGCGGCCGCCCCACATCGTGCCCAGCCAGTTGAACGTCTTGATGGCGGAGGGCACGCCGATGGCCATGGTCATGATGGAGAAGGAGAAGCCCAGGTAGGGGCTCATGCCGCTGACGAACATGTGGTGGCCCCAGACCAGGAAGCCGAGGATGGCGATCCCCAGGATGGCGTACACCATGGCGCGGTAGCCGAAGATGGGCTTGCGCGAGAAGGTGGAGAGCAGCTGCGAGGCCACGCCCATGCCGGGCAGGATGGCGATGTAGACCTCCGGGTGCCCGAAGAACCAGAACAGGTGCTGCCAGAGCAGGGGAGAGCCGCCGTTGTGCTTCACCACCGTTCCGCTCAGCACCAGCCCCGCGGGAACGAAGAAGCTGGTGCCCACGTTGCGGTCGAGCAGCAGCAAGATGCCGGCCGAGAGCAGTACGCCGAACGCCAGTAGGCCCAGCATCGCGGTCACGAACCAGGTCCAGCAGGTCAGAGGCAGGCGCATCAGCGTCATGCCTTTGGCGCGCAGGTCGAGGATGGTGGTGATGAAGTTCAGCGCGCCCATCAATGACGCGGCGCAGAAAATGGCGATGCTGATGATCCACAGGTCAGCGCCAAGTCCCTCGCCGGGACCGGCGGACTGCAGCGCGCTGAGGGGAGCGTACCCGGTCCAGCCATGCAGGGGAGCGCCGCCTTCGACGAAGAACGCCGCCACCATGACCACGAACGCCACGAAGGTGGTCCAGAACGACAGCATGTTCAGGACGGGAAATGCCATGTCGGGAGCGCCGATCTGGATGGGCAGCACATAGTTGCCGAAGCCGCTCTGCGGCGCCGTGGTCAGCACGAAGAACACCATGAAGGTGCCGTGCATGGTCAGCAGCGTCAGGTAGGTCTCCGGCTTGAGGTGCCCGAAGAACGGCAGGTTCGCCTCCGGCCAGATGAGATGGATGCGCATCAGCACCGAGAGCGCCATGCCGATGAACACCGAGACCAGCGCCAGGAAGAAGTACTGGATGCCGATCACCTTGTGATCGAGGCTGAAGATGTACTTACGGATGAAACCGGTAGGAGCGGCGTGGGCGTGAGCTTCGGTGTGCCCGTGAGCCGCATTCGGTTGTGCGTCCATGTTCCTCCCCGTATTCACTGCCGGGTGTTGGCTACTGCTGCTTTTCCGCTTCGCGCTGCGCGATCCACTTGTCGTACTCGTCCTGGCTGACCACGCGCAGCATGCCGTGCATCTTGTAGTGCCCGAGGCCGCAGAGCTCGGCGCACGCGATCTCGTATTCGCCGGTCTTGGTGGGCGTGAAATGCATGTGGATCATCAGTCCGGGCACGGCGTCCTGCTTGAAGCGCATGGCCGGGATGAAGAGGCTGTGGATGACGTCCTGCGAGCGCAGTGTCAGCTCGGCCTCGCGGTTCACCGGCAGCACCAGAGTGCCCACGGTGATGTCGTCCTTGGAGGCGGGGTCGGCGTCGTCGATTCCCACCGCGTTGTTGACCGAGGCGTCGATCAGCTCGGGCTTGATGCGTCCGAACTTGCCGTCCGGCCCGGGATAGCGGAAATACCAGGCGAACTGGAGCCCGGTGACCTCGACCTGTACGGCGTTGGTGCCGGCGCCCTGGAAGCGGCTTTCCGCCCAGATGCTGGAGCCGGCCAGGTTCAAGCCGACGAAGATGATGGCGGTCAGCACCGTCCACAGCACTTCCAGCTTGGTGTTGCCGTGAGAGTAGGTGACGCGCGCGCCGGAGCGGTCGCGGGACTTCCAGACCACGTAGCCCAGCGCCAGCTGGGCCGCCAGGAAAACCACGCCGACCACGATGTAGGTGACGTGGAACCAGCTGTCCATGGCGGCGCCGTGCCGGGAAGCCAGCGGCAACATGTGCCATTTGTCGACGGCGAAATAGTAAGTGCTGATGAGCGTGATGAGCCAGACAACGACGAGCAGCACTAGGCCCATGAGGTGTCCTTTGTGCTTGGGATTTTGCAGAGCGACATGCGAGAGAAACGCCCCTCACCCGGTTCGAACTTGGCACGAAAATATAGCACACGGCCCCGCGCGGAAAGCAAAAAGCAGGCCCGCAGCCGCTGGCCATGCATGTACGGCGCATAGTGGCAGCGGTCACAGGAGGCAGTGATTATGGGCACGCGGCGCTATTTTCGCAGGCGTTCCCGAATCGGAAAGGAGAGAGGAAGAAACTCAGTGCCCGTTGCGGCAGAGCTTCAGAAACTCGGCGTGGACCGTGGAGTCATCCGACAGCTCGGGATGGAAGGTGGCGGCCATCAGCTTTCCCTGGCGCACCAGGACGGGGTCGTTCTTTACCGTGGCCAGCACCTCGACCGCGGGCCCGACGCGCTCGATCCTGGGGGCGCGGATGAACACGGCCTCGATGCGGCCCAGCTTGCTGTCGAGCTGGTCGATGAAGCTGTCGAGCTGCCGCCCGTAGGCGTTGCGGCGCACGTCGATATCGATGGCGCCCAGTCCCTCCTGCGAGGGATTGGAGACTTGCCTGGCCAGCAGGATGGCCCCGGCGCAGGTGCCGAAGGCCGGCTTCACCTTCACGAAATCACGGAGTTTCTCGAGAAACCCGTCACGGTGAAGGAACTTCAAGAATGTGGTGGATTCGCCGCCGGGGATGACCAGGCCTTCGATGTCGTCGAGCTGCTCGGGCTTGCGGACGAGCACGACCTCGGCGCCCAGTTCCTGGAGGCGGCGGCGGTGGGCGTCAAAGTCTCCCTGGATGGCAAGTACGCCGATCTTCATAAGTAGAACAGCAATCAGCGGTTAGCGATTAGCCTTTAGCCAGCCGCGATCCTCTTGCCGCGCTAAACGCTAATCGCCGATAGCTGATCGCTCCTTCTACCAGCCTCTTGACTGCAGCATGTCGGTCTCGGCGATCCCCGAGACCGCGATGCCTTTCATCGTGCCGGTGACCTCCTCGCTGGCCTCGAGCACGATCTTGGGATCGTTGAAGTGGGTGGTGGCCTTCACGATGGCGCGGGCACGGCGCTCGGCCTCGTCGCGCTCCTTGGCATCGGTCAGGTCGAGCGGCGTCGCTTTGTCCTTCATGAAGATGCCGGAGCCCACGAAGACCGACTCGGCGCCGAGTTGCATCATGAGCGCGGCGTCGGCGGGGGTGGCGATGCCGCCGGCGGAGAAGTTGGGGACGGGCAGCTTGCCGGCCTTGGCGACCATGCGCACCAGCTCGTAAGGCGCCTGGTGATTCTTGGCGGCGGCATAGAGTTCTTCCTCGCCCATGACGGTGAGGGCGCGCATCTCGCCGACGATCTGGCGCATGTGCTTGACCGCGTGCACCACGTCGCCGGTGCCGGCCTCGCCCTTGGTGCGGATCATGGCCGCGCCCTCGGCGATGCGCCGCAGGGCCTCGCCCAGGTTGCGCGCGCCGCACACGAAGGGGACCTTGAAGGCATGCTTGTCCACATGGTGCGCCTCGTCCGCCGGGGTGAGGACCTCGGATTCGTCGATGTAGTCGACGCCCAGGGCTTCCAGCACCTGGGCCTCGGCGAAATGGCCGATGCGGCACTTGGCCATCACCGGGATGGAGACCACGGCCATGATCTCGCGGATCTTCTTGGGGTTGGCCATGCGGGCGACCCCGCCCTCCTGCCGGATCTGGGCGGGGACGCGCTCTAGCGCCATCACCGAGACCGCCCCGGCGTCCTCGGCCACCTTGGCCTGGTCGGCGTTGGTGACGTCCATGATGACTCCGCCCTTCAACATCTCGGCCAAGCCGGTCTTCAGCCTGAGTCCGCTCCCGCCATTGTTCGCTGACATGTCCGATCTCCTGCCGCGCTCGCAGCGCCGCACCTTTTACGCTATCGCCACAATGGACTTGCAGCAAGGTCCATTCTGTGCATAACTGAGGGAGCCATTATAGAGGTCCCAGATGCCCAAGACCGCCGAACACGTGACCCTGGCCGGAGTGGACCTGGACCGCAGGCTTCCGGAGCCGCTGGCCGCGCAGCTGTACCAGGGCCTGCGGCACGCAGTCCTGCGCGGCCAGATACGCCGCGGGGACCGGCTGCCCTCCACCCGGACCCTGGCCGCCGATCTCTGCATCTCGCGCAATACCGTCACCAGCGCCTACGAGCAGCTTCTGGCCGAGGGCTACATCGAGGCCCGCGTGGGCTCGGGGACGTGCGTCGCCCGGTCATTGCCGGACGAATTGCTGTCGGCGAGCGCTGACTCGGTGAAGGTCCTGAAAAAGCGCTCGCTGCGCCAGTCGCTCTCCGCACGGGGCAAGATGCTGTCCAGCCGGCCGGTGCGGGTGCTGAGCGTCGAAGGGCGTCCGCAGCCCTTTGCCTCCGGCTTGCCGGACCTGCACGAATTCCCATTCGAGACCTGGGCGCGGCTGATGTCGCGGCATTGGCGGCGGCCGGGGTACAAGCTGGTCGGGTACGGCGATCCCGCCGGCTACAAGCCGCTGCGGGAAGCCATCGCCGGGTACCTGCGCGGGTCGCGTGCGGTGCGTTGCGAGACCGAGCAGGTGGTGATCGTCAGCGGCTCCCAGCAAGCCCTCGACATCTCGGCCCGCATCCTGCTCGATCCGGGCGATACCGCGTTGCTGGAAGACCCCGGATATCCGGGAGCCCAGGTCGCGCTCCGGGCCGCTGGGGCGAAGCTGGTGCGCCTGCCCGTGGATGCTGAAGGCGCCAACATCCATGCCGTTGCCCGAGATGTGAAGGCGCAAGTCGCGTTCGTCACGCCGTCGCATCATTTCCCCCTGGGTGTGACCATGAGCATCGCGCGCAGGCTGGCGCTGCTGGAGTGGGCGGAGCGCCGCGGCGCCTGGATCCTGGAGGACGATTACGACAGCGAGTATCGGTACCGCGGCAAGCCGCTGCCGTCGTTGCAGGGGCTGGATCCGGCTGGACGCGTGCTTTACATCGGCAGCTTCAGCAAAACAATGTTCCCGTCGCTGCGCCTGGGATTCCTGGTGCTGCCGACGGAGTTGGTGGAGGCCTTCCGCCGGGCGCGCTCGGTGATCGATGGACACTCGCCGATGACGGAGCAGGCGGTGCTGGCCGACTTCATCTCAGATGGACACTTCGCCCGCCACATCCGCCGCATGCGCGCGCTGTACGCGGAGCGGCAATCCGCGTTGGTGGAGGCGGCGGGAAGGGAACTGGGGGGTTTGCTCGAGGTCCAGCCCGCGGACGGAGGCATGCACCTGGTCGGGTGGCTGCCCGATGGCACCGACGACGTCAGGGCCTCGCAGCGCGCCCAGGCGGGCGGCGTGCTGGTGCGCCCGCTGTCGTCCTGCTCGGTGGCCAAGCTGCGCCGGGGCGGATTGCTGCTGGGCTACGCCGCCCTGACCGTTTCCCAGATCCGCGAGGGGGTTCGCAAGCTGGCAGAGGCTCTGAGATAGTGCTGGCCTTCAGGCGACGACGCCGAGCTGAAGCCCGGCACTACCTCGCCGCCGGGCGCTTCAGATATTTCCCGAACATCTTATGCGGATCGATGGCGACGAAGACGGCGCGGCCGCGGGCCAGCACCTCGCCTTTTTCGTTGCGGATCTCGCCCACGTTCACGTGCCGCCGGCCGCGGACGTACTTGGACTTGCCCTCGACCACCAGCGGCTTGTGCAGTGGCACCGGCTTCAGGTACTCGACTGTCATCTCGCGGGTCAGGGCGATGACGTGCTTAAGCTTGTTCACCTTGCCCATGGCCTCGTCGAGGATGGTGGCGATGATGCCGCCGTGGGCGTGTTTGGGCGGGCCCCAGTATCGCTGCGCCAGCTTCACCCGGGCCACAAAGCTGTCGGTGTCTTCGTGGTAGAAGAACTTCAGGTGCATGCCGTGGGGATTGTCCTTGCCGCATCCGAAGCAGAGGTTGCGGGGCATCTTCTGGTGCCTGGTGATCTCGTGACCGGAGACGCGTTTCTTGGGCATGGTTTTTCGAACGAGTAGCCGATTCTACCAGTCGCTAGTCGTTAGTCGCTGGTCGCCAGCCGACGCCCACTGGCAAGCGACTCGCGACCTAAGTTCTTGCCAGCCTTGAAGTTCGTTCCATTCACCGCCCCGGTTGCTCAATTCGCTGTGCAATAACGACACTACACTGCACGTAGTCCCGTCCTGACGATTTTTTGCTGTACGAGTTTCGATATCCCCGTTTATTCTAAGTAACTTGGACGGGGGTTACCGGCGGCATCTTGCCGCACGCTCAACCTTCGTCCTGATTCGACCCTGCCGAGGAGGATAGATGGCGGAGTTACAGACCCGGAGCTACCACGCGAACAACTTTGTGCGTGCGTTCCGTCGCTGGTTGGTCCCTTACGTTCAATCCCGCATCATGTCGGACCAGTTCCGACCCCTGCTGTCGTACCTGTTCACCGAGTGGAAGTGCAACGTCGACTGCCACTATTGCTGGGCGTTCAACAACAAGGTGAAGGGGATGACGGAGGAGACCGCCATCCATTCCATCGACTGGCTGAAGTCGGTGGGCTGCCGGGTGATCGCCATCATGGGCGGGGAGCCTCTGCTGCGCCGCGACATGATCCTGAAGGTGGTCGACTACGGCACCAAGAACGGCTTCTTCGTGTACCTGCCCACCAACGGCATCCTGATGAACGAGGATTTCATCGACCGGGTGGGCGACCTGGGCGTGGCCGCCATCAACCTCGCCGTGGACGCTCTGGAAGAGCGGCCTGGGCTGCCCAAGAACCTGAAGCGCATCCGCAAGCAGTTCGATTACCTGGTCAAGCAGCAGCAGAAGTACGGCTACATGATCGTGTTCAACACCAACATCTGCCGCAACAACATCGAGGACGTCTACAAGCTGACCGAGATCGCGCACGACGCCGGCATCTCTACTGACGTGCACATCAACGAGCCGCCCTACATCGAGCAGCCGCACTTCCAGCACCTGAATGACAACGTGACCTACATCATGAAGGAAGACTGGCCGCGAGTGGATGAGATCCTGGACTGGCTGATCGAGAAGAATTCGCAGGGCTACATCATGGTCAACAGCAAGGACCACCTGCGGAAGATGAAGGACTTCCTGCGCGGCATCACGTATCCGTGGAACTGCCGGGCCGGGCACAACTCCTGCGTGATCCGCACCGACGGCACGCTGGCCCCGTGCTTCCCCATGTACAGCGAGACCAAGGTGGACTGGGGCCGCATCGAGGCCCCGAAGTTCGACAACGCCCAGCTGGACGAGATGAAGAAGGTGTGCAACTCGCACTGCCTCTCCACCTGCCAGTACGTGCTCGGCTACTACTACAACAACGCGCACGTGCTGCGCTGGATCATCAAGCAGGGGCTGCACGGCTGGACCGGCCGCGCCAGCACCGACGCATAGACCTGCCCCCTGTGTCCGTGTCCAGGCCCTCGGGTGCGAGGGCCTTCTTTTTTTGTCAATTTCTCTTCGCGGCAGGGTTAATTTTTGACATAATCCCCTCCTCCCCAGGAGGACCCCCATGACCGCACGCGCCGCGGCTGCCGCCGAAGCTGCCTCACGCCCGCGGGTCGTGATCTTCACCACCGAAGAGATCGTGCTGCCGGAAGCCGAGAAGTTCCTTTCCCCCGGGTTCGAGACCCTTTTCTTCCGAACCTGGCCCGACGTCATCCCGTCACTGGAGCGGGAGGCCGCCGACGCGCTTCTTCTGGACATCGACACCGTGGGAACGACCAGCAACGACGGGCTGCGGGCCATGCAGCAGGTCCGCGAGGTGGTTCCGGACATCGTCCTGATCGCGCTGACCCGGTCGACCGCGCGCAGCCTGCAGATGAAGGCCTCGCAATACGGCGCCGACGAGTACTTCGTGGCCCCCGTGGACTTCCAGGAACTCCGCATCGTGCTGGGGCGCGCCCTGGAGAAGCGCGCCATGGAGATCGAGGGCCAGCGGGTGCAGGAGGAGATCGCGGCCAAGCAGTCCTTCTGCGAGCTGATCGGGGGTAGCGAGCCGATGCAGCGGGTGTACGAGGCGGTGCAGCGGGTTGCCGGCAGCAACAGCACGGTGCTGATCCGGGGCGAGAGCGGGACCGGGAAGGAGCTGGTGGCGCGCGCCATCGTGGCCTGCAGCTCGCGGGCGGAGAAGCCCTTCGTCAGCATCAACTGCTCGGCGCTCCCCGATACCCTGATCGAGACCGAGCTGTTCGGGCACGAGAAAGGAGCGTTCACCGACGCGCGCGAAGCCCGCGCCGGCCATATCGAACTGGCGCACACCGGCACCGTCTTCCTGGATGAGATCGCCACCCTCGGGCTTCCCCTGCAGTCCAAGCTGCTGCGCGTGCTCGAAGACCACTCGGTGACGCGCATCGGCGGCAAGACGTCCAAGAAGATCGACTTCCGCCTTATCGCCGCCACCAACGAGGACCTCGAGGAGATGGTGCAGGCCGGCCGTTTCCGCGAGGACCTCTACTACCGCATCAACGTCGTTCCCATCGTGCTGCCGGCCCTGCGCGAGCGGCCGGGAGACGTGGCCATCCTGGTGGACCATTACCTGCGGCTCTACTGCGCGGCCAATAACGTCCCCCTGAAACACATGGATCCGGAGGTACTGGAGGTCCTGGAGCAAGAGGAATGGCCGGGCAACGTGCGGGAATTGGAGAACCTGATCCAGAGACTGGTGTTGATGTCCGATGGTCCCACCATCAAGATGCGTCACTTGCCGCAACGTCTGCTGGTGTCGAGCGCCGCTTCCCATGAATCGCTGCTGATCCCGGAAGAGGGCATCGAATTTGACGAGGAGATGGAGCGCATCGAGGCCGCCTATGTCATGGCTGCGCTGCGCCGCACCGGCGGCCAGAAGACCGCGGCCGCAGCGCTTCTTCGCATCAACCCGCAGAAGATGAAATATCTCTGCCGGAAGCACGGGATCCAAAAGGTTTAAAAAGTAACCCCCCGGACAGTTAATTTTTAACCCCAGTAACTTTTTCACCGGCCCAATGCGGGAAGGTATCGAGTTGAGACGCGGTCAAGCCTTTTAGAATCAGCGAACCGCTCGCGCTCCGGACGGAGAGGCGGTTTGGCCCGTCTCATGCACTATGACCCGGCGTAACGCCGATGGGAAACCAAGACCCCGGCGGCTAATTCACAGGAGGAACAAGATGTCAGTCGAGAAGAAATCCTTGATCAATACCCAGGCCGCCGTGAAGAAAGCGATCCTGGCCAAGGGCGGTATCGCGAGCACCAAGACCAACTTCGGTGGCGGCAAGACCAACCTGGGTGGCGGCAAGGCCAACCTGGGCGGTGGTAAGGCCAACCTCGGTGGCGGGAAAGCCAACCTGGGTGGCGGCAAGGCCAACCTGGGCGGTGGTAAGGCCAACCTGGGCGGCGGGAAAGCCAACCTGGGTGGAGGCAAGGCCAACCTGGGCGGCGGGAAAGCCAACCTCGGCGGTGGCAAGGCCAACCTGGGCGGCGGGAAAGCCAACCTCGGTGGTGGCAAGGCCAACCTGGGTGGTGGCAAGGCCAACCTGGGCGGCGGCAAGGCCAACCTGGGTGGAGGCAAGGCCAACCTGGGTGGAGGCAAAGCCAGCCTCTAAGAAATCAGCAAGAGGGGACGGGGAAGGCCGCGGGTTTCCGCGGCCTTTGTTTTCTGACTCACGCTCTGATCCCGGTCACCAAAGCTTCCGTGCCAGCAACTCCTTTACTTCCTGCCACGTCAATCCCGCAATCGAGCGCCGCTCGCCCTTGATCTTGGCCGTGCCCGTCATCCCGATACGCAACCCGTTTTGGCGGTTGGGGATCTCGATCAGGGCCGCATAAAACGTCGGCGGCCGGATCCCTTTGTACGGAGTCTCTTCGATCAAGCCCGGGGCGATGTCGGTGGAGGCCGGCGCCAGCAACACGACCTTCCCATCGACCGATCCGAACAGGGAGTCGACGTGCAGAATGGCCGGGTTTCCCACCCGAGCGACCGCCACTTCGAATTCGGGCACGTAGACGCGGGCGCGCAGGGTGCTGACGTCGGCGATCTCGGCCAGTTCCGTGCCTTCGCTGACGTAGGCGCCCAGGCGGTCGCTGACGCGCGGAGTCACGACCCGGCCGGCGATGGGGCTCACGATCTCCAGTTTCGCCATCTTGCCGGCCAGCAAGCGGCTCTGCTCCTGCATCTGGCGGGCGCGGTGCTCGGCGGTCCCATAGTCGGCATAGCGGAGACGAGCGGCGGTGGCGCGGGCGGTCGCGTCCTTGGCCTCGGCGCTGGCGCGGGCCGCCTCCGACTCCACCGCCAGGTTGCTCAACTGCATGA
>Ga0335082_10001985_pt1 | contig 21972 bp, 28 predicted proteins | sample Lox_Sample_41_FD_206718 | JGI IMG/M metagenome (GOLD analysis project Ga0335082, IMG submission 206718) | Soil microbial communities from Loxahatchee National Wildlife Refuge, Florida, United States - Lox_Sample_4.1 | ecosystem: Environmental > Terrestrial > Soil > Wetlands | place: USA...
GTCTTTATAGACGAGCAATGCGCAACGGATTGCTATTTCGACACGCTGCTCAGTAGAAATGACAGGCAGATCGATCTTGCGCAGCGTAGTGAGCGTTTTAACTCCGCACTTGAGTTGCCCTTCGCGTGCGACGATTTCTCCTTCCGCCTCCCAAAGCTGCGGATCTTTTAGATTGGCCTGGATTGGGTTCATGAACGCAGCGAGCAATGGGTGCTCATAGGCATGGATTACGCCATCGGTGCATAGGCCTCCATAACCATAGGCGGTATGGGTGACGCCTTCACCCCACTGTGTCTCGTTTCGCATTCCGCGCCGCGTGTATCCTTCCTTGTCTGTGAGCTTGTAGAGTTTCATTGCATTCCTCTCTGCAGGATATTAATCGACATACCTTTTATGCGCAACAACCCAACAATAAACGATTCTGCGAATTCCTTAGTTGACCACAGATTGGATAATGGAGAGCAGGTCGATTGCCGCCGCCGCCTCCGCCGCCTCCGCCGCCGCCTCCCACGCCGCCGCCGCCGCCGCCTCCGCCTCCGCCTCCCACGCTGCCTCCGCCTCCGCCTCCTCCCACGCCGCCGCCTCCCACGCCGCCGCCGCCGCCGCCTCCGCCGCCGCCCACGCCGCCCTCGCCGCCGCCTTCGCCGCCGCCGCCTCCGCCTCCGCCGCCTCCGCCGCCGCCGCCGCCTCCGCCGATCTGTCTTTTCCGGAAATCCAATTCTCTGCCCATTGGAGAAAATTGGGGTCTTTATAGACGAGCAATGCGCAACGGATTGCTATTTCGACACGCTGCTCAGTAGAAATGACAGGCAGATCGATCTTGCGCAGCGTAGTGAGCGTTTTAACTCCGCACTTGAGTTGCCCTTCGCGTACGACGACTTCTCCTTCGGCTTCCCATAGTTGCGGATCTTTCAGATTAGCGTGACTCGAATTCATGAATGCAGCGAGCAGCGGGTGCTCGTATGCATGGATTACGCCATCGGTGCATAGGCCTCCAGTACCGGATGCTGTGTGCGCGATGCCAGCACCCCACTGCGTCTCATTCTCCATCCCGCGCCGCGTATAGCCGTCCTGATCGGTAAGTTTGTAGAGTTTCACTTTAATGATTCTCCTTGTCGATTAGGATTATCGACATACCTTTTCAGGAATGCAAGGATTATTTTCCGCAAATGCGATTATTCTGTGAAAATCTCCCGGGAGCCCATTCTGAGCCTATTTATGATGGTCTTCGCAGTGCAACCAGAAACGGGAACGAAGGGACGAGGAAAGGCCCTGCGGACTCCTCGGCAGCTCCAGGAGAAGATTGTGGCGTGCATGTGGGGATATTTGTCCCGCTTGGCGCCAGAGGAGCGCAGAGGCGTATACGATGCGGTCTGTACTGAGATTGAGGCGAGGCTTGCGCCAGCCGTCCAGAAAAAGAGATCGAAAGCGGCCTGATTTTATTTGCATTATTTATCGATCTCTGGCAATCTGTTTTTGGCCCGAGAATCCAGCCCGGGGTGAGATGTTGGTAGCGTCTTGCCCCAATCCCCTACCAGGGAGGCTTGATTAAAGGCTGGATTCCGAAACTAAACGGGCATCAACCCCTTTATTTTCCCATCCATTTCAACGCAGTTTGCAACGGGAATTGTTGCCCGGAGTTGCTGCCGCCTGCCCTTGTGGGTTGCGTCGCCGCTCAAGCCTTCCGGAATCCAGCATTCAAGGTTTGAGATGCTGTAGTTTAAACAGGAGAGATCGAGAGCGCTCGAAAGGATAAACGAAATGGGAAAAAGACCAGGTCGTAAAATTCTTTGCAATTTATGCAATCACACTACCGTGGAAGGTGCTCCGCGTGTGATGAAGTTCCTGCTGTTTTTCTTCTGCCCGAAATGTTGGCAAGATAGAAGGAAATGCGAGGAGTTTATGAGGAGTATTGCGCATGGCTAATGGGAAGCAAAAACCAAAGCGCAACATGAACATAAACTGGGGCAAGCCGATGCCTGTAGTCGGCGTCGGCACGCCCACCCGCTGGGATATACTGCTCAAGCGCCTCGGCATTACGGAGATCGAAGCAATCAACCACCCCGTTGCCAAGCAGTGGGCCCGGCAGCATCGCAACAGCGCCTATATCCCTGAGGAGATCCTTAAAGCTTGGGGATTGGATAGCGCAGGAAGGGATTAAAACATGGAACAACCAATTCAGCAAATGCTATTAGAGATGCACATCGAAGTTCTAGAAAAGAAGATTTCGATTGCTACTAATGCGCTAAAGGGGTTGCAGGGATTACTGCAACTTCTCATGGGCCGAGCTGATGTCCCAGAGGAAGTTAAGGCAGCGTATAAGGAAAATCATCGCTGGATAGCTGCCGAGCACGCCTTGCAAGAATGTGAAGGAAAGGAGAACCATGGATAACCGGAAGATTTATAAAGCCTGCGCAGACGGGGACATAATCTACATCGGCGGGAACAATGAAGATGATGCGTACGTCCGTATATGTAACTTCTTTGGATACATTCCAAGATATCTTGTGAAACTGGTCGAAGTTCCCGGCGTGCCAGACGGAGAGGAGTTAATGTGATGGATAAGCATCAGTTTGTTTCTTTAGTCAGGCGACCTGGATTTTGCAAATTCTGTGGGGGCAACAGAGAGGCGCATTACTCTATCGGTAATAAAAATCCTGGTATTCATATCGACTGGGTGCGCGGCGACGTCGAGATTCAACGCAGCTCGCTTATTGATTTAGTCTCCTTTCGGAATGGAACCTGCGAGTCTGCGATATTTTTCGGGACCGCAATAAGATCCCGCGAAGACATGGGATTGGTCAATGAAGTTTCAGTGGCTTACTCGTGCAATGCGGCACATGGGCACGCATCGCCGTGACGCCGAAGTTCTTCCCGCACCATTGGCACGGGTGTGGTTTCGCCGGCCTTCCGCCGCGCCTGGTCTTACGCATGGCGTTTAGCGCACGGGCCGCTGCCGTTGAGTCGAGAATCATGCTATATCCCTCTCAACGATCCAACATGTGTTTTATCGAACGATTTTGGATACCCAAACCATTCTCCGTCATCGGGAAGAAGATTTGCAGCATATCCTCTATATCGCCCCAATATCAACCCTGAGTGCACTCCGATAACATCGAAATACACATATTCTTCCGGATGCACGCGGGCGTAAATCTCCCGCGATACCGGACCAACTTTTTCTATTGTTGCTTCCATTTTGCTTCCCTCCATGCGGCTATGCCGCTAGCTACTCGACTGCATACAGCCACCCATTGACGCGGATGTACTCTTGAGCATCCACATCCCAAGCTCTAAAAGTATCGTCCAGGTCGGTATCTGGCTTCACGAGGAGGTACATCTCGTGATCGGTAGCAGTAGCTACGATCCCCCTCGTATACCCTTGCTCTCTTGCTGCGTTATCGCTCATATCTCACTCCTCGATTCCGTATTGCTCCGCGATGTCTGCAGGGACCATCGACAGAATTGTTTGCACTTCGCGCTCACCAACATCCATCGCGTCTTCGCAGATCTCTTCCCATTCCTGCTCCAGTTCCGGACAGAGATCGAACAGATCGACACATGGCAATTCGGTAAGTCCGCGCTCGAGCATCAGCCATGCCGCCCGACGATGCACCCCGGTAACCTGGATACTTCCGAGCAGTACCACGGGAGCACCGATGTAGCCATTGGCCTCCATGCTGAGAGCAATGGAGGCCACTTTCTCCTGATCTTTTACTTCGTGGCGCGGATAGCAATCTTGTGCTGTCATAACCTCACCTCACTGATGTTTGGGCGGCTTCCGCGCCGCCCCTGAGACTGTCAGTGCCTCACGCCAACTCACTAATCGCCTTGCCACATCATCAAGCTACGTACGAGTTGGTAACGCCTCACTTGATGTACCACATTTCTAAGATGTGACTGTATTACTCTAGGGATTGACATCGCAAAAACGCGAAATGCTACCCTAATGCCGTTCCCAAAGCTGGGAACTCGCTGGAATGTCAGTAGCGGTATCCGGACGATAAACAGGAGGAAAGCATGTCACATCTGATTCAATTCCCCGCCGGCAGATCTCTCGCAATCCAATCTGCAGTCCACCGCAACCTCGCGAAGGTCGCTGCCGAGTCTAATCCCGATACCGTTCGCCCGAAATTCAACGGAGCTGGCTGCGGATACAAGAAAATCTGCGCCTGGTGCGGGTCCAAAATCGAACCCTCCGACACCGTCTGCTGGAATTGCAGAGGCCGCATACGATGAACAATTCTCAAATCCATCAATCCTCTGATTTTAATAGAGATAAAGAGCAAGATCGCTGCCTTTACTGCAATCATCCCGATGATCACTACATCACCTGCCAGGAAATGATTGGCTGCGTCCTCTGCGCCAGAGTAAAGTGCGATTGCCTCAATTTGTCGACCTCGGAGGATTAAAAGCGCTACACTCATCCTGTGGCGAAGAAGACGATCAACATTCTCAACAAGTCCTCGCATCGAGGCGCAGCTGCCAAAATCCGCAAACTCAAGCTCAAGTATCCGGAGCTCAGTAATGCAGAGATCGGTCGCACAGTAGGCTGCACGGAAGGCAATGTCCGATCTGTGCTACGTCAATTTTTGCGCGATGCTACAGAATCAGACCTCCGCGACTATCAAGCCAACAAGGCAGACGTGTTTGACGCTCTCGGACTACAATTATTACAATCACTTACGCCCTCCAAGCTTGAAAAGGCCAGCGCTCTACAAGCGGTCACGGCGGCGGCAATCCTGCAGGACAAGACGCAGGTGCTCCGGGGCCAGGCGACCAGCATTAATGTGACGGTGCTGATGGACGTAGTCGAGGCTATACGCGCGAGGAGGGATGGTCGAGATGGCTAAAGTGTCAGAATCTCCAGATGGCATACTCCTCTTCCGCTGTCCTGGGTGCGGCGATTATCACTCTGTTTGTGTCGAGGGGCCAGGGTGGACGTGGAATAGGAGCGTCGACTCGCCAACTCTCTCCCCGAGCATATTGGTTCGATCTGGTCATTATCTCCCTGGCCATAGACCTGGAGACAGTTGCTGGTGCACATACAATGCCGAGCACCCAGAGCATATCGGAAAATCTTTTATTTGTGTGATATGCCATTCTTTCGTCACGGATGGCAAGATTCAGTTCCTGCCGGATTGCACTCATGCGCTTGCTGGGCATACTGTAGATCTTCCGGAGTGGGAGCGAGAGATGCACTCCTCTTAACCGTTAAGTGTTCCACGTGCAACATTGAATCGCGCTCGGGCAAGCATGCTTTTTCCCTGGGCCCCCATGCCCCCATGCGCGACGGGCGGGCGACGGCGTGTACTATCCCCAAAACAGATTTTTCAGTAAAAGGGGGAGTAGTATATCTCCAAGATGCCAGAAACTCATAAAGATAAGGCGCTTGTGTAATGGCAAAGAGAGCGGAAAAGCCTATTCCGGATTTGCTCGAAGGATATTCAAAGGAAGACCCCGAGAGCCTTTCGAAGGTCGAGGCAAGAGTCCAGGAGTATTTAAAGCTGGCATTCCTGGAGATGGGGCCGACGCAGGAACGTTTCGTCAGGGTTAAGAACCATCGCGGAAGGATGCCGCGTACAAGGCTGTTTGAGGGCGCGAATCAGTCCGGGAAAAGCACGATAGGCGTAGCGGAGGATATCGCACATGCGATGGGGTTCCGTCCCTGGCTTTCGAAAGACGATCCCGATTACAAGATTCCTATCCGGGTACCCAATGTCGGCATGATTGGATGCGAGGTAGCCGGTCAGACTCTGGCGCAGAATATCGAACCGAAGTTTATGGAACTTGTCCCGAATTATTGCTCTCCTCAGCCCACCCGTTACTCGGATGGTTCTCTGAAAAGCATGACGCTGACATATGACTTCAATGGAAACTATTGCGGTTCGACTATTCATTTCCGGTCATACGTTCAGCAGGCGGATACATTTGAAGGCGTAGTCTTTGACTGGCTGCACTGGGACGAGCCGCCACCGCGGCCAATTCTGAACGCAGCCGAACGCGGGAAGATGAGGACGAATGCTCCTTCCTGGCTGACAATGACCCCCCTCAAAGAGCCATATATCTACGACATCTTTACCCTTAAAGCGTTCAATAACGGGGGAGATGACGATGAGATCGCCATCTTCCGGTGCTCGGTATGGGAGAACTGTCAGGATTGGTGCCGGAACTGCAACCTGATGATTCCTGAAAATGATCCGGATAAGCTTGAGCCGGGCCAGGTAAGGCCGAAAAGCCGCTGTCCGAATTGCAATAAAGTGATGGGATTTATGCCTCGTGCCGGCATCGAGAATTATCTCAAGAAGATCACTGATCCTGACGAGCGCGAGGCCCGCGAAGAAGGGAAATGGAAACATCTTTCCGGATTGATATACAAGGAGTTGGATAGGTCGGTCCATCTCTACAAGGATTTTGAGATTCCGCAGGACTGGATGAGGATAGAAGTGATTGACCCGCATGACAGGAAGCCTACCCGCTGGTTGTTTGGCGCTGTCTCTCCGGAAGAAATCACGATCAATGGAAAGTCCGCAAACCGGATCTACTGGTATACGTACCTGTTGCTGTCGGGGAACATCGACAAAATCGCCCAGGCGGTGAAGGTAAGGCGAGCGGAGAATCGTTATCGTGAACCGGCATTCGTGATCATTGATGCCAAATTCGGCGCCGCCCACAAGCCTAGTCATGGGATCGAGCAGACGTCCTGGCAGGAGGAATTAGAGAAGTCTGGAATCAATCACATCATCCTTTCGCATTCTTCGCCTGGCGATATTGGTTTGGGACACAAGCGCGTCAAAGAATACCTGGCTCCGCACTATTCCCCGGTAAAAGACAAGACGTTTCCCGGGATGCTCTTTGCGCTAGAGGGATGCAGCGGCGATCGGGGCCCCACTCAGGACATGTGGAATTATCAATGGGACAAAGACAAGCCGGAAAGTCCAGATGAAGCATACAAGGACTTCTGCGACTGCGTGCGTTATGCCGCTCTAGAACAGCCGGCTTATCGGCGTCCGGAACCGGAAATCGATATGGAGCTGGCGAAAATGTTGATAAACAAAGATAATCATGACGTTAGCTCGAACCCGCTGTACTATGGTTTGAGCATGAAGAGGTAGCGTATGGCACCGATCATTCCGTTCTTGCCTCTGATAGCAGCAGGCGTAGGAGCGGCCACTACTGCCGTGGCATTGGCCGAGCAGCCATCTTTACCGACAGCTACGCAGCCTACCAGCACGCAATCCACTTCAACGCAGGCTCAGGTTTCCGATGCGGCGGCTCAGGCTCAGGCGGCCAATCTTGCCCAGCGCCGGGGTCTGGCTTCGACGATCCTTACCAGTCCGATGGGTGCCGCTTCCGCCGTAACGACCAAGCCTACATTGGGAGCATAGATGCCATATCCCTTCACAGGTTCAAGGCAGTTCCTTAACGAGAAAGGATATTCTCCTTCGAATCTTGGCGACAGAAGCGAAGAGCAAAAGGCAAAAGACTGCCTGAAATATCTTCTGGTTCTTGCTGAACAGAGAATTTTCTGGGAACCGATGATCGATAACATCATCGCGTATGTGAACCACGGACGAAGGTTTATCACGGATCGCGATCTATGGGACGGGCAGCAGACCGGTCAGTTTGTCTATGACGACACGGCAATGCTGGCCCGTAATCTCCTGGTAGACGGCATGGTGGGCTACCTGTGCTCCCGCAATCAGCCATGGTTCGCCTTGGAGCTTCCCGGGAAGTTCAATTTCCCCCGTACAAGCATGATGCGTAGCTGGACCGGACAGAGAATAGACTCCTATCCGCAGGTACAGCAGTGGCTCCAAGATTGCGCCACGGTCATGTACTCGGCTTTCAATCGATCGAATTTCTATGATGTCGTGACTGAATTCATCTCTGATGGCGCCAGCTTCGGAACTGCGGAGCTTTTGGTCGAGGAAAATATCGAACAGGCGTCGATCAACTTCATGGTTCCGCACTTCCGGGAATGCTTCATTGCCGAAAACCAATTCAAGAAGGTCGACACGGTTTACCGGGTCTACAAGATGACATTGCGCCAGTTGGCGCAGAAGTTTGGCTGGAAAGAGATGTGCGATATCGAGCCAAACTTCAATCAGGACTATACCTCGAACATGTACCAGGAGCGAGACGTTCTGCATGCCATCTATCCCCGCCAGGATTACCAGCCGTGGCGCATTGACGCCAAAGGGAAAAAGTGGGAATCGGTTTGGGTCTATTGCCGTGGCGGGAAAATACTGAATGCCGGCGGCAAGGGGCAGAGCCCATCTCTCGCCAACAGCAAAGATTCGATAGCCAAAGAAAGCGGCTACGATTCCATGCCGATGATTACCTGGCGCTGGCGCGTCAACTCGGATGAAGTTTACGGTCGCGGCCCTTCGCATGATGCTTTTGTCTCGATCGCGCAGTTGAATCAGATGGCACGTACCAATCTGATTACCGCCCAGCGGGCCGCAGAGCCTCCCCTGGTAGCCTATTCGGATATGCGGGGCGCTATCCAGAGAGGCCCCAACGGCATTACGTACGTCGAGGCGAACCGCGGCGACTTGAGAGCGAGAATGCCGCAGCCCCTGCACACCGGAGTGCAGAACCTGCCATTCAATCTTGAATATCAGGACCGGGTCCGGCAGGTGGTGAATCAGTATTTCCATACCGATGTTTTCATGATGATGAGCCAGCTCGCCCAGGCGGGAAACAGCGAACGCATGGTTGTAGAACAGGTGCTGGAACTCCAGGGAGAGAAGGCGGCGATTCTGGGAACCCGCGTAGGGAATCTTCAGTCGGAAGCTTTTGACCCTCTCATCAATCGCGTCTATTCGATCGAAGCCTCGGCCGGTCGGATTCCAGATCCTCCGGATATTCTTCTTGAATCGATTCATGGACCTGTGCAAGTGCAGTATCTCGGTCCCCTGGCTCAGGCGCAGACGCGTCTGACTACGGTTCGCAGTATCGATGGATTTCTGAGCGAGGTCACGAAACTGGCCCAGGTCGATCCCTCGATCATTCATGCCATCAATGCGCCTTATATCCTCAGGGTGCTTCGAGATGCCGTTAACGCTCCAGTGGGATGCGTATACGACGAAAAGACCTTTGCCGCTATCATGATGAACCTGCAGAAGCATGCCGCGCAGCAGCAGCAGGCTGAAGAAATTCCCAAGCTAGCGAAGGCGGCGGCGGCGCTTTCGAAGGCTCCGCAGTCGGGAAGCATCCTCAAAGAATTGATGGGAGGAGAGAATGCCTGAAGAAAAGACCGAGGAGCAGCTTGCCAGGGAGATGCAGCAACGGTACAAGAATGTCTTCGGCAGTGCTGAGGGAAGAATTGTTCTTGGCGATATCCTGTTTACTCTCGGTCATTTCGGAGATACGATTGACCCGACAGATCCTGTCGCCATGACGGAAATGGAATTCGCCGTCACGATCGCTCGTACGGCAGGCGCATTTGACGATCTTTACCGTAAGCTTGGGTTAGGAAAGGAATAAAATGGCAAACCCGACAGCACCTTATTTCGACAACGTACGCTGGCCTGGCGCTGATGGCCTCAGAGTTCCGCAAGAGGCTGGATCGGCTACTCTTGCGGTAACCAGCTATCAGTCTACAGCGGCGCAAAGCGGCAGTTCTCTGACACTGAATGCCATACAGATGAATGCCTCCGTGCTGTTCATCGGATCGATGAGTTCGACGACTAACAACACGGTTTCTCTACCCGCCGCCATTCCAGGGGCCGTATTTCTGTTCAAAAACAACTCCGGATCGGCTTGCACGTTTAAGGTTTCAGGTGCCACTGGAGTATCGGTGGCCAACGGTAGCCATGCAATACTGGCCTGCAATTCAACCGACATCGAGCAGTTCGGAGCAAGCTTCTAATGCCGAATCAGGACGAAGGCGAATACAGGCCTGTTGGGTCATCGCAAGTTCAAGTGCGCGTAGCACTTTGCCCCCGTTCGCAGCCTTTTGACGAGAGCGTCGACTCTCTCAATGTGGCGATCGGCGTGGCGCAGATGGCGGGATTCCGAATCGTTATCGAGAAAGTGCGTAAGGGATGTCCTGGATTTCAGAACGCCGGACCGGTGCTCGCTCACTTCCTCAAGTCCAAGGATACCCATCTGTTTCTCGGCGCCGATGATGTTGTCTATCCTCCCGATACCCTGGTGCGGCTGATCAATGCCGACAGGGATATTGTTTCGGGAATCTATCGAAAGAATCGCCTTGACCGGATAGAGCCCGCCAACCTGGTTGAGTCGGGAGAGAAATTTCTTGCGTGCCTGCATGAAGGCGGTATCTATGAAACTGAGTTCGCCGCCGGCCACACCATGACGATCAAGCGGGCCGTGATTGAGAAGATGGTTGCCGATTATCCCGAGCTCGAATACGACGACAAGAACGGTTCGGGAGAAGTCCACTACGGGTTGTTCCTTCCTATTATCGAAAGCAGGCAATGCTATCAGGATGACTGGTCTTTCTCGATTCGAGCCCGAAAAAGCGGTTTCCGTATCTGGAATGATTTCGGAGTTAAGCTGAAGCACTTCTGCGGAGACTTTCTCGGATTTGAAGCTCTGGAGAAGATAGAGGTCACCAATGCCGGCAGCTAGCGGTGGAAAGGGAAGCAAGGGAGGATCGAGCGGTGGAGCATCGAATGCTGCACTTCATGACGACGAGGACTTGATGGCGCGGCGCCGCGTACTGTTCGCCGAGTGGAAGGGAAAAAGGAAGTCCGGCAAAGCCAAACACCCCAACCACATCATCGACTATTCGAATTCTCCTGCACCTCCGGTAAAGAGAGGCTGATCATGGCAAAATCGCAAGCGCAGATGTCCGACAAGGAGCGCGAAGAAAAATGGATGGCCGAAAGCGATGCTCGCACGCTGGCTGAGGCTGACGTGATTCGCAACGATGAGAAGCGTCTCGGCAAGGCGCAGGAAGCCGCCAAGCGTCTGGCGGAAGAAGCGCAGGAGCAGGCCGACGCCATGCGGAGAGCCGGAAAAGGGATGCTCGAATATTCAAATTCCCCAAAACCACCAAAGAAAAATTGACTTTCGATGCATTAAGTGGTTTGCTTCTATGAAAGAAGGAATGAATGCCTGAAGACAATCAAACGACGTCTGAATCCCTGGGATGGAGAGCTGGACTGCCGGGCGATCTCCAAAAGGACGAAACCTTTTCGCAATTCAAGACGGTTGGCGATTTCGCCAAGCACCATCTTGAGGTTTCGAAAAAGGCTACCGAACTGGAGGGAAAGCTCAGCAATTATGTTCCCAAACTTCCGGATAATGCGACGGATGAGGACCGTAATCTCTATTACGAAGCTTTAGGCAGACCAAAAACCGCCAGCGAATACGAGTTTGACGGAGAGGACAAGAACGCCACCGAGTGGACGAATGAGTGGAAGCAGCAATTTCATTCTCTAGGCTTGACGAAAACTCAGGCCAAAGCATTGAGTTCCGCATGGAATACTTCGATACAGAAGATGGTCGATGCGCACAATGCTTCCGTTCAGAATGAAATGAAGTCTGCCGAAGCGAAGCTCAGAAGCGAGATGGGCGACAAGTACGATACCAACGTGGAACTGGCCAAACGAATGACCCAGAAGCACCTGGGCGCGGAATTCGATAAGACGTTCAACAATCTTCCGGCGGAATCCCGTTTCGGAGTTGTCAGGCTTCTATTGAAGGTTGCGTCATTGACAGGTGAGGATGTGTCGCCAAAGGCAGGGCATACTCAATCGGGATCCAAGGTGAGCTTTATTGAGTACGACAAGAGCCCAGCGCCTCCAAAGAGATAGCTAAGGGAGACTCGTTATGGCTGTTGATGTATCGCAATTGGGGTACAGCACATTCACCGACATCGTCGCGAATTACTCCTCGTCCGATGCCGCCGCGAGGTTCATTCTTCCAAAGCGCGTGCTTGACCGCATGACGCCCCTGGTAAGAATGTTGCCTCTGGTATCAAGCAACAATATTCTATCCAATATCGCTACCCGTACCGATTCTCTACCGGTGGCGAGTACCCGCCGCTTCAATGAGGGCATCAAGGCCACGGCGGCTAAGAACGCTCCGATCAATGATCCGATCGCCATGTTCGAGGACTATTCCGAGGTCGACAAAGACCTTTGGGAAATCCAGAATGATCCGAACGCCTGGCGGGCCGATCAGGACATGAACCATATCGAAGGCCTCTTCCAGTTGATGGAGTCCACTCTTCTTTATGGCTCTCTGGCAACCAATCCCGGAGGCTTCAACGGCCTGGCTACCCGATTCAATAATCTTGAATCCTATCCGAACGGTGATCAGAGCTGGCAGCCTAATGTGTGGAACGGCGGCGCTTCTTCCGGAAATGTCACCAGCGCGTGGATGATCGAGTTCGGTGACGATACGGTGTATGGAATCTATCCTCCAAATACCCCGGCCGGTCTGAGCATTCGCGATCTGGGAGAATCGACAAAGGAGCTGGCAAGCGCAACCGGCGCCCAGGGACTGAATTACATGTACCAGGTTCTTCGCACTATGCTGCGCTGGTACCTTGGCATTCAGATCGCCGACGAGCGGTGCGTGCAGCGGATCTGCAATATCAACCCGACGGCACTCTCGACAAATAACTTCGATGAGAACATCTTCATTCAGGCGAAGAACTGGTTGCCGCGTGCCGGCGAGGCTCCCGGTACCATCATTCTCGTCAACCGGGCGCTCAAGACGCAGATCGATATCCGGGCGGTATCGCAGAAGATCAATACCTATTTCACGCCTCCCGGCGATGGATCGATGGATGTGTTCGGGAAAGCTGTTACCAAGTTCCAGAACATTCCGATTTACGTGGCGGAAAAAATTCTCTCGACCGAAACGGTCCTGACCTAGGAGACGAATATGCCAGTTACCGATGCACTTCTCTACGTCCACGGCACAGGAACTGCGGCGGGCGGAGCTATCACCAATACGTCCGGCGTAATCGGCGATGCCCTGTGCTGGGCCGGAACGAATGGAACTTCCGGATCCGTCTACAGCAACCTTGAACTGGATTTCGGACCTCCTAACGCCGGGTCCACATCCCCTTATCTAGTTCAATTTCCATCCTCTTACGAAAAACTATATAGCTTCCCTCCTGAGGTTGTTGGCGATGGCGGCGTCGAGTGGGGCCTGCACATGGTGGTGTGCCAGACCTTCAACAGCGCAACCAGCATCCAGGTGGAAATCTGTACTTCAGCGGCAACTGCGGCGCTCTATACAACCAGTCCGCCGAACCCGATTGCGGCACGAACCTTCTCCCTCTCGCAGCTTCAGGTTGCCGGGGCGCACTACTTTATCCCCGTCAATCAGGCGGCCGTTCAGGAATTTCTTCGTACCTACAATGCTTTGACCGGTGGAACTCCGACGCAGGGAACCGTTATCCAGTGGTTTGGCCCGAAGACTGGCGGAGAGCAGTAGATGAAGGTGGAAGCCAAATGCATTGCCCGTGCCTGGGATAGTCAAGCATGCGTGCTTTTCTATCCCGGCGAGGTTTCGACAATCGAGCATGATGGCCATCTTGCCGAATTGAAGGTGGGAGACAAGTTCGTGTTCGAATTCGATCGAACGATGTCCGGAACCGGATGCTCTCCTGCTATCGGAGGTTTTGTTTGCCGGGTATGCAAACGTTCCTTCGATACGCTGAATCTTCTGGGAACACATACCCGTTCGGCGCACAATGATACGCCTCTTGTAAATCGGCCAGCGGACGTCGACGACGAAAAGATTCAGCTTGACGGCAGAGGAAAGAAGAAGAATAAGACATTCACCTGTAAGGATTGCGGAGAGACAGTCCCCAATCTCTATGCTCTTCGCGTTCACAAAAAGGGGCACAGACAAGCCGCCGAGACTACACCTGTCCCGGCATAGGGGTAGTCGCCTTGAATTATTCGCAGGTAGGCATCTCGAACGTTGCGCTGAACCGGATAGGAGCCCGGGGAGAGATTGTCAGCATCAACGAAAATAGCCCGAACGCCGTTAAGGTGCTGAATGTTTGGGATGCCGTGTTTCAGGAAGTCCTCTCCGAACGCGATTGGAAATTCGCCAAAACCAGAGCCTCCTTACAGCTCCTCTCTGCATCCTCGTTCATGGGATCCATCTCCGGAAACGTTCTCACCGTTTCCTCTGTTTCTTCCGGAACAATTGCCGCGCAGCAGCCCGTATATGGACCCGGCATTCCCATAGGAACGATCATCACCAGCTTTGGTTCCGGCTCGGGCGGCACCGGAACGTACAATCTTAATAATAGTCTGTCGATATCTGGCGAGACTATGCAGACTGGAGCGGTTCCGCTGTACGCCTATCGCTACGCATGGGCGCTTCCCGGCGACCTCCTGCGCTTCGTTCGTCCTCACAAGAGACCAAGGGACAAGAGGCGGTTTACTTATCTATGGGGTCCGGAGGGATGCGGATGGTACCGGCGGGAAGATCCTCCATTCTGGCCTGCAGAGCATGCTTATGTTGTCGAATCGATCCAGAATGGAACTATAGACGCCAATGACAATCCTGCATATCAGCAGGCCGCTTTGACGGACTACGGCGGATTCTATGGACCGGCAAAGATCAACTACATTCGCCTGATTACCGACTACACGCAATTGATGCCCGGTTTTGTTAATTGCCTCACCTATCGCTTGTCTCAGGAATTGTCGATAGGAATCACCGAGGACAAGCAGAAGTGGCAGATCATGGAAGAGAAATACAAGGAAAGCCTGAACTCTTCCGAAGCGCAGAATGAATGCCTGGACTTTCAGGAAGACGAAGCCGGGTCGGAATCCTGGGTTGAAGCCGGAAGATACGTAAACATATGGTAAGGAATCCATGGCGCCAAAGACATACCCAGTCCGCAATGCTTTCAACTCCGGAGAAATTTCGGGTCTCGTAGATTTCAGGGACGATGTTTCGAAGTACAGTTCGGCATGTCTTACTCTCGAGAATGCAGTCCCCCTGGTCGAAGGCGGAGCCAAGAAGATGCCGGGAACATACTTCGCGGGACCGGCAACGCTTGGCGGCAGTCTCTTTACCGGTTCGATCTCAGGAACTAATCTCACCGTTTCCTCTATTCAATACGGAACCCTGCAGCCAGGGCAGCAGATTTCCGGGTCTGGAGTCTCTTCCGGGACTACGATCGTAGCCAATTCCTTTACCGGATCGATTTCAGGAACCACTCTCACGGTGACGGCAGTCGCCACAGGATCGCTTGCAGTCGGGCAGCTTATTCTAGGACCAGGCATTGTTGGAGGAACGACAATAACAGCATTGGGAACGGGATCGGGCGGGACTGGAACCTATTCGATAAACAACTCTCAGACCGTTCCATCGGAAGCTATCATCTCGATCACGCAAGGCCCGGGCGTCTACGTGGTGAGCGCTTCGCAGACGGTTGCAAGTACTTCGATGAGGAGCTCCACCAGCGGAAAGAGCCGCCTGGTTCCCTTCCAGTTTTCGACAGCGCAAGGAGCCGTACTTGAATTCTCAGCCGGACTCATCCGCATCTGGGAACCTACCGCTCCGGGGCAATGGTCTCTCGGTCTGGTTGCGGCGCCGGCTTCAGGGAATTACAATCCGGCTACCAGCTACGTAAATGGGAATGTTGTTGTTGTCGGTCCATTCTGGCAGATACGTCCATGGAATCAGACGCCCGCTGGAAGCCTATTTATCGCTACACCATATGGAACGACAAACGCTGGAACTATTCCTATTACGCTATCGGTCAATGGATCTGATTCCTTGAGCGTTACGAAGACAGGCAGCTCTCCCGTTCAGGGAATCAACATCGCCCTGGCGAATGCCACTCCCGCAAAGAATACCGCTGCATTGATCCAGGCGGCAATCCGTGCTCTCGTGTCTCTCAACTCTTCCTCTTCGAATTATGTTGACCTGTCGCAATGGACAGTAACTCCAGATGCTACTTATTATGCTAGCCCGTGGATAACCGGATTACCGGCACTGCCTTCTAATTTTCCTCCTAAGCCGTTTCCTCCTCGAAATATCTACCTATGGGATAGTAACTGGATAGGGGTATGTGTATCGGCGAATCAGAATGACGAGTTTCCCCTGACGACAGCTTTCGGTGAAGTCGGGAATCCCTTTGTCACTTGGAACTCTACTTTCTGGAACGCATTTAGCGGCATCGAGTCTCCTATTCAAATTTCCACCCCCTACCAGGAAGAAGACTTGTTCGCACTCGATTGCAGCACGCAAAGCGCGGATGTCTTGTGGGTTTTCCATCCAAACTATCCGCCTGCATCCGTTCAGAGGCTTGGAGCCAATCTTTGGCAGTACAGCACATCGCTTCCCGGATCTAATCCAAATTTTCCGACATACCGAGGGACTACGGATGTCGTCAAAACAGGATACTCGGCACTCGGACAGTCAATTACCGCTATCACTCAGGCGAACCCGGGAGTGGTTACGGTAAGCTCGACAAACTCATCTTTCGCGCAGGGAGATCTGATTTATATCAACCTTGTAGCGGGAATGGTCGAGCTTAACGAAGGTCAGTTCTTTGTCGATAATCCATCCTTCGATGGGAACGGTAATCTGACGTTCAATCTGAAAGATGTCAATACCGGAGTGGATGTTAACACCACCGGATTCGTGAAGTACGTAAGTGGAGGATTCGCGGTAAAAGTTGTTTCCATGTTCGCTCAGGCTGGAGACTATCCGGCATGCGGAACGCTCTATCAGGAGCGCCTTTGCGTTGGTGGAAGTATCAATAATCCTACACAGATAAATGGCAGCGTGCAGGACGATTATCCCGATTTTATCTGCGATCCAAATGAAGACGACTTCGCCATTCAGTTCACCCTGGTATCGAACAAGCTCGATCAGATTCTAAACATGATCGGAACCCCGAATGCGCTTGTAATCGGGACAGCCGGCGGCGTATGGATCATGGCAGGAACCAATGGAGCATCTCTTTCGCAGACGAACGTTACCGCAGCAAAGCAGACAACCGTTGGAGTAGGCCAGGTTCAGCCACAGCTTGTCAATGATGCCGCTATCTTCATTTCTCGATCTTCCAAAATAGTTCTCTTCCTGGTATTCAATTTCGTCTCAAACCAATGGGACAATTACGATCTGACGCGCCTCAATCGCAACATTACCCTGGGATCGACGGCGGAAACTTCCGGAATCGCTCAGACCGGATTCCAGGTTGAGCCGTACCCTATTTTCTGGGCGGTGCGTAATGATGGCCAACTGATCGGCTTGGTATTTAACCGGCAGGATCAGGTGTACGCATGGTTTCGCATCAACATGACTCAGGAGGGAGGCCTGGTCGAATCGGTAGCCGTGATTAGCGGATCAGGGCAAGAGGATCAGGTTGTCGTAGTGGTCAATAGGACGATCAACGGAGTATCGAATCGGTATATTGAATATTTTATGCCGCAGGAGCTTTTCGGCCAGCTATCGAATGCCTTTTTTGTTCATTGCGGCCAGCAATTACAGCTGGATGGTCCATTCAATATCACCGCTATCAACCAGGGGAATCCCTGCGTCGTCACGGCGCCCGGCCATACTTTTACCAATGGAGAGTTTGTTCAGATTGCCAACGTACAGGGAATGACGGAGATCAACCAGGATAAGACCGAGGCTTATACGGTTACCAATGCCGCAACAGACACCTTTCAGCTATCGGGAATGGACTCGAGTTCATTTCATGCTTATACCGGAGGCGGAACTGTGATGCGTGTATCGAACCAGGTAACCGGTATGAGCTACCTCGAAGGACAGACAGTAACGGCGGTTGGAGATGGCGCTTTGATTCTTGAGCCCACCACGGTTACTTCCGACACCGTAATGTTCCCGTACTACTGCAATCTGATTACTATCGGAATCCCCTTTGGCGTCACCATACAGCCTACCAACCCGGTATTGACTACTCAGACTGGGACTACGCGGGGCATGAAGCAAAAGCTCGAACGGGTAACGTTGTCTCTTTACCAATCGATGGGAGGCCAGTATGGAACCGATCTCGATCACATGTACGATATTCAATATGGACCAGGAGCGCAAGGTAAAACTCCGGCGATGTCCACATTCGAATTTACTCGCGATATCGATGCGGACTGGAGTGATCTCTCGACCTTCTATGTGAACCAAAGCGATCCTTTTCCCTTTACTTTAAGAGGTTTAGTGATGAGAATGAGCTACAACCAGGACTGAGGAAGGCATGCAATATCAGGTTGTTCCATTGAATATCGATCATCTGGACAGGCTTTTTGCGGATCAACCTGAATCCGAACTCGTCATCCAATCCCGGCTGGCTTACCTATCTCCGGGAAGCTCCGCACTCTGCCTGCTTGAAGATGGAATTCCGGTATTCTGCGGCGGTATTGTCTCCCTCCAGTGGCACCGCGGAGAGGCGTGGATCCTTCCCAATCATTTCTTTCGATCTCACTTGAAGCTTTGCTTGAAGATTTTACGCGACCAGATGCCGCGTCTGGCTTCTCTCGGAAAATTCCGCCGGGTGCAGGCGACCTGTCTTAACGGATCATCGGCTAAGCTGTTTTATGTCTTGGGATTCGATTATGAAGGAACTATGAAGAAGTTTGGCCCGGGCGGGGAGAGTTGCCAGATGTGGGCAAGGGTATTCGAGGTAGGCATATGACGCCTCAGGTCATGTCTGGCAGCATCTTTGGTCTGGGAGTTCTGTCCTCCGTGCTTACCGGATTCGGCAAGTATTCTTCAGGACAGCAACAGCAGGCAGCCTATGACTACAACGCGCAAATCACCCTTGAAACCATGCGCGACCAGGTCGAGGCGAACCAGCAGAAGACGTCGTCGCTTATTGGCCGGCAGGCGAGCTCGTATGCCGCTTCTGGAGTCGATATCGCTTCCGGGTCGCCGCTGCTCGTGATGGCCGCTACGGCGGCGCGTGGCGCCAGGCAGGGAGAACAGATAAGAGAGCAGGGAGAAGATCAGGCGGCTCTGCAGCGGTACTATGGAAAGATTGCGGCCTATAGCGGCACCATGGGAGGTATCGGTTCCTTCCTTAGCGGCATAACACAGGCTTCGACAGGGTACTATAACGCTACATCAAATCCGAAACCTTCTGTACAATCCGGCGGCGGCAATATCCCGACCGGGGGAGATTGGGACTGATGGCACGCATACCTGGAGTCCCTGATCTCGAACCGGTTTCACGTCCATACATCTCTCCTCAGGAAGCCGGTCAATCCGGAGTTGCGATTGCGGAAATGGGGCAGGAGATATCCGGTATAGCCTCTGAGGGTCTAGCGTTGCAGGCGCATATCCGCAAGGCTCAAGCGCATGTCGACTCCCTTGCCGCCAGCAACGAACTCGATGCCGCTTTCCGGCAGATGCAGACTGATCTTGCCAAGACGCAGAATTCCCAGGATGTTCCTCAAGTCGTCGAGCACTACAAGGAAAGCCTGAACGAAATCTCAAAGAAATGGTCGCAATCTCCGGCGGCAATACAGATTCAGATGTCCGCCGACAGCCTGCGTCCGGAGATGGATCAGCACGCGCAACTCCGCCAGGTGGATCTGATGGGAAAGGAATTCAAGATTGCGCTCAATCATCAGGGGCAGATATTGTCGCAGGATTATGCCAGTGCCCGGGCCGCAGGCGATTCCGGAGGGGAAGCGGCAGCGCTCGATGCCTACAGCAGGGCGGTAGAGGGCGGCGTGCAGACGGGGTTGATAGGACAAGTTGAAGCTCAAGAAAATATTCGCCAGTTTCGCCGTGCGGGTCAGACTATGGAAGTTAGACAGGCGCTGGATAGCCTTAATCCGGAGACAAACCAGAAGATGATCAATGAATTGACGTCCAGTCCGGACAAGTTCCCTGATCTGACGAAGGAGGAAATCGGAGACCTGATCGAGCGCGGCAACACGGCTTTCATTAACCACACCCGGCAAAAGGAGTGGGCGCAAAATCAACTGGTGAAGCAGACTGTAGTTCCTGCGATCATTAAAGACAATACGGACACGCAAACCGGCATATTCCATCTCGACCAGGCTCTTAAGGCAGTCAGTCATCTGCCTCCCGAACAGGAGGCTGTAGCGGCGGAAGAAGTGCGCAGTCATGCCGCCAATGCGAATGCAGATCTTCTCGATCGGCTGAACAAGGCAGACAATCAGATCGAAAGCGCAATTGCTCACAATGATTTTAGAGGAGCTCGCCAGATAACGGACGCCCTGAGAGCGACGACAGAGCAGGCTGGACTCCCCTGGTTCTCTAGCCAGACGAGGATCATCGACGCCGCCCGGCGCCAACACGAGGCTGAATATCGAGCCAATTTCAACTTCGATACGCGGATACAGAAAGCACAGGAAACCGCTAGCAGCACCTTCCTCGCCAACCAGCTTATCCCGCGAATTACCTCAGGACAGATAACGCAGCAGGATTTGAATAATGCTGTCGGCGAAGGACCGGGAAAGATAAACTACAGAAACTACCTACAGCTTACACATCTTCTCAATCAGGTGCAGAAGGAGCCCGATACTCAGGCGGCATTGAATGTTCTCTATGATTCCCTTCCCGCTCCACCAAAGACGGCGCCGGCAGACCAGCAAGCGCAATATGACATGATGAAGTGGAATTTGTACGAACAATGGCAGCAGGGAGTAGCTGAGAAACAGCTCAAAGGAGAGGATAAGACAAAGTATGCCATTGAACTTGTAAAGCCTTTTGTTGCCAAGGACGTAGCAGATAGGTTGGATCAATTACTTGGAGGACCGCAACAGACGCAATCGCAATCAGTGAAGAGCTTCATCGGAACTGGTCTTTCATGGATAGGAATTGCCACGCCGTGGCAGCTTCCGGAGGTGACACCGTCGAAATCGGGATTTCCTTCCACTCCGAAAGAGGGCGATAAGAAGAAGAATTCTAGCGGCGACAATCTAATCTATCGCGGCGGCAAGTGGGTTATCCAGTAATGGCTGACAACGTTCAGATCGATCCTAATACCGGAGAGCGTATTGCGGCGCCGCAGATCGACCCTCAGACCGGAGAGCGTATCGGCCAGCAAGCAGGGAATCCCATTTCCACCAAGATGGCTTCTGATGCATGGAAGGCCGCAACATACAGCAAGATGCTCGACACTTCTCCAGGATATGCCTACCAGAACATTGACCAGATCGACAAGCAGATGCACATGCATAGCAAGGATTTCGATTCGAGCATTGGCTATGCGGCGAAGACAGGCTGGGAGGATACGCCTTTCGGGATGGCGATACGCGGCCAAGCCCCCGAGCCATTCGAATCTGATGATCTTCTCGGCAACTTTGTCCACGATGTTGTCAGTATGGCGACCGATCCCTCATTCATTATTCCCACCCTGGTAGGTACTGCGGTTGGGGCTCCCGAGGTTGGAGCTGCGGTGGGTTTTGCTTTGTCTCCCGCTCTGCGGCAGGGACTGATGGATCATTACACGCGTGGCAATGTCAAAGACTTCGGCGAGTTGGCTTATCGGGCTGGAGACATTCTCTGGTCTGCTGCAAAAGGTTTGGCAACGGGAGAGGCTGGCGTACTGGCTGGAAAGCTTCCTGTGGGCAAGATGATCGGGAAGAGTGTTCTCGGATCGGCAGCCTTGCGGGGGTTCTATCAGGCCAGCGCAATGACGGCGGCAGGGGATCTACTGAACGGTCAGATACCGAAGATGCAAGACTTCGTTCGTTCCGCCGCCGTCATGGTTCCCCTGAATATCGCGACAGGCGGAGTTCTCTTGCGCGGTAAGCCGGCTGAGCAGGCGATGCAGGATGTCTATGCTCAGACCGGACAGTCTCCCGATGAATTAGCAGTCAAGCTTTCTGCTCAGCCTCCAGTGGTCCGGGATCTGCCTCCAGGATTACGCCCGGCAATCGACATAGGCGAAGGAGCATTCATTCAGGCTGATCCCGGCGAAACTCACCCTGAACTCGCCGAGAGGATTCTGGGAGAAAAGGTTGTTTCGCTTGATGAACTGAATGCCGATCCTTCGCTTGCCGACAGAGT
>Ga0335082_10001986_pt1 | contig 21971 bp, 28 predicted proteins | sample Lox_Sample_41_FD_206718 | JGI IMG/M metagenome (GOLD analysis project Ga0335082, IMG submission 206718) | Soil microbial communities from Loxahatchee National Wildlife Refuge, Florida, United States - Lox_Sample_4.1 | ecosystem: Environmental > Terrestrial > Soil > Wetlands | place: USA...
CGGGGGTGCGGGTGGTCATCCTGACCACCTTCGAGCTGGACGAGTACGTGTTCGAGGCGCTGTGCGCCGGGGCCAGCGGCTTCCTGGTCAAGCACACCGAACCGGCCGAACTGGTCCGGGCCGTGCGGGTGGTGGCCAGCGGCGAGGCGCTGCTGTCGCCCAGCGTCACGCGCCGGCTGATCAGCGAGTTCGCCGACCGGGCCAAGGCCCCTCCGCCCGCGACCAGCCTGGACGTCCTGACCGAACGGGAGCGGCAACTCGTCGGCCTGGTCGGCGAGGGGCTGTCCAACGACGACATCGCGGGGCGCCTGGTGCTCAGCCCGGCCACGGTGAAGACGCACGTCAACCGGGCCATGATGAAGCTCGGCGCGCGCGACCGGGCGCACCTGGTGGTGTTCGCCTACGAGGCCGGGCTGGTCCGCCCCGGCTGGGCGAACTGATACCGCGATCGCGGTACCACAGGTGCCCGCGCCTGGCCGACGACGCGGCGGCGGTCCGCGGCCGACGATCGGGGCATGACGGAACTACACATCAGAACCGGCGCGGCCGTGCGCGCCGAGCACGCGGTCAAGGTGTACGGCACCGGGGACACCGCGGTCACCGCCCTGGACGACGTGACCGTCAAGTTCCCCGCCGGGCGGTTCACCGCCATCATGGGCCCGTCCGGGTCCGGCAAGTCGACGCTGCTGCACTGCCTGGCCGGGCTGGACTCGCTCACCGCCGGGCGGGCCTTGGTCGGCGACGTCGAGCTGGGCGCCCTGTCCGACCGGCAGCTGACGCTGCTGCGCCGGGACCGGATCGGGTTCGTGTTCCAGGCCTTCAACCTGGTGCCCGCGCTGTCCGCGCGGGACAACATCACGCTGCCGATGACGCTGGCCGGCGCCGCACCGGACCCGGACTGGCTGGCCACGGTGATCGAGCGGACCGGGCTGGCCGGCCGGCTCGGGCACCGCCCGGCCGAGCTTTCCGGCGGCCAGCAGCAGCGGGTCGCGGTGGCCCGGGCGCTGGCCACCCGGCCGCAGATCGTCTTCGCCGACGAGCCGACCGGCAACCTCGACTCGCACAGCGGGCACGAGGTGCTGGACTTGCTGCGCGCGGCCCGGGATGACTTCGGCCAGACGATCGTGATGGTCACCCACGACCCGGCCGCGGCCGGCTTCGCCGATACCTCGGTGGTCATGGCGGACGGGAGGGTGGCGCGATGATCGCCATCACCGCGCGGAGCCTGTGGGCGCGCAAGCGGCGGCTGGTCGCGACCCTGCTCGCGGTCGGCCTCGGCGTGGCCTTCCTGGCCGGGACCCTGCTGCTGAGCGACACGCTGCGGGCCAACTTCGACCGGCTCTTCACCCAGGCCGACAGCGGCACCGACGTGGTGCTGCGCGGCGCGACCCAGATCGGTGCGGGCAACGCCACCCGCACCGGCGTCGACGCGAGCCTGCTGCCCCGGGTGCGGACCGTGCCCGGGGTGGCCGACGCCCAGCCCTTCCTGGATGGCTACGGGCAGCTGCTGGGCCGCGACGGCATGGTCCGGTGGGAGTCGGTGATCATCGCGGTGTTCGGCACGCTGGGCGGGGTGATCCTCGGCACGTTCACGGGCTGGGCCGTGGTGCGGTCATCCGGCGGTCCCTCGATGACCGTGTTCGCGGCGCCGCCGCTGCAGCTGGTCCTGTTCCTGGTCCTGGGCGCGGTCACCGGCATCCTGGCCGGGATCAGGCCCGCCCGCCGGGCCGCCCGGCAGAACATGATCACCGCGATCGCTACTGCCTGACCATGAAGACGCGAGCCGGGCGGAGGTACGGAGGCGGCCGGTTATGGTGGTGCCCTGGCCGGGCTGGGAGCGGACGGCCAGGGTGCCGCCGCGCGCGGCCAGCCGGTCCGACATGCCCTGCAGAAGCGATCATGGAAGGCGAGGCCCGCGATGAGTAGTCAGGTACGGGAGCTGATGGCCAGCGGCTTCGGCGAGCTGCGGCACGAGCCGACGGCGAAACGGATCCAGGCCGTGCTGGGCGGTGACACGATCGTCGACAGCACCCGGGCCGTGCTGGTCTGGGAGCCGAGACGGATCGTGCCGTCGTACGCGGTGCCGGTGGAGGACGTGCGCGGCGACCTGGTGCCGGCCGACGCCGGGTCGGGCACGGCGGGCGTGGCGGGCGCGGCCGGGCCCGGCGACGACGTCGGCGTCGCGCTGGCCGACGTGACTGCGCTGCGCGTGCTCGACCCGCGGATTCCGTTCACCGTGCACAGCACGGCGGGCGAGGCGGTCGACCTGCGCGCGGCGGGCCAGGTACGGCCGGGGGCCGGTTTCCGGCCGGCCGACTTGGACCTGGCCGGGCTGGTGATCCTCGACTTCGCCGCCTTCGACGCCTGGTACGAGGAGGACGAGCTGAACGTGGCCCACCCACGCGACCCGTTCCACCGGATCGACGTGCTGCCCAGCTCCCGCCAGGTCCGGCTGGAGCTGGACGGCCAGCTGCTGGCGGTCAGCTCCCGGCCGGTGCTGCTGTTCGAGACCATGCTGCCGACCCGCTACTACCTGCCGCGGGCGGACGTCACGGCCGAACTGGTGCCCAGCCCCACCACGACCTGGTGCGCGTACAAGGGCGAGGCGTCCTACTTCTCCGTCTCGGCCGGCGGCCGGCTCGTCCCGGACATCGCCTGGAGCTACCCGGATCCGCAGCATGACGCAGCCCGGGTCCGCGACCTGATCGCGTTCTTCGACGAGCGGATCGACGTGGTGCTGGACGGCGAACGGCGCGCCCGGCCGGTCACGCCCTGGTCGGACGGCCCTGGAGCCTAACCGCGGCCCAGCTGCGCGGTTAGCCGGCTGGTCGCCAGGAGCCGCCCGTCTCCCGTTCGAAGGCCGGACGGTTGGCCGCGGTGTCGTAAAAGATGTGCAGCGCCGTGATCAGGCCGTTCTCGTCGAGTTCCAGTATGTCGACGCATTCGAAGTCGGCCGGGGAGCCCGACGGGAGGGTCCAGTCGAACCGGAACCAGATGCTGACCAGCGGCCCGTCCTGCGTGACGCCCCGCAGGTGGAGCTCCGCGCGGCCGGTGTCGGCGAGCAGCCTCGGGTAGAACTCGGTGGCCGGCAGCGGCCCGTACAGCGGGGAGTGGACGGTCGCGCCCGGACGGAACAGTGCGAGTATGGCGTCCAGGTCGCCGCGCTCGATGGCGGAGAGGTACCCCTCGGCCAGCGTGCGCCCGGTCATGAGCGTTCCGCGATCAGGACGGCCAGGCCGTCGAGGATGCGGTCCAGGCCGAACCTCCTGGCGTTGTCTTCCAGAGCCGGAGCGGGACGGTTCAGCGCCTGGCTGAGCTGCGGGAACAGCTCGGCATGGCTGCGGATCCGCTCGGCCAGCTCACTACCCCCCGACCAGGGCTGGGTTCCGGCGGTGGCCATCGACTGCGTGTTACGGACGTGCCCGAACAGGAGGAACACGGCGGCCAGCCGCTCGTCGCCGGTCAGCCCGGTACCGGCCAGCGCCCCCACCGCGCTCTCGATCCACCCGGCCTCGCGCGGGCCCATGACGCGGCTGCCCACGGTCACGGCAGGGATCCAGGGGTGCTGCTGCCAGATAGCGGTGAGCTGCCGGACGAACTCCTCCAGCCTGGGCCGCCAGCCGCCGGCCACGCCGCTCAGGTCGGGCGGTTCCCCGACTGCCGTGTCGATCATGATGCCGAGCAATTCGGCCTTGCCCGCGACGTGGCGGTACAGCGACATCTTGGTGAAACCCAGATCGCCGGCGACGCGCTGCATCGAAACCGCATCGATGCCGTCGGTGTCCGCGACGTAGATGGCCGCCTTGACGATCCCGGGCAGCGTCAGTGCGATACGCGGCTTCATCTCCTGCTGGTCGCGGAGATCCCAGAGATTCTTCATGCCCAGCCTCTTGTCAACGCGATGTCGATGTGTCTAGCGTACACCGTGTGTCCTAGAGACACTGAATCTCCGAAGGACACTCGGTCGGGCACGGTCGGGAGACTTCGGAACGGGGCGCGGGGACCCTACGAAAGGGAGATCACGATGGGAAAGCTGATTGTCACCGAGTTCGTCACGCTGGACGGCATCATCGACGATCCGGGCGGCTCCGAAGGACACCCGCACGGAGGCTGGAGCTTCCGCTTCCCCGCCCCCGAGGGACAGCAGTTCAAATTCGAGGAACTGCTGGCGGCCGACGTGCAGCTGATGGGCCGGGTGACCTACGAGGGCTTCGCGGCCGCCTGGCCGGCCATGGAGGAAAGCACCGGGGAGTTCGGCAAGCGGATGAACAGCATGCCGAAGGTGGTCGTGTCGACCACGCTCACGGACCCGGCCTGGAACAACACGACGGTCATCTCCGGCGACGTCCCGGCCGAGGTGGCCAGGCTGAAGGAGCAGTACCAGGGCGACGTGCTGGTCCCGGCCAGCGCCACGCTGGTCGACACGCTGCGCGAGCACGACCTGGTGGACGAGTACCACCTCATGGTCCACCCGGTCGTGCTGGGCAGCGGCAAGCGGCTGTTCAAGGAGGGAGCGGCCGGCACCGATCTGACCCTCACCGACTGCCGCAAGGCCGGCCCGGACGTCCTGCTCCTGATCCTCCGCCCGGCCGTCACCCAGCACGCGACCCCGGCGAGCTAGCCGGCATCTCCGGACGGCTACGCCTGCGCACGTCCCCGGCGGCCCCAGAAGCCACGCCCGTCACGACAGCATCGGCGGTCGGCACTGCCGAGCCACGGCGAAGTGGCATTGCCGTGGTCAGGACCACCACGATGTGGCATAGCTGTGGTTCTTTTTGTGCCGGGCGGGCGGATCGATGGTGCCCGTGCGTACCGCGATGCCGGTGCGTGGTGTGGTGCGGGAGCAGGCTGCCAGCCCGTTCGGCTGGAAGGAGCCGGAACCCCGGTCAACCGGCACGTTGTCACATTGACCCGGTCCTAACCGGGCCGTTGTCACATCGTGCCGGTCGGATCGCGTGGCTAACTGGCTGGTGGCGATGCGGGAGCGGCTGGCGGGGGCGCGAGGCGGCGGCGAGGCGGCGGCGCGGGGTGGGGGCGAGATGGCGGCGAGGCGGGGGCGCGGGGGGGGGGCGAGCGGGAGAGTGAGGCTAGCGGGATACGCGGATGTCGTACCAGAAGCCGCCGTTGAGGTCGAGGTCGTTGCCGTTGGCCTGGCCGGGGCCGCGGTCACCGATGTAGGTGTAGAGGGGGTGGCCGTCGTAGGTGGCCTGCAGGCCACCGCCGGGGCGCTTGATCGTGCCGAGCTTGCCGGTGACGCCGGGGCCAGCGGTGGGGCTGCCGGAGACCGGCGGCCAGTAGATGGCGCACGACCCGAAGCACTTGGAGCTCGTCGTGGTGTCGGGCTCGAACCAGTAGAGGGTGAGTCCGTCGGCGTTGGCGAGGACGTCGGCGCCGCCGATCGTGACGGTCTTCAGGGTGGCCCCGACGTTGGCCGCGGCCACGGGTGATCCGCCCGCGCTGACTACCGCGACGCCGAGCAGGGCCAGGGCGGCCACCGAGATGGCGCTCACCGCGGCGACCAGCATCGACATGGCGCGCTGGGCCCGGGCCCGGCGGCCGGAGCGGGCGGGCGCGCCGGCGGGACGCAAGGAATTGGCGGTGACCGCGGCCAGCGCCAGCGTGGCGAAGGCCGCCACCTCAATGAGGCCGGCCGCGAGCCCCGCCCTCGTCCGGATCTCCTTGAAGCCGAACAACCCGATCCAGACCGCCAGCAGGTAAGCGCCGAGGGTGGACAGCGCGAGCGCCGCGCTCGCGGCGGCGGCCAGCCAGCTCCGGGTCACCAGCGCCGCTATCGTCAGCGTGAATCCCACGATGACCTGCAGCAGGAACAGCCAGCCGATGGTGGGGATCTTCCGGTACCCGGTCAGGTACAGGTCCAGGTGAATGCCGGCCGATACGGCCAGCAGCACCGCCCCCGAGATGCGCAGCCCCAGCTGCGGCGTGCTCCCGTGATATCCGCGCACGACCACCACGTCCCCTCCCGCAGGCCGGCCGTGCGAACGCCGGCGCAGCGGATGCCACCCGCACATCGTCTCCCTCACCCACTACGGGGCTCAGCCTGCCACGGTTCGAAGATCAGGAAGGCCGTTCGGCCCTAAAGATCTTGGTATGCCGGTTATGTCCGGCCCGGTGAACGAGTTGCCTGTCCTATCCGTGCTAGTAGCAGGGACGGCGAGCACGGGAGTCCGCGATGCGCAAGTTCGGCGAGCTCGAAGCCGTGATCATGCACCGGCTCTGGGCCTGGGGCCGCCCGGCGCTGGTCCGGGAGATGGTCGATGACCTGCAAAAGGATCGGCAGATCGCGTACACGACGGTGATGACCGTGATGGACAACCTGTACTGCAAGGGGTGGCTGCGCCGGCGCCGGGACGGCCGGGCCTGGCGCTACGAGCCGACCGGTTCCCGGTCCGGTTACACCGCCGCGCTGATGAGCGACGCGCTGGCGACCAGCTCGGACCGGCGCACCGCGCTGGCGCATTTCGTGCTGCAGATGAGCCCGCACGACGCCGAGCTGCTGCGCCAGGCGCTGGACCAGGCGCAGGACCAGGCGCAGGACCAGGCGCAGGACCAGGCGCAGGACGGCGGGACCCGGTCGGGCTGAGCCGCCTGTAGGGCGGCGGTGTGACGCAGGTCATGAGGCACCGCTGAACCCCGCCTCATCTACTAACCGTGTTAGTAGATGACCTGCCACGCAAAGAGTAAGGACGAGACCGGTGACCAACAGCCGTACCCACCGCACTCAGGGCAAGCCCCGCGCCCGCGAGCGGATCGCCGCCGAGCGGGCGGCGCGCGAGCGGGCCGAGGCACGGCGGCGGCGGCTGCTGGCCATCGGGGGGGTCACCGCGGTGGTGGCGATCGTGGCGACGCTGGTCACGCTCAAGCTGACCGCCGCCCCGGCGCACCTGACCGCCAGCGAGTCCGCCGCGCCCGCCGTCGTCACCCGGCAGGTGACGACCGTGCCGGCCGGAGTGCTTGACCAGGCCAGCCCCGGACAGGTGGCCACCCCGTTGCGGCAGGTTCCGGCCGGGGGCCCGCCGCTGACCATCGACGGCAAGCCGGGCATCGTGTTCGTCAGCGAGGAGTCGTGCCCGTTCTGCGCGGCCGAGCGCTGGTCGCTCGCTGTCGCGCTGTCCCACTTCGGCACCTTGAGCCAGCTCGGCGTGACCAAGTCCGCGGCCACCGACGTCTTCCCGAACACCGCCACGCTGTCCTTCCGCGGAGCCCGCTACCAGAGCACCCGGCTGACGCTGCGCACTACCGAGCTGACCGACAACGCCGGCCACCCGCTGCAGGCGCTGTCCGCGCTGGACCGCCAGGTCATCGGCCGCTACGACGTGCCGCCCTACGTCAACAGCGCGGATCAGTCCGGCGCGGTGCCCTTCCTCGATATCGGCAACCGGTACGTCCTGGCCGGCGCGCAGTACGACCCGCAGGTGCTGGCCGGGCTGTCGGCGACGCAGATCGCCGCCCAGTTGCGCAACCCGTCCAGCCCGGTGGCGCAGGCCATCGACGGCTCGGCCAAGGTGATCGTGGCGGCCATCAACCAGGTCCTGCACGACCAGGCCGGCCAGGGCTAGAGCGACGGATCGGATTTGACAAATCCTCTTGCCGAAGCAGCAATAGGGGGATGGACCACGATCCGGTGCTCGACGCGGTCGGGCCGCGGCTGCGATCTCTCCGCCAGCAGGGCGAGCGCATGCATGTCCGGGCCCGGCCGCGGGCGCGGGCGTCGGAAACGCCATGAAGTACATGATGCTGTTCTGGGTCGATGAGTCCGCCCAGACGACGGCGGATGAGGATGCGGCGGTGATGGTCGCCGTCAAGTCGTGGGTCGACCAGATGACCGAGCGCGGGACCATAGTGCACGGCGGCGCGCTCCGCTCGGCCGGCGAGGCTGCGATCGTCCATGTCCGTGACGGCGAGGTGCTGGTCTCCGACGGGCCCTTTGCCGAGACGAAGGAGCAGATCGGCGGCTACAGCGTGGTCGAGTGCGCCGACCTGGACGCGGCCATCCGGCTCGCGGCCGGACATCCGCTGGCGCGGACCGCCAAGGTCGAAGTGCGACCCTACCGGGACGCACCCTGGGATCACTGACCGACGGCTGACCCCGGTCAGGGAATCGGCCCGGCCGCCTGGGGGGCGCCGGCCGCGTGACCGCACAGCGATCCCCAGGAACCGGCGCACGTGCCGGGGCCGCTGGCGCGGCTGCTGGCCACGGCCGCCGCGATCAGCGTCAGGGTGGTGACCAGCCACACCAGCAGCATGGCCCGGCCCACGCCCAGGCGCTGGTACAGCCGGCGGCGGCGCCGGGCCACCCCCAGCTTGACGGCCTGGATCTTCTCCCGCACCGGCATGTCCTCGGCGGAGGCCAGCCGGGTGAACATGGCCAGCCGCGCGGCCAGCGCGGGATCGCTGTCGGCCAGGCCGTTCTTGATCGAATTCAGGGCGTCCTGTTCCCACGCGCTGAGGCTCATCGCTGGTCCCCTCCGTCGTTACGCAATGGCCTGAGCGGTCGCAGCGCCACGAAGGGCATCGCGATGGCTGATGCGCATCCGGCCGGATGTCAGGATATACAGTCTCAGCTAGCGGAACCGCCAGTCGCGAGGCGCATCATGTCGGTATCGAGGTCGATGGCGGTCTCGGTGCCGCCCGCGCTGCCGAACTCGTGCTGGTAGCTCTGCCAGGACTCGTCCTTGATCTGGCCGGCGAAGCCGCTCTCCATCAGCAGCACCAGCTCGACCGCGGCCCGGTCGATCCGGGCGTTCAGGGCCGGGTCGCTCCAGTCCTCCGGCGCGGCGAACAGCGAGGTCGGCGCCGTCATCGTGCGCAGGTAGGCGAACATCGGGCGCATCTGGTCGTCCGCGACCAGGGCGTGCCGGGCGGTGCCGGCCGTCGCGGCCAGCACCACCGGCTTGCCGATCAGCAGGTCGTTGTCAAGCACGTGAAAGAACGAGCTGAACAGGCCGCTCGGGCTGGCCTTGTAAACCGGCGCGGCGGCGACGATGCCGTCGGCCTCGGCCAGGGCGGTGATCGCCTGCTGCAGCTTCGGCGTGATCAGCTGGGAGACCAGCGCGGTGGCGATGTCGGCGGAGATCTCGCGCAGCTCGATCACGCCGACCGTCACCTCGTGGCCGCGCCGGGCGGCCAGGGCTCTCACCCGGCCGGCGGTACGGTCGGCCAGCAGCCGCGTCGACGAAGGGTCGCTCGTGCCCGCGCTGACCAGGACGAGCCTGAACCGTTCGGTACTCATGTGAGCACGACCTCACGTGTGTCGCTGGCGCACGCCAGCTTCCGGCAGATCATTTCCAGCTGCGCCATCTCGGCGCGGGTCAGCCCGGCGGTCATGGCCCGGGTCACGCTGCGGGCGTGCCGGCGGCCGATCGCGCGCTGCGTGGTCCGCCCGGCCGCGGTGAGCGACAACCGGACGCCGCGCCCGTCGGCCGGGTCGGCGCGCCGCTCCACCAGGCCGCGGTCGGCCAGCCGCTCCACCAGCCGGGACAGGGCTGGCTGGCTGAGCAGGACGTGCCGGTTCAGCTCGGACAGCCGCAGCGGATCCGGGTACTTGGACAGCGTGTAGAGCACGTCGTACTCGCGCATGGACACGTCCGTCCAGGTGTCCTCGGCCGCGAACTGCTTCATCACGGCGGCGTGCGCGGTCAGCAGCGCCTCCCACGCGTCGTTCGCGAGGCTGGGCGGGGCGGGCATCATAGCTCCGGGTACTCGGCCCGGAACTCGTCGGCGCTGTCCTGGTAGGGCGACGCGCCGGTGACGTTGTCGCCGCGGTTCGCGTTCGGCCGCGGCTGACGGGGGGCCTCGTCGCCGTACCTGGCCTTCACCAGGCTGGCGTGGGTGGGCGCGTCCGGGGTCTGCGGGTCCTGCCGGGCCGCGATCTCCTTGCGCAGCACCGGCACCACTTCCTCGCCGAGCAGGTCGAGCTGGTCCAGCACGGTCTTCAGCGGCAGCCCCGCGTGGTCGACCAGGAACAGCTGGCGCTGGTAGTCGCCGAAGTGCTCGCGGAAGGTCAGGGTCTTGTCGATGACCTGCTGCGGGCTGCCCACCGAGAGCGGGGTCAGGTCCATGAAATCCTCCATGGACGGCCCGTGCCCGTAGACCGGCGCCTCGTTGAAGTAGGGCCGGAACTCAGCGGTCGCGTCCTGGGAGTTCCTGGCGAGGTAGGCCTGGCCACCCAGGCCGACGAGGGCCTGCTGCTCGGTGCCGTGGCCGTAGTGCGCGAAGCGCTGCCGGTAGAACCTGATCAGGCGCTGGTAGTGCTCCTTGGGCCAGAAGATGTTGTTGGCGAAGTAGCCGTCGCCGTAGTAGGCCGCCTGCTCGGCGATCTCGGGGGTGCGGATCGAGCCGTGCCAGACGAACGGCGGCACGTCGTCCAGCGGCCGCGGGATCGAGGTGAAGCCCTGCAGCGGGGTGCGGAACTTACCCTCCCAGTCGACCACGTCCTCGCGCCAGAGCCGGTGCAGCAGGTTGTAGTTCTCCAGCGCCAGCGGCAGGCCCTGCCTGATGTCCTGGCCGAACCACGGGTACACCGGGCCGGTGTTGCCGCGGCCGAGCATCAGGTCCATCCGGCCCTTGCTCAGGTGCTGCAGCATCGCGTACTCCTCCGCGATGCGCACCGGGTCGTTGGTCGTGATCAGGGTGGTCGCCGTGGTCACGATCAGCCGCTTGGTGGTGGCCGCGATATAGGCCAGCAGCGTGGTCGGCGAGGACGAGAAGAACGGCGGGTTGTGGTGCTCCCCGATGGCGAACACGTCCAGGCCGGCCTCTTCGGTCTTCTGCGCGATCTGGGTGATCGCATCGATCCGTTCGGCCTCGCTGGGCGTCTCGCCCGATACCGGGTCCCGGGTGATGTCGCTGACCGAGAAGATCCCGAACTGCATTGCGCTTGCCTCCGATATATGCGTTTGCATGTACCTGAACCACCGGAGGCGGCTTGGTATTCCGGTGTGTTACGGCGGGGCACCTGGTTACGGTTTTGTCATGAGCGATGAGCTGGTACTGGCCGATCCCGTTGCCTGGCTGAGCCGCGTGCAGGCGGTCCTGCTCGACATGGACGGCACGCTGGTCGACTCGGACGCGGCGGTCGAGCGCTCCTGGCGGACCTGGGCGGCCGAGTACCCCGTGGACCCGGGCCGCGGGCCGCTGGTCGCACCCGGGCTGCCCGCGCTGGCCAACGTGCGCCGGCTCCGGCCGGACCTGTCCGAGGATGAGGCCGCGGCCGCGGCCCGGTACCAGCTGGAGCTGGAGGACGTCGACGTCGCCGACGTCACCGCGGCCCCGGGCGCGCACGAGCTGCTCGGCGAGCTGGACCGGCTGGGCCTGCCCTGGGCCGTGGTGACCAGCGCCGATCCCCCGCTGGCCCGGACCCGGCTGGCCGCGGCCGGGATCAGGCCCGCGCTGCTGGTCACCATCGACGACGTGCGGGCCGGCAAGCCCCACCCCGAGGGCTACCTGCTGGCCGCGCGCAAGCTCGGCGCCGATCCGCGCCGGTGCCTGGTGGTGGAGGACGCCGCGGCCGGGATCAGGGCCGGACAGGCGGCCGGCGCCGTGGTCGCGGCGCTCAAGGGCGTCCCGGCCGATATCCAGATCGCCGACCTGCACGAGCTGACGTCGCTGCTGGGTCAGGCCCAGAACCCGAGGGCGTAGGCGACCGTGTGAGCCGTGAGGCGATGGCCGGGCGGCACCGGCGGGCCGCACGAGGCACTGCCGATGCCGTGGTGGGCGGCGTCGAGGTGCAGGTGGGTCCGGCCGTCGGGAACCAGGTCGGGCGTGTGCCGGGCGGCGGTGAGCAGCTCGGGTGACCAGCGGCGGACGGCGAAGTCGACGTGCGGGTCCGCTGTCACGGTGAGGCGCTGGCCCGCGGCGGCGGTCAGGGTCAGGTTCCTGGCGTGCAGGCGGTTGCCGTTTTCCTGGGGGCGGACGTAGGCGGTGGCGAGCGCGCCGACGGGCGCGGTGAACCTGCCGACGCGGGTGGCGTGGAACGTGTCCCGGTAGGCCTCGCCCGGGCCGCGGCCGAACCAGCTCACCTCCTCGACAACCGCGTCCAGCACGAGCCGCAGCCCGATCTTGGGCAGCGGGCCGGGCCAGGTTCCGTCGGGCACGACCAGCACGGCCACGCGGCCGCCGGCGGTCCAGGTGAGGGTGGCCAGCATGCCGAAGTCGGCGCCCGCGGGCGCGATCCTCAACCGGGTGCACAGCGCGTCCGGCTCGTGCCGGACCGAGAGGATCTTCCGTTCCAGCCGGTCCAGGCCCGCCTGGCGCCATGCGCCCGCCACCCGCACATCGTTGTCGGTCGGGGCGCGCCAGAAGTCGGGGAAGGCCGAATGGACACGAAACGGGCCGAGGCGGCGGAGCTCGCCGGTGTCCCGGTCGAGGACCGCGCTGCCCAGCGTGAGCTCGCCGGCGGCGGCCGGGGCCGCCGGAGCGGCCGGGGCCGCCGGGGCCGCCGGGGGTGGCGCAGCGGCGGAGCGCTCTGTCGGGGGTTGGGCCAGCAGGGCCTGGGCGAACGCGATCTCGTGGCCGGCCGCGGCCCAGCCGGTGTCCGCGGCCAGCGACGCGGTGACGGTCAGCCAGCGCTCGTCGTCCGGCGCCCGCGCCGTGGCGTCGGTCAGGGCCTGCGGGAAGCCGGCGGTGGTGACGTGTCCCGCGGGCGCGTTCGGCATCTCCAGGCCGCCCGCCGCGACCGGTACCCCGCCGTCCTCGACCGTCCAGCCGAAACGGTAGGCGTGCAGGCCCGCGGCGTGCTGCCGGTTCCTGACCGAGATGCTGCGGGCGGCCGGGTCGATGGTGATCCCGACCGGGGCGAACACCGCCTTGGCCTCGAGCAGCCCGGGCGAAGGGGTGCGGTCGGGGAAGACCAGGCCGTCGATGACGAAGTTGCCGTCGTGCACGCGCTCGCCGAAGTCGCCGCCGTAGCCGAAGTACGGTTCGCCCGCCGGGGTGAGCCGCGCGATCCCGTGGTCGATCCACTCCCAGATGAACCCGCCGTGCAGGCGGGGGTGCCGGTCGAACAGCTCGGCGTAGCCGGCCAGGCCGCCCGGCCCGTTGCCCATGGCGTGGCCGTATTCGCACAGCATCAGGGGCAGGCGGCGACGGTGCTCGTCGTGTTCGGGGTTCGCGGTGACGGGTTCCTGGCGGCGGCCGATCGCGTCGAGTTCGCCGTAGTCCGGGTACATCGTGCTGTAGACGTCGGTGTAGAAGGCGTCCGGCTCGCCCTCGTAGTGGATCAGCCGGCCCGGGTCGCGGGCCCGGATCCACCCGGCCATCTGCTCCAGGTTCCGGCCCGCATGGTGGCCTCGTCCAGGCTGCGCCCCGTCACCGGATGCCACTCGTGCCGGTTCACGCCGCGGAACTGCACCGTGCGGCCGTTGAGCCGGATCTGCCCGTCGCGCACCTCGATCCGGCGGAACCCGACCCGGAAGCCGATCTCGCCGCCCGGGCTGGTCAGCACCGCGTCGTACAGCCGGGGGTGCTCGTCGGACCAGGGCTCGGCCGCGACCCGGTACTCAGCGCCGGCCGGGGCTCCGGCGAGGCCCAGTTCCGGTACCGACAGCGTGGCCGGGCGGTCGGTGTCGACTCGGAGGGTGCCGGCGCCGTGGTCCGCGTCGTAGTCGGCGTGCACGAAGAAGTCCCTGACCAGGCCGGCCGGCTCGTTGATCAGGGTGACGCCGCGGAAGATGCCGGACAGCCACCACATGTCCTGATCCTCGAGGTAGGACCCGGCTGACCACTGGTGCACGCGGACCGCGATCACATTGTCTTCGGGCCTAACGAGCCTGGTTATATCGAACTCCCGGACCAGCCTGCTGCCCATGCTGTGACCGACGGCCGTGCCGTTGACGTACACGGCGAAGCACGAGTCGACCCCGTCGAAGCGGACCAGCGTCGACCCGCCGGAATCCCACTGCGGCGGCAGCGTGAAGCGCCGCCGGTACTCCCCCGTCGGGTTGCGGTCCGGGACGCGGGGCGGGTCGACCGGGAAGGGGTAGGTCACGTTGGTGTACGCGGGCGCCCCGTACCGGGTCGGGCCGGGGACGCCGGCCAGCTGCCAGCAGGAGGGCACCGCGATGTCGTCGCACCCGCTGTCGTCGTAGTCGGTGGCCTCGAAGCCCGGGGTCAGGTCGCGCAGGCTCTCGCGGTAGCGGAACTTCCAGGTCCCGTTCAGGCTGAGCCGGGCGCTCCCCAGGGCCTGCGCGGCCCGCGCGGGGGCCACCCCGCGCCCGGGGCCGAACGACTCGACGTAGCCGAGATCACCATCGGTCATGCCGCGATCCTGCCGTACCGAAGACCGGGCGGGTAGCGGAGGCCTCGGTAAGCAGGTGGGCGAAGGCGGGGTTGAAACCGGTGCTGTCGGAGTGACTCTTCAATAGCGGCTTGCGGGTGCCGAACACGGGCAGCCGCAGGGTCTGGGAGAGCATGCGCAGGGTGCGCTGGCCGGCGTCGGTGACGGCGGTTTCGCAGCCGAGCAGGCGGACGGCGGTGACCTGCAGGCGGGGCAGCAGGCCGGCCTGAGCCAGCGCACGGAAGAAGCCCGCCACCTGCGGATCGAGCATGTCGATGGGGGTCTGGCCGAGGCGGAGCAGGCGGTGGCCGCGGGTGGAGTGGCCGATCAGGTCGAGCGGGCCGGGGCGGGCCGGGAGGTCGAGGCAGCGTTCGAGTACCTCGCGTAGTTCGGCCAGGCCGGCCGCGCGCCACAGGATGACGCAGCGCGCGGCCGGCCCGGCGAAGAAGTCCTCCGCGCAGTCGGGGGACGCGACGTTGATCGGAACGGGACGGGTGTCAGTCACCGACGAGGGGCGGCAGCTTGGGGTCGGTACCACCGCCGCCCAGCAGCGCGGCGGTGATGGTGTCGGGCAGCGGGCCGCCCGCGAGCAGCTGGGCGATGCTGGGCAGGGCGTCGGGGTCGGCCTCGGGTATGTCGCTGGTCATGGTTATTCCTCCTTATATCCGGTGTCAGTCACCGCGGAAGGGCGGCAGCTTGGGTTCGGCTGCCGCCGGAACGGCGGAGGTGGCGCGATGCGCCGCCGCGATGAGCAGCTCGACGGTGCCTGCCGGGCTCGGCTCGCCGGCGTCGGCGCTGACGCTGGCCGGAACGTCGAGGGCGGTGACGAGCATGTCGTCGCCAACATACTGCGGGATCTTGGGCGAGGTTAGCGCCGTTCCGGCGGTCGTGGCGGGGAGCTCAGCCGCGGCGAGCAGCTCGGCGGTGCAGGGCCGGGCCGGCCTGCGGGGGGTGGGTGCGGTGCCGGTCATGGTGTCTCCTTCAGATCTGGCCGGTGATCAGGAACAGGGCGCCCTGCTTGGGCGCGTCGCCGGTGCCGATCGCGGTGAGGCTGGCGGCCCCGGCGTCGCAGTGCTCGGGCGACGCCAGGTCGATCCACATCGTGACCGGGCGTGCCTGCGGTTGCCGGGACCGGCCCGGAGGGCAAACGGCGACCCGGGCCAGGGTGCCGCGCTCCTCGAGGATCCGGGCGTGGTGCCCGGCGTACCGGTTCCCGGCGCGCGGGTCCCCGGTGTCCGGCCAGTAGGCGGCCGTGGTGAACTCATGCGGCTCCCCGGTCACCCCCGGCGGCGGCCACACCGGGCGAAGCGCGGCGGGCAGCGACGTCGCGAAGCCCTGCTCGAGATAGACCACGGCGGCCAGCCGCAGCTCGGGCCAGCGCGGCCCGAGAGTGGTGCCGCTCACCGCGCCGTTCGGCCCGGTGAAGCAGTCGTCCACCTGGACCTCGTCCCAGCCGATCTGCTTCGCGGCCGCGGCGGCCGGCGTCCGCGCGAGGTCGACGGCGATGAGCCGGTCCGGGTCGAACCCGTGGTCCACCGGTTCTTCGGCCCAGAACGCGCACCGGGTCTCGCTATCGACCCGGCCGAGGAATCCCGCCATCGCGTGGAAGACGCAGCGCATCACGGAACCTCCGGCCGGGCCAGCACGGCGACGGGGCGAGCCGGGCGTGACGGGCGGGCCGCGCCCCGCCAGCCAGCGCCGACGTGGATGGCCAGGCCCTGCGGGTACTGCTGCATGACCACTCCGTTCCGGTCAGGTAGCTGTATGCTGACCCGGCGCGCTGGAACGGCGCTGCAGCGCCGCTGGAGCGGCGGCGAGGGTTGGCGTCGGCCTCGCAGTGGTCAAGTCGGGCGGCATCCGCGCCGCGGCATCTGGTGCTGACGGTGGCAGAGTGACCAAAGTTCGCTTTGAACGGGGTTCCGCCGGCGGCTGACGTCGCGTTCGCTGGCCAGGGATCGCGCCAGTTGGGGGTTATCCAGAGGTGTCGGCACCCGTAATAATTCCGTGATATCTACGAGAACCGGTTGAGACCCTTCATGCGTCGTCGCTAACGTGACTCACCGTGTGGCCGTTGGCGCCTGGGACCAGCGGGATAGCCCGAGCGGTGGAAAAAGGAGCGTGACTGGTACGTGAGCCGAGTGCTTGCGGGGGTGTCGGGGATTCGTCGCGGCGTCGCTTTGAGCGCGGGGCTGGTCATGGCCGGCGGGCTCGCGGTCTTCGCTACCGGCGCCGGCGCGGCGCCGCAGCCGACCGTCAGCCAGGTCCAGGCCAAGATCAACCAGCTCACCTCCCAGTTCGACAAGGTGAGCCAGCAGCTCGACCAGGCCAGCCAGCAGCTGTCCGCGGCGCAGACCAAGCTGTCTCAGGTGCGGGTGCGGCTGAAGAACGCCGATACCCAGTTCCAGACGGCGCAGGCGAACGTGGCCGCCACCGCGGCGGCGGCGTTCGAGAACACCGGGTCGACCTCGATCGCGGGGGTGCTGACCTCGGGTAACCCGTCGGTGATACTGCAGCAGGGGTCGCTGCTTGTGGAGATGTCGGGGAACCGGAGCGCGCAGACGAAGCAGCTGCTCACCGACGCCAGCCAGCTGGCCGGCGTGGAGCAGGAGATGTCGCGGACCGAGGCCGGGATCGCCGGCCTCAAGCGGCAGCTCTCTGACCACAAGTCCTCGCTGGGCAAGCTCATCGACACGCAGAAGGCCACGCTGGCCAGCCTGACCATGCCGCAGCAGCAGGCCGTGCAGACCAATTCGATCGGCGCGGGCGGAACGACCTCGGCCACCTATAGCGGGACGACCTCGACCCAGGGCGGCAAGGCCGTCGCCTTTGCCTACGCCCAGCTGGGCAAGCCGTACCAGTGGGGCGCGACGGGACCGGGCAGCTACGACTGCTCCGGCCTGGTCCAGGCCGCCTGGGCCTCGGCCGGGGTCAGCATCCCGCGTACCACCTACGCGCAGTGGGCCGCGCTGCCGCACATCTCCACCTCCGCGCTCGAGCCCGGCGACCTGCTGTACTTCGACGGAGTGGGGCACGTGGCCATCTACGTGGGCGGCGGCTACATCATCGACGCCCCGCAGACCGGGCAGGACGTGCAGAAGATCCCCCTGGCTGGCTGGTACAAGTCCACCCTGGTCGGTGCGGCCCGCCCGTAGATTCTGGCCGGCCGGTGGCGCGCATACCGGTCTAGCGCTCGCGGGCCTGGTCCGAGCAGGCTAGGGAGCATGACGCTACGGAGGGACCAGATCAACCGGCACCGGGAGCGGGCCCGGGACGAGCGCGCCGAACTGGACGCCGTGCTCGATGCCGGGCACCACGTCGGGACGCTGAGCACGGTGGCCGACGGCAGGCCGTGGGTGGTGCCGATGCTGTACGGCCGGGCGGGCGACCGGATCCTGATGCACGGCTCGGTGGGCGCGGGGGCGCTGCGGTACGTGGCCACGGGCGCCCCCGCCGCGCTGTGCGTGATGCACGTCGACGGCTGGGTCTACGCGCACACGCTGTTCGACTCCAGCGCCAACTACCGCTCCGCCGTCGTGCACGGTGAGCTGCGCGCGCTCAGCGGGGACGAGGCGGCCGAGGCGCTGACCCAGATCTCCGAGTGCCTGACGCCGGGCCGCTCGGGCGAAGTGCCGTTCCACACCAAGAAGCAGCTCGCGGCGACGACCGCGCTGGCGATGGACATCGTCGAGGGCCAGTGGACGGTCAAGATCCGGGACGCGGGCCCGGGCGAGCCCGAGCCGGGCGAGGCCACGCCCGGGCTGTGGACCGGAATCCTGCCGATCCTCAGCGCCTACGGGCACCCCCGGACGTCGGACCACGTGCCGGCCGGCACGCCGGTCTCGCCGTCGGTGCTCAAGGTCATGCGCCACGGGCCGCCATCTCCTCGGCGGTGACCCGGCCGATCAGGGCGGCCGCGCCCTGGGCCATGGTCTCCGGCAGCCGCGAGTAGCCGCAGAGCAGCCCGGACCGGCGGGCAGGCCCGGCGCAGAACGGGGACAGCGGGAGGCAGGCCAGCCCGGCGCCGGCCAGCCGGGCCGCGGCGGCCTCGTCGTCCAGCGGCCGGTCGAAGACCAGCGCGACGTGCAGCCCGGCCTCTATGCCGAGCGCCCGGGCGGCGGGGATGTGCTCCCGGCAGGCGGCGACGAAGCATTCCTGCCGGGCCCGGTAGGTGCGCATGGCCCGGGACTGATGCCGCGTCAGCGCGCCGATGGCGATGAAGCTGGCCAGGAACGCGGCCGAGACCTGGCTGACCTCCTCGCCGGAGGCGTCGAGGTGGGCGGCCATCGCGGCGCGGAACCTGGCGGGCAGCACGGCCCAGGACACCCGCAGGCCGCGGGACAGGATCTTCGAGCTGGTGCCCAGGTAGACCACGTGACCGGCGGCGGCGGGCATGCTCCGCAGCGGGTTCAGCGGGGGCACGTCGTAGCGGAACTCGCCGTCGTAGTCGTCCTCGAGCACGAGCGCGCCGGCGGCGGTGGCCCAGGCGAGCAGGCCGGTGCGGCGGCGCACCGGCATCCGGCCGCCGAGCGGGAACTGGTGGGCCGGCGTGACGTAGCAGGCCCGGTCGCTGCCGCGCAGGTCCTCCGCCTTGATGCCGTCGTCGTCGACGGGCACCGGGCGGATGACCGCGCCGGCCTCGCGCAGGGCGAGCCGGGCCTTGGCGTAGCCGGGGTCCTCGAACGCGACCGGCTTCCCGGCCAGCCCGCAGGTGACGGCGACCGCCCGGAGCGCGTTGCTGACGCTCGGGAACAGGAAGATGTCCTCCGGGTCGACAGCAAGACCGCGGGCGCGGCGCAGGTGACCGGTGAGCTGATCGCGCAGGTCGAGCGGCGGCTGCCGGGCCGGCGAGGCGGCCAGCCGCATGGCCCGGGTCCAGTCCCGCTGGGAGATCAGGCCGGGGTCGGCCAGGCCAGGCCGCAGGTCGTAGGTGACCGGGCTGACCGGACGCGGGGAGGCAGGCGCCGGGGGTGGTAGTGAGACGCCGAACGCGCCGGCTCGTGCGGCCTCGCCGGCACCGCGCTCCACATAGGTGGACCCGCCCGGGCGGGCGACCAGGAACCCGGCCGCGGTGAGCTCCTCGTAGGCGGCCACGACGGCGGTCCGCGCCAGGCCGAACGTCGCGGCCAGGGTCCGGGTGGACGGCAGCCGGTCGCCGTCGTGGACCTGCCCGCGGGCGATGGCATCGATCAGCGCGTGCGCCACCTGACCGGACCGGGGGCCGCTGCGGCCGTTCAGGTCCAGCGTGAAGTTGACCGGGGTAGCCGTCCGCATCAGCCGATCTCATCCGCCGACGCGCGGCCCGCCGCGACGGTGCGGGTCAGGAAGTCGGCGATCAGGTCGAGCTCGTCGTCGGCGTAACCGTCCCAGATCCGCCCCATCCGCGTGTTCATCGGCCCGAAGGCCTCGAACAGCTGGCGCTGCCGGGCCGGGACGCTGGCCACCACGACGGCACGCCGGTCACTGGCCGAACGGTCCCGGGTGATCCAGCCGCCCTCCTCGAGCCGGTTCAAGATCCCGGTCATGGTGGCCAGGTGCACCCCCACCCGGTCGGCCAGCGCGCTCGGGCTGATCGGGCCGTGCCGGGCGACGACGTCCAGGCAGTCGAAGTCGAGGTCCTTGAGCTCGACCTGGTTCCCCACCCGGTGGTTCAGCACGGCGAGCTCGATGCGCAGGTCCCGTAGGGCATTGGCCACCGCCGCCACCTTGCGGCGGCGTTCCCGGCCGGGCTGGTCCGCCATCGCACCCTCCAGCTAATACGTAACTCATATAGTATGAGTTACATAGGACCGGCGACAGGAAGCCGGCCCGGTTCTCAATAGGAGCACATCATGCGCATCGTCATCTTCGGCGCCAACGGCCCGACCGGGCGCCTGCTCACCCGGCTGAGCCTGACCGCAGGCTACGACACCGTCGCGGTGACCAGGCAGCCGGGAGCGTTCGGCATGCGGGACCCGCGGCTGCGGGTGGCCGGCGCGGACGTCCTGGACGCCAACGCGGTGGACGGCGTGGTCAAGGGCAGCGACGCGGTGCTGTCGGCCCTCGGCGTCCCGTTCGGCAAGACACCGGTCGAGGTCTACTCGCGCGGCGCCGAGCACATGCTCGACGCGATGAAGCGGCACGACGTCCGGCGGCTGGTCGTGGTCAGCTCCGGCGCGGTCACCGGGGAGGACGAGCCGACCGGCGGGTTCTGGTTCAACCGGGTGCTGCAGCCCTACGTCACCAGGCGGCTGGGCAAGACCGTCTACGACGACATGCGCCGGATGGAGGACCTGGTCTCCCGCAGCGACGCGGACTGGACGATCCTGCGGCCCTCCGGGCTCTACGAGCTCCCGGAGGTGACGGACTACTCGCTCACCTCCGAACACGGGCCCGGCCGGTTCACCGCCCGGATCGACCTGGCGGACGCCATCGTGCGGCAGGTCACGGACGACCGTTTCGTCCGCCGGACCGGCCACGTCATCACCACGCGGGACAACCCCAGCCTGCTCTCGATGATGCTGCGCGAGGCCTTCGGAAAGTGATCGGGGCTAGCGGTAGGCGCTAACCGCGGCCACCGACGACGAGTACCGCGGCCGGTGACCGGCTGACCGGGCGTTAAGGGGCGAGGGCTTCGGCCAGGAAGGCGCGGACGGCGGCGAACGAGCGCTCGTCGGCGAGCCGGTCGTAGGCCACGCCGGGTATCGTGCCGGGGACGGCGTCCTGGTGGGTAAAGCCGTGCTGGGCCTGGCCGTACATGATCAGCTGCCAGTCGGCCCCGGCGTGGTTCATCTCCGCGGCGAACGCGGCCACGTCGGCCGGCGGGACGTGCGGATCGGCGGCGCCGTGGCAGGCGAGGATCTTCGCCGTCACGGCCCCGGGCTGCGCGGGGGCGCTGGTGGCCAGGCTGCCGTGGATGCTCACGACGGCGGCCAGGGCAGTGCCAGCCAATCGAGGGCCAGCCAATCGAGGGCCAGCCGGGCCGGGACCAGCCGGGCCGGGACCAGCCAGATTCGTGCCCGCCCGGGCCAGCGCCAGCGCGGCCATCCCGCCGAAGCAGAAGCCGACGGCGGCCGCGGGTCCGGCCGCCTCCGGGCAGCCGGCCAGCGCGGCCAGGCCGGCCTGGCCGCGGCGGACGAGCCGGTCCGGGTCGTCGCGCAGGGCGAGCAGGCACGTCATCACCCGCTCCCGGTCCCCCGCGATACCGTCGCCGAACATGTCGCAGGCCAGCACGGCGTAGCCGAGGGCGGCATAACGACATGCCTGTTCCCGCGCGTGCGCGTCGAGACCGGCTCCGCCGTGGATGAGAAGGATTCCCGGCCGCGGCCCCTCCTGCGCCTCATTCCAGCAGAACAGACCGGTCAGCGAGGTGTCGAGGTCGCGGTAGGAAAGGTCACGGGCGGCGATATCCACGTCCCGGAGATTACCATTCAATATTTAGCATAATAGCACAACAGGATTAATTTAGAAAGCGCTGACGAATTGCAATTCCGTCTCGAAACGCGGTAATCGCAGCCAGCGCGGCAGCCGCCAACGGGTTCTCTGGGCGGGGTGTGCCAGCCAGCCCGCGGGGCGGGGCTGGTGCGAGATGCCGCGCCGGGGCGGGGGCGGGGCGGCGCGGGGCGGTTGGCGGGGCTCGAACCCGGCCCGTTCGGTGTGAAAGGATTTTTAATTCCGAACGATGCAGGGGTTGTCCGTGCTG
>Ga0335082_10001988_pt1 | contig 21950 bp, 18 predicted proteins | sample Lox_Sample_41_FD_206718 | JGI IMG/M metagenome (GOLD analysis project Ga0335082, IMG submission 206718) | Soil microbial communities from Loxahatchee National Wildlife Refuge, Florida, United States - Lox_Sample_4.1 | ecosystem: Environmental > Terrestrial > Soil > Wetlands | place: USA...
TTGGTCCGCCACGAGCATCTGCTCTCCACCTATCGCGCCTTCTTCTACCTGGCTTGCTTCTGGATTACGCTGAGGCACTGTTTATGAAACACGCTCTAGCAGTACGATAACCGGGGCCTGTGTTACCCTCAACATACAGGTCGGTGCATATTGGAGCGCGGGCAACAGCGTTGCGCGAGGCAATGCGCCCAGCCGGAAGCTTTTTACTGTCAGCCGAAACCATTATGAGGTACCAAGCATGTCGGTTTCTACTCTGTCTCCTCAGACCTCCACGAACAACAACATTTTCCCGGTGGCAATCCTATCCAGTGGCGTGGTACTTCGGGTCGTTTCATTCATCTTCTCAGCCAACGCCGGCGGAGACGCCTGGGCACGAGAAGCTCGTACGGCACTTTGGTTACAGCACCCCTCTTGGCAACTGAACTTCGGCCCTTGGCTGCCATTACACTTTTGGCTGTTGGGTGGGCTAGCCACCCTGCTCGGCGGCAATGTGAGGCTCGCGGGGCCGTTGCTAAGTCTAATCGCCGGAACAACATCCCTAATTGTTTTCTACAAACTAGTCGGCATGCTCTATGGCAAGAACGTAGCGCAGCTCGCGACAGCGGTCTTTGCATTTTGCAGTCTTGATATTGCCTATTCTGGTACGTCATCTTCCGAAGCAACTTATCTTCTGTTTGTCCTGATAGCATTGTTTGGATATTTCACTTACCGGCACTCGGGAAAACTAAAGAATTTGTCCCTTGCTGGGGTTTTCTTTTCGTTCGCTTCTGCTATCCGCTATGAAGCGTGGCCGTTGATATTCGCGGTCGGACTGCTAATGATTGCGGACGCCTGGCGGAAGAGGTCACACATTGGTTTCAGTAGCTCTATTCGCGCCCTCTTGGTCTTTGCCTTAACTTCAGGCTTCTTTCCCCTTCTGATAATGGCATACAATTGGTCCAAGTTTCACCACCTTCTTTACGGCGTCGCAATAAATCTTGGATTGGTTGCAACACAACTCACATTCGACCATCCGTCCTGGACGTACCGCCTCAGTCTATTTCCGGGTGTGTTGCTGCTAACCCTCACGCCTGTAGTAGTCGCCGGAGCAATATATGGCTTCTTTCTATCCTTCAAGACCAAGGTTGGTGTGGAACTTTCAGTCATCACAGCCATTTTCGCTGCTGTTCAGTTTTATCAGATTGCGTCTGGGAGAGAAATGGCGTTTGCCCGCTACACAATAACCTTGGGGACATTTACAGCGATCCTGGGTGCGTATGGTCTCCACGCAATCTGTCAGAGATATCCAAAGAAGCGTCTCACACTCCGTTTCTTATTTGTGGTGGTTCTGCTTCTGAATCTGTTCTGTATTTGGGCATTGGCTGACTCTTCGACTCGTTTCAATGAGAAGTTTGCATCGATTTCGCCGATCTTACGTTATCCACACCACATTAAGTCGCTAGCTGACTTCCTCAGGCCACGTTTGAAGACAGAAAACCCCATAGTAATCGAAGAATACCGTGACCAGTGGAATATTGTAGCAGAAGCGGCGGGTCTGCCCCTGATTCCAGGGTCCCAGGTAATGGTGTTCTCGGACCACACTCCTCCTGCTGAGCTTTTTGAATTCATACAAAATCGGCACCCTCTTTATTTGATCTATGCCCCATCAGGGCTTTTGTCGAAAGTTCTTCCTTTGCAATGTAATGTACGTTCAGCAGAACTGAACGTGGAAGTGAGCTGCCCTTTCCGTAACGACGTCTATATGGTTTACGAGATGAATTATCGATGATTGGGCTTCATTGTGAACTTGACTAAGTACTCGATGTCGACCGCCATTGAGGATAGACTGTAGGTGGAGGACTTGTCCGGACCAAAGCAGGAGTCTCCACAGCGTGTTTCAAAAATTCGTGCGACCGAGTGCTATAAGCGGTGAGACAATGGCTTGGACTGCGCCGATTAAAATGACAACGACCGCGACAAACTCGCTGCACGTTGCGACCACCGCTGCGATGTTTTTCACGATTTCTAGCATGTCGTCATTCCTGATGTACACACACTGGTAACGAGTCGTGATTCATCCTGCTCGACTGCGAATGCCAGATCGACACCGACGAATCTCATGCTGTCTAGCCGGTGCTGGCCTCTCCTTCGACCCAAGCGAGAAACAGCTTGTAACCCACAGACAAGACGATCGCCCCGACGAATAGGCCAATGATACCCATCGCGATAAACCCACCAATTGCACCGAGAAAGACAACTACTGTCGGAACGGCGACTCCACGGCCAAGCAGCAGAGGCTTCAGTACGTTATCGATCACTCCCACGAAAATGCACCAGACCATAAAAATCACAGCTTTGGTGGTACTCGCGATGGCAAAGCCGTAAATCGCTGCGGGAATGAGCACCAGCCCCCCCAATTGAAGTACAGCCGCGAAAAGAAACACCGCTATCCACACGCTTGCGCCAGGCAATCCCATCGCCAGAAAACCAATTGCAGCCAGGGCCGATTGAATGAGGGCAACGCCAAGGATTCCGAAAGTGACGCTACGAATCGTAGCCCCCACGAGCTGCTGAAACTCGGGTCCGTGATCGCCGAAGAGACGGTTGGCCAACGAACGAGTGACTTCGGCGGCTGCTCGCGCGTTCGCCAGAAGAACTCCCGAAAGCAAGATGGAAAGGAAGAATTGCAGCACGGTGAAGCCAATTCCCGCAGAGGCAGAGAGTATTCCGGGAAGGGCCCCTTTAATTTGCGGAGCGAACTTCGTCAGTGCGGCAGTGAAATTAGTGGATGCCAGGCTCCACGCATTGGCCAGAGGAGCGCCAACGATTGGCCAGTGTTCGATCCCGGAGGGAGGTGGTGGGATCATCAACTTCCCGTTTCTCAGTTGCGCGGCCAGTGGCTGAACGCCCTGGACTAAGCTTTGGGCCAGCAAAACAAGTGGAAGGATGAGGACGGCGAGCAGCAGAAGCGTCCAAAGGATGGCCGCCAGTCCTCCGCGTCCTTTGAGCAGCTTCTGGAGCTTTAGGAAGGTTGGATAAGAGGCTATGGCAATGATGATGCCCCACACGATCAATGGTATGAAAGGGCGCAGGATGAGGAGACAGCCGATAACCAGCAAAGCAGCCAAACCAATTTGTATGGATGATTCGAGAGCTTGATTTACCTGAACTTTGTCTTTCGTGAGCCTTTCAGCGGTCATGGCCAATTCCTTTCGAAGAGACAACCAGCCCGCGGTTCACAGGAACCTTCTTCGTGTTTGTGCTCTTCCTGCGCTTTAAGAACGGTTAACTGAATCTGTTATTCTCCAAGCGTCGTTCAACATGCCGATTTGTAACGACACTCCTCGACACTGGTGCATGAAAGCGGCGAATCCGTTGATGGTCGTGCCTATCTGACTTTTGCCCCGGCATCGTGTGCGGCGAGTGCCAACGAGGCGGCGTGCACCCCAACCGCGATCAGGATGCCCGTTAGTGTTAGCCCAAGTAGTGCGATCACGATGGCAATAACCCTCGATGTCCGTTTCGCGGGCCGGATGTCACCGTAGCCCACAGTCGTTGCGGTGACGAAGGACCAGTAAAAGCTGTCGAACCCTGACCACCCTTCTTTTTTCCCAGCTATTTGTCCGAGCAGAGTGATGGCTGCCGCTAGGCTCAACCAAAGAGGTGAGCTTAGCCAAAGTCCCAACCCAAACTCCTTAAGAAATGTGATCGTCAAACCTGAAAGCAACAAGTCGTCACCTCGCGTTCCGCTACGTTCAGCACCGAGTAGGTCCAGGAGCGCCTCATCAAACCTCCTAATCAGTCGTCAATCGCAAGCGCACAACGGATCGAGGCTGAATGCACTTCAATTATCACTCCACCGGTTGAGTACGAACGAAGTTGTACTTTGCGCTGAACTGAATCCTGGGTGCATTGCCCGTAGAGCCGTCTTTGTTGTCTCTCCAGCCGTAAAGAAATTCACCGCCTACGGTGAGCGAACCAAAGGGATTCCAGATCATGTTACCGGCTGTGTAATTACCCTGATGATACGTGGCACCGGGCTGCGCTTCCGTGTTCTGCACCTGCACGAAACTGTAGATTACGTTGGAGCGCAAACGCGGCAGCCAGAAGTGTTGAAATCCCCCGTAGGTAGCGACGACAGGGAGTGCCTGGATGTGAGGGTTTTGCAGGCTGGAGACCGCGGCATCGATGCCAAGACCCGACGTATCATTAATATAGCGCTCGATGCCGTTCCCATAGGCCGCTTGGTACACGACGGTATCTTTCCCCCAAAGACGTTCGGCACCGGCGAAGTTGAAGCCCCAGCCGACCACCGCTTCGTGACGGCCATCCGGCAAATACGCCGCAACGCTTCGGAACAGCGCAGAGATCTGCACATGTCCGCGTTCCATCTCCCACCGCAATTTCAGCGTGCCGTCAGGAGAGGGGCTATTCGGCTGTGCGTTAAACTCCGGGGTCGTGAAGGCCACATCGGAACTTGGCTTCTCCAACGAGAGGCTAAACGTGGTCTTCGTTGCAACCAATAGGCTGTAGCGGAACTGTGGGTTACGCACCGAGACCCAAGCATTTGGCCCCTGGAAGTCCAGTTGATCCGTTGAAGCATCGGCGTCCATGAAATTGGAGAAGGTCTGGCCAACCAGGAAGTTCTTTGCCTGTCCATAGGCATGGCGCAGCCTTGGGGTGGTCGCATTAGATCCGAACATGTCTAATTCAAGAAAGAACCTGTAACTGTCACCCGATTTCGTGGGGACGAGGAAGTCCAAGTTCAGACGTGTCGGCCTTACGGAGACCGTCGAGTTTGTGAAGGCGGCTGGCGCAGGGATGGGGATCGTCGCGGGGATAAAGCTGTCGGCATTCCCTGCGGGCTTTAAGTCGTAGATGAAGTCTGTCTTGGCGTATCCGCCGATGCGCAAGAGCGTACTTGTACCGGGCAACCGGAAGTATCCCGGAAATCGCGGATCGAGTGGCTCGTTGTTAATACGCGGCGCGGCTATCGGATCCTGCGCGAAGGTGCGGTAAGTCTCTGTGGCCTGACCGATCTCTCGCTGCTTCGGAGTTAGCTCCGCCTCGACCTGCGACTTCTCATCCTGCTGCTCGGCAACGATTGCAGACTTGAGGTCTGTCACCTCCGGGTGCGGTTGGATGCTGCCGCCCGATAGCCTCTGTAGCTCGCCCTGCACTTCGGCCATCTGGCTCTGCAGGGCGTCCAGTTTCTTTTGAAGAGCGTGGATCTGCTCGGCACTCGGCGCCGTAGGTGCTTGCGCGAAGACCGCCGGTGAAGCCGCCAACAGTAAGACGGTCAATGCAACAAAAACGGAAACTCTTCGTGGCCGACGATTCTGAAACCTCGAACGGGTGTTGCACGCAAACCTGCTGCGGTTCATAAGGTCCCTTTCCAGCGGACAAGGATAGAGCCTGTCCGATTCCACACTGCTCTATTTCCTCGCCTTCACACACTGGGCACGAGTCGTGTAGCGGCCTTCCGCTTCCCGCTCGCACAACCGACCAATGTCCACACATTAACCGCTGGAAGGATTTTGGGAACCTAGGGATTTCCCTAGTTGTCCCGTGGCACCTGTGTAGCTAGGCTGCGACCAGAGTCCGTTGCGTGCCCACGCGGCGGTTTCGGGCAGCGATTGCTTAAGCGCTCGTGGTTGGGGTGTGCGCGTTCTCGGGCTCGGAGTAGCGAGGAGGCAGGTATGCGGAAAGAGCATGATCTCTTGGGCGAAATGTCGATCCCCGATGACGCTTACTATGGCGTCCAGTCAGCTCGGGCGATGGAAAACTTTCATATCTCGGGGGTTCCACTATCGCAATATCCCGACCTGATTCGCGCATTGGCGATGGTGAAGCTTGCTGCCGCTCGTGCCAACTTCGATTGCAAGCAGTTCAGCCAGGAAATCCTGACCGGGATTGAAAAGGCCTGTCAGGAGATCATGGACGGCAAGCTGCATGACCAGTTTGCGGTCGACCTCATACAGGGTGGCGCCGGCACTTCGACCAACATGGCGGCGAACGAAGTCATCGCCAACCGCGCGCTTGAGCTGATGGGCTTTGCCAAAGGGCAGTACGAGCACTGCGATCCGCATAATCACGTCAACTGTGCCCAGTCGACAAACGACGCTTACCCCACTGCGCTCCACGTCGCCATCTTTCTGCTGAACGAGAAACTCATAGCCGAGCTTCGCACCCTGGTCGCGGCTTTTCGGAAGAAAGGCACCGAGTTCGGCGACATCGTCAAAATGGGACGCACCCAGTTGCAGGATGCCGTTCCCATGACGCTGGGGCAGGAGTTCAACGCATTCGGAGAGAGCCTGGAAAACGAGGTGTCAGCCTTGGAACGCGTGGAGACAATTCTCCACGAGATCAACATGGGCGGTACAGCAATCGGTACCGGGCTCAACGCGCCTGAAGGCTACGCAGAGCGCTGTGCGGAGCACTTGGCCAGGATCACGGGCAAGCCAATCACCCTGGCGCCTGACCTGGTAGAAGCTACACAGGATACGCAGCCGTTCGTGCTGTATTCCTCTGTTCTGAAGAGCCTCGCGATTAAGCTTTCAAAGATCTGCAACGACCTCAGGCTCCTGGCCTCCGGTCCACGGGCCGGTCTGAGCGAGATCAATCTCCCCCCCAAGCAGCCGGGTTCGAGCATCATGCCGGGGAAGGTCAATCCCGTTATCCCGGAGGTTGTGAACCAAGTCTGTTTCAAGGCCATCGGCAACGACTTGGCGGTGACGCTCGCAGCAGAAGCCGGTCAACTTCAGCTTAACGTGATGGAACCGATCATCGCCTATTGCATTCTCGAGTCGCAGACGATGTTCATGAATGCCGCCAGCACTCTGCGCAGGCACTGTGTTGAAGGGATCACCGCGAATGTTGACACCTGCCGCAAGTACGTAGAGCACAGTATCGGCGTCGTGACTGCTCTCAACCCTCTGTTGGGTTACGAGACGGCTACTCAGCTCGCGGCAGAGGCCATGAAGACGGGCAAGGGCATTGTTGAACTTGTACGAGAGAAAAAGCTGCTGACCGAAGAACAGATTCGGACCGTGCTGGATCCGAAGGCGATGACCAAAGCAGTCGGTCGTTAGAAGGCGGTGCGGCGATGATTTGGTTCGAACTCCTCGTTGTTCTGCTGTGCATCTTCGTGGGCGCGCGTCTGAGTGGTATTGGACTCGGCACGGTCGCGGGGCTCGGACTGGTTGTCCTCGTATTCATCTTTGGTCTTCCGCCGGGCATGCCTCCCCGCACCGTGCTTGGACTGATCCTATGCGTAGTGACGGCTGCGGCCACAATGCAGGCTGCCGGCGGTCTCGATTACCTCGTAGTGATAGCGGACCGGGCGCTGCGCATCTGGCCGGCCGGTATCACCATCGTGGCCCCGATTGTGGCGTACGTGTTTACTCTTGCGGCGGGCACCGGCCACATCGTTTACGCGCTGCTACCAGTAATCGCAGAGGTTTCGCGTAGCGCCGGTGTTCGGCCCGAACGTCCGCTCTCCATCTCGACCATTGCCTCGCAGCAGGCGATCACAGCGTCCCCGATTTCGGCAGCGACAGTTGCCTTGTTGGGACTGCTAGCTCCATCAGGGGTGCAGCTCCACCAGATTCTGTTGGTCTGCATTCCTGCGACTTTGCTGGGTAGCTTGCTTGGAGCACTCGCTGTGATGTGGAAGGGGCCGGAACTGAAAGACGATCCGGACTATCAGGAACGTTTAGCGAAAGGGCTGATTGCAGCTCCTGCCTCCACCGTGAAATTGGAAGGCGCGAGTCTCATGCGGGCACGTGGTTCCGTGGTCGTCTTTTTGCTGGCGGCAGTTCTGGTTGTGGTGCTCGGCCTTTTCCCCTCACTACGGCCGAGTTATACGGTTCTGTCAGGGAGCCAGGAAAGCGTCGAGCAATTGCAAATGGCGCCGGCCATCATGATGCTGATGCTCGCAGCAGCCGGTATCAACATGCTGGTATTCAAGGCGTCGGCGGTGGCAAGCGTAAAGGGCAGCATCATGAATGCAGGCATGGTCGCTCTTATCTCGATTGCCGGGCTGGGTTGGCTGGGATCCTCGTTCTTTGAAGGCAATCGCCAGTTGATCATTGGAAGCATTTCCGGAGTGGTGCAACTGCATCCCTGGGTGTTTGCCATCGGTCTCTTCGCACTCTCCATCTTGCTGTCCAGTCAGGCGGCAACCGTGGTCACGCTTATGCCCGTGGGAGTTGCGCTCGGGTTGGGAGCTCCAGCCATGATCGCCATGTTTCCGGCAGTCAACGGCTATTTCTTCCTGCCGACGTATGCCACATTGCTTGCGGCGATCTCTTTTGATCAAACGGGTACGACAAAGATCGGCAAGTACGTGCTGAACCACAGCTTCATGGTTCCTGGCATGGTGGCCACGGTATCGTCGGTTCTCATTGGGTTTGTACTTGCGAGGGTGGTTTTTTAGTCCGCTGAAGTTCCATTTCGCATATGGCGGCCTCTTCGGTACTGCGACTCTCTTCGTTCTGCACAATTGCACTCGCCGGCCTCCTGATCGTGACCGCGTGCGGTCGCGCGCCGCGCCCGGTGGAGTCCCTTTCGACCGGTAGCCAGTGGCACGAGTTCCACGGAACTTGGACCGCTGCCGGCACCCGCACCCGCATTCCTCTCGGGGATGGTCGGCGAGCATCCATCGCGAAACTCGAAGGCTCGCTGGTTCTGACAGGACCTTCACGACCTGGCGTTGGTTTCCGCGCGGAAGCGCTCGTTCTCAACGATACCGGCACTGGTACGATTGGCCGCGCCGTCTGGACCGACGAACGCGGTGATCAAGTCTTCAGCGAACTGAAAGGCCAAGGCACATCGACCGCTAGCCATATCGTCGGGACGTTCCTCGGCGGCACCGGGCGTTATGCAGGAGCAACGGGCAGTTACGAATTCTCGTGGCGCTTTGTACTTGAGACCGAAGACGGGGGCATACAGGGACAATCGATGGGTCTTAGTGGCAAGATCCGCGTAGGTTCGCAGAATGTTTCACCTGACGCAGGCGGCCCACGATGATGATCGATCCCCGTTTGCTGATCAAGCGCGCGTTGCCCTTCGCGTTGGCATGCGGGATCTGGTTTGCGCCGGTCCCCGCTGGACTAACTGCACAAGCCTGGCACCTCTTTGCGGTGTTCGTGTCTGCTATCCTTGCGGTTCTGCTCGGTGTCTTTCCGCTCCTGACGTCCACGATGCTTGCCGCGGCAGCCGTGGTCCTGACCGGCACAATCACGCCCGCGCAAGCCTTCGCAGGTTTTGCTAACCCCAGCGTGCTCCTGGTGGTGATTGCGTTCCTGGTCGCGCAGGCGGTCGTCAAGTCCGGACTGGGCCGCCGGATCAGCCTGTTTATGGTAAGCCGGTTCGGCCGCTCTTCAATGGGACTAGCCTACAGTATAGTGCTCACCGATGCGCTAATTGCGCCGGCTTTCCCGAGTAACACGGCGCGCGGCGGAGTGCTGTTCCCAATTGTGCTGTCGGTGTCCGAGGGATCAGGTTCGCAGCCGCGCGACCCAGAAGGCCGCCGGGTCGGCGGCTATCTGATGTTCTGCGCAATGGCGAGCCTGGCTGTGTCGTCCGCTCTCTGGATGACGGCCACGTCGGCGAATCCGATTGGAATACAACTGGTACGAGAGTTTGGTATCGAGATCGGCTTCGGCAAATGGCTTCTCGCCGCATCGGTGCCGGCCCTGACTGCGATCCTGGCTTTGCCCTGGATCATCGCCCGCCTGTTCCCGCCCCGAGTAGGCGCAACGCCGGATGCTCCGATCGCCGCACGTGGAGCCCTTGCTGCATTGGGGCCACTATCGCGTAACGAGCGAATTACCGCAGTTGCGTTCGCGCTTATGGTATCTGGTTGGATTTTCGCAGACGCACTAAAGCTCAATGTGACCAGTATTGCGTTCGCCGGTCTTGGCCTGCTGCTGATGACTCAGGTGCTCACTCTCGATGACATCTCGACCCAGGGCGATACGCTGACTACGTTTCTCTGGCTCGCCGTCCTCTTCGCACTCAGCAGGCAGCTCAATGAGCTCGGGTTTATGTCTTACGCGGGCGAGATCCTCGCGGCGCACATGAGCGGGCTGTCGTGGCCACTAACGAATGTGGGGCTGATCGTGATTTACGTCGCGATTCACTACATGTTTGTGAGTCAGTCGTCCCAAGTCCTGGCCCTCTTGGGCGTGTTTCTCGAAGTCGGCATCCGCGGGGGCGTTCCCGCGCCGCTGATGGCATTCGGGCTGCTCTTCGCGAGCAGCTATTTTTCGGTCATCACGCCGCAGGGTGGAAGCCAGAATGTCATCTTCGTCGGCAGCGGCTATCTCACACAGCGCGAACTCTACAGGCTCGGGCTGCTGACGACCCTCTTCTTCATGGCCGTGTTTCTGGTGATCGGAACCGGGTGGATCCTCCTGGCAACCAAGTGATGAGTCTCGTCGAGGGCTGACCCGTTCGTCTCCCAGTGCTATCAGCTGAAAATCACTCGAGATTTGCGAGTTGTTACTGACTCGCTTCCCTGGGGGAAGTCCCTAGCTGGGGACAGAGCGTCGGATGGAGTGAGTTTGTATGTGGCGCTGCTAAAGTTCTATCATTGAGTCGGCTAGCCCCACACCGTGCTGGCACCGCAGCGCGTTCCCGCCCATCACGCGTGACGTCTGGTGAACAAGAATCGGGGCGTACAACAATATGGCACTCTGTATCACTCGCCAGAGTTCTGCGTCAGTGATTCGTGGCAGGTCGTTCGGAGTATTTGCTGTTTGGGTTTCTGTCGTGCTGCTCGCCTCAGCAGCAAGCGCCCAAACACCTGTCCGCAAAAACGTTCTGATCATTAATGAGGTGGGACTGGCTCACCCCGCTTCCGCCTTGGTAACAGAACAGGTGATGTCACGCCTGGCTGCGGATCCGCGGTACCAAACGGAATTCTACGTAGAGAGCCTCGACTCTCCCCTGTTTTCTGACAAGACGCCTCAGCAGGACATCGAAGCGGGACTCGTTCAAAAGTACGAAAACCGGAGGATCGACGTAATCGTCGCCATGGGACCTGCGCCCATCAGGTTCCTGTCCCGTTCTTCGGAGACGTTTCTGCCGGGCGTGCCGATCGTGTTTTGCGGCAGCACGCAAGTGCAGGCTGGTAATCCCAAGCTAAGTTCGCGCTTCACTGGGTCCTGGATGACCTTCGATGCGGCGAAGACGCTCGAGGCGGCCAGGCGGCTGTCACCGGAAATCCGCAATGTCGCGGTCGTAAGTGGAAGCTCGCAGTTCGACAAGGAGACATTGAGGATGACACAAGCGAGCGTGGACGCCCATCCGGTGCCGCTGGATTTTACGTTCCTGACAGATCTCGACATGGGCAGCCTGCTTGAGCGACTGCGCAACCTGCCGAAACGCACGGTCGTTCTCTACATCTCCTTCTTCCGGGATGCGCGTGGCAACCAATTCGTTAACGCAACGACTGCTCTTCCCCTGGTCTCCGATGCCGCGAACGCACCAGTGTTTGGGATCTCCGATACTTACGTGGGACACGGGATCGTAGGGGGGTACGTGGTCAGCTTTGCTGAACAAGGGAAGATTGCTGCAGGCCTTGTTGCAGAGATCTTCGCGGGGAAGAAGACGGCAGATATTCCGATCGAATCTGCACCCAGCATCTACATGTTTGATGCGAGGCAGTTGAAGCGCTGGAATCTCGGCGAGGGTAGCCTGCCGCCGGGAAGCATTGTGCTCAATCGTGAGCCCAGCGTCTGGCAAAAAGCCAAATGGCTCGTGCTTACAGGGTTAGCAATCATATTTGCGCTAGCTTCGTTAGCTGTCTACCTGCTGATGAAGCAGAAGCAGCTCAACTACGCCCGTAAGGAACAGATGAGGCTCAGTGGCATGTTGATCAACGCCCAAGAGGAGGAGCACAGGCGCCTGGCATCGGAGTTGCACGACGATTTCAGTCAGAGGCTGGCAGTCCTGTCGCTCGGACTGGAAACCGCTGCTGAAATTGTTCCCGACTCCCCAGAGGAAGCAAACCGGCAACTGCAGGAACTTGTGAACTCTGCCAGCGAGATTGGCGCCGATCTTCATACCCTGTCACATCGCCTCCATTCCTCTACTCTTGAGCGGCTTGGGCTTACTGCGGGAGTTGCGGCACTCTGCAAGGAATTCACCGCTCAACAGAGAATCCAAGTTGCATTCTCCCACGAAAACGTGCCGCGGTCCCTCTCGCCTGACGTTGCACTGTGTCTATTTCGAATTGTCCAGGAAGGACTGCGAAACGTGAAGAAGCACAGTGGAGCAGAAAGCGCACAAGTGCAACTTCAAAGACTCGATGGCGCACTTCACTTGTCGATCTCGGATGACGGTAAGGGATTCGATATGAAAGAAGTTGGCGATGGGCAGGGGCTCGGTTTGTGGAGCATGCGGGAGCGGGTGCGCTTGCTAGCCGGCCGATTCGATATTCTCTCGGAAAGCCGGAAGGGAACCCGGGTCGAGGTATCGGTGCCGCTGAAGGAGAAATCTGATGCGAGTGGAGGCGAAGCGGCTGTCCAGCCAATCCGTGCGTCTGCGGTCGCCTCGGGACAAAGCGCCGGCTGACCCGACGGTCCTCATAGTGTTCATTAGCGACATGAGGGCGAATAAGGACGGAGACTGAAGATTGGAATCCCGGCCACAAATCCTGATCGCAGACGATCACGCCGTCTTCACGGAAGGTCTTCGGCTTCTATTGGAGAAGCACTATACCGTTGTGGGGACAGTTGCCGACGGGCGCGCACTCATCAGGCAAGCTCTGAGGCTCAGGCCAGACGTAATCGTCGTGGACATCGGCATGCCTCTTTTGAACGGACTTGACGCTGCCGAGCGCGTGCGCCAGCAACTTCCAAAAGTGAAACTCGTGTTCCTGACCATGCAAGACAATCCCAATCTGGCTGCCGCTGCTCTTGAGTTGGGATCGGTAGCGTTCGTCCTCAAGCATTCCGCGGGCGCAGAGCTGTTGAAGGCAATCGACCAGGTGCTGCATGGCAAAAGTTATGTAACTCCGAAGCTCAGACCCGCAGACTGGAATGTACAAAAGACCCGAGCGCGCCAGTACGCTAAGCATTTAACTCCAAGACAGCGTGACATTGTGCAGATGTGCGCCGAAGGACGTCCGATCAAGGAGATCGCTGGCCACCTTAACCTAAGCGAGAAGACGATCGAGTTCCACAAATATCATATAATGGAAACATTCAACCTGAAGAACAATGCCGACCTGGTACTCTTGGCCCTCAAGGAGGGTCTCATCTCTCTGGATTCCAATCCTTTGCGGCGAGCCCCCTCCCTCTGATGCCCCACCGAAGCCTCTGACTTTCGGAACTAGGGTTTTCCCTAGTTGCCACTCCTTAACACCGAGCCTACCATCGGGGTGTTTTTGTGAACGTGTCTCGGCAACAATCTGTCGCCGTCGGACGGGCCCATGTCAGAAATCGGAATGCCTGAAGACTCTGGGAATCGTCGGCGCATCCTGCTGGCCGACGATCATCCCCTTGTACTGGACCGGGTGACAGCGTATCTGAAGCCGACGTTTGACGTAGTGGGAGTGGCGCACAACGGTCTCGAAATGGTCGAGAAGGCGGTGCTACTGAACCCTGACATTGTTGTGGCTGACATATCGATGCCGGGATTAGACGGACTTGAAGCGGCTCACCGGCTTCGGGAAATGGGCGCCAAGGCCACCGTGGTTTTCCTTACGATCCATCAAAGCCCTGAGTTTGTGGAGGCCTGCTTGGCGGAAGGGGCCCTTGGATTTGTCGTGAAGTCTCAAATGAAGACGGATCTGATTCCCGCCATCAACGCCGCCCTGTCAGGTCAACGCTTCGTTTCCTCTATCCGCCACACGAAGACCTAGGGTTTTCCCTAGTTGTGGGGTATTCCGCGGGAGTGTATAAAAGGCACTGGACGACGGCACAATCAGATGCCAGCGGGAGCATGTCTGCTCCACGTGGTTTCTGCGAATGCAGGCGGGTGCAAGATCAACGGCAGTGTACCCGCGCGGGCCTTGAGGGGCGCGACATACTAAGCAACTGGAGCAGCCATGGGAACAACAGGGAGACAGCGGCTATGAATTCCAAATACAGTTTCAGGAAGATAATGATCCGCTCGGTTCGAGAACTGGCAGCAGTCATCTGCATTGGGGTACTGGTGCCGGGAAACGTCGTGGCTGTCGAAACGCCGCAGGCTGCGGTCCCAGCCGAACAGGCCGCGGCCACGCTTCCTGCCGACCAACTCGATTCGCTCGTGGCGCCCATCGCGCTCTACCCCGACCCTCTGCTCAGCCAGGTGCTTGTAGCCTCGACCTATCCGCTGGAAGTCATTCAATTGCAGCAGTGGCTGGCCCAGAACAAGGGCAAGGACGAGAAGGCACTCGCCGAAGCCGTCAAGAAGCAGGACTGGGACCCAAGCATTCAGGGATTGGCTGCCCTGCCCGATGTCGTCAAGCTCCTGTCCGAGAACATTAAGTGGACGACCGACCTGGGTAATGCATTTCTCGCGCAGCAGAACGACGTGATGGACGCGGTCCAGCGCATGCGCAAGAAGGCCAAAGATGCCGGAAACCTGAAATCGTCAGAACAGGTAAAGGTGGAAACCAAGACCGTCGAAAGCACGCAGGTCATCGTGGTGGAGCAGGCTAACCCCCAGGTTGTTTATGTTCCCAGCTACAACCCGACCGTGGTTTATGGCCCTCCGGTTTACGCGTATCCTCCCATCGCCTATCCGCCGCCGGGATATTATGCCGCTGGTATGGCGATTTCTTTCGGTGTGGGCGTTGCCATGGGTGCGATGTGGGGCGGCGGCTGGGGTTACAACTGCGGATGGCACGGCGGCAACAACAACATCACTATCAACAACAACAACAACTTCGTCAACAACAGCAATCGTGTCAATGGCGGCAACCGCGTCAATAGCGGCAATCGCGGTAACAGTAACTGGCAGCACAACCCGAAACACCGCGGCGGAGCGCCTTATGGCGACAGAAACACCGCCAACAAGTTCGGCGGTACCGCTCGCGGCGACTCCATGCAGGCCCGTCAGAACAACGCCCGTCAGAACCAGGCCCGCCAGCAGCCCGGTGCGGGCAATCGCGATATGAATCGCGGTGGCACCAATGCCGGAAATCGCGGTGGCCCGAGCGCAGGTACACGTGATGTTTCCAATCGCGGCGGCGCCAATGCCGGGAACCGTGCCGGACCCAGCGCGGGAACTCGCGACGTCTCCAGTCGGGGCGGCGGTGACCGCGTTGGCAACCAGCGCGTCCCCAACACTCCCAGCGCAACCAATCGCAACGCGTTCGGCGGCAGCGGCATGAGCGGCAGCGGCGCTCGGGCCAGCCAGTCGCGTGGCGCCTCCAGCATGGGCGGAGGGGGTTCTCGTGGCGGCGGATCACGCGGCGGAGGAGGAGGTCGGCGCCGTTAGGCAACGAACATCATCATGAGCGAGGCGATTATGAAATCAAAGACTCTGGAATCCAGCAAGCACCTTACGGTTCTCGTCCTGATGCTCGTCGGCCTGTGCTGCCTCTCGTCCATCGTTGCAGCGGCGCAAGCCACGCCGACAACCAAGCCTGCACCTGCCACTCAGGCGAAAACGTCGCCGAAAACGCCCCCGGCAGGCGCGCGTGCCTTCGACACTCCCCAAGCCGCTGCCGACGCGCTAGTCAAGGCCGCTGGCGATTTCAACGTACCGGAGTTACTGGCTATCCTGGGCCCCGACGGTGAGGACATCGTTGCCTCCGGTGACACCGTACAGGACAAGAACCATGCCCAGCAATTCGCCAAGGATGCCGCCGCGAAACTGGATGTGGAAATCAGCAAGTCGAATCCCAACCGTGCGACCGTCGTGGTTGGCGACAACCTCTGGCCTTCTCCCGTTCCCATCGTCAAAGTGAACGGCAAGTGGTACTTCGATACGAAGCAAGGCAAGCAGGACATTCTTTACCGCCGCATCGGCGCCAATGAGCTCGACGCTATCACCGTCTGCCGCGGCTACGTGGCAGCACAGAAAGAATATGCAGAAACCGTCCATGATGACTCTGGCATCAACCAGTACGCGCAGAAGATCATCAGCACGCCGGGCAAGCAGGATGGGCTGTATTGGAAAGACTCTGACGGCAAATCGGCTGGCCCGATCGGTGAACCGGTAGCCAAAGCGCTCGAAGAGGGCTACAGCTCCAAAAAGGAGGGCTTCCACGGTTACTACTTCAAAATCTTGAAAGGGCAAGGGCCCGCTGCCCCTAATGGCGCGATCAACTACGTCATTGAAGGCGTCATGATCGGTGGCTTCGCACTTGTCGCTGTGCCCGTTGAGTATCGCGTGACCGGGGTAAAGACCTTCATCGTGAACTACGACGGCATCGTCTACCAGAAGGACCTCGGTCCCGATTCGCTGGAAATCGTAAAGAAGATGGAGCTCTACAACCCGGACAAGACTTGGCAGGCGACCGATGACGAGTGGCCGGAGACTGTGGCCGTTGCTTCTCCATAAGTTGGGGTTCTATTTGTAAGTTGCGAGGCATCTCAAGGCAAAGTCACGCCCACAACGACAACGATTGTGGGCGGTGCTTCTTGCGATTGTTCTGTAGCAAGTGAAGTGACGAAGCAGGCACTGGTAAGTGCAGTTGAGTTGATTCGCTCTGAGAGGAAGCACTTATGAGTAAGAAATCCAAAAGGAAAAATAAAAACGCGCAAGGCCTCGCAATCGACAGTAAGGATAAGAAGGATCCAAGCCAGGACGGGAATCACAAGCTTGGGAGAAAGGAATACGAGGCCGAGCTGTTCAATCTGCAAGTCGAACTGGTCAAGCTCCAAGACTGGGTGAAAAAGACCGGTGCCCGTATCGTCATCCTGTTTGAGGGCCGGGACGCGGCGGGCAAGGGCGGCATCATCAAACGCATTCTGGAGCGCGTGAGCCCGCGTGTATTTCGGCTGGTCGCCTTACCAGCCCCCACTGAACGCCAGAAGACGCAGATATATGCTCAACGTTACATCGAGCATCTGCCCGCGGGCGGAGAAATCGTCATCTTCGACCGGAGCTGGTACAACCGCGCCGGGGTCGAGCACGTAATGGGTTTCTGCACGGAAGAGGAATACAAGAAGTTTCTGAAAGGCTGTCCTGCGTTCGAAAACGTTTTGATTAACAATGAGATCATACTGTTGAAATACTGGCTTGACGTATCGGAGAAAGAGCAGCACAAGCGATTTCTCGCGCGCATTCAGGACCCGTCGAAGCGCTGGAAGTTGAGCCCGATGGATTTGGAGTCCCATCGTCGCTGGTACGACTATTCGCGGGCCCGCGACGCCATGCTTACCGCGACCGATACGGCGACTGCTCCCTGGCACATTGTGCCGTCGGACGACAAGAAGCGCGCCCGCCTGAACTGCATTGCCGACATTCTCAGCCGTATCCCGTACGAGGAGGTCCCCTACAAGCCTCCAAAGCTGCCCGGGCGTCAGAAGCCCAAGGGCTATCAGGAGCCCAAGCAGAAGCACCAGGTGGTACCGCAGCGCTGGTAAGGCAGAGACTGAGGAGAGAAAGTAAACAGGCGCCTTGACTGCGATGTTCCGACACTGGAGCGGGTTTCAAAAAGGCGGTTTGAAAGGGTACGGCTTCAGCCGTGCCCTTCCGGGTCGCTTCTAACCTGGGCTTTAGCCCTGAGGGAACAAGCGGTTCGTCGTCAGGCGATTTTTGAAACACGCTCTAGTCAGCACGAGAGTAAGTGCAGGTTCTTTCGATGGACAACTGGCTTGTCTCCTACCGGAAAGAATGGCTACGGCCAGATGTAATCGCCGGGTTGACTACCGCCGCGGTGGTCATTCCCAAAGCGATGGCATACGCAACGATCGCAGGATTGCCGGTGCAGGTGGGCCTGTACACTGCGTTTCTGCCGATGGTGGTCTACGCCGTACGTAAGTACGACTACGACACTCGCGATTCTGGCTGCGGCCGAACTGGGGGAAGTGGCTCCGGGAGGAGATGCATCGTCATTGTTAGCTGCCTCGGCCACGCTGACGCTGCTAGTTGGAGCGATGCTCGTGCTCGCTTCCATCCTGCGACTAGGCTTCGTCGCGAATTTCATCTCCGAGCCCGTCCTGATCGGGTTCAAGGCGGGCATCGGAGTGGTCATTGTGCTGGATCAAGTGCCAAAGATCCTGGGCATCCACTTCGCCCGCGCCTCGTTTTTGCAGAACCTGCTATCGATCGTCCACAACCTTTCCAAGACCTCGCTAGCGACGTTGGCCATCGGAATTTCGATGATGGCTCTGCTGTTGCTCCTCGAGCATTTCTCGCCGAAGGCGCCGGCTCCGCTCATCGCGGTGGCGAGTGGCATTGCGGCGGCGTTCTCCCTCGGCTTACAGGCGCATGGAGTGGAACTGGTGGGCCACATCCCCAAGGGATTGCCTCCGCTCACCCTTCCGGACCTCTCCCTGGTTGAGAAGCTTTGGCCAGGCGCGATGGGCATCGCGCTGATGAGCTTCACCGAGACCATCGCGGCAGGCCGGGCATTCGCACGGAACGACGAACCCTCGCCCAAGCCCAACCGGGAGTTGCTGGCCACGGGGCTGGCGAATGCGGGCGGTGCTCTCCTCGGCGCCATGCCCGGCGGAGGCGGCACCACTCAGACGGCAGTGAATCGCCTGGCTGGAGCACGTACCCAGGTGTCGGAGCTCGTGACCGCCGGCATGACCCTGATTACCATGATCTTTCTGGCCCCGCTGATCGGGATGATGCCTCAGGCTACGCTGGCCGCTATCGTCATCGTCTACTCCTTCGGGTTGATCAAGCCGGCCGAGTTCAGGGAGATTCTCAGTGTTCGACGAACAGAGTTCACCTGGGCTCTCGTCGCATTTGCGGGAGTAGTGCTGGTAGGAACCCTGAAGGGAATTGTCGTCGCGATCATCGTTTCCCTGGTGGCGCTTGCCTACCAAGTGGCGGATCCGCCGGTGTACGTTCTCGGACGTAAGCCGGGAACAAATGTATTCCGGCCCCGCTCAGAGGAACATCCCGAAGATGAGACATTTCCCGGCTTGCTACTGCTGAGACTGGAGGGCCGGGTCTTTTTTGCCAATGCGGAGCACATCGCCGATAAGGTAAGACTCTTGATTGAGGAAGCACAACCCAAGGTCGTCGCCATTCATCTCCGAGGCGTTCCCGATCTGGAGTACACGGCCCTCAAGATGCTCACCGAAGGTGAAAAGCGACAGCGTGAACGCGGCATCCGACTGTGGCTGGTTGGGGTGAACCCACACGTGCTTGAGGTCATCCAGAGATCACAGCTCGGTGATGCGCTAGGACCCGACGCCATGCACTTCAATCTGGAAATCGCGGTCGCCAAATATCTGGGCGCGGTGGCGGCCGCCGGTACCAGTTGATGCCAAGCACTGTCTGGCCTTCGCAAGCTGTAAGCGGTCAAGTTAGAGCGGTTTCAAGATTGCTGTGCCTTCCGGCCGCTTTGGGTGGCGCGACGCTTCAGCGTCGCGTCACTGCGGCCTTCCTTGGAGATAGCCGGGCTTCAGCCCGGCGGCACAGTTATGGGGCACAGCTACTGTGAAACCGCTTTAGCGTGACGCAGGCGTCGGTTGTCGGGTGTCAGTTGTCAGGTCAAAAACTTAAGTCAACAACTGCAGATTGAGCGGAGCACGATCTTGCTGACAGCGGCGGATCCCTCTCCCCCGCCAGGAACTGTAAGGGATGTCTTGGGACACACTGTAAGGTATGTCGTGGTACTGCACATTCCTTTGGCAAATGTGGCGCTTTTCGTCACAAATCTCGATGAGCGGGCGCGTGGCCCGGAAGTTCAACCTGCATTTTTCCCAATCTGGAACGCTCTGGTTACTTTGGTGTCTCCGCTCTGTCGATTTCCGTGGCTCCTCCGCCCGCCACCGCGATACACCTCGAGGAGGGCAGGGGATTTGTGTTCCTGCCCCGGCTGCACCCAGCATGCAGCTCCAACTCGCTCTTTGAAAACCTCGGCTCCCAGCCGCGTATGGCCGGCCCGCCTATCGTCAATCCGCCAGTAAAAGCGAATAAATGGCGAAAATAGTGCCACCTAACTCCCACGGGCAGAGATGGATACGTGTAACTAGTACACTTATCAATGACATCCGAACAATTTCCTCCCAAGCCATTGATTCTAAATAACCGCATCAGCAGTTTTAAATGTGTTATAGTCGACTACACCACAAGGGTCGGGCGCGAACTGTCGCGATTGGCGCGGAACCTATGAGAGACACCAACCCTCCGTCTCCCGCACCCCAGTCCCCGGACCAACTACACTCCGGTGTCTCCCTGTATCCTTCGGCTCAGCCGCGCATCCGATTGGGGAGAGATTTCGTACTTTAGGTATGCACAAACTCCATCCTCTATATCCTTTCGTACTGGCTTTCGGCGCCATCATCTCGTTGGTGGCTTGCACTACCACGCAGGCTGCGCCGCCCAGCGCACCGATCCCTGCCGCCAATGTTGACGCTCCGCTAGCCGCCGTGCCGGGCAAGCAAACTGCCGTCTTCGCGGGAGGATGCTTCTGGGGCACGCAGTCGGTCTTTGAGCGGGTGAAGGGCGTGGTGAAAACTACGGCGGGATACTCGGGCGGCGCGGCGAAGACCGCCACCTACGACCAGGTCTCCACCGAAACCACCGGGCACGCCGAGTCGGTGGAGGTGGTTTACGATCCCTCGAAGATCACCTACGGCCAACTGCTGCGCATCTTCTTTTCCGTGGTGCACGATCCCACCCAGCTCAATCGCCAGGGACCGGATGTCGGTACCTCGTACCGCTCGGTCATCTTCTACACCGATGACGAGCAGAAGCGAATTGCCACCGCGTACATCGCGCAGCTCGATGCGGCCAAGGTGTTTCCCAAGCCGATCGTTACAGAGGTCACCCCGCTGAAGGGCTTTTATCGCGCCGAAGACTACCACCAGGACTACGCGCTCCATCATGAAGACAACCCGTACATCCAGGTGTGCGACGTGCCGAAGATCAAGGCGTTGAAGCAGCAGTTCCCGGAGCTGTTTGTCGAGTACCACGGCAAATGACGCGCTGCGCAGCCGGCCGCGGGTGGCCGATTGGCCTTCGCCCGCGCTCAGGGGCGGAGTCCTAAATTCCGCCGATTGCCTTATTCTGCAAAACCCGCACGACGACGCGACGATTCTCCGCCTCTCCTTCGGCGCTCTTATCTTTACCCACCTGATGTGCCTCTCCCATGGCACCAGGAGCAAGCATCCGGGTGAGGGGGATGTGTCCCATTTGCAGCAGGATGTTGGTCACGGTGTTGGCGCGGTCCTCGCTCAGTTTCTGGTTCAAGGAGGCGCTGCCCGAAGTAGAGGCGTATCCCTTCACTTCGATCACGTAACGGTCGATCGTTTTTGCCTTCTCGGCCAGTGCCATCAACTGAGCATCGAACTTGGGATCAACTTTGACCTGGCCGTTGGAGAAATACACGGTGAGTTCGTCGAACATGTAGAGCCTTTGTGAGCCTCGTTTCCCAGAGCTGCGGGAGGGGCGGTGCGGCTTTGGGGCTCAAGTAGCTACGGCCGCGTCCAATTTCGGCGTAGCTGGAATCTCCCTTCTCAAGATTTTGTCGACCGAGGGGTTTCGTGTTTGCAACCCGCCCCAACTTCGAGACAGGTGCAAGAGCAAGCGACGGCCGCCCGGCCGAGGATGGCGCCACAGGTAAACACTTGGGTGCGCAGGGTGGCCGGTTCGCGGTAGACAGGCACGTCAGCGGCACGCTGAAACTCGCTGAGCAGGTTGAACAGCAGCAAGATGGCCTGGAAGGCAGCTTCGGTGGCGAAGAATTCTTGCAAACAGAAACTGTCAGCGCCCAAGTCGTGCCTGAGTTCGGCGATGCGGTTTTCCATGTCAGCGTGCCGGTTGTAGTCGCGCCAGATTTCCTCCGGCGCAGCAACGCCGTTGGTGACGAAGAAGCGAAAGGTGTAGTCGAGCACCTC
>Ga0335082_10001989_pt1 | contig 21945 bp, 10 predicted proteins | sample Lox_Sample_41_FD_206718 | JGI IMG/M metagenome (GOLD analysis project Ga0335082, IMG submission 206718) | Soil microbial communities from Loxahatchee National Wildlife Refuge, Florida, United States - Lox_Sample_4.1 | ecosystem: Environmental > Terrestrial > Soil > Wetlands | place: USA...
AGGCTTGGTTCGGACAGTCCCCGCACTTCACTCTCGGCTTCTCGCACACGCCACGGACCCACTCGTTCGTGCAGGCGGGTGCATACCCCTTCTTGCCGGTGCGGGTGTTCTCCCAGAGCTTCGGATAGATGTCATCCCGACCGCGAAAGAGCGAGCGAAACAGCGCCACTTTCTCTGATGACGTCATCGACGGGGCAGTGGCCCCCAAGGTTGGCAACGCGACTGGCTTCGTGGCCGCGGAGTCAAGTGCGATCAGTTCGTCACGCAATCGCTCCAGTTCCAGTCGAACGGCATTTCGTTCGCGATCGAGTGCGGTCAGCTTCGCCTGTTGGGCTGCAATTGCGTTAGTAAGTGATTCACGAAAGGCGGACATGGTCACTGTCCCATTTGGAGCACTGGTTATACGCGCTTCCGCTGCTGATCGCACTATCGTCGATTGGGCGATGGCGGCGGACGCGACCCTTCGGAGCAGTGATCTGGTATAGAAATCGACATGAAAGCCGCCGCATCCGATCTTCGCCGTGAATTCAAGCGGCTCTTCCGCAGCATGAGCTTCGTATCAGGACATCCGGCGCTGACGCGAATGGGCACGCAGGCAAAGCGCTTCGCCGAGATCTACCAGCAGTTCGGGATGCTCTGGGAGTTCCTCGCGTTGCAATGTGGTCACACTGAGGGATGGCGCAAGACGCGGGAAGGCAAGATCGTTTGCAAGACCTGCGGGACCGTGCGGAACGTCGCGGAGCGCTGGCTATTGTTGCCGCAGCAGGGCACGAAGATCGTCGGCCGCAGGGGGTTGCCGAACTCGAGCAATACATTCCCGAACAAGAAAGCCGCATCGATCGTCGACGACAGCATCGAGTTCCATGGGTCCAAAGTGACTGTGAGCGTCCACAACGCCTATCGCTCCCGGCTGTTCCGGCGCGAAGGACACGACATCACCATCGCGGCCGACCGGATCGTGCGCCTACGCGAGGATGGCATCGAGTGCTGGCTCGACTCGCATCTCATTGAGATCAAGATGCGAAGGCGTACGCGTTTGGAACCGCCGGCTTACCACGGATTTGTTTCCGAGCTGCCGAAACGGGTTCTCAAACGATTCCCGTTGCTCGTCGCGTACAATCAGAAGGGAGAGTTCGTCGGGGTAACCATCTTCAGACCGACGCGCAACACACCGTCGAAAGTGACGGCGCGAACGAAATCACGGCACAGGTAAATTCCGAGGAATTTGGTAGCGCCGCCCGGTTTCGCTCCGCGCGTGTGGTTGAGTGATTAGCCCTGGAACTGGTTCTGATTGTGCCAGACGAGGAACTCGCGCCCCGGATGCTGGCTGACGTCGACAGGCAAGTTGGCGAGGCGCTGCCCGTGTAGGCGGTAGTAGGCCTTGCCATTGAACCACTCCTCCTTGATCTTCGAGCTTACCTCGAGATTCAGCTCCGGAGTGATCGTGACCAGTCCCGCATCGAACAACTTGTGGAAATCGGCACGCAGCAGCAGGCCGTTGCGGATGTCGTGCGGGCCCTGCTTGGCGTAGTCTTGGATATGGGCAGCCTCCAACGCAGGAAGTGTCCGCTCGCCGGTAATGGCGCAGCGTCGCTGGTACGCATCGGTAACAACCACTTGGAAACCGCTCTGGCCCAGACGCGGTCGCACCAGAAGGGGTTTGCCGTAGCGCTCGCGTTCTGACTCCTCGGCGACGAGCGGCAGCTGTTGTCGCGCTTGAACTTCTGCCCACAGGCGTTTTCCTTCATCCGGCAGAGAGTCGGAGTAGGCGCCGACCACCACATTGCTCTTCCAATGTGATTCAGCAGCAATCCACTGGTCGCGTGGCCAGAAAAACGGTTCGGTCAGCACCGTGCATCCGACGTAGGGATCCTTGGCCGTCTTGTCCGAAGACAGCCGCCGAATCATCGCCTCGAAATTCTCGCGCGCGCCCGCGCCGTTCTTCTCCTTGAACACGTCCCACACCATCGACAGCGGGAGCGACGAAAACTTCACGAAGAACGCCCCACCGGCGATGTGATTGTGGGGCATCTTCAACTTGAACAGGAACGGCGCGCCCGGCTCGAGATTCGCGAACGGCGCCTTGCCACTCGGCTGCCAGAAGTTCACTTCGTCGGGCTGTAGGCGGCTCAGAAAGTCGAACCAGCTGTTATCGGTGACACCCACCCAGTAGCGCATGGCCGGATACGTGGTGCGTTAGCACTGGAGTGCACGGGTGTCACGCGGTGGTCGTATGGCGGTGAGCCCAAAACGGAGATCGTAGCATTGCCTGCCGCTCACGTGCTGGCGATGCTACCTCGCATTCTCGCTGACACTCGGCGATCGCGGCGTTGCAACGAGGATACTACTGGTTGTACCGGGGCCCCAATTCCTGCCAGCTCTTCGGATAGCGCCCGCCCTTTTCGTCGTACTTGAGCAGCGCATCGACGTCCTGCTCCTTCTTCAGCAACGCGCCGACGAAGGGGATGTGCTGCTCGACCTTCTCGATGCTGATGCCGGAACGCAGCAGGGCGCTGATCCAGTCCACCAGCTCAGCCGTCGACGGCTTCTTGCGTAACTCGTTTTGCTCGCGCAGCCAGTAAAACTTGATCAATACTTGATCTAGTAGCTTGGCGTCAAGGTGTGGATGATGCACATCGATAATCTTACGCATCAGGTTCACATCGGGAAACTCGATGAAATAAAAGATACAGCGCCGCAAGAACGCGTCGGGCAGCTCCTTCTCGTTGTTCGAGGTGATGAGCACCACCGGGCGCTGCTTGGCGGCGATCTCTTCGCTGGTCTCGATGATGGTGAAGCGCATCTCGTCCAGCTCGCGCAGCAGATCGTTCGGGAATTCTAGATCGGCCTTGTCGATCTCGTCGATGAGCAAGACGTGGCGGTCCGCCGCCGCGAAGGCTTGGCCGAGCGGTCCGAGCTTGATGTAGCGCCCGATGTCGCCGACGTCCCCGCCACCGAAGCGGCTGTCGTTCAAGCGCTGCACGGTGTCGTACACGTACAACCCATCCGCCGCCTTGGTGGTCGACTTGATGTGCCACGACAGCATCGGCATGGCGAGGCCGTCGGCGACGTGCTTGGCTAGCACCGTCTTACCCGTCCCCGGCTCGCCCTTGAGCAGCAGCGGGCGCTCTAAGGCAATGGCGCAGTTGACGGCGTCGACGAGCGGCCCCGAGGCGATGTAGCCCGGGGTTCCCTGAAAGCGCATGAAACCATTCGATTTGCTCATTGGCGAACCATTATCGTCCCGCCTGGGTTGGTTCAAGGGGCGCGGCTATGCCGATGTCCCCTGCAGGCGCTGCTCGATCTCGCGCAGGCTGCTCGGCTGCCCGATCAGCACCAGGCGGTCCCCGACGTGCATGCGCGCATCGAGCGGCGGGTTGAAGAGCATCTCGCCGTTGGCACGCTTCAGCGCCACCACGATGATGTTGGCGCTCTCGGCGATCGCCAGCTCCCGCAGCGTCACGCCCTCCGCGAAGCCCCCCCTGGCCAGCGCAACCTCCTCGATCTGCAGCTCGATGCTCTGGTAGTGGGTGGCGAGGTCGATGACGTCGAGCACTGCCGGCCGCAACAAGGAGTGCGCCATGCGATGGCCGCCGATGACGTACGGCGAGACCACCCGGCTGGCGCCCGCATGCAGGAGCTTGCGCTCGCTGCGCTCGTCCTCCGCCCGTGCCACGATCAACAGGTCCGAGTTCAGCTCGCGCGCGGTGAGCACGACGTAGACGTTGTCGGAATCGGTCGACAGGGCGGCGACCAGGCCGCGGGCGCGCTTGATGCCGGCCTCCAGCAGCACGCTGTCCTCCGTCGCGTCGCCCGCGATGCACAGGTACTGCGCCTCCTCGGCGGAGCGCACGCCCTCTGCGCCGTGCTCGACCACGACGAAATCGGCCGGCTTGGCGGACAGCTCCTTGCACACGATGCGTCCCATGCGGCCGAAGCCGCACACGATGTAGTGGTCTGCCACGTGGGCGATCTGTCGCTGCACTCTACGCCTCCCCAGGGTGTGTTGGATCTCGCCTTCGATCACGTCACGCGCCACCAGCGTCGCGCTGTAGAACACGATGCCCAGACCGCCGACGAGCAGCCCAATGGTGAACAGGCGACCGGCGGTGTCGAGGTCGTGCACCTCGCGGTAGCCGACGGTCGTCAGGGTGATGACCGTCATCCACAAGGCATCGATGAAACTCATGCCGCTGATGACCATGTACCCTGCGACGCCCACCGCGTTGAGCGCCAGCAGCGCGAGCAGAGCCGTGAGCAGGGCGGTGCGGTGCCGCATCGGGTCAGCGCACGCTGCGGAAGAAGGCGCGGATGTCGTCCACCAGCGCCGCCGGCTCCTCCATGGCCGCAAAGTGCCCGCCGGCCCGCATCTCCGTCCACCGCGTCAGATTGTAGGTGCGCTCCACCCACGAACGCGGCGGCGAGTAGATCTCGGCCGGAAAGATCGCGGCGGCGGTCGGTACCGTGACCTTGAAGACCGGTGGCGCGTCGCCGTCGAGTCCGTCGCTCAACGCCGGGCTGTGCATGGTCTCATAGTAGAGCCGCGTCGACGAATTGATCGTCTCGGTCACCCAATAGAGCGTAATGTTGGTCAGCAGGCGGTCTTTGCTGAAGCGCCGCTCGACGTCGCCGCCGCAGTCGCTCCAGGTGCGGAACTTCTCCACGATCCAGGCCGCCAAGCCGGCCGGCGAGTCGTTCAGGCCATACGCCAGCGTCTGCGGCTTGGTGCCCTGGATCTGCATGTAGCCGGTCTCTTCCTTCTGGAACTGTCGGAAGCGTGCGGCCAATTGGCGCTCGGCTTCGGGGAGCTGCGCCGGATCGCCCGCCGGCGGCCGTGCCGCGATCAGCATGTTGAGATGAATGGCGGCGACGCGGTCGGGGAAAGCCGTGCCCAGTGCCGTCGAGATCGCCGCGCCCCAGTCGCCGCCCTGGGCGCCGTAGCGCGAATGGCCCAGACCCTCCATGAGCGCCGCGAAGAGCGCCGCCACCCGCATCACGTCCATGCCCGACTGGTGCGGTCGGTCGGAGAAGCCGTATCCCGGCAATGAAGGGATCACGAGGTCGAAGGCGTCGGCCGGATCTCCCCCGTGGGCGGCCGGATCGGTGAGCGGGCCGATGATGTCGGTGAACTCGACGAACGAGCCGGGCCAGCCGTGACTGATCAACAACGGGAACGGTGCCGGCCCGCGGCCACGCTGGTGAATGAAGTGGAGACCGAAGCCGTCGACCTCGGCGCGGAAATGCGCGAAGCGGTTGAGCGCCGCCTCCTGCGCCCGCCAGTCGAAGTCTTCCAGCCAGTAGGTGACCAGCCCGCGCAGATACTCGAGATCCGTGCCGTAGGTCCACCCCGAGCTCGGAATCTCATCGGGCCAACGCGTGCGCCAGAGGCGGTCACGCAGATCGGCGAGCACTTCGTCTGCAATACGAATGTGAAACGGCTCGACGCGCATGGTTCGCTGCCCTCCTGCCGGTGTCTGCTCGTTGCCGCAGCGGCTGCCGGAATAGCACGAACCAGGGGCGCGAGCACGCACGCTCAGGCGATGCCGAAAATGCGGACCGGCTCGCTGCGGCCGCGCAGTGTCACCGAGCTCTCCGCGGCGATGCGCGGTGCGTACCCCGACGCACGCGCCAGCTCATAGGTGGTCTCGGAGATCAGGAGGTCGTGCCCCTGCTGTTTGCACAGCTCCTGCAGGCGCGCCGCCACGTTCACGGTGTCGCCGATCACGGTGTACTCGTGCCGATCATGCGCGCCGATGATTCCCGCCACCAGCTCGCCGGTATGTACCCCGACGGTCATCCCGAGCGCCGCCTCGCCGGCGGCGGCGCGCGCCGCGTTCAGCTCGGCGAGGCGCTCGCGCATGCCGAGGGCGCAGCGCAGCGCTGCCGTCGCCGCCTCGGCGTGCCGTCCGCTTCCGTCAGGGCCGAACAAGCCGAAGACGACGAGCAACGCGTCACCGATGAACTTGTCGACGAAGCCGCCGCTCTGCCGCACCCACGTGGTCATGGCGGTGAAGAACTCGTTCAACGTCGACACCACCTGGGTGGGCGGCGTGCGCTCGGCGATGCCGGTGAAGCCGCGCATGTCGCAGAACAGCACGGACGCGGTGCGCACTTCGCCGCCGAGCTGCAACGTGCCGCGCAACAGCTGGTCCCGCACCGGCGGCTCGACGACGCGTCCGAAGGTCTTGAGGATGTGCTCCTTCTCGCGCAGGCTGGTCACCAGCGCGTTGACGCCGTCCTCGAGGATCCCGAGCTCGTCGTTCGAGGTGACTCGCACGCCGCTGCGGAGCTCGCCCGCTTGCACGCGTCGCAGCGCTGCCGCCATCTCCGCCAGCGGCCGGGTCAGGCCGCGGGCCACCAACAGCGTCAGCCCCACCCCGAGTGCGACGTAGACGACAAAGGTGGTGCCGCTGGCGTGCGCCAGCACGGGGACGACGGCGCCGAGCGGTACGCCGGCATTGATGCGCACGACGGCGGCGCGCACCAGGCCGAGCATGGTGAACAGCGGGGTGAAGGCAACCGCCACCAGGAAGACCAGCAGGCGGGCTCGCACGCCCAGCGCCAGCACCCCGGGCACCGCGGCGAGGCGACCCTCCGGAAACACGCGGGGCACGAGTCGCGCCTGAACCAGCCAATCGAGCAGCAGGTACGTCGTCGTGGCCGCCAGGAACGCACTCACCAGCGGCGACAGCACGTGTTGCGACATCAGGTCCGGTGACCAGTGCCCGAAGCGGACGATCGTCGCGAGCGGAAAGAACGCACACCCGATCAGCCACGCCGCGAGTCCCAGCCCGGCGACCACCAGCGGCGCGCTGATGACCCGACGCTGCACGACGAGCGACGGTACGATTGCCCCGCGGCGTAGGTAGACGACGATCGGCCACACGTACCACACCGCCAGCCCCGTGGTGCCGGGGAACGCCACCAGGTTGTAGTAAACGATCAGCGAGCGATCCGCGTCGCGCACCTGCATGGCGAACTCGCTGACACTGCCCATGACGCCAAAGGTCCGCGCCGTGGTGAAGATCGCCAGCGCATTGGCAAAGAGGGCAACCAGTCCGGCCAGGAACAGCCACGCGCCTACGGGTTCACGCTTCATGCGCCGAGCACGATATCACGCCGGCGCGAGCGATCGAGTGGGGCCGTTGGGTCGGGCGGCACCTACCCCGCAGGTACGTCGGCGCATGGAAGGTGCGAGGGCACCAACTACCTCGCCGGAAGACTGACGCGCTGCTCGTGAGTGACCGGCTTTGCCTTCCCGGTTTCCTGCTTCCGGTTTCGCATTCGCTTGACGAGATGACGGACGCTCGCTCGAACGGCTGCTCGACTGCGGTGGGTCGATGCATCGTCCGCGGCGCCGCCGCGCCACGGGGGCGGTCTCAGCGAGACCGCCCCCGTTCTCGGTTGGGGGGTGGTACGGCGTTACGGCTTCGGGTTGCAGACCAAGTCAATGAGGTCACCATCCGCCTTGGGCCGTCGGCCGGTTGGTGGCTTGGGGGGAATGGCCTTGATGCGCAGTCGGATGCGCTTCTTGGTGACACCCTTCGAGGTGTGCTTGAGCGGCACGATGATGTCGGCATATGCGGTGCACACATTCGGCGTGGTGATCGGCGGCGTGAAGGCAATCACCCGCCCGGCACAACGCCCGTTGCCGCTGCCGGGTGACGAGTCGCAGGCCGTGGAGCTGGTGCAGAACTGTCCGTGCTGCGGGCCGGGGTTGGCGCAGATGCCGCTGGCTACGCCGCCGATATTGATCAAGGCGTTCTCGAGCGAGAGACGGTTGATGTAGTCGGTCGGGTGCTTGAGCGGGTTGGTGCGCGGGCTCGGCCGGTTCATCTTCACTTCCTCGATGGCGCCGCCCCAGTTACAGGCGAAGCGCTGTTCGGCCGGATTGAAGCACAGGCCGACGTGGAAGGTGCAGCTCTCGTCGCCCGCCGGTCCGAAGTCGCACGCCGGATCGTCGTCGGTGCACTCGATGCGTGTGCCGGGCAACCCGTTGACCAGCGGTGCCGCGACCGGGTTCGTGCACCATTCCTGTCCGCAGTCGTTGACGCGGGAGCCGCAGTAGCCGGGGTTGAGGTCCTGCAACGTGCACGGCCCGAACGGCGTCGTGGTGGGAGTTGCCGTCGGCGTGTCGGTTGGGGTGCCGGTCTGGGAGGGTGTCGCCGTCACCGTCGGCGTATCGGTCGGCGTCGAGGTCGGCGGCTCCTGGATGACCACGGTGGCCGTTTCCGTCGCCGTCGCGGTGGGTGTCGAGGTCGGCGTGCGTGTCGGTGTGGCCGTCGGGGTCTCGGTTGGCGTACCCGTCGGCGTATCGGTCGGGGTGTTCGTGGGCGTGCGTGTCGGGGTGCGGGTGAGCGTTGGCGTTTGCGTCGGCGTGTCGGTCGGTGTGCTCGTTGCCGTCTGCGTCGCGGTTTGCGTCGGCGTGCTCGTTGGCGTCCGCGTCGGTGTCGCCGTCGGCGTGTCCGTCGGGGTGTCGGTCGCGGTCTCTGTCGGTGTTGCGGTTGGGCTGCTGGTCGGTGTGCGCGTGGCTGTCTGTGTCGGCGTGAGAGTCGGTGTGGCGGTGGCCGTGCGCGTCGGGGTCTCCGTGGCGGTGTTGGTTGGTGTGACTGTCGCGGTGTCGACGGGCGTGGCGGTAGGTGTTTGAGTCGGCGTGCGCGTCGATGTGTGCGTGCTGGTCGGTGTCTGTGTCGGTGTAGCAGTCGGTGTATCGGTCGGAGTCTCCGTGGGCGTGCGTGTCGGGGTGTGGGTGACGGTCGGCGTGTGCGTCGGCGTACTTGTGGGTGTTGCCGTCGCGGTATCGGTCGGGGTGCGTGTGGGCGTACTGGTTGGCGTGTCTGTCGCCGTGTCCGTCGGCGTCTGGGTCGGCGTGTGCGTCGGTGTCGCGGTTGCCGTGCTCGTCGGGGTGTTCGTCGGCGTCCGCGTTGGGGTCTGAGTCGGTGTGCTCGTGGGGGTGGAGGTCGGCGTATTCGTCGGTGTGACGGTCGGTGTTTGGGTCGGTGTCGGTGTGACGGTTGGCGTGTGTGTGGGCGTTGACGTCGCCGTGCCGGTTGGGGTGTTCGTCGCCGTCTGTGTCGGTGTCGACGTCGGAGTGCTTGTCGGTGTCTCGGTCGGCGTCAAGGTCGGGGTACGAGTCGGCGTGCTGGTTGGGGTCTGTGTCGGTGTGTGCGTGATGGTGGGCGTCTGCGTCGGTGTATGTGTCGGCGTGCCGGTCGGGGTGTTGGTTGGCGTGGCGGTCGCCGTTTGTGTCGGCGTCTGAGTGACCGTGGGTGTCGACGTAGGGGTACTGGTCGGCGTGTTGGTCGGCGTGCCCGTGGGCGTATTGGTCGCGGTATGCGTCGGTGTTTGCGTGATCGTGGGCGTCTGTGTCGGCGTCAAGGTCGGTGTACTCGTGGGCGTGTTGGTCGGGGTCAGCGTCGGCGTTTGAGTCACGGTTGGAGTTTGTGTCGGCGTACTCGTCGGGGTTGAGGTCGGGGTGTTGGTTGCGGTGCTCGTCGGCGTACCGGTGGGTGTGCGCGTCGGCGTCGCTGTTGGGGTGCTGGTTGGCGTATTGGTCGGGGTTTGTGTCGGCGTCTGGGTCACCGTCGGTGTTTGGGTTGGGGTGCTTGTCGGCGTTGACGTCGGAGTGTTCGTCGCGGTGCTGGTTGGGGTGTTCGTGGGCGTGTTGGTTGCCGTCTGCGTCGGCGTTTGAGTGATCGTCGGCGTTTGGGTCGGAGTATTCGTTGGGGTGCTTGTCGGCGTCGCTGTTGGGGTGCTGGTTGGCGTGTTCGTCGGGGTATTCGTCGGCGTACGTGTGGGCGTCAGCGTCGGCGAGCTGGTTGGCGTATTGGTCGGAGTCTGCGTCGGCGTTTGGGTGACCGTCGGTGTTTGGGTTGGAGTGTTTGTCGGCGTTGACGTCGGGGTGTTCGTCGCGGTGCTGGTTGGGGTGTTTGTGGGCGTGTTGGTTGCCGTCTGCGTCGGCGTTTGGGTGATCGTCGGGGTCTGAGTCGGAGTCTGCGTCGGGGTACTTGTCGGTGTCGCTGTTGGGGTGCTGGTTGGCGTGTTCGTCGGGGTGCTCGTCGGCGTACGTGTGGGCGTCAGCGTCGGCGAGCTGGTAGGCGTATTGGTCGGAGTCTGCGTCGGCGTTTGGGTGACCGTCGGTGTTTGTGTTGGGGTGCTTGTCGGTGTGGCCGTTGGGGTATTCGTCGCGGTGCTGGTCGGCGTATTCGTCGGGGTTGACGTCGGGGTGCTCGTCGGTGTGCGTGTTGGCGTGCTCGTCGGCGTACTGGTCGGCGTCTGTGTGGGCGTTTGCGTGACCGTCGGGGTGCTGGTCGGCGTGTTGGTCGGGGTATTGGTCGGGGTATTGGTCGGCGTGCGCGTCGGCGAGCTGGTTGGCGTATTGGTTGGGGTCTGCGTGGAGGTTTGCGTTACCGTCGGCGTATTCGTCGGCGTATTCGTGGGGGTCGACGTCGGGGTCCGAGTTGGAGTGTTCGTGGGTGTGCGCGTCGGCGTGCTCGTCGGTGTCTGCGTTGGCGTCAGCGTCGGCGTACTCGTTGGTGTGCGGGTGGGAGTGCTCGTCGGCGCCGGAAGCGAGAGCCCGAAGTCGAAGCTGTGGTCATTGAATCCCGCCGCCCCCGTGGTCAGGGAAATGACCGGAAATCCACCCATCAGGGTAGCGTCGGAGTCGATGAGATCGTCGGAACCCTGGTTGGCATTGGTCAGCACGAGACCTTGCAGCGGCCCGCCCGCTCCAAAATCAGCGGCGTTGTCGAGCCGGATCTCGTAGGCCGTGCTCGGTTCGAGGCCGCCCGGAACGTTGCTGGCATTGAAGTAGTACTCGCCTTGCGCGTTGGTGGTCGTCGTGGCCACCAGGACGTTGTTGAGGTACAGGTGCACCGTCACGCCGACCAGCGGCGCTTCGCCGGCGTCCTGGATGCCGTTGCGATTGGCGTCGTTCCAGACGTAGTTGCCGATCTCGAGGGGCGCCACCGCGCACAGGAGTTCCAAGTCGCCTTCTCCCGCCGCCTTGCCGAACGTCCCGAGTTGATCCAAGCCGAAGGTCTGATAGCTGCGCGTTCGCAGCCCGCTGGTGTTGTCGAACCACCCGATGCCGCCGGTGCGGAAGTTGTTGACCGGGTTGTACATGGTGGTGACCACTTCGCCGGTGCCGGGAAGGAGCGCCAACCCGCCCAACGCCAGCTGATCGTGCAACCCGGCGTTCTTGTCGGTGCTCTTCGCCCACATGTCCTGCCAGTAGAACTCGCCTCCACCTGGCCCTTGGCCCGGGCTTTGGCTGCTCCCGGCGGTGGTGACACCGCCGCAGCTGGCATTGGATTCGATCGTGTAGCCACACGTCTGGTTGACCGGGCAGTCGCTGTCGAGAACGCATGCCGCGCCATTACCCGAGCAGGCCTTACAGGCACGGAGAAGATCGCCCGCCGAGGCCCCTTCGTGGAGGAAGGTGTCATTCGGATCCGGGGAGTACTGCGCATTGCCCGTCTGCTGTCCGAGGCGATCGGTGAATCCGAGGATCAACGCCCCCGTGTCGTCGAACTCGATGTCCGAGAGGAGCGGCTGCGGATAGAGCACCTGCTTGCCGAAGCCCGTCTCGGCACCCACGACCACCGGAGGTCCGACGGAACCGATGGGCGGGAACGTCGTCCGCCACGGCAGCCAGTCCGCTGGCCAACACGTCCCGTCGTCGCTGGCGCAGCCGCGCGCAAACGTCAGCGGAAAGTCGATCACCGGCGTGAAGCCGGGATTCGACGGGTCATAGGCGCGGACGTAGGCGTGCAGATCCGCCGACGACTGCGAGGTCTCCGCCGAGCAGACGATGCCGACGTACACCAACCCATCGTGCACCTTGACGCCGAACGGCCGGAAATCGCCGTTCGAGCAGCCCGGATTTGGAATCGCGTGTGCCGTCACGTCTCCGGCGGTCGGGACCTGCGCCGGGTTGTCGATGAACACCTCGTACAGGGTGCGGTTGCTCAGGTTCATCACCCACAGCGTGCGTTCGTCCTCCGAGATGTCGATGTCCCCCAAGGAGATCTTGCCGACCGGATCCCACGAGTTCGGATCGTGGTTCGCGGTGGCCGCGTCGGCGGGCAGCCCGCTGTGCGGGTCGCTGCCGGTCGAGATGCCGATGGTGGACAAGTCCACGAAGTTCGTCACCACCGGCGAGCCCGGATTGGTCATGTCGATGGCGTACAGACCGCCGGTGCCGAGCGGACCGAAGCCCATGTGCCGCTTCATGAAGGCGCTGGTGAACAAGGTCGAGGTCGAGCGCTGATACGCGAGGCCCCACGTCGCACCGATCTGACTGGCGCTGGCGACGTGTGCCGGCGTCGGGCTCGTCCCGGCCGAGTCGTACGCAAACGACACCATGCTGTCGAGGGTGCCGGCGGTGCCGCCGCCCAGCGGGTTGCCGTTGATGTACTGCTGCGTCGCCAGCGTCGGATTGTCCTGGCAATAGTCCGCCGGATTGCCGACGCCGAGGTCGAGGCTGCAGCTGGCGCTGCTGACGAATCGCACCGTCGTCGCCGATTCCGTGCCGTGCGGGCCGGACGGCAGGTAGGACGGCATGCCGCTGAACTCGAGGCGGACAGGCAGCGCCAGCGTCCCGAGGTTGTACGTGCCGTCCGACTGCGTGGTGGCGGTGCCGGCGACGACGTTCGAAGAATTGTAGGCGGTGACGGTGATGCCTGGCACGCCGGCTTCCGAGGTGTCGCGCATGCCGTTGGCATTCGCGTCGCGGTAGACCCGCCCGCCTAGATTGCCGCCGCTGCAACTCGCCCGCGGGGTCGGGGTGGGAGTGGCCGCTGCGGCCTCGAAGTATGTCGCAATCCCGGCCGCCCAACTCCGCGACGTGATGGTGCCGGTGGCCGCATAGGTTCCGACCGCCGCGACGATCCGGTACTCCGGGTCGATGGTGATGTTCGTGGTCGAGGTGCCGCCGCTGGTGCCAACGCGGGCCAACGTCGTGTATCCCGCACCGACGGTGAAGGTATCGCCGGACGGACCTTCCACTCCGATGGCACCGATCAACAGTTCGTTGGCCTGCGCCGTCGCCGTCGTCGCCCCTGACGTCGGGGTCGTGTTGCTGCCGGTCCCCGAGTGCGTCTTGTCGAGCGGGTTGAACACGAGAATTCCGGAGAACTCGCTGGCGCTCAGTGCGTGTGCGGTCACCGTCGGATGGGAAACCGTGATCACGTCGCCGCTCGGCAACGCCGCCCCGGCGTAGGCGGACAGAATCACCGTTCGTACATGACTGCTACTGGTCACGTCGACGTCGACCGAGTACAAATTCCCTCTGGGGTCGGCGGCACTGACCGTGCCGCTGGCGTCGTCCAGTGCCAGCGTGAGAATGATCGTGTCTCCCGCGGCGACGCCGGCGGCGGGAACCGTGACGGAAGTGGTGCCGCCGCTCGTCTTCGACTGACTGGTCCCAATGCTCTGAACGAAGCTGATCGCTGCATCCGCATGGCGGGCGGAGAGCAGCGCCGCCAGCAGCAACACCAGCCGCACGCCGTGTGCGATCGACGACCAGCGGCCGCGCACGCGCACCTGTCGCGTCTCTGCGTCGCGCCGCCGCACGGCATGCGTCGAGCGTGGGGCAACTATGTCAGATCCCAACCCGTGCCCCGCTCGCAATCCACACTGCTCCGCCTTCACCTGACCTCGCCTCCGCTAGCTGTCGCCCCTGCCCGACACGCTCGACCGGGCGGTGTACCACCCGGCCGAACCCGTCGGACCGCTTTCGCGATTACGCCCCCGCGTGCCCGGAGTGAGCAATTCGACGGCCACCAACGAACTGGGTAGCGAGATTTGGTCTAGACGAGAGCGAAATCAAAACTTTATGGTTGAGCCTTGAACTAGCGCTGGGGCTTGTGCTGAGGGGCTGGATCGGTTGAAAGCAGCCGCCGCCGGTCGATCTCAGCCAGATCGATTGGTGCTCAGGGTCGTTGCAAGTGATGCCCGAGAGCGGGGTGAGATCGCCCCCGCTCTCGGCTTGGGGGTTGTACGATGTTACGGCTTCGGGTTGCAGATCAGGTCGATCAGGTCGCCGTCGGCCTTCGGCCGATGCCCACCAAGCGGCTTCGGCGGAATGGCCTTGATACGGATCCGCGTCCGCTTGGCGGCAAGTCCCTTCGACAAGTGTTTCAAAGGTACGGTGATGTCGGCGAACGGCGTGCACACGTTCGGCGTCGTGATGGGCGGATTGAAGGCGACCACCCGTCCGGCGCAGCGGCCGTCGCCGCTGCCGGGGGAGGAGTCGCACGCCAGCGCCCCGGTGCAGAACTGTCCATGGTGCGGTCCCGCGTTGGCGCAATTGCCGCTGGCGACGCCGCCGATACCGATCAACGCGGTCTCGATGGAAATACGGTTGGCGACATCAATGGGATTCTTGAAGGAGCGTGGGCTCGGTCGGTTGAGCTTGACCTGCTCGACGGCGCCAGCCCAGTTGCAGGCGAAGCGCTGCTCGGTGGGATTGAAGCAGAGCCCGACGTGGAAGGTGCAGGTCTCGTCACCCGGTGCCCCGAAGTCGCAGCTCGGATCGTCGTCGGTGCACTCGATCCGTGTGCCCGGTAAGCCGGTGGTCAGCGGCGGCGCAATCGGGTTGGTACACCACTCCTGTCCGCAATCATTGACGCGCGAGCCGCAGTAGCCGGGGTTGAGATCCTGCAGGGTACAGGGGCCGAACGGTGTTGGCGTTGGCGTGACCGTCGGCGTGTCGGATGGCGTCGCGGTCTGCGTCGGGGTCGGGGTGACGGTCGGCGTGTGAGTCGGGGTCGAGGTGGGCGGCTCCTGAATCACGACGGTGGCCGTTACCGTTGCGGTGCTCGTCGGCGTCGACGTTGGTGTGCGTGTGGGTGTCGCGGTAGCGGTGTTCGTCGGTGAGCGCGTTGGCGTCAGCGTCGGGGTCGACGTCGCGGTGTTGGTCGGCGTCTCAGTCTGGGTCGCCGTCGACGTCGGCGTGCGGGTCGTCGTCGCCGTCGATGTCCCAGTCGGAGTCGCTGTCGGCGTGTGGGTTGACGTCCGCGTGATGGTGGACGTCTGCGTCGGCGTCGCGGTGGAGGTAGCGGTAGACGTGTTGGTTGGGGTGCTGGTGGGTGTTTGTGTGGGTGTGTGAGTTGGGGTGTTGGTGGCCGTTTGCGTCGGGGTGCTGGTCGGAGTCAGCGTCATTGTGGAGGTGATCGTGGAGGACTGAGTTGCGGTGTTCGTCGGCGTGGCCGTCGACGTATCGGTCGACGTGCTGGTCGGGGTCTGAGTTGCGGTAGTGGTCGCCGTCTGCGTTGGCGTATCCGTCGGAGTGCTGGTGGGTGTGGCGGGGATGTATGCGTAGGTGACGCACACGAGCGCACTGGCTCTGGTCGTCGCCTGCGTGACGAGGTTGCCGGCACCGGTCGCCGAGAAGGTTGCCGTCGCGGCCACTGGCAGGGTGATCGTACCCACGCCGATGAAGTCCGCGAGCGGTAGGTATGGTGACCGCGTTGTCGTGCTGGAGGCGGTCACGCCGACCAGCGTGCTTCCCGACGTTCCACCAAAGTCCACTGACCCGTCAAATGCCGAGAAGCTGAAGTTCAGAATGTTCGTCGGCAATGCGGTGACCACCGGCAGCGTGGGCGCCGTCAGGGTGATCGTGCCGACGCCGGTCGCCGTGACGTTTGCCGGGGCCGCGTCGAGGCTCTCGAGCTTGACGTCCTGGACGATCGTCGCGGAGACCGACAGATCGACGTTGTTGAGCGCGCCCAGCGACGGGTCGAACTTGGTTAACGTGACGGTTGTATTCCAATTGGTGGTGGCTTCCGCGACGGTGCCGCACGAGGAAGCGGTTCTGAACGGGGTCGCCGTCGCCGTGTAGGTAATCGTCGGCGTGGGCGTCTGCGTCGACGTCGGCGTGATCGTCGACGTGAGGGTCTGCGTGGTGCTGGCGGTCGATGTGTTCGTGACCGTTGGTGTCAGCGTGACGGTGCGCGTTGGTGTCGCGCTGGGCGTGTTGGTCGAGGTGTTTGTGGTTGTTGGCGTGGCGGTCGGCGTACGCGTTGGCGTCTGAGTGCTGGTGAGCGTCGCCGTCGCGGTGTTCGTGACCGTCCCGGTCTGTGTGGGAGTGTTGCTGGGCGTGCGGGTGAGCGTCGTCGTTGGAGTGTTGGTCTGCGTGCCGGTCAGGGTAACCGTCGCGGTCGGGGTGCTGGTCGGCGTGATGGTCGAGGTACCGGTCTGAGTCGATGTGGAGGTGATCGTCGGCGTTAGGGTCACCGTCGGTGTCAGCGTGATCGTGGGGGTGTTGGTGATGGTCGACGTATTGGCCGGCGTCGATGTGATCGTTGCGGTCAATGTCGTTGTCGGCGTATTCGTCGGCGTCCGCGTCGGGGTCGACGTCCGCGTATTCGTCGACGTCCGTGTCGCCGTACGCGTAGGGGTATTGGATGGCGTGCCCGTGTCGGTAGGCGTCAGCGTTGGAGTTCGCGTAGGCGTGGTGGTTGCCGTGTTCGTTTGCGTCCCCGTATTGGTTGACGTCGGTGTGACGGTGGGCGTGTTGCTCGGGGTGCGCGTCAGCGTGATAGTTGGAGTCAATGTCGGCGTCCACGTGGGTGTCGGTAGCAAGTAGGTATACTGTGCGCAGACTGTCACCCCGACAATCGTCGCGGTTTGGCTGACCACATTACCCGCCCCACTGGTGCTGGAACTGGCAACCGCGGTCACCGGCATGCTGACACTGCCAGAGCCGTTGAAGTCCGCAATCGGCAGGTAGGGAGATCGTGTGCCTGTGTCGGTGGCGATGAGACCCGTGTCGGTGCTGCCCGACGTGCCGGCAAAGTCCAGAGAGCCGTCATACGCACTGAAGTTGTGGGTCACGACGTTGGTTGGAGCCACGCTGAGATTCGGCGGACTTGGTGGAGTCACGGTGATGGTCGCCGTTCCGGTGCCCGTTACCGTAGCCGGCTGCGAGTCCAGACTTTCCAACTTGATCGTCTGCGTCATGGTCGCCGTGGCGGTCAGGTCTACGCTGACCAATGTGCCCAGGGCCGGGTCGAATTTCGCCAGTGTGACGGTAGTGCTCCAGTTCGTGGTCGATGAAGGCACCGAGTCACAGACGGTTTGGGTCGATGTCTGTGCCAAGGCGGCAGTGCGCACGAACACGCCCACGACGCCCAGTAGGGCGATCGTCGCGTACCGACTTCTGTGCCTGTGCATCCTTGAGGCCTCGCCTACTCCACCCTGCTCCATCCGCCCGAAGCCGCTCCGGAATGGTTACTCACCCCCGGTCGGGTCGTGTAGCACCCGGCTGAGGCCGTCGGACCGTTGAAGCCTCCGTGCTTGCGCCTCCGGCAGGGAGCAATTCGACGGCCACCAGGCAAATAGTTTTCGGTTTGACCTAGACGAGCGATAAATCAGGATCTTGTGGGAGGCGGTGGAGCGAGCACTTCGGGTTGCCCCGGGTGCTAGGCGGCTGAAAGCAGCCGCGGCTGGCTGATATCGACCAGGCTGGCCTTTTCCGAATCGTGGTCGCGCTGCCAAGAGCCGAGGCGACCTTTGCGAGAGCGCGCCGCTCAGCGTGGCAAGCCGAGAATCCGCTGCGCGATGACGTTGCGCTGGATTTCGGAGGTGCCGCCCATGATGGTCTCCGAACGCGAATACATGTACATGCGCGCGATGTCCTCGGCGGTCGCCGCGCCCGGGCCGTCGTAACTCGTCCCGCGCGGGCCGAGGATCGCCATCGCCGCCTCCTGCAAGCGCTGGTCGGTCTCACTGCCCAGGATCTTCTCGATCGAGCTCTCGACGCCGGGGTGCCCGGTGCGCAACAAGCGGGTCAGGCTGCGGTAGCCGACCAGGCGCAGAATCTCCACCTCGATGTGCGACTGCGCCAGGCGCTGCCGCACGAGTGGGTCGTCGACCTGACGCGCGCCCACCGTGCCCGCCTTGCTCAGGCGCACGAGCTGCTCGAAGCTGCGCCGGATCCTGCGCTGGAAGGTGAAGGTCCACACCGGGCCGCGCTCGTGGGCGAGGATGCCCATGGCGATCTGCCAGCCGGCCCCCGGTGCTCCAACCATCAAGTCCGCGGGCACCCGCACGTTGTCGAAGAACACCTCGCAGAACTCCGCCTCTCCGGTCATCTGCTTGAGCGGCCGCACCGCGATGCCCGCGGTCTTCATGTCGACCAGCAACAGGCTGATGCCCTTGTGCTTCGGCGCGTCGGCCTCGGTGCGACAGAGCAGGAAGCACCAATCGGCAATGTCGGCGTGGCTGGTCCACACCTTCTGGCCGTTGACGATAAACGTGTCGCCGTCGCGCTCGCCGCGGGTGCGCAGCGCCGCGAGGTCGGACCCGGCGCCCGGCTCCGAGAACCCCTGACACCACAGATCGCCGCCCGACAGCAGCGGTTTGAGGAAGCGCTCCTGCTGCGCCGTCGTGCCGTGGTGCAGGATCGCCGAGCCGATGAGGTCGACGGCGCCGCTGCTGGCGATCGGCCGCGGCGCACCGATGCGGTCGAGCTGCTCCTCGAACAACCAGCGCTCGATCACCGTGGCGCCGCGTCCGCCATGCTCCCGCGGCCACGAGATCGCCGCCCAGTCCCCCTCGTACAAGCGCCGCTGCCACTCGCGCGCAATCGCAATCCACAGCGGATCCTCGGCACGGGTCCAGGCATGATCGCGCCGCCACGCCGGCGGCACGTTGGCTTCGAGCCACGCCCGCGCCGCGGCGGCGAATGCCAGTTCGGAATCGGAGAAGGTGAAATCCATGGGTGACTTCCTTGTCGGTTGGTGCGCGCACATTCGCCTTACGAATGTTTGTTTGTCAAGTACGCCGGAATTGGGCTACCAAGAAGCGTCCTGAAGGAGCAGGCATGCCCAGCACGATCCACATGGCCACCATCGCCGATGACGAACGCCACGTGCCCGGCCCGCAGTCGTTGCCGCTGTGGAACGAGAGCTACTGGTTTCCCATCTATGACCCGCGCACCGGGATCGGCGTCTGCCTGCGCGCCGGGATGCTGGCCAATCAACAGCGCTCGAGCGTCTACCTGTTCATCACGCAGCACGACGAGATCGTCCACACCTGGATCGAGCAGGCCGCGCCGCTGCCCCGCATGGAGCCGCGCCGCGTCGCGATCGACGGCCTCACCATCGACATCGAGGAACCGCTGCAACGCTTCCGTCTGCGCTACGTCTCCGGCAACAGCGGCTTCGACCTGAGCTGGGACGCTTACAGCCCTGCCTACCTGTACCCTCGCCCGCCCGACGTTCCGTTTCAGCAGTACCCCGGGCACATCGAGCAAAGCGCGGTGGTCCAGGGCACCGTCACCATCGGCGGCCAGGCGCACCGCATCGATTGCCTCGGCCACCGCGACCACAGCTGGGGCGGCGAACGCGACTGGTCCAAGTTCTATGGGTGGGACTACCTCAACGGCGAGCTCGGCCGCGATCTGTGGTTCCACGCCGTGCGCTTCGAGCTGACGCCGGACAACAACATCTACATCGGCGCGCTATGGGACGGACACGAGCTGCACGAAGGCCGCGACATCCGCCTCGAGGTTCGCACCACCGACGGCGGCACGCGCCAGGTCGGCTGCGATCTGTTCATGAAGGACGAACACGGCCGGGCGTATCACTTCGTCGGCGAGCAGGTGTTGACCAACCTGCTGGTGCAGTTCGGCAAGACCTGGCTGAAGGACGGGTTCACCCGCTATCGCTACGCCGACCGCGTCGGCTACGGCATCCACGAGCACGGGTACGTCGAGAAAGAGTGACTCGCAGCCGATCGGACGAGTGGGGCATGTACCGGCGCGCGCCGTTCATCTGGACCGTGAAGCAAGAGATCGACCCCGGCGGGCTCTTCCGCATGTTCCTCGGCGGGCCGGCGCGCCGCGACGAGGGCACGAATCGCTGGTTCTTGTTCCGCCGTAGCTTTGTTCTCCCGGCGCGCGCCGAGGCGGCCACGGTGACGGTCACCGTCGACGGACGCTACCAGCTGTTCGTGAGCGGCACGCGCATCGGCCGCGGCCCGGCGCGCTGCGACCCGACCCATCAGCGCACCGATACCTACGACGTCGCCGCGCCGCTGCGCGCCGGTGACAACGTCCTCGCCATGCTGGTGCACGTCTACGGCGTCGACACCTCGTGGTACCAAACGGTGCAAGGACTGTGGCAGCCAGTCTTCGGCGACGGCGCACTCTATTGCGATGCACAGCTGCAGTGCGGTGACGCGCGCTTCGACGTGACGTCCGATGAGCAGTGGCGTTGCCTCGAGTGCGTCGCATGGACGCGCGACACCCCGCGCGTCAATTGGGGGCTCGGCTTCGTCGAGGTGTTCGATGCGCGCGCCATGCCGGAGGGATGGACGCAGCCCGGCTTCGACGACTCCGGGTGGGATGCGGTGCAGATCCTCTCGGCCGGCGGCGGGCCACCCGACGCGCCCATGGGTGGGATGAAGATGGTGCCCTTCCCGACGCTGCTGCCGCGCCAGATTCCCTTCCTCAGCGAGTCGCCGCTGGCACCCGAGCGCGTCCGCGCCTGGTACACCGTCACACCGCAACCCGAGCGGCCCGTCGATTCGCGGCTGTACGAAGAAGCGCTCGCTCCTCTGCCGGTCGGCTTGGTCGACGATGCCGAGGCGCTGCTCGTCGCCGACGAGCGTGCGACGCTGGTGCGTACCACGGCGGAGCACGATGTCTCGTTCCTGCTCGACTTCGGCCACATCCACTCCGGCTATCCGTTCATCGAGCTCGATGCACAGGGCGGCGAGATCGTCGAGGTCGCCGTCGCCGAAAGCGTGCCCGGCGAGTGGAGCGCCACGCCGCCGGCGCAGCCGCGCATCGACCGTGAGCACGCGCACGGCGCGCATCTCTTTCGCTACACGGCGCGACCCGGACGGCAGCGCTTCGAACGCTTCGAATGGAGCGCCGTGCGTTACGCGCAAGTCACGGTGCGCAACGCGCCGCACGGCCTGCGCATCCGTCACGTCGGCTCGACGTTCACCTACTACCCAGCGCCGCCGCGTGGCCGCTTCGAGTGCTCCGACCCGATGCTCAACCGCCTGTGGGACGTCGGCCGCTACACGCTGCAGCTGTGCATGCACGACGGCTGGGAAGATTGCCCGAGCCGCGAGCAGCGGCAATGGCTGGGTGACGCGACCGTCGAGTTCCTGGTCGGCCAGGCGGCGTTCGGCGACAGCGTCAACGCGCTCAACCGTCAGTTCCTGCTGCATGCGGCTGAGAGCCAGCGGCCCGACGGGCTGACGCAGATGTTCGCGCCCGGCGATCACCACACCAATGCGCTGCTCATTCCCGACTGGACCCTGCAGTGGATCCTCAACGCTGCGCAGCACCTCTTGTACACCGGCGACGTCGACACGATGGAGGAAATCTTTCCCGCCATCCAACGCGCCCTGGCATGGTTCGAGCGCCAGATCGGTCCGCACGATCTCATCGCCGATCTGCCCTACTGGCACTTCATGGATTGGGCAGCGTTGGGGCGGCACGGTGAAGCGGCAGCGCTGAACGCCGAGCTGGCCGGAGCGCTACACGCGGCGACCACGATTGCCGGTGCCCTCGAAGCGCCGCGTGTTGCACGCCGTTACCACGCGCTGAGCCAGCGCATCGCCGCGGCGCTCAACGCGCGTCATTGGGACGCGCGCCGTGGCGTCTACGTCGACATGGTCGACCCCGCCACGGGGGCGCCGGACGCGCGGGTGTCGCAGCACGCCAATGCCGCTGCCATTCTGTGGGACGTGGCACCGCCGGCGCGCTGGGATGGAATGATCGCCTACGTCACCGACCCGGCGCGCATGGTATTCACGGCGGCGCCGCCCATCGCTCCGTCGGGTGATCCGTTCGACCCGCGCACCGACGTCGTCCGCGCCAACACCTTCTACAGTCACTTCGTCTATCGCGCCCTCTGCCGCGCCGGCCGCTTCGACCTGGTGCTGGCGCTCATGCGGCAGCACTACGGCGACATGCTGGCG
>Ga0335082_10001990_pt1 | contig 21943 bp, 26 predicted proteins | sample Lox_Sample_41_FD_206718 | JGI IMG/M metagenome (GOLD analysis project Ga0335082, IMG submission 206718) | Soil microbial communities from Loxahatchee National Wildlife Refuge, Florida, United States - Lox_Sample_4.1 | ecosystem: Environmental > Terrestrial > Soil > Wetlands | place: USA...
ACGGCGTCGTCCCATCGCAAGGCGGCATTCGCAGCAGCTGAATTTCTGATGGACTATCTGAAAACGCGCGCGCCATTTTGGAAACAGGTTGACAGAGCGTCCGGAAAATCCTGGGTCGACGCCAAGTCGGTGGATGATACCGCTGCCGCGCGCTGGTCAGTCCCGCGCGGTGGACATGAAGCGGCGGAATGAAAGTACGCTGGCGTCGCTGGAGGGTAAGATGGTTCGGATTGTAGTCGCGGCAGTCGCACTCGCTGCGCTCGGCATCCAGCCAGCGGTCGCTGCTGAAGTAACTTACTTTGAAGTCCCGCGCGGGGCGCATCCGCACGACGTGGCGCCGGCGCCCGATGGCAGTGTCTGGTACACCGCGCAATCGCAAGGCGCGCTCGGTATTCTCAACCCGAAAACTGGACAAGCGACGCAAATCTCGCTCGGGAGAGGTGCCGCGCCACACGGGGTTATAGTCGGCCCTGACCGCGCTGCCTGGATCACCGAAGGCGGACAAAATGCGATCGCGCGCTTCGACCCCACGACCAAGGTTGTGAAGCTGTTTCCGTTGCCGGAAGGATTCCCCGGCGCCAATCTCAATACCGCAACCTTCGACCGCAAAGGCATTCTTTGGTTCACCGGCCAGAACGGTGTCTATGGCCGCGTTGATCCGGCGAGTGGGAAGGTTGAAGCCTGGAAAGCGCCGAAAGGTACCGGACCATATGGCATCACAACGACGCCGAATGGTGATGTCTGGTACGCGTCGCTCGCGGGCGACCACATCGCCAAAATCGACACCGTAAGTGGTGATGCGCTGATGGTGCCGCCGCCCAGGCCCGGAGTAGGGCCTCGACGCATTTGGTCGGACTCCAAGGGTTTGCTGTGGGTGAGCTTCTGGAACAGCGGCGAAATCGGTCGCTACGACCCGATCAATAAAGCATGGAAGGTCTGGAGCCTGCCCAAGAGCAAGGGTGGTTGTTACGCCATCTACGTTGACAACAAAGATAAAGTCTGGGTGACCGACTTCCTTGCCAACGCGATTCTGCGTTTCGATCCGGTGACTGAAACGTTTGAAGGCTTTCCAAGTGACAGGCGCGGCGCCTCGGTTCGGCAATTGCTCGGCCGGCCGGGTGAAGTATGGGGTGCGGAATCCGGAGTCGACCGGTTGGTTGTGATTAAGGACTGACTGCGGTGGGATGATGGATGTCGTTCGATAACTCCAGCCGCCGGGACATCCTGTACCTGCTCACCGCGGGCGCGACTTTTGCCGCCGGTATTGCGCGCAGTTCCGCCACGGAAGCAAGGATTGATCGCCTGATCGGCGAAGCCCGTAGCAAAGGTCCGATTTCGCAAAGGCTGGATTACATTTCCGGGTCTCTGCGTGGGACACGCTATGAGGGCTACACGCTCATCGGCGGGCCGAAGCGACCGGAACGGTTTGTGATACGCGACGACGCTTTCGATTGCGTGACTTTCTGCGAGACGGTTCTGGCGGCGGCGATTGCAGGTAGCCCCGGAGAATTTGACGCAGCGCTGCGCACCATCCGTTATCATAACGGCGTGGTGAGTTGGCGCGAACGCAACCACTATTTTTTCGAATGGTGCCAACACAATATCGAAAATAATACCTGCCGGTCGGTCAACCTCGATGGATCGGTGAAGATTGAAAAGACTGTTTACTGGCACAAAGAACTCGGCCGGCGCCGGTTTTCAATTGCGGTAATCCCGCGCATTGTTTTCTTGGCGAACAAGCGGCAACTCGCCAAAGGCGACATTGTCGGCTTTATCACTCAGCGCCCGAATCTCGACTATTTTCATGTTGGCTTTATTGCGTTCGATAGCGGCGGTAATCTGCTGTTGCGACATGCTTCCCAAAGCAAGCACCGCGTTCTTGACGAGCGCATGGATAATTTCGTCGCGGTCAATGGCGTGCGATATGTCACGTTGTTGCGGCCGCTGGAGCCGCGCGCAGTCGCTACCCACGAATAAGCTTAGGCCGCCGCCGCTTTTGGCTTCACTTCTGCGGTGTAGTCATCCATCAGCGTCTTGGTGATGCCGCCGGGATTGAAATTCCAGTGTGCGATCTCCGCTACGGCGGTGACTTCGGCTGCCGAGCCCGTGATGAAGCATTCGGAAAATCCCGTGAGCTCGTCTGGCATGATGCGGCGTTCGATCACCTCAAAGCCTCGCTTGCGCGCAAGCCCGATCACGGTTTGCCGCGTGATTCCGTCAAGGAAACAATCGGCGATTGGCGTGTGAATTTTTCCGTCCTTCACAAAGAAAATATTTGCGCCGGTGCATTCGGCCACTCGACCTTCCCAGTCGAGCATCATGGCGTCGGCATAACCCTTACGTTCGGCCCGGTGCTTGGAGATGGTACAGATCATGTAGAGACCGGCTGCCTTGGCGAGCGCCGGCGCCGTTTTCGGATCCGGCCGGCGATAGTCGGCAAGATCGAGTTTGATTCCCTTGAGCCGCTGCTCAGGGTCGAAATAACTCGGCCACTCCCAACTCGCGATGGCCAGATGAATCGTGTTGCTCTGTGCCGAAACGCCCATCATTTCCGAGCCGCGCCAGGCAACTGGCCGGACATAGGCTTCCTTCTTGCCATTCTTGTCGACCACAAGCTTCTTGGCGGCGACAATCTCGGCGACGGAATAGGGGATCTCGAAATCGAGGATATTCGCGGAGCGCTTCAGACGTTCGGCATGCTCGGTCGACCTGAAGATCTGGCCGCCGTAAGCGCGCTCGCCCTCAAACACGCAACTTGCGTAGTGCAGGCCATGGCTCAGCACGTGCAGATTGGCCTCGTTCCACGGCACGATCTTTCCGTCGTACCAGATGACCCCATCGAGGCGGTCATAGGATTGAGCAGCCATGATCTTCTCCTTCGCCATACTCGGGCGGTCTGGCTCACGTGATGGCGCATTTTTCGCGCCCATTCCAACACTTTACGTCGCGGGGCAACACCCGGTATGAATTGGTCCGAAGCGGCCCTATCGGGGGCGCACCACCGGCAAAAAAGGACCGTTTCGGTACGATCCTTTCGTCTGTGATAGTGTTTTTGTAACATAAAAACAAAATATGTCAACATGGCTGACATAAATGTGACTGACAAAGGCGCCGGCGGCGCAAGCGTTACGGAGCGTCCAGGTGCCGGGGCGACGCTAGGTCTGTCGACCGAGCCAGTCTGGGACATCATTGAACTACTCTTTTTCGCCTATCGCGATTTCGTTGGAGACCCGGATGAGGTCTTGCTCAAGCTGGGATTCGGCCGCGCCCATCACAGGGTGCTGCACTTCGTCAACCGCAATCCGGGCATAAAGGTTGCCGACCTGCTCGATATCCTCAACATCACCAAGCAATCACTTGGCCGCGTGCTCAAGCAACTGGTCGATCAGGGATACGTGTCGCAGAAGGAAGGCGCACAAGACCGTCGCCAACGTCTTTTGTATGTGACAGCGAAAGGCGAGACGTTGGCCCTCAAGCTCGCCAACTTGCAAACGCAGAGGATCAAGCGCGCATTCAGCGAGCTCGGCCCCAATGCACACGAAGCGGCTCACCGCTTCCTTACCTCCATGATTGACGCCGACAATCGCGATGGAGTGCTCCGCCTGATTACGCGCGCTGACCGTGCATCGAAACCGCGGGGATAGTGCATGATCCCGAAAAACGGGAGCTTCTGGGCGAGATCGCGCGCAATGGAAATTGAGACGAGAGGGGAGAAGCCTCGGCAATGACGTTGCCTGACACGCTTCCCGATGATGCGGCGCATTTGTTGGTGGTCGATGATGATCGGCGCATTCGCGATCTGCTTTCGCGATTTTTGGCCGGCGAGGGCTATCGGGTAACCACGGCCGAGACCGCCGCCGATGCCCGCGCCAAGCTTCAGGGCTTGAGCTTCGATTTGCTCATCCTTGATGTGATGATGCCGGGTGAATCCGGATTCGATCTTGCCAAAGCGATCCGCGGCGAATCCGCGGTGCCAATTCTGATGTTGACGGCTCGTGATGCCGCCGAAAGCCGTATCAAAGGCCTCGAGATGGGCGCTGACGATTATCTGTCAAAACCTTTCGAGCCGCGTGAGCTATCGCTGCGCATCGCCAATATTCTCAAGCGCGCGCAACCGGCGGCGCCGCCACCGGCAGAATCTGTACGCTTCGGACCGTTCGTCTATCATCTTGCGCGCGGCGAATTGCGCAAAGGCGAGGACATTATTCGGCTCACTGACCGCGAGCGGGAAATGTTGCGTATCCTTGCCGCCTCGCCAGGCGAAACGGTGCCGCGCCTGTCGCTTGCCGGCAATGGCGGGTCGGTGAGTGAACGGGCGGTCGATGTGCAGGTCAATCGTCTGCGACGCAAGATCGAACGCAATCCTGCAAATCCGCTTTTTGTGCAGACCGTGCGCGGTATCGGCTATCGGCTGGTGATCACATCATGACCAGCCTCGATATCACAAACGGCGTTCGAAACATGCTGACGCATCTTCGCGAAGCATGGGAATGGTACGATTCCATTCCACTCGTGCGCAAAATTCATAGTGCGCTCGGGCAGATCGCCGATGGCTGGCGCAGGATCAGCCGCTGGCTCAACAGCGTGATGCCGAAGGGCCTCTATGCTCGCGCTTTGCTGATCATTATTGCGCCGATGGTGATCCTGCAATCAGTGGTCGCTTTCGTGTTCATGGAGCGGCACTGGAACGTCGTCACTCAGCGGTTATCCGCCAGTGTCGTGCAGGACATCGCAGCCCTGATCGATATTTACCGCGGCTATCCGCAAGATGCCGACCAGGCGCAGATCCGCCGTATCGCGCAGGAGCGCCTTGGCCTGGTGGTCGATTTCCTGCCGTTGACCGAGATGCCGCCGCCGGGCCCTAAGCCATTCTTTTCGCTGCTGGATCAGGCGCTATCGGATGAATTGCGCAAGCAGATCGGACGCCCCTACTGGATCGACACAGTCGGCAAGTCCGCCCTGCTGGAAATCCGCGTACAGCTCGACAACACAGTGATGCGAGTGTTCGCGCGCCGCAGCGCCGCCTACGTCTCCAATTCGGAAATATTCCTGCTCTGGATGGTCGGCACCTCGACGGTGCTGCTGATCGTGGCGATCATTTTCCTGCGCAATCAGATCAAGCCGATTCTGCGGCTGGCAGACGCCGCCGAAAGCTTCGGTAAAGGCCGTGAAGTGCCGAACTTCCGCCCGCGTGGCGCGCGAGAGGTCCGACGCGCGGCCGCCGCCTTCGTCGAGATGAAGACTCGCATCGAGCGCGCAATGGAACAACGCACGGCAATGCTTGCCGGCGTGTCGCATGACCTGCGTACCGTCCTCACGCGTTTCAAGCTCGAGCTTGCCCTGATCGAGGATTCGCCCGAAGTCGACGCGATGAAGAAGGATGTCGACGAGATGGCGCGTATGCTTGAGGCTTATTTGTCTTTCGCCCGCGGCGACAGCGGCGAGGCGGCAGCGCCGACCGATATGGCGGAGTTCCTGGAAGAACTGCGGCTCGACGCAGAACGCCATGGCCACAAGTCAAGCGTCGTATTTCATGGCCCGCCGATCGTTACTGTGCGCCCGGCGGCGTTTAAACGTTGCCTCGCTAACCTGGTCTCGAACGCGGCACACCACGCGCCCTCGATTGCGATTACCGGCCACCGCGATCATCGTTATCTGACGGTGACGGTAGATGATGACGGCCCGGGCATTCCGGCAGATTTGCGCGAGGAAGTATTCAAGCCGTTCCTCCGGCTTGACGATGCACGCAACCAGGACGAAGGCGGAACCGGGCTTGGGCTTGCGATTGCGCGCGACATCGCACGCTCACATGGCGGAGATATCACGCTTGGTGAGAGCCCGCTCGGCGGTCTTCGCGCGACGGTCAGGGTGCCCGTTTAGCGCACCACGAATCAGGCCGCTTCTGCCTCTTCGTCATCGCGCATGCGCCGCCGCCGGCGGCGCGGCCCACGCAGGATGCATTTGGGAAGGGCGCAGAGGTCGTCGAGAAATGCGGCCCAGCGTTCGGCACTGTTAAGTCCGCGATCAAGTGCCGCCATCGTGCGATCGAGCCCTTCCTCCTCGTCATCGATCCAGACGGACAGTACGCGTGCAAACATCAGCGCCGCGCCTTGCGCGCGCAAAGCGCCGCGGGGGCCGGACGCGCCTATTCCGGCGGCCTCCAGCATCCAGTGTTGCGATCGTACTGCCATTGCATTCAGCGCAAAGGCGAGACCCGGATTGCGGCGCGCTGAACACATGATGGAGCGAACGGCTTCTTTGTAGGGAGCCAGAGTTTCCAGCCGCCGCATCAACACGTCAAACAGGCGCTCGCGCGCCGGTTCCTCGGCCATGTCGGCGTCACCGCCGGCAAGGACCTTGCGATCGATGTCTTTGATGTGGGCGGCGAGGATCGAAAGTGTCGAGCCGAACTCGGCGCGCAATTGCGATAGTTTAATTCCCGCCCGGCCAGCGACTTCAGCAAGGCCAATCTGTTCGAAGCGATGCTGAGCCAGAAGTACCATTAACGCGTCGATGGCTTTGTCACGATCGCTGTTGCCGCGCGGCGGCGGCGCCGATGAAGTTTTGCGTTGACGCTTGGGCTTGCGGGCCATGACGGCCTCCAGGGAACAACGTGCGTCCCTAATTGTAGGTCGGTAATGACGACGGTTCTAGGGCAGGGTGCTCAGCCGGCAAGCTCGCGAGAGCGGCGGGTGGCTGCGACAATGGCCTGCGTCAATAGACGGTCGAAGCCGCCTGGCCCCATAAGGATTTCGAGTGCGGCGGCGGTCGTGCCGCCGGGAGACGTCACGTTTTGCCGCAGTGTCGCTGCATCAAGATCCGAACGGTGCATCAGCTCAGCGGAACCGGTCACGGTTTCGCGGGCAAGACGCGTCGCGAGGGCCGGTGGCAAACCAGCCGCAATGCCGGCGCTGGCCATAGCCTCTGCCAGCAGGAACAGGTATGCGGGACCGGAGCCCGATAGCGCTGTAACTGCGTCCATCAGCGCTTCATCTCTAACCCATTCCACCTTGCCGATGGCTGCCAGCAAATCCGACGCCTGCTTTCGCTGGCCTGTCGAGATTTTTGCGTTGGCAAAAGCCACGCTGATGCCGCGGCCAATTGCTGCCGGGGTGTTTGGCATTGCGCGAACGATTGCCGCCCCAGGCGGCAATGACTTTTCGAGAAATGCGATTGTCCGGCCGGCCATGATCGACAAGACCAATGTACCTTTGCCGACATAGGCAGCGAGCGGCGGCAATGCTTCAGGCGCTGTCTGCGGCTTGACCGCAATCACGACCGCGCCGGCCGTATTGGCTTTGCCTTTTGGATTGATCCTGAGCCCGCGCCGGGCCATGGCTTTTACCAGTTTGCCCGGGTGCGGTTCGATGATGATGATCTGGTTCGGCTTGAGCCCGCGCGCGAACCATCCCTCGAGCATCGCGCCGCCCATCTTGCCGGCCCCGGCCAGGACAAGTGTGCCGCGGAATTTGCTCAACCTCTTAGCATCACGGTTGGCCATGGCCGATCACCGGCCTTATGCCTCGCCCGAGGTCTCGAACATAGCCGCGTCGAGCGCTTCACGCGCGCCCTTGCCGGCCCAGACCACGAATTGAAAGGCGGTAAAGTAGCGCTCGCAAGTTTCGAGTGCGGTGCCGAGCAAGGCCTCACATTGCTTCCCGGACGCCTCGGTGCCGCCAGCCAGCACGAGCGCATGGCGAAACATCATGATGCCTTCGTTGCTCCAATGATCAAAATGTCCGACCCAAAGCCGTTCATTGATCAATGATATCAGCGTCTGCACCTCGGCATGACGCCGTTCGGGAACCCGCAGATCGAAGGCACAAGCCAGATGTAACGCTTCGATGTCGCCCATCCACGTGTAGGAAAGCTGGTAATCGGTCCACCGACCGGTGACCAGAATGGTAATTTCGTCATCACTGGCGCGCTCGAAGGACCAGTCGTTGCCGGTCGCCAGGCGCTCCACCACATCGAGGGGATTGATTCGCGGTTCTTCCGCGTAGCTGCTCAGGGACATGACGTCTCCGCTTTGCCGAGTGGAGCGAGAGGAAACGCACGCCACCGCACGCGCACGGTACGAGGAAGACCCGAGAGGGGGCCCGGACCGCTAGTTGACGCAGGGGTTACGGGATGCCTTGACGGCGAGGACGAATCACTAAGCGATTCGACTATATCCTTCTTGATTCCGCTCGCCAAAGGCATCGTCAAGTGCCAATGAGCCGTGATTTGCCCGTCATAGGCAACCGCGCGGAATCGACTCTCCACAGCCAAAGCTGCGTCAAGATCACTCCATGGTGGATAACTCGGATGACGCGCGAGCTAGTCGAACAAGCTCGACACTGACTCCTCGGCGGCCGTGCGCCCGATCGCCTCGCCAATCAGCGATGCGATCTCCAGGATGCGAATATTACCGGCAGCCTGGATTTCCTTGGTCGGCTGAATCGAATCCGTAATTACCAGCTCCTTCAAACGTGAGCCGGCAATGCGCTGCACCGCGCCGCCGGAGAGGACGCCGTGGCTGATGTAGGCGTAAACCGCCTTGGCCTTGTCCTCGAGCAGCGCGTCGGCGGCGTTAACCAGCGTACCGCCAGAATCGACAATATCGTCCACGAGCACGCAGGTATAACCGGCGACGTCGCCGATGACGTTCATCACTTCGGACTCGCCCGCGCGCTCGCGCCGCTTGTCAATGATGGCAAGTGGGGCGTTGATGCGCTTGGCCAGCCCACGCGCGCGCACTACACCTCCGACGTCCGGCGATACAACCATGACATTGTCGAGCTTGAAGCGTTCCCGGATGTCGCGGACCATGACCGGCGAGGCATAAAGATTGTCGGTCGGGATGTCGAAAAAGCCCTGGATCTGCCCGGCATGGAGATCGAGCGTCATCACCCGATCCACGCCGGCGCGGGTTATCAGGTTGGCGACCAGTTTGGCCGAGATCGGCGTGCGTGGACCCGGTTTGCGGTCCTGGCGGGCGTAGCCGAAATACGGAATGACCGCGGTGATGCGACGCGCGGATGAGCGGCGCAACGCATCAATGATGATCAGCAACTCCATCAGGTGGTCGTTGGCGGGAAACGAGGTCGACTGGATTACGAAAACGTCCGCGCCGCGCACGTTTTCCTGAATCTCGACGAAGATCTCCATGTCCGCAAAACGACGGACGACTGCCTTTGCAAGCGGAAGCTTGAGGTAGTCGGCGATCCCCTGGGCCAGCGTTGGATTGGAATTGCCGGCGACGAGCTTTATCGCTCCGTTCTTGCCAGACATCCTCTAACCCTCGCCCTCACTCAGCCACAGGCGGCGTGGTCATAACAAGGCGGGCAGGGCCCGGCAATATAGCGGCAAGCGATTGTCCGAAGCTTTCGCCGAAAGGATGAATTGGCCGTTAGCGGCTCGATGCCGCCAATGTCAACGTCTCTTGCTCAGAGCGCGTCTCGCCTGCCGGCGGGCGGCGGCGCAGCGCTGGCTTCGTATCCGTGTCGCCGTTAACAGCATCTACTGTGTCGGCCGCTATCGGATCGATTTGCGGCCCCGAAATACGGAATATACCAGCGGCTTCCGGCGAGGATTCATGCGGGCTGGCCAGGGCTACCTGGGCGTCGGCTGCCGGCGACGGCGCCATACCCGGCGCGACCTCGGGCGAGGTCAAGAACGCGGCTAGTTGTTCTACGCTGGCACGGGCGATGCGATGCAGCATCGCGTCATCAGCCGCTGTCCACGCATCGCGGTGCCGGACCTTTTGCGTTTCTTCGCCGCTGATACGGATGGCGCGATTTTCCTCCTGATCAAATACATCCCAGACCCAGGTCACCGTGGTCTGGTGTTTCGTTACTTTGACTGCGAGATAGCCGCGGACGCGATAAGCAGACGGCTGTTCGCGCGAAATCACCGCGAGGTGCCGCGCCTGCGCTTCTTCATTGAGATTTTTGACCAGCTTCTGGAATTGGCCAGGCGGCAGGCCATCGAGGGAATCGAATGCGACCGTCGCACCGCGCGGCTGGGCGGCCGACAGCCCCTGACCATCGGGGTTGCATCCCGCCAGCGTCAACGCGCAGGCCGCGGCCAATAGTCCACCTAAACGCGACACGCGTCTCGCCGCGCCAATCGTGCGGCGACCCCAACTCCACGCCATAGACCCCCCGCTGGCCCGTCTTTAGTCTTTAATTCTCGGCCAGCGCTGAGCGTAGCGGCAATTTTGCCGTTGAGTCCAGACGCAACGGCACGCGGAATCCTTCAGTCGGCGAGTGCAATGGCATTGATATGCCGCCCGTAATCCGGTTCGCCGCGAAGCGTCGTACGCCGATAGCTGTAGAACCGTTCTGGCTCGGCGTAAGTACACAGGCCGAGATCCTCGAATTGAGCAATCCCGGCCTGCCGAACACGTTCGGCAATATAGCCAGTGAGATCGAACATGGCGTGCCCGGCGCGCTGCGATGGTTTGAAGAAACGCGCGTTGCCAGGATCAGCGGAAAGAAAGCGCTCGACAAATTCTGGCCCAACCTCGTAGTTCGGCTGCCGGATCGTAGGGCCAAGTGCGGTGGTCATGCGATCACGGTTGGCGCCGAGCCGTTCCATGGCAACGACCGTTGCCTCGATCACGCCTGTAAGCGCGCCGCGCCAACCGGCATGGGCAGCACCGATCACGCCGGCGACGCCGTCCGCGAACAGCAGTGGTCCGCAGTCCGCGGTCGATACCCCGATCGCCAGTCGTGGCACTCGCGTGACGACGGCGTCAGCCCGCGGACGATTCTCGGTTGTCCACGGCTTCTCTGCCACAACAACATCGGGTGAATGGATTTGATATGGCGTGACCAGGCGATCCGCTTTCACGCCCAGCGCCGCCGCCATGCGCGCGCGATTTTCGGCGATCTTGTGAGGCGAGTCATGAGAGCCAACGCCGCCATTGAGCGAGCTGTAGACCCCCTGCGATACGCCTCCGGAGCGCGTGAAGAACGCGTGACGAATGCGCGCGAGCGCGGCGAGTGATGGAGCCTTCAGCATTGATTCCGTCCGGCGCGTCAGCGTCCCTTTTAGTGGCGTAAATAGTAACCGCAAGGATGCGCGGCCAGCCCTAGGCCTCGAAGCCGGGCGGAACGCCGATTGAAGGATGTGCAAAAGCGATGACTTTGAACAGTTCGCCCATAGCCGTGCGATTTTGACCGATCAGACGCGCAAGGGCCTGGTCGATTTCGGTTGAACGCCCGGTTTTGGCTTTGAGGGAAGCGGCACGCTGTTCGATGCCAAGCCGGCGTAAAAAAAGCGATTGCTCAATTGGGCCGAACCCGTTTGTGCCCATGGCCTCGACGGCCCGTGAGAGTGACTGGAAATCCACATGGGCGGTGAGGTCGAGATTGCCTGGCAACGTCAGGGGGTCGGCATAGGCGTGCTGGCCGACGGCCTGCAAAGTCTCGCCAAGACCGGTTTCCGTGTGGCCATAGTCGATGACAAGGGCCGCACCGCGGCCGTTGACGACACGCCGGCCGAGCTCAATCGCCGCAGTGTCGGCGCGCCATTCGAAAATTGCGCCCGCGCGCGGCGCCTGTAAATCCGGCGGCAACAACGTTTGGAAAAATGGCAACGGTTCGGGCGCGATGGCGAAAGCCAGCTGGTCGGAGGAATCGATCTGGATCCGGCGCTCGTGCCAGCCGCGCTCGGTCTTGATTGCCTGATTGACCGGCAGCGCGTCGAAAAACTCATTAGCAAAAATGATGGCGGGGCCCTTCGGCACATCGGCAAGCGCGGCATGCCAGAATATCGGAACGCCTGCATCTTCCAGCGCCTTTTCCTGTTGCGCCTTGAGCAACGGGCTGATTTCGACGAGATGCGCGACGATCGCAGCCCGGAATTCCGGCACGATTTTCGCCGCGCGTAGAACATCTTTCATCATCGTGCCGCGGCCGGGTCCGAGTTCGATCAGGCGCACATTCTCCGGCGCCCCCATCTGCTTCCAGACTGCCGAGACCCACAGGCCAATTAATTCGCCGAACATCTGGCTGACTTCCGGCGCGGTGATGAAATCGCCACGCGCGCCAAACGGATCGTGGGTGTTGTAGTAGCCGTGCTTTCGATCAAACAGACAGAGTGCCATGTATTCCGCAACCGGCATTGGACCAGCCAACGCAATGCGCCGGCGAATTTCAGTTTCGAGCGGCGAGCGCGCCTCCACTAACGTCTCCGCAGCGGGGGATGCTTGAACGCATAGATTATGAAACCAACGCCGGCGAGGAACAGCGGCCCCGACAGTAATTGTCCCATGGTGGCACCACCCCACAAAAAGCCGAGCTGGGCGTCTGGTTCGCGGAAGAACTCGCAGAACGTGCGAGCGAGCGCATAGCCGACAGCGAAGCAGCCGATGATCAGGCCGGGCCGCTTCAAAGCGCCGGCGCGCATCAACAGTGCGAGCACCGCGAGCAACACGAGCCCCTCCAGCGTCGCCTCATAGAGCTGACTCGGATGTCGCGGCAGGGGCCCGCCGCTTGGAAATATCATTGCCCACGGCACGTCTGTGGGACGCCCCCATAGTTCGCCGTTGATGAAATTGGCAAGGCGGCCAAGAAACAATCCGATCGGTCCGACCGCACACGTGATATCGCCGAGCGAAAGGACCGGAATGCCGCGCTTATAACCGAACAGCAACACCGCAAGAACGCAGCCGGTAAACCCACCATGGAATGACATGCCGCCATTCCATAACTGTACAATCTCCATCGGGTGATCGGCGAAGTACGGAAGATTGTAGAACAGCACATAACCAATGCGGCCCCCGAGGATAATGCCGAGTGTCACCCACAAGACGAAATCGTCGAAGTCGGTGACGGTCATCGGCGCTTTGCCGCCCCACAACTTCCCCGAACGTATGAGAAAGCGCGCATATCCCCAGCCGATCAAGATGCCGAAAATGTATGCGAGTGCGTACCAGCGGATGGCGAGCGGGCCGAGATGCACCAGCACCGGGTCAAAGTTCGGATAGGAGATGATGAGTGATGGCATTGCGATGTCCGAATCGGCGAGGAACCTGTCGTCCCCGCCTGCAAGTGGTAGCATGCCGGGTCTTGCGGCGGGATGATCGGATCGCCATTGTGGTGGCAACCTGGTGCGGAGGCGAAATATGACCCAGACCAGCAACCGCTTTTTCGACGAGATGGCACGTCTCATGAATGACGCTGCCGGTGTCGCGCAAGGGGTGCGGCGCGAGTTTGATACTCTGTTCCGCAGTCAGGCCGAACGGATCTTGCGCGATCTCGACGTGGTTCAGCGCGAGGAATTCGAGGCGGTCAAGGAAATGGCGCGGCTGGCGCGAGAGGAAAATGAAGCTCTCAAGGCGCGGATTGCGGCGCTGGAAGGCAGGGCCGACAAGCCCAGCAGGAAGGCCAAGGAGTCGCCCGTCAAATAAGGGCTGTTATCCCGCGACCCATGCCGATTCTTGCCCTTTGCGGGTACCGCCGCTATAACCCGCCCGTTCGCGGCCCCCGGCACCCCTGGAGGCTTGCCGCGTTCACGGGCGGCGAAAAAAGCCGCCTTTTCCATTGGTTTAGATGAGGGATTCAAGATGGCGACCGTCCAGGAATTAAAGGCGACGGCGCGTCCGAAAGGCGGCAAGGGGACCGCTCGGGCTGCGCGTCGCTCCGGCCACGTGCCGGGCGTGATCTACGGAGAGAATAAGCCCCCGCTGATGGTCCTGATCGACCATGACGAACTACGCCAGCGCATCTATGCGGGGCGTTTCCTCACCACGCTTTACAATCTTGATGTGGACGGCACCAAACATCGCGTCATTCCGCGCGACTTCCAGCTCGACGCAATCAAGGATCTGCCGCTGCACGTCGACTTCTTGCGGGTGTCGGAAGGTGCCACGATCCGCGTGCACATTCCGGTGCACGTGCTCAACGCCGACCAGGCGCCGGGCGTAAAGCGGGGTGGCGCCGTCAATATTGTCACCCATACCGTCGAAGTGGTGTGTCCGGCTGATGCAATTCCAGAATCGATCGACGTCGATATTTCAAGCCTCGACATCAATCACTCGAAGCATCTCACCGATGTAACGCTGCCCGGGAATATCAGGGTCGTCGGTCGCCCCGACATGACGCTGGTTACTGTCGTGCCGCCGTCGGGTTACGCGGAAGAAATGAAAGCCGCCGCCGAAGCGGCTGCTGCCGCCGCAGCTGCAGCTGCGGCCGCCGCTGCGGCTGGTGTGGTACCCGGCGCCGAAGGAGCTGCGGCTCCTGGTGCGGCTCCAGGTGCTGCGCCTGGTGCGGCTCCTGCCGCCGGCGCTGCGCCGGTAGCGGCCGCTGCGGCGCCAGCGAAGCCCGAGAAGAAGTGAGGCATCGCGTAATCCTTGTCGTCAGCGTTTTTGCGTAATCGGCAGAGCGCATGATCCCGAAAAGCGGGTACCGGTTTTCGGAATGAATCACGCGCAAACTCTAAGACAGTGCCGTTGACGCCATGCTTCTTTTCGTTGGCCTCGGTAATCCCGGCCCCAAGCACGCCGGCAACCGCCATAATATCGGATTCATGGCGGTGCAAGCGATCGCGCGCCGCCATGACCTTTCGCCATGGCGGCGGCGTTTCCAGGGCGTTGCAGTGGAAGGCAATATCGCCAATGAACGTGTATTGCTGCTGTTGCCGGGCACTTATATGAACGAGTCAGGGCGAGCAGTGGCGGAAGCCGTAAACTTCTACAAGCTCGAGCTCGCGAGCATTATCGTATTTCATGATGAAGTCGACCTGACGCCCGCAAAAGTCAGGGTAAAAGTCGGCGGCAGCGACGCCGGTCACAACGGTTTGCGTTCTATCACCGCCCATCTCGGCAATGACTACAAGCGCGTGCGCATCGGCATCGGAAAGCCTGATGTAAAGGAATTGGTGCCGATCCATGTGCTCGGCGATTTCGCAAAGAGCGAGTGGGCCTGGGTCGAGGCGCTGTGCGACGTGATCGCCGACAATGCTCCGCTTTTGGTCGAAAATAAGGATTCGACATTCCAGAACAAAGTCCACCTCGCCATGGAAGCCAAAGGCTTTGGCGAGGATGAGGAGCCGCCCGGCTCCGAATAGCAATGTAAGCAACGAGACAAATAACCATGGGATTCAAATGCGGCATCGTCGGCTTGCCGAATGTCGGGAAGTCGACGCTCTTCAATGCGCTGACGCAAACGGCTGCGGCGCAGGCGGCCAATTACCCGTTCTGCACCATCGAGCCGAATGTCGGCGAGATCGCGGTACCCGATCCGCGCCTGGAAAAGCTGGCGGTGCTAGGAAAATCAGAGCAGGTCGTCCCGACACGTATCACTTTCGTCGATATCGCTGGCCTGGTGCGCGGAGCTTCCAAGGGCGAAGGACTTGGCAATCAGTTTCTCGCCACCATACGCGAAGTGGATGCCATCGTGCACGTGGTGCGCTGTTTCGAGGACAGTGATGTCACGCATGTGGAAGGCAAAATCGATCCGATCGCGGACATCGAAACCATCGAGACCGAATTGATGCTGGCCGATCTCGACAGCCTGGAGAAGCGTGTCGAGAATCTGGAGAAAAAGGCCAAAGGTACCGGCGAAGAAGCCAAGCAGGCCAAGGAAATGCTCGGCCTGATCGAGCGCTCGCTCGCATTACTGCGCGAAGGCAAGCCTGCGCGCATGGTCGAGCGCAAACCCGAAGAGGAAAAGCTGTTTCACTCGCTCGGCCTGCTGACCTCGGCGCCCGTGCTTTATGCGTGCAACGTCGACGAAGCGTCCGCGGCGACCGGCAACGCGTTCTCGCGCAAAGTCGAAGAAAGGGCCAGTGCCGAGGGCGCAGTCGCGGTCGTGATCTCGGCCAAGATCGAATCGGAGATCGCGACGTTGCCACCAGAGGAACGCGCGGACTATCTCGCAGCCGTCGGGCTCAAGGAAACCGGCCTCGATCGTCTGGTGCGCGCCGGATACGCGCTGTTGCATCTGGTGACATACTTCACGGTCGGGCCAAAAGAGACGCGGGCCTGGACCATTACGCAAGGCACCAAGGCGCCGCAAGCGGCCGGTGTGATCCACACCGATTTTGAGCGCGGCTTCATCCGCTCCGAGACCATTGCCTATGGCGACTATATTGCGTGTGGCGGTGAAACCGGTGCGCGCGAGACCGGCAAGATGCGTTTGGAAGGCAAGGACTATGTAGTGGCTGACGGCGACGTTATGCATTTCAGGTTTGCGACCTGAGCGGTTGAACGAACCGGCCGACGGCGCGAATATTCACGCGAAACATACACGTGCAGGGGGGATTATGTCGCAGCGTGCTGCTGCTCGCCATTTGGGCGCAATGCTGGTTCTTGCGGGGCTTTTCACCGCGTCCGCAGCCAGGGCCGAAATCGAAAAGTTTATGCAGCAGTGCGGCGGAAAGTTATGCGCCCAATTCCGCGCATCCATTACAATTCCGGATGGTTGGATCGAGGACAAGGAGGCCGGCAATTACTTTAACGCGCAAATGCTGTTGCCGAGGGGGCTCGATTTTGAAAAAGCGCCGGCGAAAATCTACGTTGTCGTGCGCTACAACCGCAATAAGCAGCCTATTTCCGATTTTCTGCCCGACAGCATCAAAGATTGGAAGAGCCGCGCCAAAGACGCCAGAATCAGCAAGCTTGATGACCTCGCACGCGGAGACAAACCGCCCTTTATGCGTCACGCGTTCGAATCGCACAGCCTCAAGGAGCAAGGCTACGAATTGCAAGCCGTCACTACGGATGGCGACAAGGATGGCAATCAGTTCGTGGTCACTGTTACGCTGTCCGCCAACTCGAAAGCAGCGCTCAGCGCCGCGGAGCGAGCGTATTTGGCTATCCTGAGCAAGTATTGATTGTTGGCAGCGGGTTGATGCATCGGTAACAGGGACGATACGAATCTGCGATATGACCATCCCGGCCGATCACGCGAGCGAAATTAACGCGCCGCAGCGCAAAGACGCAGAGCGGCGCGCGCTTGGAGTCGCCTGCGGCGCCCACGCTTTGCACGATGGCTATACAGATCTTGTCTATGTGATGCTGCCCATATGGCAGAGCGAGTTTGGCCTTGGGTTCGCTGCGCTTGGCCTCATGAAGACAGTGTTTTCCGGCACGCTGGCCGGCTTTCAAATTCCGGCAGGCTTTCTGGCCGAACGATTTGGTGCCGCAGCGGTGCTCGCGCTCGGCACGGCGCTTGCCGGTCTCGGCTATGTCTTGGCGGGGTTTAGCGATGGCGTCATATTTTTGATCATGGCGCTGTTCGTCGGCGGCCTCGGCGCCAGCACGCAGCATCCATTGGCATCGTCGCTTATTGCCCACGCCTTCGCAGGTGCACGATCGCTGAAAGCGCTCGGCACCTACAATTTCGCCGGCGACATCGGGAAAATGACGCTGCCGGCAGCGGCCGCGCTCCTGATCATAGTGCTGCCCTGGCGGTACGCAGTCATGCTGCTTGGCGGGCTCGGGGCGGTCGCGGCGCTGGCAATTTTCCTGATAATGCCTCGGGTTCGCGACGACCAGCCGGCGCCACGCAAGAATGAGAGCACCGCGCATGCGGGCGGTGCCGCCCGCGCGTACAGCTTCCCGCTGCTTTTGTCAGTAGGCGTTATCGATAGTGCGACGCGCATGGCTTTCCTTACATTCCTGCCGTTCGTGCTCACCGCGAAAGGCGCAAGCCTGCAAACCGTTGGCCTGGCGCTCACACTGGTTTTTGCCGGAGGGGCGGCTGGCAAGCTGGTTTGTGCCTTCATTGGTGCACGCATTGGCGCCGTGGCGACCGTGTGGGTCACCGAGACAATAACTGCGGTCGGCATCGTGGCGCTCTTGCCTCTGCCGCTCGGGGCCGCGCTTGTGCTGCTTCCGGTGGTTGGCGTTGCGCTGAACGGCACTTCCTCCGTGCTCTATGGTTCGGTGCCCGACTTGGTCGAACCGGCATGGCGCCAGCGCGCCTTCAGCATTTTTTATACCGGTACGATTGGTGCCGGTGCGGTGTCACCTGCTCTCTATGGCCTGCTTGGCGACGCAGTTGGCGTGCCGACCGCGCTGGTTGTGGTCGCTGCGATAGTGCTCGTTACCTTGCCGATAACACTCGTATTGCGGCCGGCGCTGGTTGTGCGGACGTCCTGATTGTCAGCGGCCAGGTGTTGGCCTTGACGTGAAGGAACGATTCCACACCCCGTATGATTGATTTGGAATGCAGGAAAATCCCGCCGTCGTCGGCATCATGACAACCGAGCAGGCAACCCTGCTTCGGAAACTTGCCTTCGATGCCTATGAGCCCGAGGCCTTCCGCCCGAATTTGACCAAGGCCGAGGCGGCGCTGCGCATCGATATGCTTCAGGCAAAATTGAAGCTGATGAGCGAGCCACCGCACACACTGTGATGGAATTTGTGAAATGCCATCGCAGGAACCCCTTCCTGTGGCCCGGCGTTTGCTGTTCTGGACTGGTGTAAAGAGGAGGAACTAATGACATATTTTCGCCATGCCGCGATCGCCGCCGTGCTGCTGGCCGGCGCGAGTGCGGCAAGCGCGCAAACTACCGTCATCACCCGTGAACCGGTTGAATCGCGCACCGTGGTGACGACGACGAGCGAGCCTCTGCGGCTCACGCCGGTTCAGCGGCGTACGGTCTACCGGACAATCGTGCACGAACGCGTCACCCCGGCGCGGCCGACGGTCGAATATCGTGTCGGCACCCGCGTGCCGGAGAGCGTAGAGCTTTATCCGGTCCCGCAAGAGGTCGCAGTCGAAGTACCAGCGATCCGCTCGTATAAATATATGGTGGTAAACGACCGCGTTGTGTTGATCGATCCGGCTACCAGCGAAGTCGTCGCCGAACTGGCCGATTAAAGCGTCCCACCGGTTGAAATTTGGGCTCGGCGCACTCACCGCCGGGCCCAATACTTTGGTACTCAACATTTACCTTGAGTGGGCCGGGCTGATATGCACCGCTCTCGAGGTGCTGGATTTTCGGCGTCGCAAGGGCCATATTAGTGCCCAAGGAGCCTTTGATTATGTCGATGATCAACTACCGCGCCCCGTCAGAACTATTTCCTAGCCGGAGCCGCAAGTCGCGTCGCCCGATCGGATACAAGCGCTTTCCGACCGCTGCGGAGGCCATCCGTTTTGCTATCGAGGAATTGCCGCCAGAGTTGCTGCTGGGCGCATATCTTGAAGTAGAAGAGAAGCGTTTCGACGGCAATGGCATCCGTCAGCTCTATGAGAGCGCCGACTATCCACTGCCGCGCAAGGCCGCCAAGGCCAAGATCGCCGCCGCCAACTGATCTGAACGTCCGCCGGGTCTGATTATCGTCCGCCCGCGCGGACCGCATGGATTCATGCGGGCGACGCCCGCCGGCTTCTTGGCTGCAGGATTCATGCAACCTCTATTGGCACTCGGTCGTTGTTGTGACAGCCGATGGAGGCTTTTCATGAAAAACAGGTATTCGCTATGGCGGGGCGCAGCTCTGGCGGCGGTTCTGGCTCTGTCGTCGCAGAACCCGCTCCGCGCCGAAGACAGCGCGACGGTTCCGACCGATCCGGGTTTCGTTCCGAACACTGGACAGATCAATCCCGGCATCACGCACCAGGTGCCATCACAGTCGGCGGCCTCTGCCAAAATACCAACGCCGAAGGAGGCGCGCACGGCACTCCTGACGCCCATATCGAAACAGCCGTCGACCGGTGCCGCGCCGGCTGCAACGACAGGGACCGCAGCGCAACAGCAACCAGGCACCCAAAACACGGCCGGAATAACCAACGAGCCACCGCCTTCTGGGCCGATCGGTTCGTTCGGCCAAACCGTTCCGGCGAAGTTCTCCAAGCGGAACGATATTCTCGATCACGTGCCAATCATGGCGATCCCGCTGCCGCTCACCGATCAGCAGCTTAGTCAGATCTATGATGCAGTGATGGCGGACAATACGCAGCCGGCGGCCGGCGCCGAGGCGCTCGAACCCGCAAGCGAGTTGTCGCCAGACCAGGCGCGGAATGACATGCATCCGTTGCCTGCGAGCCTGCATGGCATCGATGGTCTCGCAAACCTCTACTATGTGAAAGGCCAGAAAAAGGTCTTGTTGGTCGAGCCCGCGATCCGCACGGTGGTGGATCAGGTCGCTTTCTAAAGAGTCAGATCTATTCGCAAATACCGGGCCATCGTCGGTGCTCGCGGCGATGGCCTTTTTGAAAATTGGCGTCAGCCTGCCGGCCGTTGAGTTTTCGGCGCGTTTTTCCATTGCGCAAGGCTGTCGGCGATAACTTTCATCGCAGTCATTGCCGCGTGGTTGAGGCTGGCGTAGCCGGCAATTTCCCTGCCGACACGCTCGCCTTCGTGGCGAAGCATATCGCGCACACCCTGAAGTTCGAGGATGACCCGGTCGATTTCTTCCATTGACGCTCCGGAGACTCGTCGGATCAGCACGCTCAGATTGTCAGCGATCGGTTCCGCGACGGCCTCTCCATCGAGCCTTTGCCGGCGGAGCAAGGCGACATCGCGCCGGACAAATTCACGGATCTCGCCCTCGAAAGCGGTCGCCGCCTGATCCGCGTCGCTCATCTTTTCCGATGACTTCCGGTTCGGGGCAAATACCTCCGGCCCGGTTTTTTCCGGAACTGCCCTGTCTGCACCAAGCCGCTCGGGTTTGATGGCCGTCATGGTCAACTCCTGCCAAGCGCAAAAATCTTGCGCGAACGCACCCCAGTGCAGCCGATTGCCGCATGCGACTTGGGCGGCCGTGGGGCAGGGCGGGGGCAGCAAGATGGAACTCCCGGAAATAACGGCCGAAAGCCCGAATATGATCGATTCTAACGAAAACAGGCTTGCGCTCCGACGCCGAACCTACCAATGCAGCTTGAAGCCGGCGGTGATGCTCTTGTTGCTGGTGGTCTGGCCGAAATCCGTCACCGCGGTGGTCACCTGGAGAGGGCCATAAAGCTTCTGCTCGGCACTAATTGTGTTGTGGGTGACCGGGTCGTTGCTGGCGGTGGCAAGTCCAGCACCCACCGTTGTGCCGGTAGGCAAAATGTTGAACTTGACCGCCCGTTCGTTGCCGAAAACCTGCGGCGTTATCGGAGTAGAAGCGGATGGCTGGGTCATCAACGGTATATCGTCCGGACCCGCAGATGGTTGGCCGCGTGTTTCGGTGACCGAATAAGTGTCTTGAAGAGTCACTGCGAACCGCCCGCCAAACGGAATCGATTGTTTGAGGGTCGTGCCGAACTTGCCCTGCTCGTTGTATGGATCGACGCGCACATCCACGCTGCCGATGTTTGATACGCCGAGGGACGCCCAGGCGGCTCCCGAACCTGAGTTATCGCGCGCCGTTGGCAGTGGGCGATCAAATGCGCCGCCAATGCCGGATTTCGGCGCACCGAAATCGGCGCCGACCGAGTTACTCCATTCCGTTTGCAGGGGTTGCTTGACCACGATGGTGGAGGACCCGTCCGGTTTTTCTGTGCGGGTGACATCGAAGCCTTTGTCGGGCATTCCGGGCAAGCGCAGTGGCTTTTTTGGCGGCGTTGCCATCGCCGCCGGATCAAAGATCAGCGCGTTAGAGAGTATTGCGCTTTCCTCGGGGGTAAGCGGTGTTTCGAAAGAGAGGGTGACGCCGTCTGTTTGCGGTGCGTCTTGCGCGAAAGCCGGCAGAACGGCGAGAGCGCCGATCATCCACCATGCGCAGTGAGCGCTTGCCCGCATTCAAAAATCTCCCCGAAAATGCCGCTCCGGTTTCTAGCGCGCGATGTTCGACGCGAACCGGTTAAGCATTGGTTGCGCCAATGCCATGGAACTTTGGCGAAGCTGTGGAGCAACCTGGATCATTTTCGGTCAGGCAGCGCACCGCAATTGCCTCATTAGCATTCAGACCGACCAGCGGCGGTAGCATGGGCGGTGTTCGGGCGCCCTGTTCTCGCGTTGGCTAAAAGTCCGAATGATATGAAACCGGAACTTGCTTCGGGAATTACCCTAGGTCGCGGGA
>Ga0335082_10001991_pt1 | contig 21937 bp, 19 predicted proteins | sample Lox_Sample_41_FD_206718 | JGI IMG/M metagenome (GOLD analysis project Ga0335082, IMG submission 206718) | Soil microbial communities from Loxahatchee National Wildlife Refuge, Florida, United States - Lox_Sample_4.1 | ecosystem: Environmental > Terrestrial > Soil > Wetlands | place: USA...
AGGCTCCTGCTTTCACTCTCACCTCCGACGAAGGGAAGGAAATCTCGCTCAGCGATTTCAAGGGCAAGCGCGTCCTGATTTTCTTCTACCCGAAGGCGAATACCTCCGGTTGAACCATTGAAGCGTCCGAGTTTCGCGACGCAAAAAAGGAATTCGACAAGGAAGGTGTGGTGATTCTCGGCGCCAGCGCCGATCCCGTTAAAGCCCAGCAAAGTTTCAAAGCCAAGCGGAATCTCAACTATCCCCTCCTCAGCGATCCCGATCACAAGATGCTCGAAGCCTATGGCGTCTGGCGCATGAAGCGCTTCATGGGCCGTTCCTTCAAGGGAATTGTCCGTACCACTGTCTTGATTGGCGCCGCCGGTAAGGTCGAAGCCGTCTGGAATGAAGTGAAGGCCAAGGGGCACGCCGCCGAGACCCTCGCTCGCGTCAGGGAACTGACTGCCTGATCACAGTTCCGCCCGCAACTCATCCCCATCCGGCGTGATCAGCAGGTTGTCGATCAGCCGCGTCTTGCCGATGTGCACGGCCAGCAGCACATACGCCCGCCGTGTGATTCGCACCACCGGTTCGAACGATTCCGCGTCTGCGATCTCCGCGTAGTCCACTCGCGCCCGTGGCTCGCCGCTAAGCACCTTGTCCAACGTCCGCTGCAGCTCTAGTCCGTCGCGCACCCCGGCCACCGCCTCATCGGCCGCCGCCTTCAGCGCCCGCGAAAGCACCGTCGCCGCCTTGCGCTCTTCGGCATTCAAATACGTGTTCCGCGAACTCAGCGCCAGCCCGTCCGCTTCCCGCACAATCGGGCACACCACGATCTCCGCGTCCAGATTCAGATCGCGCGCCATCTGCTGGATGATGCGCACCTGTTGCGCATCTTTTCTCCCGAAATATGCAAAGTGCGGCTGCACGATTTCGAACAGCTTCAGCACCACCGTCGCCACTCCGCGGAAATGTCCCGGCCGCGACTTTCCTTCCAGCCGCTCGCTCAGCCCCTCCACGTTCACGTACGTTCCGAAACCATACGGGTAGATTTCCTGCGCGTCCGGCAGGAATAGCCCGTCGGCTTTCGCGCTTGTCAACTTGTCCAGGTCGGCTTCGAGTGGCCTCGGATAGCGCGACAAATCCTCATTCGCCCCAAACTGTTTCGGGTTCAAGAATATCGACGTATACACTGACGCGCATTCCTTCTTCGCCCGGTCCACCAGCGCCATGTGCCCGGCATGCAGCGCTCCCATCGTCGGCACCAGGCCGATCACCCTCTGCTCCTGCCGCGCTTCCCGCGCTTTCTCTTTCATCCACGCTACCGTGCGGATTGTCTCCATGCCGAGTCGGGCTATGCCTTTGCCGTCGCCTTTCGCTCGCGATAAAACGCGATCAGGTCCGTGCTCACGCCCTTCGCTCCCAGTTGCCGCAGCATCGCCACCACCTGCCCGCGATGGTACGTGCTGTGATTGACCACGTGCTGCATCATCTGCCAGCGCGGGTCCCGCGCCGCTCCGAAACTCAGCGTCTTGTATTCCACCTCTTCATCCAGCTCCGACTGGTCCAGTCGGCTCACATACTCCAGCCAATGCTTTTCGGTTTCCGCCCAGTGCGTTCGCAGCGTCGCCACATCCGGATATTCTTTTGCCTCCGGTATCGACGAAGGCGACCGCCCCTCCATCCGTTCGAGCCACACCCACTCCACTCCGCTCACGTGCGCCAGCGTGTCCCGCACCGAACTAAAGCTCGATCCCAGCGGCTTCACAAACTGTTCTGTCGTGAGGACCTCTACTGCCGACAATGCTCGATGATTCGCCCATGCATTAAATGCAAGAAGGTCCCGCATTTCAGCCGGCTTCATGCTTCCTCCTTGCCATTCGATGGATTGGCGCCTGTGTCTTGTCGGTGAATTCGATTCCCAGTTGTGGGATTAGCGAGCGATGGAAATCGGCTTGCGCCCTTTAGTCCCCGTCGCTGCGTGGTAAGACTCGGCGTCCGTCGGGAAATTTCCGTGCTGCACGTCGTCGCAGTACGCGCGCACCGCCTTGCCGATGATTTCGCCCACGTTCGCATATTGCCGCGCAAACTTCGGCGGCTCCTGAAAAGTCAGGCCCAGCAGGTCGTGTAGCACCAGAATCTGACCGTCGCAGTCGGGACCCGCCCCGATGCCGATCGTCGGGATCTGCACGGAACGCGTAATCTCCGCCGCCAGTTCCCGCGGCATCGCTTCCAATACAATTGCGAATGCTCCCGCGGCTTCCACCGCCCGCGCATCCCGCAGCACTTGCTCCGCGGTCGCCGGCGTCTTCCCCTGCACGCGGTATCCGCCGAGGGCATGTACCGATTGCGGCGTCAGCCCCACATGTCCCATTACCGGAATCTCCGCTTCCGTCAGCCGCGCGATCAATTCCAGACGCCGCTCGCCGCCTTCGATCTTCACCGCTTCCGCACCGGCTTCTTTCACAAATCGCATCGCGTTGCGCAGCGATTCATTCAGGTCGCCGTGGTACGTCCCGTACGGCATGTCTGCCACCAGCAGCGCCCGCTGTACTCCGCGCCGCACCGCTTTCGTGTGGTGCAGCGCCTCCTCCAGCGTCAGCGGCAATGTCGTCTCGTGCCCCAGCGCCACCATCGCTACGGAGTCGCCCACCAGGATCACGTCCACCCCCGCCGCATCCAGCAACCGCGCAGTCGGGTAGTCGTACGCTGTCAGGCTCGTAATCTTCTTTTTGGGAGATACCGCAGGAAGCGCTTTCCTCTGCAGGAGATCGGGCACGGTGATTTTCCCGTCGCCCACGTTCGGCAGGATACTCATGTCGGCCTCCGGTGCCGTTCCCTGGTTGCGGGATACAGCCCATATCCAGACGCCCCTACTATAACAAAAAGTGATGCGGGTCACCATGTTTTGTGATTCTTGCGCGACCCGCCCCTCTTCTCACCCTCTCCCGGGCGCCTGCGACCTCCCCTTCCACTGGCCCCCGTGTCCCTTCCAGTACCGCACCGCCGACACCACCGTTGCGTACGAATAGAACGCCGCCGCCACCGGAAGCAGTGGTGCCCACAGCGGCGAAAGCCGGTAAAACCGTACCGTTGCCAAGAACGTCAGCGTCATCAGCACCCATGCTGCCAGTCCCAGCCTCCATACCGCCGCGTGCGGGCTGAACGCCATCGCCACCGGCACCACATACGTCAAGACCATCCCCGCCACTGTGCCCAGCAGGACTGCCGGCGAATAGCGAAGCTGCGTGTACGCCGTCCTCGCGATCAGGTCCCGAATCTCGCCAAACGTCGCGTAGCTGCGCAGGCTCACGCTCTTCCGCGTCACCCCCATCCAAAGGCGCCCGCCGCTTCCTTTCACCGCTCGTGCCAGCGCGCAATCGTCGATCACTTCCTGCCGGATTGCCGCGATGCCGCCAATCCGTTCGAGCGCGGAACCGCGCAACAGCACGCAGCCGCCTGCCGCGCCGGCCATCCGCGACTTCGCTGACGCGATCCATTTCGGTGGGTACAGCTTCAGAAAGAAATACAGAAAGGGCGGAATCAGCAACCGTTCGGGGAACGTCCTTGCCTTCAGCAGCACCATCAGCGACGTGAGATCGAGTCGCTGTTGTTCTCCGCGCTCCACCAGTCGTCGCAGCGTGTCCGGCCCATGGACGATGTCGGCATCGGTAAACCAGAAATACGCGGGCTCGTCCCTCTCAGCTTGCGCAATCCCCTGTTGCAGCGCCCACAGCTTGCCCGTCCAACCCGGTTGTAGTGGCGCCGCCGTCAGCACCGTCACGCGCCCCGGTGTCCCCTCTGCTTGCGCCGCCTCCTGCGCTAATCTCGCGGTTGCATCCTCGCTGTGATCGTCGATGACGATCACGCTGAATTCGCCGGCATATTCCTGGCTCATCAGCGATTCCACCGCTCGGCCAATGGTTTCCGCCTCGTTGCGCGCCGGCAGCACCGCAACCACCCGCGGCCATTTCTCAGGCGAGGGAAGCGAAACCAGATCGTCATCCGCCGAATTGACCAGCCAGAACGCTCCGCGAAAGAACGTCAGCACGATCCAGATGCACAGCGACAACGCTGCGACGATGATCGCCAACCAGGGCACATCCTATTCTGTCGTGAAATCGAACTGCCCGCCAACCGTCGGGTCGCCGCTACGCGAGGTCCTCGTTTCGGATTGGCAGCCGCCGGTACCTTTTCCCGGTCAGCGCGTACAACGCATTGCACACCGCTGCCGCCACCACCGGCAAGCCCGGCTCGCCGATTCCCGTCGGCTCTTCCGTGCTGTTCACCACGTATACCTCCGTCACCGGTGTCTCGGGTATCCGCGGCATTTTGTAGTCGTCGAAATTCGACTGTTCCACGCGTCCGCCCTTGATCGTGATGGCGTCGTACAACATTGCCGAAAGACCGTAAATCGCCGCGCTTTCCACCTGCGCACGTACGCCGTTTGGATTGATCGGACGGCCGCAATCCACCGCATACACCAACCGGCGCACTTTCACTGCCTTCTCCTTGATGCTCACTTCCGCCACGCACGCTGTGTACGACTCAAACGAGTAGTACGACGCGATGCCCCGCGCCGTCCCCTTCGGCAACGGCGTGCCCCACCCGGCCTTTTCCGCCGCCAGCTTCAGCACTGCCTTCTGCCGCGCCGTCCGCAGCGGCTTGCCTTCTTTCGGGTTGCCAAAATCCGGAATTTCGCGATCGCTGCCAATCATGGCCAGCCGGAATTCGTACGGGTCCGCTCCCGCCAGCGCTGCCAGTTCGTCCGCAAAGCATTCCACCACAAAGCCGCTGCTCGAATGCTCCACCGACCGCCACCACGCCCGCGGCACTCCCGACGTCGCCAGCGTGTACTCCACTCGGTAATTCGGCGTTTGATACGGAATGAACGCCGCTGTCGCGAACTCGGAGTTTTCCGGCGTTTCCTTGCCTTTCTCGCTCCACATTGCATCAATCGAAGTCGACGTCTGGAAGTGCTTCCAGGCCGCGATCTTGCCGTCGCTGCCGACCGCCCCCTGCATCTTGTGATACGACGCGGGCCGGTAGAAATCGTGCTGCATGTCGTCCTCGCGCGTCCACAGCACCATCACCGGCTTGCCCGTTGCCTTGGCCACTTGTGCCGCTTCCATCACGAAGTCTGCCTGGTACCGCCGCCCGAATGCTCCGCCCATCAGCGTCGTGTTCACGACTACCGATTCCCTCGGCAAGCCAGACACCTTTGCGATCACATCCTGCGCCCATTGCGGGGCCTGCGTCGGTATCCATGCTTCCGCCCGGTCCGCTTGAATGTGCACGGTGCAGTTCATCGGCTCCATCGATGCGTGCGGCGCGAACGGAAACTCGTACACTGCTTCCACTTTCTTCGCCGCCGCCGTCAGCGTCCCGTCCGCATCTCCGTCGTTCCGCACCGCTTTTCCTGGCTTCGAGGCATTCGCCACGAACTGCGCATGCAGCGATTCGCTCGATTCGCTCGCCGTCGGCCCTTCGTCCCATTCAATCGTGAGCGCTTCGCGTCCTTGAATCGCCGCCCATGAGTTGTCTGCGATAACGACGACTCCCCCCGCTGTGAATGCTCCCTGGCCGACCGCTTCAATCGTCAGGACGTCCCGCACACCCGGCACTCTCTTCGTCTTTTCGGCGTTGAACGACTTCACTTTTCCGCCGAACACCGGGCACCTCGCAATGACCGCGTACTGCATCCCGGCTACTCGCGCGTCGATCCCGAACTTCGCCGAACCATCCGATTTCGCTTTGCCCTCAAACCGGTGCGTGTCGTGGCCCACCACCGTGAAATCGCTCGAATTCTTCAGTGGTACGGTCTTCAGGTCCGGAACCGGCAATTTCGATGCCGTCGGCACCAGTTCCCCGTATGTCAGATAATTTTTCCGGGCCCCGTGCAAGACTCCCCCGTCTTTCGCCACGCATGTGTCCCGGTTCACGTTCCATTGCTGCGCCGCCGCCGTGATCAGCATCTCCCGCGCCGCCGCTCCCGCTTGCCGCATCGGGAGCCACGAGCCCGCGATGCTTCCGCTGCCTCCCGTCCCGTGGTCGTATACCTTTGGATTCGTCGGCGCCTGCTCGATCCTCACCTTCTTCCAGTCCACGCACAGCTCTTCGGCCAGGATCATCGGCAGCGCCGTCATGATCCCTTGCCCCATCTCCGACTTGCCCAGGATCAGCGTGATGCGGTTATCCGGCGTGATCTTCACCCATGCGTCGAATGGGTTGATTCGCGGCTTTTCCTGCGTCTGCGCCGGATCGTCCGCCTGCGCCTCCAGGCGGAATCCGATCAACAGCGCGGTGCTTGCGGTCACACCCGTCTTTAGAAACTCGCGACGATCGAGAGCGAAACGGTCGGCCATGATGCACCTCTTGATCAGCGGGCGCGGTCCTTCCGCGTCCCGGCACTGTTTTTACTTTGTGGGCTGGAGAGATGCGGCGCGATGGATTGCTTTGCGGATTCGTTGGTACGTCCCGCAGCGGCAGATGTTGCCGCTCATCGCATCGTCAATGTCGGCATCGCTGGGGTTGGGCTTCTTCGAAAGCAGGGCCACCGCGGACATGATCTGCCCGGATTGGCAATACCCGCACTGCGGAACATCTTCTTCGATCCAGGCCACCTGCACCGGGTGCGACGCATCCGCCGACAGCCCCTCGATCGTGGTCACCTTTTTGCCGGCCACGCTCGAGATCGGTGTGATGCACGACCGCGTTGCTTCGCCATTGATGTGTACCGTGCACGCTCCGCAGAGCGCCATCCCGCACCCGAATTTCGTGCCGGTCATATTCAGCGTGTCCCGCAGCACCCACAACAGCGGCATCTGCGGATCAACTTCCACCGTGGTTGATTTGCCATTGAGTGTGAATGTGACGGCCATAGCTACCTCCCGAAGGCAGGTCGGTATCGTACATCATCTTGGACGGAAATATGTGAAAAACCAGCCTGCTGCGGCTCTTCGCCACGGATTACTGCGCAATCCCCCGGCGGTTTGATACAGTACACTTCCCGAACCCCGGGGGCTCCGTGGAATCGACTCACAATCTGATTCTTTCCCTCTTTCCGCCCGAGCAGCACAGCAATGCCTCCCTCCTGGCCTTGGCGGATCGTGTCGAAGCCCTCGCTCGCGCGGGCACCCTCCGTTCCCGTCTCGACGCGGTTGTCGCCCTCCTCCACTGGCTGCGCAAGAAAGACTCCCGCATTCCGGAGCTTAAACCCCAGCACGGTGCCGATGCCTGGTTCTCGGACAAGTGGCGCCGCGAACGCGTCTGGCTCTCCATTCTCGAAGCCTCACCTGAATTGCGCGACCGCCACAACGCTGCCATCGCCGCGATTCTCGAAGAAACCGATGCCGTCGCGCTCTTTGCCCAGGCCGGCCTCCCCACCGATCGCGGCCTTCTTCCGGAGCTTTTCGAACGCTTCTCCCTTTCCTTGCTCCCCTCTCCCCGCGAGGAGACCGATCTGGCCAAACTCTTCCTGCGCCTCTTTCCCACCAACCACGAAGTCGACCATTTCTTCAGCCTTCCCCAAACTCATCTCACCGAGTTCGTTCGCCTCGCGGTCCCTTCGGAGCACCCCGAAGCATGGGAACGGCCTGTCTCCTCGCTCCTTGACGCGTTCTGTCTGTTGGCTGCGCGCATTCAAGGCCTTGGGCTCTCCGAGAAGCTTCGCATTCGCGGTCGCGGTTGGCCCGTTCCGCAGTCCCCGTTCTTTCGCCTGGCGCGTGTCACCGACTCTCTCGTTGTCGCCATCCGCGAAAAGTCCGCCGTCGCGGAAGCCGCGCAGGCCTGGAAAGCCTCTGTCGCCGATTGCCGCGAAGAATTGCGCGCGATCGTCAGCCACCTCGACTCCCGCGGCGTTAATCTCGATATCGTTTACGCCATGGACGTCATCGAGCAGAGCCTCAAGCGCATGGAGCTCATCTGCGGCGTTCTCGTCGCGCAAGCTGGCTCCGCCAAACAGATCACCTCCCTCCGCCTTATGCGCGAAGTCATTCGCGGCCGCCTCCACGACCGCAGCCTCTTCGGCCTCGCCCAGAACAGCTTCCGCCTCCTCGCCAAGAAAATCGTCGAGTGGGCCGGCAAGACCGGCGAGCACTACGTCACCGACACGCCCGAAGAATATCGCCAGATGTGGTACGCCGCCCTCGGCGGCGGCCTGCTCACCGTCGGCACGGCCGCCATCAAGATGATGGTCACGCATCACGGCCTTCCACTCTTTGTCGAAGGCTTCCTCGCCGGCCTCAACTACGCTGTCAGCTTCGTTCTCATGCACGTCTTCCACCTTGCGCTCGCCACCAAGCAGCCTTCCATGACCGGTGCCGCCCTCGCCCAGATTATTCACCGCCGTAAAGACGAATCCGACGACCAGGAGCTCGTCTCCTACGTCCAGCGGATTGTTCGTTCTCAGCTTGCCGCGGCCCTTGGCAACATCATCGCCGTCGGCGCGGGCGCCGTGGTTTTCAGCTTGCTCTGGAAGTGGATCTTTGGCGGTCCGTTCCTCGAACCCGAATTGGCCGACTACGCCGTCAAATCCATGAACCCGCTCCGCAGCGGCACGATTTTCTTCGCCATCCTCACCGGCGTCATTCTCTGGCTGTCGAGCCTTGCCGGAGGCTGGATCGAGAACTGGGCTGTCTATCACCAGTTGCCGCGCGCCATCGCCGAACACCGCCTCGGCTCTGGCTTCAAGCCCGAAACCCTTCAAAAAATGTCTGAATCTTTCGCGAAGAATATCGCCCCGTGGGGCGGTTCCATCGTACTCGGCTTCATGCTTGGTATGACTCCTTCCATCGGCAACTTCTTCGGCGTGCCCATCGACGTCCGCCACGTCACTCTTTCTACCGGCACGCTTTCCCTCGGCATCACCTCGCGCGGACCCAGTGTCCTCGGGACCGGTGCGCTTCTGATGGCTGGACTGGGTATTGCCGTCACTTTCGTAATGAATTTGGGCGTCAGCTTCTACCTCGCCTTGCGCCTCGCTCTCCGCGCGCAAGACGTCTCGCCCAGAGATTCCAAGCAGATCATCCGCACTCTTTGGCGGCGTCTGCGCTCAAATCCCCGAGAGTTTTTCCTCCCGCCGCCCGCGTCACAGGCCGCTCCCGCCGAATCGGCGCATTGAATTTGCAGGGTGAGAAACTACGAGGTCGCCGGCTCAGGTGTGGGCCGCGGTGGCGGTGGTGGCTCATGCTCCACCCCTTTCCAGCCCACCGGGCGCCCGCTTACCGCTTCCTTCACCGACCGGAATAGCACGATGTACATCAGTTGCCGGTAATAGAATCGTTGCAGCAGCACCGGGATCAGCAGCGCCCAGTCTTCGTGCCGCTCCAGCGCGAACGCCACCACGCACGTCAGCACATCGATGATCAGGAAGCCCAGAAAGAACACTACCGACCGCTGCACGTCCGCCGCTGTCCACATTTGCGGTATCTGCGTGATGTGCAGCTGCGCCAGCCCCCACAGCAGCAAGCTGCCAAAGAACAACAGGTCCAGCAGCGGCGATATCAGCGGCAACGCGATCTGGAATACGAAGATATTCGGCAGTGCGATCCATCCCAGCGTCCCGTATTTCGGCCGGAACAGCGTGTCGCTGTGCTTCCAGAACGATTGCAGCGTCCCGAACGTCCACCGGAACCTCTGCCGGATTAGCGCTCCCGGCGTCTCCGGCGCTTCCGTCCACGCGATGGCTTCTTCATCGTAGGTAACCCGCCAGCCTAGCCGCCGGATCCCGATCGTCAGGTCCGCGTCTTCCGCCACCGTATCCGCGGTGATTCCCCCAGCGTCTTCGATGGCCTTCTTCCGCCACGCTCCCAGCGCGCCCGGCACCACCGTGATGCAGTTCAACAAATCGAACGCGCGCTTCTCCATGTTTTGGCTCGTGATGTATTCCAGTGCCTGCCAGCGCGTCAGCCACCGCGACCGGTTGCCCACCTTCACGTTTCCCGCCACTGCGCCCACCCGCGGGTCCGAAAAGTGCCGCAGCAGCTTCCGGATCGCATCCGACTCGATTTCCGTATCCGCGTCGATAGTCACCACGATTTCCGTCTTCGCGTGCGCCATCGCGTTGTTCAATGCCGCCGCTTTTCCACGATTCACTTGGTGAATGATCTGCACCGCGTCATTCCGCCCGAAATTGTTTTGCAGCAGCTCCAGCGTCGCATCCGTCGATCCGTCGTCCACCACGATCACATGAATATCCGTCAAATCCGACAGCAGCACCGACGTCACCGTCTGCACGATCACCGTTTCTTCGTTGTGCGCCGGAATCAGCACTGTCACGCCCGGCGGTGATTCCGGCAGCTTCGTGTGATCCGGCCGCAACTTCTCGATGATCGCCAGGATCCCGATGATCAGTGCGCGCCCGCTCACCAGAAAAATCCCCAGAATAAACACCGTCGCAATCGCCAGCCGCGACCATTGGAAGATCCCGAAAATCAGCCCGTCCGCCTTCGCGCTCAGCCGTTCCCGGAACGACAGCGGCACCATCACGTCCGCCCGCGTCTTCCCCAGCAATTCCGACACGGACACCAGCTCGTAGCCTTTCGCTCGCAGCCTGTCGATAATCATCGGCAGCGCTTCCACCGTCTGCTCGCGCTCACCTCCGCCGTCGTGCAGCAGCACCACGTTCCCCTTGTCCACCTGCCGCAGCACGTCGTCCGCGATTTCCGCTGCCGGCCGCTGCTTCTGCGCTTCCGTCAATCGCCAGTCATCCGGGTCCACTCGCTGTCCCACGATGATGTACCCCAGGTCCTGCGGATACGGCAGCTGCGCCACCTCCTCCGCGTATTCGGGTTGGTGATCGATTCCGTACGGCGGCCGGAACAGCAGCGACTTCACGCCCACCGTGCTCTCGATCAGCCGTTGCGTCAGGTTCAGCTCCCACTTCAGCTGCGTGTGCGACACTTCATCGAAGTTTGGGTGTGTGAACGTGTGGTTGCCGATTTCGTGCCCTTCGTTGTACTCCCGTTTCAGCAGGTCGGGCGTGGTGTTGGCTGCTTCTCCCAGCACGAAAAACGCCGCCGGCGCCCGTTTCTCTCTCAAGATATCCAGAATCTTCGGTGTCCACCGTCGGTCGGGCCCGTCGTCGAACGACAACACGATTTTATTTTTCGCCGCGCCGATCTGATCGATTTCATACGACCGCGGGATCGCGTCATACGTCTCGTCGGTGATCAGGTCGCTCGCGCTGTCGTATTCAATCGACCGCTTGCCCGCCTTCGGCACGTCGGTGATGTGCCAGATGTCGCCCGCTCCCTCCAGGATCAAGTCGGTCCCCGGAGGCAGGGTTTTCAGCTTCTCCCGTGTCGCATCGTCGGAGTTCGCCGCGTCCCAGATCGGCCACAGCGAAGTGTCCGCCGAGCCTAGCCGCCACAGCGCCGTCCCTTGTACGCCCAGCCGTTCGCTCGCTCGCAGTTCGTTGTATGCCGTCACCGCGTCCAGCAGCCATACCTGGTGTGTGCGGTTCTCCTCGTCGTCGTAGGAGTAGTGCGGGTTCAGCGAATTCGAGTCGAACTCGATCTCCGTTTCTGATTCGTACGCGTGCAGCAGCGCTTCTTGAATGCTGATGTCTTCTCCGCGTGGTGTCTCGCCTTTCTTCACTTCCGTCCAGTCGTACGCGTAGTTCCCGATCCCCACCACGATCTTCTGCGCCGGCACCACTTCCCGGATCTGGCGCAGGTTCTCCATGAACCAGTCCTGCGCCGCGATCGGCCCCGGCGGCGACGTCAGCCAGTGCTGGTCGTAGTTCATCAGGATGATCGCGTCGGTCTCCCGCCCGAAAAACGCATAATCGTATTCATCGTCGCGCGCCGGCAGCGCGATCATCAGCTTCATTCCCGCCGCGTGCAGCGCGGGCCCCAGCTCCGCGATGAATTGCCGGAAGTACGGCTGGCTCTTGATTCGCACTTCTTCGAAGTCCACCACGATGCCCGACTGGTGCGCCTGCAGCGCGTATTCCACCGTGTCCGACACCAGCCGGTGCCTCGCCTCCGGATTCGCCAGCATTCCCGCCAGCTCGTCCACCCGCCAGTTCATGCCGTCGTAGTTGTTCAGTACCCCCATCATCGGCAGTTCCACCGGCGGATTCATTGAGTGCATCCATTGGTGCAGCTTGTCCTGCTTCAGCCGCCGCAGGATCTCCGCGGGCGCGGCCTCCACCGTCTCGTTCCGTTCGTAGTCCACCACCGTCAGCGCGCCGTTGGTCGATACCGCATGCAGCTGCTCCGGCATCAGCAGGTCGAGATCCTTGTAGTGTTGCTTCAACGACGCCAGACTGTTCGCGTCCCAGCTCACGAAAAATGCCGCCCGCAGCGGGTCATAGCTCGGCGGAACTTGTCCGATCCGCGCCACGCGCCGCTTGCGTCCCGTCCGCGTGCTCACCGGCTTTATATTCTTCTTCTTGCTGGCGTGAAACCCGGGCCGTGTGTCGGGCAGCAGCGACGACGGCAATTCCACGCTTCCCGCCACCGTCACGAAGAAATACACCAGCAGTAGCGTCAGCAGCGCCCCGCTGATTTCCAGGATCCGGCGCGTGCGGCGCCATCGGACCCTTTGCGCATCATAAAAAATCGGTTTTCGTTCTTTCATCCAGCGCGGCCGTCCCCGCCCGAATCACCCGGAGACGAACTTCTCCGTCAATTGAAACGAACCTCTCTATTGTAAGATGCACAAAACGGAATGAAACGCTTTTTCTCCAATCCTCTCGCTCCCCTGCTGGCCGGAGCGTGCCTTCGGCTCCTCTTCGTCTTCCGCTTCTCAGCCAACTCCGGCGACACCGTCCTCTACGAACAATTCGCTTCCAACTGGCTCAAGTTCGGCAAATTCGCCATGGACATCAACGGCCAGCCCACTCCCGTCGATCTCCGCATGCCCGGTTACCCCGCTGTTCTCGCCGTCATCTATGCCCTCACCGGGCGCTCCGGCGAAGCCGCGCGCCTCCCCGTGATGCTCGTCCAGTCCGCCGTCGATTTACTCGCCTGCGTGCTCATTGCGGCGCTCGCCGCCCTCCTCGCTCAGGTTGCCGGCAAGACCGAGAAATCCTCACGCGTCTTCATCACCGCCCTCTGGCTCGCGGCGCTCTGTCCCTTCACCGCCAACTATGTCGCCGTTCCCCTCACCGAAGTCTGGGCCGTCTTTTTCACCGCGCTCGCCTCGCTCCTGATTTGTTTGCTCGCCGCGCAAGCCAGCGGAACCATCCCTGCCGCCGCGGCCAGGTGGCGTGCCTTGCGGAGTCCCGCGCAAACCGCCCTGCTCGCTGGTGCCGCCGTCGGTCTCGGCACTCTCTTCCGTCCAGAAACCCCTCTGCTTCTGGTTACCTCCGTGCTCGCCCTCGGCCATTTCTGGGTTCGCCAGGGCAAAACGAAGCTCTGGATCCGGACCAGCCTGTTCATGGGACTGGCCTGCGCCGCAATGCTTCTTCCCTGGACCATCCGCAATGCCGTCACGCTCCACGAATTCCAGCCTCTCACGCCCAAAGATGCCATGCTTCCCAATGAAGTTAATCCTCTGGGCTTCATGGCGTGGGAGAAGACCTGGCTCTATCGCGTCCGCGACGCTTACCTCGTCACCTGGAAGCTCAACGACGAGGAAATCCACTTCGAAGACATCCCGCCATGGGCTTTCGACACTCAGGACGAACGCGATCGAGTCTCCGCTGTCCTCGAAAAATACAACGACGATCTCACCTGGAATGAAGACCAGGACGCCGAATTCGCGAAGCTCGCTCGCGAACGCACCGCCCGTCATCCTTTTCGCACCTATCTCTCCATCCCTCTGCGCCGCTCCCTCCGCATCTGGTTCACCCCCCGCATCGAATTGCTCCCCAACATTTCCGGCCATGTCTTCCCCCTCGCTTATCAGTGGGAAGAGGATCCTGTCGACCAGCGCGTCACCCTCTCTTTTTTCCTCGTGAATCTTATCCTCGCCGCCACCGCAATTTGCGGAGCCTGGAAGCTCTGGCGCTATCCCTCCGTGCGCGCCCCCCTTGCCGTCCTGGTTGCCTACATCCTCCTGCGCACCCTCTTCCTCACTACCCTCGAAGCCCCTGAGCCTCGCTACACCCTCGTCTGCTTCCCCGCTCTCCTCGCCCTCGCCGCACAAGCCTTTTCGCGCTCGCATCTCCAGTTGCACGGATCGCCTTCTGAGACGGTCCGCTGATTGCCACTGCGGCGGCACCCAGGTCTCCCACGAACCATGGCTTCACCTGTGCTCCGCCGGCATCTTTCTCCCGGGCCGATCCTCCTCGCCTCCGAAGCCAACCGTTCATCCCGGCCTCAATCGTCCGAGGCCCGCAAACCCTCCGCGGTTGTCCTCGTTCTTCCCCGGTGCCATAATTCTTGCTTCGTGCCCAATTCCCACGGGCGAACTGGCACGGAATCGAAAGGGGCTCTCATGGCGTTACGCGATACCTGGATTGAACAGCGCGAAGCCGCTCAGGCCGGCACCAACGGCAACCGCAATATGTCCCAGATGCACCTCGCCCGCCTCGGCGTCGTCACTGAAGAGATGATCTATGTCGCCAATCGCGAGAAACTCGACCCCGAACACGTGCGTGCAGAGATCGCCCGCGGCCGCGCCATCATCCCCGCCAACATCCACCACCGCAACCTTCAGCCCATGGGTATCGGCGTCGCCTTCAAATGTAAGATCAACGCCAACATCGGCAACTCCGCCACCACCTCCGAGATTCAGGAAGAGCTGAAAAAACTGCACCACGCCGTGCATTACGGCGCGGACACCGTCATGGACCTTTCCACCGGCGGCAACATTCCCGAAATCCGTAAAGCCATCATCGATGCCTCGCCTGTCCCCATTGGCACCGTTCCCGTCTACGAAGCCATCTCCCGCGTCCGCCGCCCCGAAGACCTCTCCATCAACCTGATGCTCGAGGTCATCGAAGAACAGGCCGAGCAGGGCGTCGACTACATGACCATTCACGCCGGCGTCCTCCGTGAGCAGGTTCCTCTTGTCCGCAAGCGCATCACCGGCATCGTTTCCCGTGGCGGCTCCCTCATGGCCCACTGGATGGAGCATCACAAAAAGCAGAATTTCCTTTACGAGAACTTCGAGGCCATCTGCAAGATCTTTAAGAAGCATGACGTCAGCTTCTCCCTCGGTGACGGCATGCGCCCCGGCTGTCTCGCCGACGCCAGCGACGAAGCACAATATGCGGAATTGAAAGTCCTCGGCGAACTCACCAGAAAAGCCTGGGAACACGATGTCCAAACCATGATCGAAGGCCCCGGGCACATCCCTATGGACCAGATCAAAGAGCAGGTCGAAAAGGAAAACGAATGGTGCCACGAAGCGCCCTTCTATACCCTCGGCCCTCTCGTTACCGATATCGCTCCCGGCTACGACCACATCACCTCCGCCATCGGCGCCGCCATGATCGGCTGGTACGGCGCTTCCATGCTTTGTTACGTCACCCCCAAGGAGCACCTCGGCCTTCCCAATCCCGAAGATGTCAAGCAGGGTGTCATCGCCTACAAAATCGCCGCCCATGCCGCCGATGTGGCGCGCCACCGCCCCGGTGCTCGCGACCGCGACGACGCCATCAGCTACGCTCGCTTCCTCTTCGACTGGAACAAGCAGTTTGAGCTTTCTCTCGATCCCGTCACTGCCAAGACTATGCACGACGAGAATCTTCCCGATGACTTCTACAAGGAAGCCAAGTTCTGCTCCATGTGCGGCCCCAAATTCTGCTCCATGAACATTACCCAGCTCGCCGAAGCCGAAGGCGGTAAAGACCAGACCGAGCGCAAACAGAAGTTCGTCGAACTCTTGACCAAAGTCCAATCTGCCGGCAATTAACGCGGTATTTCGGGCGGGATTCCAGGCCGATCCGTTCCCTCAACACTCACCAACCTTTCATCCTGAGCGTAGCGAAGGATCGCACCCGATCCGCCTTGTCTCTATGCCAACCGATCATTCCCCTCTCGCGAAACAAATCCCAGCCCTCCTTCGTATCCATATGTAGGGCGTGCGGCTGCGCGCCGGGGAGGGTTCCATGCTCACCCTTGCGATTGCGGTTCTCTTCTACTTCCTTCCGGCCATCATCGGTCGCCACAAACGCGACGCCGCCGGCATCTTCCTCTTGAACCTCTTGTTGGGCTGGACCGTCATTTGCTGGCTCATCGCTCTCATCTGGGCCTGCATGTCCGAAGACTACCCACAAGTGCGCTACGTTCACGTCCCGTCCTCATCCGTCCGTTTCTGCTGCCAGTGCGGCTGCGGTGTCGCCTATCCCGGCGCTCATTTTTGCACCGCCTGTGGCCACACCGTCTGATGTAGCATAGGCCTTGGCCTGTGCGGCTGTAGGGACCGCCTTCGGTGGTGGTCCGCTCTTTTCTTCCAATGACCGATTCCCACACACAATCCCTTCGCGATGAATTCAACCGCTGGGCCGAAGCCGGCCGCGGTGATGGCATGGAGAAGGACCATCTCCCGATCACCCTTCCGGTCCTCCACCAGATGAGTCCTGCCCTCACCGACAATATTCTCGACGCTGGCTGCGGCTCCGGCTGGCTTTGTCGCCGCCTTTCCGGTCTCGTCCCCGAAGGCCGCGTCGTGGGCATGGACATCTCCGATGAGATGGTCCGTCTCGCCCGCCGCACCAGCTTGGACCACGACAACATCCTCTACGTCGTCGGCGAAGCCGCGGATATTCCCTGGGAGCCCAACTTCTTCCACCACGCCGTCTCCGTCGAGTCCGCTTACTACTGGCCCGATCCTTCCCTCGGCCTTAAGGAACTGCACCGCGTCCTCCATCCCGGCGGCAGAGCCTGGATTCTCATCAACTACTATCGCGACAATCCCTACTGCCATCAGTGGGGCCCGCTCCTCGCCGTTCCCACCCATCTGCTCTCCGTCGCGGAATGGTCCGATCTTTTCCGCGCCGCCGGCTTCGTCGACGTTCACGACTCCCGCGTCCTCGACCCTTCCCCAAGCCCGGAAACGTATTCCGGCCGCTGGTTCCGCGATGCGGCCGAGCTCCGTGCCTTCAAGGCCGAAGGCGCCCTCCTTCTCCACGCTCGCAAGCCGTAACTACTTTGCACACTCACATCCTCCTCAACTCGTGCCTCTTTCGCGCCACTGCCCCCTCTCGCCTCCGGCCGGTCATTTGCCTCTGCTAGATTCAAAAGAAGTATCTCCGCGTTTCATCGACGGGACCGCCGATCGCAAAAGCTTGGCCGTGACGGAGTGGGAATGAGTCAGTCTGTGCCCCAATACCATCTGCTCGTTGTCGACGACTCCCCCGTCTACCGCAAACTCGTCGAGCAGGTCTTCGCCGAACAGCCCTATACTCTCCTCTTCGCCCGCGACGGCGCAGAAGCTATGCAGCTTTTCGAAGAGCATTCCCCCAGCTTTGTCCTTACCGACTGGATGTTGCCCGACTTCTCCGGATTCGACCTCTGCCAGCGCATCCGCAAAGACGCTTCGCGCCCCTACTGCTACATCATCGTCATGACCAGCAGCCGCGAGAAGGGACACGTCGTCAAAGGCCTCGAGGCGGGCGCCGACGATTACCTCACCAAGCCCTTCGATCCCGCCGAAATGCTCGCGCGTATCGGCGTCGGCCGCCGCATCATCGATCTCCACCGCGAACTCGCCGCGAAAACCCAAAAGATGGAAGAAGCCGCCCGCACCGATCCTTTAACCGGCCTCCCCAATCGCCGCGCCATCGAGGAATGGGCCGCCAGGCAGATGCGTGGCTCCTCCCGCCACGGCTTTCCCCTCTGGCTGATTCTCGGCGACATCGACAATTTCAAATCCATCAACGACACCTTCGGACACGACGCCGGCGACATCGTCCTCAAGACCTTCGCCGACCTTCTCCGCCGCAATACACGCGCTTCCGACATCTGCGGCCGCCTCGGCGGCGACGAGTTCATCCTCGTCGTCACCCACGTGGAGACCGGCAATATCGAAGACACCGTCAACCGCTTCCGCGAGCAGTTCTCCGCCCTCTCTTTTCCCCTCCACGGCCAGAGCGTCCGCGTCAGCGCCAGCTTCGGTGTCGCCGGCGTTGGCCCCAACGATCTTCAGGACTTTTCCTTCCTCCTCAGCCGCGCTGACCAGATGCTCTACGAAGCCAAGCGCGCCGGCCGCAATGTCGTCCGCGTCATCTGATCCCGCCTCGTCTCTGTTCCTGTTTCTCCACAACCGCCGCTTTCCACCCTTGCCCGCGTGTGATTTGATAAGACTTGATCTTCGGGAGAAACCCCATGTCATTCCTCAGTGAAGGCGTAGCCGTCATCACCGGCGCCGGCTCCGGTATGGGCCGTTGCCTCGCCCAGCAGCTGGCCGCCAAAGGCTCGGCCCTCGCGCTCGCCGACCTCAACCGCGATGGCCTTGACGCCACCGTCGCCTCTCTCAACTCCCCCACCGCCAAAGTCACCACTCACATCCTCAACGTCGCCGACGAATCCCAGGTGCAATCCTTCGCCGCCGATGTCGCCTCCGCTCACGGCCGCGCCACTCTCCTTTTCAACAATGCCGGCGTCGCCCTCCTCGGTGAACTCCACCAGATCTCCCTCCGCGATTTTCGCTGGCTCATGGACATCAACTTCTGGGGCGTCGTCTACGGCTGCACCTTCTTCCTTCCCCTCCTCAAGCAGCAGAAGCGCGCCCACATCGTCAACACTTCCAGCGTCCTTGGCCTCATCGGCGCCATCGGCCAGGGCCCCTATGCCGCCAGCAAATTTGCCGTCCGCGGCTACACCGAATGCCTTCATCACGAACTTGCCGGCTCTTCCGTCGGCGTTACCTGCGTCCATCCCGGTTTCGTGCGCACTTCCATTGCCGCCAACGCCAAGGTCGGCGAACGCGCCAGCGAATCGCTTCGCCAGGAGAGCCTCGCCCGTTTCGAAAAAGTCGCGCATACCGACCCGCCCGTCGCCGCCTCCAAAATCCTTCGCGCCGTCGAGCTCAACCGCCCCCGCCTGCTCATCGGTGCCGACGCCTTCTTCCTCGACGCCTGGCAGCGCCTCAAGCCCTCCACTTACTGGAACCTCGTCGCCAAACAATACGAAGTCCGCGACAAGCACTCCTGACCCGCTCTTTCTTTTTGCGCTACACTCGTTTTCCGGTACCGCATCCCATGGCTCGCATCCACGCCGTCAAAGACGACCCCCTCACCCTCGCCCTCGCCGAACGTGCGGAACGCATCTGGGCCGCCTATCTCGCCCAGGACGCCCCCGCTCACTCCTCTCTCCTCGCCGATTCCTACCGCGCCGTTCATCCCGACGGCTCCATCCACGGCAAGCCCACCGCCGCGGAAATCGCCGCCGTCCCCATCGAAGATTATTGGTTGCGCGAATTCCAGGCCTGGCCCGTCGGCGACGACGGCGCCATCGTCACCTACTCCGCCGAAGTCGAAGTCCGCCGCGAGCACCACGCCGAACGCCACCGCTTCGAAGTCGGCGAAGTCTGGATGAAGCAGCGCGGCGAATGGATGTGCCGCTACTACCACGCCACTCCCCTCAAGTAAGTTCTTCGCTCTTCCCGCCGTCGCCTGCCCCCGCTACACCGCCGCCGTCGCCTGCGTCGGCGCCTTCTTCCTCAGGATCGCCGCGGACAGCAGCGTGATCACCAGCCCCACCGGGAACGGCTCGATGAACGTCATCGCCATGTTGAACAGCGGATTCTTGTACATCACTTTCAGCTTCTCGATTTCTTCTTTCTGGTGCTGGATCGCCGCGGCCGTCGCTCCCGCCGCCTGCATCTTCTGGATCACGTGCGTGCCGTACTTGTCCATGAAGTCCGGCAGAAAATTGAAATAGATGATTTCCCACGTCGCCACGTAAAACAGGCAGGAGATCACCGTGATCCCCAGTCCCACCAGGAACGCCTTCCCGAAGCTGATCCGCCCTTTTCCCACGTTGTCCCGGTACGACCGCACCCCGAAGAACACCAGCAGCAGCGACAAGATGATCGTCGTGTACCCCAGCACGTACCCGTGCTCGAATCCCACCCGGTCCATGAACGGGACCGTCGCCACCATCATCAGCGACGCAATGACTCCGGAAATCACGCCGAACGTTAGAATTGTCTTTTTCACGGGCTGCTCCTCAATCGCCCCATGGCGATTCCGGACGCACTCTACCGCGCCCGAAGCAAACTTGTCGTCATTCTTTTGGGTGATTTTGGGGTGTGCGCCGCCGAATCATCCGTTTCGGCGACCTCTGTGGGTCGAACATTCTCCGCGCCAACCCTGCGCGAAGGGTGGGTCCGCTTCTACGCGGCCCGCTCCGCCTTTTCTGTTTCCATCTGGTGCTTTTCCCAGCAACTCAGCACTTCTTCGCCGAACAGGTCCGCATGGTACCGCCGGTAGCGCGTCGCTCCGGCGCTCATCGCTTCGTACACCTTCACGCGTACCCACCGCTCTCCAGGCATGATCCCCGCGTGACAATGTGCGCAGGTGTGTTCAGGGAAAGCGGCAAATATCTCATTGCCGGGTGCCAGCGGGACAGTGGCTGCCATAAAGCCTCCAGAACGCCCATTCCACTGGTACTAAGTGCAATCTGCGGTCCAACCTCGCCCCGCCCCCGCTTCCTGGCTAACTTATTATCGCCATTGGCTTTACCGGAGCGGCTCCCCTCGACCCCTCCCCCGCCGACACTTTTTGGCGACACTTTGTGGCACGCCTCATTCCGCTTTTCGCGCCCGCTGGTTGCTCCCCCGCCTCCCGGCCTGCGAGCCCATTTGGGCACGGCCTGCTGACTCCGATCGCGATCGTTGATGAAAGCGCCGGAAGCGCGGCACATTCGCCCTCGGCTCCCGAACTCGTCCCATCGAGCGCTGGCAACTGCCGACAGCCATTCGCGCTTTTCTTCGTGAGGGGTTTAGCGCCGCAGGCGCGCCACACGCTAACCCAGCGCGTCAGCGCTGGGTATCGTTAATCCGCGTGCTTGATCACGCCGATTCCGATGGCCTTACGTTCTTTCTCCGGATATTTCGCCCGCGCCTTTTCGGCTTCCGCTTTCGTCTTGAACGGCTTCGACAGCGGCACGAATTGCAATTCCTCGTAGCGATACAGCAACCACTGCTCCCTGATTTTCGCCATGCCCGTATGATGCCCCAGCCCCGCGGCCGTTACCAAGCCATTTCGTATCGACATCCACCCGCGCCTTGTCTTCGTAGGGTTCAGCACTGCTGAACCCCATGCCCGAGCGCCTGTCGTGCTCCTTCGGAGGTTCGTTCCACTTCATTCCGTTCTTCGGGCCCGCCGTCGCTGATGCTGCGGCTTTGCAACGATCAAAGTGCCGTAGGCACGCCACACGTTAGCCCCTCTTTATTGCAGAAGATAGACACGAAACAGGTTTGCCTTTACCGAACGGCGCGTACTGACGAAGTAGCTCGAGGACATGCCCGTAGGTACATCGGCTTGATCGATCAAACGGGAGCCGGGAACCCGCGCGAAGTCCGCTTCTCTTAGGAAGCCCTTGGTGAAGGCGGGAGGTGCACTCCCAGGCTTTATTGGGATCACCGCCGTCTTTAGTGAGCCGAATGGAAACTGGCGGAGCGATACGTACACCCATTTCCCATCTAGGCTCCAGTTGACCAGAGGTGCCGAGGAGCGCGCGGTACCGAACCCTACGCTGCAGTTGTCACACACGGTGATCGGTTCGCCACCCTCAAGCGGCACCGCCACAATTACGGAATTCCTATCGCCGTGTCCATTCGAGGGTGTTGCGCCTACCAGAGCCCAGCGAGCGTCGGGTGACACGCTTTGCAACTGCATGATGGGAAGGTCCGAGACCACGTCCTCTCGGCTACCATCTTCACTGATCCTCATGATCTTCGGTGGAATTTGGGTGCTCTGATACAGGATCTGCCCCGGCCCGCCGAAAAAAACACGGACTTCGCCTCCGAATGTAAGTTGCCGTGGTGCTTGTGTTCGGTCCAACCAGCCGATCCAGATCCCTGACCGGGCCTGGCCTCGTTCCGTCGCGAACAC
>Ga0335082_10001992_pt1 | contig 21926 bp, 22 predicted proteins | sample Lox_Sample_41_FD_206718 | JGI IMG/M metagenome (GOLD analysis project Ga0335082, IMG submission 206718) | Soil microbial communities from Loxahatchee National Wildlife Refuge, Florida, United States - Lox_Sample_4.1 | ecosystem: Environmental > Terrestrial > Soil > Wetlands | place: USA...
TTCCGGCAACGGCAGTGGCAGGGTAAAGGTTCGTCCGGTAAAGATCGGGAGGGACACCGAAGACAGCCACCGGCAATCTTCATGTGACAATGGAGAACCGATACGGTATCATGTCGCATACTGATCCCGAACCCTTTACCGATACGGAGACAACAGACCGTGGCACTCCTCACCTTGCGCGCCATAACCCTCGCCTTCGGCGGCCCACCGCTCCTTGACGGGATCGACCTCCAGGTGGAGGCGGGAGACCGGCTCTGCCTCATGGGGCGCAACGGCACGGGGAAATCAACCCTGCTGAAGCTCCTGAACGGGGACCTGACCCCGGACGGCGGGGAGATTATGCGCCAGCAGGGGCTGCGGGTGGCCCTCGTCTCCCAGGAGATCCCGCCGGGGCTCTCCGGCTCGGTGTTCGATCTGGTTGCCGAGGGGATGGGAAACGCCGAGGCGCTTCTCGCCGAGTACCACCAGGTGGGGCACCGGCTCGCCACGGAAGGGGGGGAAGCGCTCCTGAAGCGCCTGGAGACCCTGCAGAAAGAGCTGGAGGCCGCGGGGGGGTGGAGCCTGCACCAGGAAGTGGAACGGGTCCTAGCCCGCCTCTCCCTCGACCCGGATGCCGACGCGGCCACCCTTTCAGGCGGCACCAAGAGGCGCGTGCTCCTGGCCCGGGCACTGGTGGCTGCTCCCGACATCCTCCTCCTGGACGAGCCCACCAACCATCTCGACATCGACACCATCGTCTGGCTGGAGGAGTTTCTGCTGAAGCAGGTGAAGACGTGCATCTTCGTCACCCACGACCGGGCCTTCGCCCGCCGTCTGGCGAACCGGGTGGCAGAGTTGGACCGGGGACGGTTCTACTCCTTCCCGTGCGGGTACGACAGTTTCGTGGAGCGGCGGGAAGCGCTCCTAGAGGCGGAAATCACGCGGCAGGCCCTGTTCGACAAGAAGCTCGCCCAGGAGGAGGCGTGGGTAAGACAGGGGATCAAGGCGCGGAGAACCCGCAACGAAGGGAGGGTACGGGCGCTCCAGCGGATGAGACAAGAGAGGCGGGAACGGCGGGAGCGGGTCGGGTCCGCCCGAATGAACCTGCAGGAAGGGGGTCGCTCCGGCCACCTGGTGGTGGAGGCGGACGGGGTGTCCTTTACCTACGGCGGGAAAGAGGTGATCCACGACCTCACCACAACCATCATCCGGGGCGACCGGGTCGGCATCATCGGCCCCAACGGCTCGGGGAAAACCACCCTGCTGCGGCTCCTCCTGGGGGACCTGGTGCCCGGGAGCGGCGAGATCCGCCTCGGCACCAGGAGGGAAGTGCTCTACTTCGACCAGCAGCGGGAACGGCTCGACCTGGACAAGAGCGTCCTGGAGAACGTCGGCGAAGGGAACGACACCCTGACCATCAACGGCCGGAGCCGGCACGTCATCGGCTACCTGCAGGACTTTCTCTTCACCCCGGAGCGGGCACGGTCGCCGGTCAGCATCCTTTCCGGCGGCGAGCGCAACCGCCTGCTCCTGGCAAAGCTCTTCGCCCGCCCCGCCAATGTCCTGGTGATGGACGAGCCGACCAACGACCTGGACGCCGAGACCCTCGATCTCCTGGAGGAGCTCCTCATGGATTTTTCGGGGACGATCCTCTTGGTGAGCCACGACCGGGAGTTCCTCAACAACGTCGTGACCAGCACCCTGGCCTGCACGGGGGACGGAACAGTACGGGAGTATGTGGGGGGATACGACGACTGGCTCCGCCAGGCCGCGGCAGAGCCTTTGAAGTTCCCGGAGGTCCCGCAGCCGCCGCGGGAAAAGCGCCGGCCGGCGGCGGAGCGCCCCCGGAAACTGACCTTCAAGGAGGAGCGGGAGCTGGAATCTCTGCCGGAGAAGATCTCGGCCCTGGAGGGAGAACAGCAAGCACTCCTCCGGACCCTGGCGGACCCGGAATTCTACCGCTCGGCCGGCGCGGAGGTGGCCGCCGTCAACGGACGGCTGGCCGCGCTGGAAGGGGAGCTCTCCGAGGCATACCGTCGCTGGGAAGAACTGGAGTCCCTCCGGGGGTGATTGCCGCCCCCGTCAGTACCCCCTCACCACCACCTCAAGGTGCCCGTCGTTGGGACAGAAGATGAGCCCGTGCACCGGGACGTCCCGGGGAATGAGGGGACTCTGCCTGATGGTGGAGACCACCCGCTCCACGTTTTCCACCGGGCAGCTGAACGCCCCCATCCACTGGGCGAGGTCGGGGACGAGGGCATCGATGGCAGCGGGGTCGATCCCCCTCCCGATCATCCGCTCCCGGACATGGGCGGGGTCAACGGCAGCCATGCCGCAATCCCGGTGGCCGATCACGAAAACCTCTTCGACACCCAGCATGAAAATGGCCGCGACCAGGCTCCGCACCACCCCGCCATTGGGATCGATGAGGGTGTTGCCGGCATTCTTGATGACCTTCGCATCCCCCCGCCTGATCCCCATGGCCGACTCCAGGAAATCCACCAGCCGGGTATCCATGCAGGTGAAGATGGCGAACTGCCTTTTCGGGTTCTTCGGCAGGGGGGGGAATGCCCCGGGTCGGACGAATTTCCGGTTCGTTGCCAGGATGCTGTCCAGTAGGGTCATCGATCACTCCAGTTTTACTCAAAGTAAAAGCCACCACTCTTATAAATCCAGTCGCCATCCTTGTCAACAGCTTTTTCTCGTCCATCACGCTGGGTAAACAATATTTAGTTTAGCTAAACTTCGTGCACTAGGCAGGTAGTTCCCTCCTCCGCGCAACTCCCCCTCTCCGGTTACCGGGCGAAGGAGGGGAAATCCATGCCGGCAAGGAGGCGGTCCAGGTAGCGCGATTTCATCTGCCGGCTTGCCAGGAGCTGCTTCAAGGGGGGAAGCCCGAGGATCACGCCGAGGATGGCCGCCATGACCCGATGGCTCAGAAATGCCCGGTTGTCGAAGATGAGGTTCTGCAGACGTCCGCGCTCGATAGCCATCAGCACGACCCGGTGGGCGGTATTCACCGGGGTCACCACCCGCCGCGGCCGGAGAGCGAGGCGAATCGCCCCGAAGTGGCAGTTGCGGGCACAGAGCCCGCAGCCGAGGCAGAGCTGCTCGTCCACAACGGCCCGGCCCCCGGCAGGCCCCGGCGCCGGGGAAGGCGCAACGAGGGTCACCGCGACGACCGGGCAGATGGCGACGCATGTGCCGCAACCGCGGCACCGGTCGCCCTCGATGCGCGGGATCCAGCCGGCGGTCTCCACGGGGTGGAGGAAAGCAAACCGTCGGGCGGCAAGGAGCGCCTCGCAGCAGCACCTGCAGCAGTTGCAGATGAAATTCACCCCCTGCCGCACGTTGTCCCCGAACTGGACGAGATTGCGGTCCCGGGCTTCCTGGAGGAGGTCCAGGGCCTCGGCTGCATCGATGCGGCGGACATGGCCGTGGCGGATCAGCGGTTCGGCGGCGCCGTTCAGGGTCAGGCAGATCTGCCGCGGTGCCTCGCAGGCCCTCCCCAGGCGCCCCATCTTGTGGCGGCAGTAACAGAGCCCGACCCCTATATGGCGGGCAGTGCGGATCACCTCGCCCGCCCGCTCGTAGTCCAGCACGCGGGAGGCATTGCCGGGAAGTGCCTGTTCGTTGACAAAGACCCGGCCGATGCGGGTTTCCCCCCGGGTGAAGAGGTCCCTGATGAAGCCTTCTTCCACGTTCAGGTAGTGAAAAAAAAGCTCGCTCAGCTTCTGCTGGTCGATGTCGCCCCGGACCCGCATGAGGGAGAACTCGAAGAAGCCCGCCATGGGCGGGGGAAGAAGGTACACCCTCTGCCCGTCCCTCTCCAGGTCGAGAAGGATAGCCCGCTCCGCAAGGCTGTCCAGGATGGCACGCGCCCCGGCTTCCTCCATGCGCCACGCGGCTGCGGCCCGCCTCACGGTACACGGACGGAGAGGCAGGCGGGCAACAAGGGCTGCCTCCTTCTCCGTCACGAGGAGGGAGAGTATTCCGGTGAGGAGCTCCGACGGGGGCGCTCCCTGGGGGAACCTGTTCAGGCGGTTCACCAGTTCCGGATAACCGGCAGGGACCTTTTGACGGGGCACGGTACTCTCCATGATGAGCGATGCGTAACGACGGATGCCGTTTCTACCAGTATACCAGCACCCAATCGCCCGGCAAGGTGGCCGGGGCCGAGGCTCCCTCCCCGTGGACGCAGCCTCGGGAATTCCCTTGCATCTATGCCGCAAACCTCTACAATACCCCCAGCGCCTGCCGGTTTTCTGCCCCGTCCATCACCGACGTACTCAACGTGACTCCGCAGAAACAGGCTGGGAAAGCCCCACGAGAGGAGAGATGGAATGAAGGGAAAATCTGCGGTAGTGACGATCCTTCTGTGTCTGTCCATCACCATCAGCGCCGGGTGGTGCCAGGGGGAAGAAGGCGGCAAACACTTCCTCTGGAAGGTCAGTTCGCCAACGGCTACCGCCTACCTCTTCGGCTCGATCCACCTGGCGAAACCGGACATCTACCCCCTCTCCCCCGTCATCGAGGAGAGTTTCGCCAAGGCCGCCGTTCTGGCGGTGGAAGCGGACCCGGCGCAGGCTTCCGACTCCGCACTCCAGCTGCGGATGCTGCAGAGCGCCACATACGCGGGGGAAGGGACCCTGCAAAGTCACCTCACGCCGAAGACCTACGAGCTGGTCGCACGAGAGATGGGAAAGGCAGGGCTTCCACCCGCCCAATTCGCCAGGGTAAAGCCATGGTTTCTCGCCATGACCCTCGAACTGCTGGAGCTGGGGAAGCTGGGCTATGACCCCGCCTACGGTCTTGACCGGCACTTTGCCGAGGAGTCACGGGGGAAGAAGAAACTCGTCGAACTGGAGTCCTTCGACTACCAGATCAAGGTGCTGGACGGATTCTCCGACCGGGAGCAGGAGCTTTTTCTTCTTTACACCATCAAGGATCTCGCCACCCTCGGCGACGGGATCGCCGACCTGATGCGTGCCTGGCGCACGGGGGACGCCGCCGCCATGGAGGAACTCATGATGAAAACCATCGTGGAGTACCCGGATGCACGGCCGATCTACGAGACCCTCTTGAACCGCAGGAACAGGGAGATGGCCGGCAAGGTCGAGAAAATGCTCCGGGCCAGGGAAACCACCTTCGTCGTTGTCGGAGCGGCACATCTGGTGGGCAAGGAAGGGATCATCTCCCTCCTGAAGGGGAAAGGGTTCAGCGTGGAGCAATTGTGACGGCTCATTCCCGGCAATACAGCCCTGACACTCTCGTACCGACCAATGCCTCCGAGGTTTTCAAACCTCGGAGGCATTGCCGTTTCACACCCGGGATGAATGCAGCCGGTCCGAGCGGTCGCGTCCCCTGGATCACCATCCCCCTCCTTCCAGAGAGCGGCAGTCATCCATGCCGGCGGGAAAGGGCTATTTCACTTCCCGGTACTCGTCGAGGGTCGGGGGCATTCCCACGGCATGCCGGATATCGCTCCACTCCTTGAAATCGACGGCCGCCTCATCACCCTTCATGACATTGATGATGTCGAAATAGTCCTGCTGGTACTTGCTCTTTTTCACCTCCGCCGCCGGCTTGCACTTCACCGCGTACACCGTCTGCACCGACTGATGGTCCCAGTCGCGCCAGTACTGCTCGTCCTTCAGCCCGGCATACCTGTGTCCTTCCAGGGCCTTGATGACGGCCTTCGTATCGAAAGTCCCGGCCCGTTCCACCGCATCCTTGTACTGGTAGAGGATAACGTAGGCGGACGCCCCCGACGTGGTGGGATACCGCCCGTACTTTTTCTCGAACTTCTCCACGAATGCTTTCCCTTGGGGATAGTTGTACGTGAAGGGTACGGTCCATATCCAGGGGATCGTGCCGATGATCCCTTCCATCGCCTCCGGCCCGGCGCCCATGGCCATGTCATCATTCAGGTTGGGGACGATGATCTGCATCTGTTTCTTGAGCCCCATCTCGTACGCCTGCCTGACGGCTATCTCCATATCTCGACCGAAAAGGGAAAGAACCAGCACCTGGGCCTTGCCATCCCTGGCCTGGGTGAGCGCCTGCCTGAAGTTCTCGGCCCCGAGGGGGGTGAGCACCTCGGGATAGTGTGCGATATCCTTCGTACCGGTAAATGCCCGCAGCACCGACTCGGTGGTCCACCCCCAGGTGTAGTTGGCGGTAATGTAAAAATACTTCTTGCCGGCGAAGTTCTTTTTCAGGTAGTCGGCCAGCACTTTCGCCGCAAAATAGGAGTCGTAGCATTCCCGGAAGATGTGACGATGGCCGTATTCGCCGGTCGTTTCGGTGGAATAGGTAAGCGTGCCGAAGAAGAGCCTGTTCTTCTGCAGCGCCACCTGGCCCGATTCGATCGCCTCGGAACTGGCGGAGCCGCCGAAGACCATCGGAACCCCTTCCCTGTCGAACAGTTCGATGGCATTGGCCTTGGCAACCTTGGCGTTCGTCTTCGTATCCCGGTACACCAGCTGGATTTTCTTCCCCAGGATGCCGCCGGAGGCGTTGATCTCCTCCGCAGCCATGTCGGCTGCCCGCCGCTGGTCAAGTCCCTGTTTCGCGTAGGACCCCGTTTCCGGATAATTCAGGCCGATCTTGACAACGTCACCTGCCGCCTGCAGGGTTGCCGGCACACACGCCGGCAGCAGTAAACCCGACAGAACTCTCACCCAAAAGGACATGCGCATGTTTTTCCACCCTCCCTGTCCATAGCTTTAGACAGCATTCACGGCTCGGCACCTTCCGGCCACCGGCGTTGCCAGAATACTGTTTGTCCAGTAAACCAGCGTCATCATAGTATTTAAAATAACAGACAATGCAAATTTTAAAAAATGGTTTTATGTTAATTTTTGCCAACATGATCTTCTGACGCTGGAACAGCAGGAAGGGTCATCGTGACGGTCTCACCTCCACGGGAGGGAAGGCGGAGCGTACGGCGTTCTCAGAAGTATTTCGCGGGCCCGGCGGGAATCGTTTCGCAAGGAAGGATTTCAGAGGGAAGGCCGGAATATGTCCCGTTGCACAGGGCATCTACCACGGCCGGCGTCACGGCGAGGGAAGAGACAACCGGCCTCCTGGCAACGAGCACTGTCCGCCCCGAACCGAGGCGCAGGGTCCGGCTTGCCCGGGAAACGTCGCCGGAGCCGGCAATGGCCGCTTCGTGGTAGCTGACGGCATATGCTACCCCGGCGTGGCGGACCACGGGCCAGAGCACCGGAGCAAACCGGAGCCCGTCTCCCGCTGCGGACAGTTTCCAGAGTTCGGAGGAGGCATGCAGCCGGCGCAGGTCCTCCGCAAGGGATTGGATCACGTCGGAGGCACCCGTCGCCGTCATGGAACGGAGATACCCGCACTCCGTCACATGCTCGTACCCCTCCCGGACCAGCAGGGCGGCCCGGCGCCGGACAGCGCCGTGCTGAAAACGACGCTTGTAGGGAAAGGAGCAATAATTGACGGGGACCGCTCCCCCCTGTTCGATGGCACAGCGCACCAGACGGAGAGCCGTCAGTTCCGATTCGAGGACGGTCACCTTCTCGCCATGGATGAAGGTGTAGTCGCGCGTCACCAGATGCCGGAAATTATGGGGCGTCAGGCGCAGTTGGTGGAGGTTGAGGTGGTTCACTCCCGCGTCGGCCATCTCCCGCAGCTTATCCCGGAGGAGAGGGAAATCCTCCGGCACAGCGGGAATTTCCACGGTCACTGTCGGAATGACCCCCACCGCCAGGGAGAGTTTTTTCAGGTTGTAGCGGGTGGCGCCGATGTCGAAGCGGATTTCGTCCAGGCCGGCTGCGCGGAGCTGCCGGCAGAGATCGCGGGTAAGGAGAGTGCCGTTGGTATAGAGCCAGAGATGGAGCCGGTCGCCGCAGCGTTTGCGAATCTCCGCAAGGAACTCCAGGGTCCGCTCCGGCGTAAGGAGCGGCTCGCCGCCGCTGATGCTGGCCCCGGAGAAACCGAAAACGTTCAGGTAGTCGGCATAGTCTACGGGATTGGGGAAGGCGATGCTGTTGGTGACCGGAACCCCGGCCTGGTCCTGGGGGGTGGGACAGTAGAAACAGGAGCAGTTGCAGCGGCCGTTGACAAAGAGGCACGACCAGCTCCCCTCGGCGCAGACACGGCAGCCGGGGGAGAGATTGCGGCAGTCGATCTTGGTGGCATTGCAGCCGACGAGGGCGTGCCCCTCGAGCCAGCCGAGGAGCTCCGCCCGTTCGGCTTCGGCGGCCAGGGCCTCGGCGGCCGTGGGGAATCTCAACCGGTCGTAGTAGTAACCGTACTCCCGGCGGTTCTCCTCAATCATCTGTCCCTGACGGGAAAAATCGTCGTCCATGCTCCCAGCCGAAACACCGGAAATGAAAGTGGCAGGCTCCCCGTTACCGAAACGGTTTCGCCGCAGCATCCCCTTATATCACCTGCCGCGGGAGAGGTCAATTCGCCCGTTCCCCGGCAATGCACACGATACCCGGCCGACGTGGCGATTTTCAACTCTCGCCTCGGCTTCACGAAGAGACGCCTGATCGGGCGCCGGCAGTCAAAGATGCTTGCGCTGGTCCAGTTCCGCAATGACCTGGGCGCCGAACAGGAGGATGAGGGCGGCCACTTCGATACTGAGGAGGGCCACCACCACCGTGGCGATGGAGCCGTAGATGATGTTGACCATGGAGAGGGAGGCGTAGTACCAGACCAGCAGACGGCGGGCGATCTCCCACAGGACCGTGGCGGTTATTCCGCCGATCAGGGCGTGGTGGAGGGTGATGCGCACCACCGGCATGACGAGGTAGACGGAAGTGAGCATCAGCATCTCCCCGGCAATCCCCAGCACATAGAGGACCAGCCGGGTCGAACCGGCAAAGCTCAGGCTCCGGCCGAAGAGGATGAACGCCCTCCCCTCCAGCGTCTCCACCGCCCCGACGATGACCGATACCAGGACGATGCCGACGACCAGCGCCAGCATGTACGAAAAGGGAATGAGGGCGGAGATGAAAAATCTGCGGCGCTGGGCCTTGACGTGGTGGAAAAAGATCACCGAAATGGCGTTTTCCAGGACTGTGAAGGCGATGGAGCTGAAGAACAGCATGGAGAGAATGCCGATGATGCCGATCACCTGCCGGTGTTCCACAAACGCCCGCACCTGCTCCGTCAGGGCGGAGCCGTACCCGGGCATCATCAGGGCGAGATAGGTGGAGAGGGTCCGGATCAGATCCTCCTCGCCGAAAAAATGCGACAGCACGGTCAGCGCCAGGATCGACAGGGGAACGATGGAGAGGAGCGTGTAGTAGGCAACGGCGCCTGCCAGGAGAAAGCCCTGGTTTCGCTTGAAATCCCGGACAACGCAGGCCAGGAGGCCCAGGAGCTGTGTAGCCCACTGCATTTTATGCTGGTCACTCTTCATGGGAGAACATGTGAACGAGAAACCTCCATAAGGCGCGGGTTGCCCGGGAAACAGGTCGAAGCGGACAATTCCCCAGAAAGTCTATGCGCTGATGGCTCGAAAGTCAACGCCGCACGCCCAGAATCACGTAACGGCCCGGCAACGTCAATCCTTGAGGACAATACCGTACCGCTCCCGCAGGATGGCCCGGACGCGTTTCAAGAATGCGGCGCCCGGATCGATCTTGTCGGTGAAGGCGTACGTCGGGTCATCCTCCCGACAGAGTGCATGGTGAGGAAGCGACGAGTCGCGGTATTCCTGGTGGCCTATCAGGTAGGTGACGGACGGATGGCGCGCCAGGATGCGCCGGACCAGGGCGGCATTGGCCTCCGCCTGCCGCTCCGTGAGGCTTGCGGCACCCTTCCCCACGTTTTCGATGCCGATGGCCACATGATTGAAGCAAATGGTATGGCGGCAGATGACATTTTCGGGCGCCAGCTGGTACACGGTGCCATCCGTGTCCACGAGATAATGGGCCGACACGTTCACCTCTCCGCCGCTGCGGATGTCCCGACGGGCATCGCCATCCAACCGGGCGGGGACAAAGAAACGGAGCGATTCCTTCAGGGTGCCGAAAGCCGTGTAGTGGAGCACGACCATCCTCGGTTCCCGCAGCTCGGGGGTCTCGCTGCCGTAATGGCGCCCGACATAGTCGGCCGTTAGCAGGAGCCGCTCCTCGGTAAACAGATTCACCTGGCGCGCCTCTCCGTCGAAGACAGGCGCACCGGCGCAACCGGCGAGCGCCAGCACCAGGAGAACCTGCGCCACCCGCCGGACAGGTTTCATCCCCCGTACCACGGCTCTTTCCATTGCCTGCGGTTCTGACACGGCATCTCCTGATGTCGGACCGGCCAGGTTCGGCCGGAACCACTCTACCATGACCGGGGGAGCGCTGTCTGCATGAAATAACGCACCTGCCGTACTTCGCAGCCGTTGCCACCACCCCGTCGGGCTCCCGCCATTTGCATTACGTGGGCAGATTGATATACTCCATCCCAAAGGCCATCACGATTCGTTTGGCCGATATCAGTGGAAAGGAGGAGCGTATGGCCAAGGAGAAGCTCCCGCAGTTGCTGGCCGGGATCAGTCTGGCCGGTCTAGTGGCCGGTGTCAGCCTGGCTGCCCCTGGCCAGGTCCACGGCGCCAGTGGCTGAGCCGGGTCATCCGGCGCAGTTGGCGCCAAGGAAAAAGCCAAGAGTGGCTGAAGCGGTTCAGGGGGTGCCGTCGGCACCCAAGGGATGAAGAAGGAAGGAGTACAGAAGGTTGCCACCTCGGCAAAGAAAAAGGCGATGAAGAAGAAGAAAGCAAAACCGCCGGCACCACCGCAGGAGGCCCCGCCGGCCAAGTAGGACCGACGGCCCGGTTCCCGTGAACCGGGCCGCTTTCCCCCGGAAGGAAGCATCCGTCCAATGTCCGACAATTGCTCATCAGCCCGACGTGACGCACAACGCGTCCTCGCCGGGGCACGCATACGGGTCCGCTCGACGGCGATCCCCGCTGCTGACGACATCGATCGCCTCATCGTCAACCCGGCCCTGGAGCTTCTACCCGCCCCGGAAGAGGTGCCGGCGGGAGTCCGCGGCCGGAGCCCTCATTCCGGCGCACTGGAAACAGGGTTCCTCATCGTCTGGCGTCTTCCCCACGATGGAGGCATCCGGCTTGAAACGGCGCGTCCCGCCGACCTCCTTGCCCTGAAGGTCATCGGCGAAGGGATCGACCCCCGGGAGGCGGCACGCTCCACGGGGGTTGCCGTCGGCGTCATCGACCACGCCATCCGCCACGCCGTTCACCGGGGGGTGGTCCTCTCCCCGGCATCGCGGCTTCGCCGGCCGGCATCGTTCCATGCCACGGCGTCAGCCGGCGAAGAGTTTCTCTCCGCGCGGGTTTTCACCCTCCAGTGGCATATCACCCAGCAGTGCGAACTGGCATGCCGCCACTGTTACGACCGGAGCGAGCGTCGGGCCGTCGCCCTCGATGAAGGGATTGACATCCTCGACCAGATGCGGGAGTTTTGCCTCGATCGTTTCGTCCGGGGGCAGGTCTCCTTCTCCGGCGGCAACCCGTTTCTCCACCCCCATTTCACGTCCCTGTACCGTGCCGCCGTGGACCGGGGCCTTGCCACGGCCGTTATCGGCAATCCCGTCCCCCGAGAACGGCTCATGGAGATCTCGGAGATTCAGCGGCCGGAGTACTTCCAGGTGAGCCTGGAGGGAAGGGAGAAGCATAACGACGGTATCCGCGGTGAGGGACATTTTCGCCGGACCCTGGCGTTTCTCTCCGTCCTGCGTGAACTCGGCATTGCCAGCGAGGTCATGCTGACCCTCACCCGTGACAATCTCACGGAGGTCCTCCCCCTGGGAGAGCTCCTGCGAGACGTTGCCGACGCCTCTACCTTCAACCGCCTCGCCCCCTTCGGCGCCGGGGCCTCCCTTGCGCTGCCGGAAAGCGCCGAATACACCCGGTTCCTCGGCGACTACCTGGCCGCCATGCCGCACAATCCGGTGCTGGCCCTCAAGGACAGCCTCTGCAACCCGATTCTCCGGCGCCAGGGACGCGGGGTGTTCGACGGTTGCGCTGGCTTCGGCTGCGGAGCGGCATTCAACTTCGTGGCCCTCCTCCCCGATGGCGAGGTCCATGCCTGCCGCAAATTCCCCTCCCTCATCGGCAACATCGGGAATGAGCCGCTGGCAGCGATCTACGACGGAAGCCGCGCCTCGGCATACCGGGAGGGGGGCAGCGCCTGCACCGAATGCCACCTGCGCCCCGTCTGCCGGGGCTGCCCGGCAGTGACCGCAGGCTTGGGCGGGAATCCCTCCACCGATCGAGACCCGTACTGCCCCGAGTTAGCGGTTGATGGGTAAACGCTCTCCGCAGCCATGTACCGGGAAACGGCACGAGGCAGAATTTGCAGCTTTGCCGCTTCACCGCGGCCCACATAGATGAATGGAATCAGTGGAAGAGGTAGGAAATGATAACGGAGCCGTAGTCCTCCCGCACCTTTTGGCCGTAGAACTCCATCCCCATCATGACATAGGAGAAGGTCATCTGGAGCCGGCTCAGGCAGAGGGAAGCGCCGAACTGGGCCTCCGGCAGCAGGGGGCGACGTTCCACGTGCCTGCTGTCCGCAAAGGTGTTGCCGTCGAGAGTGATGTTCCTGAGGACCAGGCTCCCCCCTCCCCCGGCAAAGGCGTAGAAACCCCATCCGTGGCCGGCCCTTCCCCCGCCGGAGACGGGGAGAAATCCCGCCCCGCGCAGCACCGTGGGGCCGAAATCATCGGGGAGATTATAGCCGACGCGGAGCTGGCCGGCGATCTGGGCCTGGGTCAGGTAGTTGCCCAGCATCCCGCCGGCAAGGGGGATAATCTCGATCCCCACTGCAGTTTCCGGGGGAGTCAGGGTGAGTTTGCGGCGGTACTCGTAGAGCAGGTTGATGACCGGTTCGTTCTTGATCTGGTAGTCCCACCCTTCGGGGAGAGTGTACCCAAGCACCCCATGGGTGAATGTCTGGGCTGCCTTGCCCATGGAGACGGGTCCGACGACTCCGGCTATCAGTTTCAGGGTGTGCAGGCTCTCTTCCTGCTGCAGGTGGGTCCCCAGTCCCAGGTAGAGGATCCCCGCATAGGGACGGTCGCTGGGGTCGGGGATGGTCAAATGGAGGTTTGACGGGGTGAAGACAAGCTGCGACAGCTCGTAGGTGGCAGATCGCTTCCCCTCCCGTTTACCTCCGATGTCCCATACGCCGCCGAGGAGTCCGCCCCCAGCAGTGGCCAGCGCCAGGGACATGCCGTTAGTGTAATTCTCGTCCGTCCCGCCGAACGCATCGTTCTCCCACCGAAGGGAAACCGCATTCCATTCTTCTCCCACCTGCTCCGCAGCGGACCATGCCGGCGTTGCCAGGACAAACATCATCACGATCATGGCTGTTCGAAGAAAAAGTTTGATGGCCATCCTCCTCGAATCCTGCCGGTAGTCGCGGCAAACCTGGCGAATAGTGTCGGCAGTACATTGTAATCACGACAAGGCTCATGCCCGGGCAGGCACTGACAGCATTTCTGCATTGAACTCCCGCCGCGGCGCACAAAAACGGAAGGCCCGCTTCCGCAGGCCTTCCCGTCGTTACCGTGGTGAGAGACCGATCAGACCTGGCCCAGCGCCTTCGTGATGGCCTCGGCAATTTCGTGGGGCATGAAGGGCTTGAGAATAAGACCCCGGGCGCCGGCAGCGTATGCCGCGTTGACTTCGTCGTCGAAACCGATGGCGCTGCAGACCAGCACCCTGGCACCGGGATCAATGGAGATGATATCCCTGGTTGCATCGATGCCGTGCTTTTCCGGCATGAATATATCCATCAGGGTAACATCGGGATGATGGATGCGATATTTTCCCACGGCATCGACACCGTCGACAGCCTCAGCGACAACGGTAAATCCTTCCTTTTCCAGCATGTCGCGGAGCAGCTGGCGGAAAAAGAGTTCATCGTCGACAATCATGATCGTTCGGGAAGCAGAGTCAGTCATGTTCACACCTCCTGTCGGGTCTGCGTGCACTTCATTGCCGGAAGCAGCGGCCCCCGGTCCGGCTACGCCTTCGGCTGGTCGGAGGGGAGCGCAACTCCCCGTGCCCAGAGGTGCTTGCCGAATTTCCAGTATCCTTGTACGTTGCAGAGCCGGGCATCCTTGGCGGCATCTACGGAAACGACCTGGCCGGTGATCAGGGGCTGCAGATACTTGGCAAGCACGGCGCCGCCTCCACCGGTGAGCACGATCACATCGATGTCCCAGTCATCGGCCCAGAGCCGATCCAGTTCACTGGCGACGGTCGTTGCCAGCTGGCTGAAGACCTGGTCCGTCAGCCCCTTGAGATCGTACTCCTTCCCGCGGATCTTGATGGACCCCCGTTCGATCGCCTCATGGAGCCGGAACAGCTCGATGTTCACCTTGCTCTTTTCCCGCAGTTTGCCGGAAATCACGTTGAAAGCCCGCGCGATCCCCGTATCGGAGGTGCGGCTCCCCCGCTCCGAATAGCGCATGCGGTCGGCAACGGTGAAGTCGGTGGTCTTGAAGCCGACGTCGACGATGCCGACCTTCTCGCGCACGAAGCGCTTCTCGCCCAACTCCCCCACATCGTTCATCATCAGGTTGAACAGCGAGCCGAAGGGCTGGGGAATCACCCTGACATCGTTGATCTTGATGACCTTTTCCTCACGCTTTCCGTTGCTGCTGGTCAGCACGACCTTGTGGTCCCCCAGGAGGATGCGCGCCAGTTCGTCCTTGTACTCTTGGTAGTAGCCGATCGGCAGGCCCGTCACCAGGTTGGTCGGCATGTAGGAACTGACAAAGCGGGACGCCGCCGCCAGCGCCAGGTGCTTGGCAAAGCGGCCGAAGAACTGGGCCTGATCGAGGGTAAAAAAGCGGACATTGCTCTGCCGTTCGGCCATATCCCCCACAAAGAAGGAGCGACCATCCACCTCGATCTGGATGTTCTCGTCGGGAGACCCCTCTCCCAGGATCCCTCCCTGGAACTGGATATCGGTCACCTCACCCAGGATCGACTTGAAGATCAGAGAGCGTGAACCAGTCGTCGCCTTGGTGAAGCCAAAGCCGATATCGATTGCAATAATCTCCACTCCTGACTCCTTCCGCCCCCATGGCATATCTCGCGCCGGGGCTGGCCGTTGTTTGCCGGTCGTCGATCCGGCTCCCCGCAAGAAGCCCGCCGCAGGTGTCCCGGGTTTTCACACCGGGACAGATCTCACAGGGGAATCCCCCGGACGACGACAGCTCGTACTCTTTCGGGGAAAGCACCCTGCCATTTCCGATGCCCCGCCCACCGCTCACGGCGCCTCGTAGAATATCACCACGGATTTACCGCAGTCAACATGATTTTGCCGCGCCTGGAGCCCGGGCGCATGCCTCAGCCGGCGGGAGGACGGGCAGAAACAGCCTGCAGGAAAATGGTGCCGAGCATGACATCGGCAATACAGCTCGTCACCATCCCGAGCGGGAGCATGACCACGGTGGCGAGGGAAAAACCGGTGACGATGTTGATGTAGCAGTAAGGCCGGTGCATGCCGCCGAGGCTGGCGGGAAGGAGCAGGAGCCAGGTGCCGAACATCATGTGCAGGATGCCGAGAATCACCAGCATGACGATGGTGAACATCCGCACCGCCCCGGCCAGTTCGGGAACGGCCAGGCCGAGCAGGTCGGCCGCTGCCAGGATGATATTGGCCTGAATGAGGAGCGAGATGGTCTTGTCGGCATGATGGAAGGCATAGCGGGAGTTGAGGAACTGCTGGAAGGTGAGGAGCAGATAGATGAAGAGGGCCAGCCCCCCTACCTGCATCGAGGCCTCGGCCGCCTTGATGGAGGGGGCGCTCCGGTTGGCGATGAATTCCATGAAGAGAAACCAGGGCAAGGTCAGGAGAGAACTGGCCATGGCGAGATAGCCGGCGATTTTCAGGCGCTTTGCCGTCATCGTGGGGGTCGGGGCAAGGGAGAGTGACTGACTCATGGGCACAGTATACCATGCGCCAGGTTAAACTGCAGCGAAAACCTGCCGAAAAAATGGCGGAAGCGGCAACGTCCCTCAAGGACGAACCCCGGCCCCCGTGCTTCCATGAGACTTCGTCCTTACTGGTACTGGATGTACAGCGGTTTCGGGTTCAGCCTGAGGACCTCCTTGGGGGTCAGCAGCGCATCCCCCTTCTTGGTGTCGTTATGGTAGAAGAGCTTGAAACCGGTGAACTCCACCGGCTCGGCCACCACGTATGCCTTGTAGGAGTCCCGCTTCAGCCAGGGGGCGCCCCAGCCGTCCATGTTCATGACGATCTGCACCTCGGGGCGCAGGGAAATTTTCCGGGCATTGGTGACGCCGTTCCTGGTGAACCGGTGCACCGTCAGCACCTTCGGCGGGAGATGATATTTCTTCACGACGTCGGCAAGAAAGCCGGAAGCGTAATTGACGTCGGCAGCATCGTAGGTGCCGATCTTGGTGCCCGGTTTCTTGCCGCTCTTGATCAGGTTGAACTCGGGGTCCATCCCCAGGTGCACGTCCGGATTCTTCAACAGCCACTCGAAGCGGGGGAGAATGGCCCGAATGTCGTCATGGCCGGTCTGGATGTCGATGAACAGGATGGCGTTCGCTTCCTTGGCCCAGCCGTACACCTGGTTCACGATGGCATCCGGCATGATCATCCGGTACTTGCCGGCCTTTCCCGGCACTTCCTGCGCCACCACCGCGATCAGGTGGAGTGCGGGCTGTACCGGCGTCGCCGTGTCCGCCTTCTCCCAGCGGATCACCTCATCCCGCAGCCGCCGCAGCATTTCGTCCTTCGGATATTCTCCCAGTGCCCCCATCCTCTTGGATTGGGGGTTTCCGTAGTAGGCCACGATGCGCTTCTGGGGAAGGATCGAACCGGCAAGGGGGGGCGGGTACTGCACCGGCCAGCCGCTCCTCTTGGCAAACTCTGGGTCTTCACCGGCGAGATACGTGACCTTGGGGGCTGTTACCTGTGCGCGGGGGGCACTGCGGATCGCAGTGGTCCTGGCAGCGAAGCCCTTCGGCGCAGGTGTTGCCGCCGGCGCAGGGACGGGAGCAGGGGAAGTTGCAGGAGGAGAAACCGGAGCAGCTGATACCGGAGCGGCAGCCGGCGCAGCAGCCGTGGCCGGAGCCGGAGGAGGAGCGGGGGCCGGGACCGGGGTTTTAGTTGTCGTTTCGTTGTCCTGCACGATCTTGGCCGCCGAAAGATCGCCGGCCTTGTTCTCCCGGCAGCCCGGCAGGCCGACGCAGAGGGAAATGAGGACCAGAAGCGGCAGGGTAACCGGCCGGATTGGTGCCATGGGAATCGGGTGCTTCACGTGAGACTCCTTGGAAAACGGGGAGTGCGCCCAGCGGGCTGCCGCCTGCCGGACAAAAAAAACCTCAGGAGACTGTCCTGAGGGACACGTGATCGTTTATACCATTTCAGGTGCGAGGGGGGCAACATGAAAAAACAGAGAGGGGGACGATGACCGGCATCAACGCCAGCGGAGGCGTCGGACGGTCATCGCCGGCCCCCGTTCCGCCTTTCCGCCGGGCCCTCTCTGCCGTGAGGCCCGCGCCTTCCCCTGCCGTTGTGTACCAGGGATGGTCCCGCGTTTCTCCTCTCCGGGCATCGACAGTCAAAAAAAAGCGGCCAGGAGGCCGCTCTTCATCAGGACGGGGTGGGATTGAGTTCCACGGTCCCACCCGCGTAACCGCCATCACCGGACATTGGGGGTCCATGTGGGGATAGAGGTCCCCTCATCGGAACTGATAACATGCAGCTCTTTCACGGCGATCACCGGATAGCCGTAGTCCTGCTGGACCTTTTTCCCGACGACTTCTCCCGCCAGGCTCACCAGCATTCCCGTCCTGCACACGGGTGCAGCAAGGGAAGCCGGCACGACCGCGAGAAAGCGTCCCCCGGACACGGATGATTCATTGGGCGATTCCATGCCATCGAGACTGTACTGCACCACCTCGAGCTGGGTCCCATCCTCCAGCGGAGTCTTGTCCGCAATCCTCCCCCCCAGGATGACGAATTTTCCCTTGTAGGCATCGGGGTCACGGAACAGGGAGCCGAAGGGTATACTCATGTCGGCCTGAGATCGCGATTGTTCGCTGATGTTGTGGGCACACCCGCTGAGACAGCAAAGTGCAAGGAGTGCCAGGATGAGAACTCTTTTCATGTGTCACCTCCTGAGTTGTGCTCTTCTGCAATAATGATATTCCCGGCGGAGTGAATGTCAAACGGCGCGGGAGAATGTCTCTTCAGCTCAAGAGATTCCGGCGCACCCCGATTCCGTGCATGCCGGAATCAGGGACTCCCGTTCGCGGGGACGGTGGCTGCCCGCATCAACTCCCGATAGATGTTCTCCGGTTTCGGATAGCCGTCCTTGACCCTTAGAAACGACAGGTGCAGATGGGTCGGCGACCGTTTCTTGTAGGCATTGTATCCGGTCCTCCCCACCTTCGCGATCGTGTCGCCGGGCTTGACGATATCCCCAACCCCCACCAGGATCTCCCTGTTGTGGGCGTAGTACACCAGGGCTTCGGACGAAATGTCGTAGATCCAGATGTATTTCCCGCCCCTCAGCCTGCTCCTCGTGTCCCACTCCCTCTCCACGGCGACTACGATCCCGCCGGTCATGGAGAGAACCGAGACTTCCCGGCCGGTCCGGTCGTCCAGGGAATCGTGACGCCTGTCGTGGATGAACAGGTCATATGCGGGATGCCCGCGATGGGCATTGCCGTCGAAGTAATCGTACCCCGACGGGACGTAATCCGCCCCCCGGTTGTCTCCCGCGCTTTTCATGGTGAGCCCCTCGACCGGAAAGACCCACCGGCCTCTCGGATACTCCCCCGCCCCGTGGTGAACCGCGTACTCCCTGATGACCGGCAGCAACGCCCGGACCTCCTTTCGGGCCTCTGCCTTGGCGATCTTGCGGTCGCGTATCAACGTGTTCAGGCGATCGAACTGCTGGCAGGCTTCACACGACTGCGCCACCGCACTGCCGGCGATATCCGCGCTGAGAGAGACCCGCGGCAAGAGGGCAGTGAAAAGCATGAGGCCGACCGAAAGCTGTACTGCCGTCAACAGCGGCCAGGATTTTTTTCCGTTCATTTCCTTCCCGATTTCCTTTCTTTCAGTGGTCACCCTCCGCGACGTACGGGCGGCTCGCGGGTGCGACGCGCCCCTGTCGGCGAAACATCCAGCCAATGCGGTTACCGCCCGGCCAACGTCAGGCACGCCATTGTACCATGCAGGCCCGCATCTTCAAAAGAGTCTGTGTCGAGCAGACCCTGCACCCCCGCATATCGGGCCCGCAAAAAAAGCCCGCTGCTGCGGGCTGCATTGCACTCTGACCTAAAAAATCCTCCACATCAGACACGGTCAATCTCCACGTCGAGCCGGGTTCGGCGGGGCCTGCACGTATCAAAATTCCGGTGTCCTGGCGAGACGGGTCATGACATCGGCACCGGCCGGCAGCCGTGATCAGCCACCCAACGCCGCCTTCACTTTTTTCAGGGTGTCGAGGTTCTTCTGCAGGCCGCCGACATTCTTTTCCATGTCGCTGATTGCCGTGCCGAGTTGCACGGCGGTGCCGACCGTTCCGCCGCTTTCGGCGGCCTTCTTCATCATCTCCCCGCCCAACTGCTCCAACTGGGCATTGGCGTTGTGCTGGGTCACCGAGCCGCAGAAGAAACCTGCCGCAAAGATGCCGGTAACCATTCCGACGCGCGCGCTGTACATCATTGCCTTGCGTTCCATGAGAGTCCTCCTTCGCTGGTTGGTGCCGCGGACTGAAAGTCGTCCGCCGGATTGAGCCAGAAAGCCTGTCGCTTGATGACGGCAGGCATCATCGTTTCCCCGAAAGCTGCACGGCACTCCCCCGGCCACGCCGACCCCCGGGCCGGGAATGCCTGCGCCTGTGCCCCGCATACAAGGAACTGTACCGCCCGGCGAACGATTGTCAATCAGTGAAGGGAGGTTCGAGGGGGCCGCCGTCGGGCAGCCGGGAGAAAGGTACCGGAGCGCCCGGCGCCTCCTTCCGGGAGAGGCCGCTTCGCGCCGCAACAATTGACATCGGCGCCGTTTTCCTGTAGAAATCGCTGTAATGAGGGAAACCCCGGGCGGTCTGCGGCCGCCGACAGGAGACCGGTATGGAGCCACAGCCGGAGCGTGAGGCACAACGGGAGTTCGACCGGGCGCGGATGGCCCTTGCCGCGCAGAATACGGTGGCGGCCCTGGCCCACCTGGAAAGGGCCCTGAAGCTCCGGGACAACCCGGGGTGGTATTCGCACCTCGGTGTCTGTATCGCCAAGGAACGCGGCCAGATGAAGCGCGGACTCGACCTGTGCCGGGAGGCGCTGGAGCGGGAACGGGACAACCCGGTCCATTACCTCAATCTCGGGAAGGTCCTCCTGATCGCCGGCAACAGGGCCGAGGCGCTACAGGCCTTGCGCGAGGGGATGGCCCATGGCGGGAGCGAGGAGATTCTGGCGAAACTCGACGAGCTCGGCACCCGCAAACCGCCGGTCATCGCTTCCCTTTCCCGCGATCATTTCCTCAACAAGTATCTGGGCCTTCTCCTGAGCCGCCTCGGCCTCCGCTGACCACCGGCCGGGAGCGGGGGGGAAAATCGGGCCATGTGCTTTTTCCCGATAAAAGTGCATGGCCCTTGCTATTCGTGGTATAATTACTTCAAAAGATGACGACAGAGCACCGGTGAGAAAGAAGGTGCGATCCATGAGAGCCAGCACGAAAAACCGCATGATGGGTACCTACCATGAGATGATGGGGACATTCAGAACGGCCATCGGCAGAACCATGAACAGCCGGCGGGTGACGTTCTCGGGCCACGTTCAGCGGACCGGAGGCATGATGCAGGCGAAGTTCGGCAGATTCCAGCGGGTCTTCGGATGGTAACCGGCGAATCCCCCCGCACGGAAAGATGAGTCCGTGCGGGACCGCAAAAGGCGACGGAAAGCCGCTTCGGAGAGAAGCGGCTTTTGTTTTTCGTCGATGTCCCGAAGATCCCGGACCAGCGGCGCCTCATGCCACCGAAGCGCTGACATCGGCCCTTATCGGCGAGATCATGCTGCAGGTAGCGGAAGGGACCCGATCAAGCGGTAACAGGTGCGCATCTATACCATCAACAAGGGAGAGCTCGCCCGGTTTGTCGACGAGTGGAGCGAAAAGATCCGGCCGTTCAGGGAGAAGCTCGGCTTCAGGGTCGTCGGGGCATGGACCCGCGAAGCGACCGGCCAGTTCGTCTGGGTGCAGCGGTGCGAAGGGGACTAGACGCGGGAAGAGCAGGACCAGCCCTACTTCTCCTCCGATGAGCGGCGGGCCATGGACCCCGACCCGGCGCGCCTGATCGCCAGGATGGAGAATTTCTTTGCGGAGCCGGTGCCGTAGGAGGAGAGCGGAAGCGGAATATCTGTACCGTCCCATAAAACAGTGTTACAATATGTCAGCAAATGAGTCCAGGCGAGAAAGGGGGTTCCCATGTCCGACCGGAGAGAGATCAACAAGGCCATCGCCAACCACGGCTATTGGAAGGTCCGCCTCAACGATGCCATCGAGACCGGAAACAGCGAGTGGAGTCCGGAAAAGGTACGCCAGGACGACCTGTGCAACTTCGGCAAATGGTTCTACGCCCTGTCGCCGGAGGAAAAAGCGTCGGAATTCTGGAAGAAGGTGCAGCCTCTCCACGCCCAATTCCATCGGGAAGCGGCGAAAGTACTGAAGCTCGCCCTCGACGGCCACAAGGATGAGGCCTTTGCCCTGACGACGGACATGAGGGGGGACTTCCTGCGGCTCTCCATGGAGCTGACAAACGCCCTTCATGCCTGGATGATGGCCTGCCCCGAGGAAAATCCGTAAACCGGACCCTACTGTATGACGGCGGGAGTCGGGGGGATTCCGCATTCCCGTCAAACGAGAAGGCCCGCCGGGAGCTCCCGGCGGGCCTTCTCATGACGG
>Ga0335082_10001993_pt1 | contig 21922 bp, 15 predicted proteins | sample Lox_Sample_41_FD_206718 | JGI IMG/M metagenome (GOLD analysis project Ga0335082, IMG submission 206718) | Soil microbial communities from Loxahatchee National Wildlife Refuge, Florida, United States - Lox_Sample_4.1 | ecosystem: Environmental > Terrestrial > Soil > Wetlands | place: USA...
TTGGTAGGCGGAATCTTCGTTTCGCTGCTCTATCTGCTGCTGCTGTGGAGGCGGACGGACCTGGAGCGCATGTTGCCCAGTTCCGATGAACTGGATCGCATCACCTATCGCACCATCGCAGTCGCATTCCCTTTACTCACCCTGATGATTGCGGCCGGCGCCTACTGGGCCAATCGCACCTGGGGATCGTATTGGAGCTGGGATCCCAAGGAAACATGGGCCGCGATCACCTGGCTCGTCTACGCCGGCTATCTGCATATGCGGATCACTCGCGGATGGCGGGGGCGGCGCGCCGCATATTTCGCGATTCTCGGATTTGCGGTGGTGATGTTCACGTTTTTCGGAGTGACGTATCTGCTACCGGGCTTGCATGCCTATGCGTGACGGGAAACAGCAGGCAAAGCCCGATAAGGAAGAAGTATGAGTGCAAATGGTTTTCAAACTAAGGACTCGCGGGTGCATCCGGTCCGCTTGAATTGGCAGATCAAGGCTGTACTACCGATCGTGTTTGTCCTGCTCAACGGACTACTGCTGTTCACCCTGGCCACCGTTTCCTGGCGGGATCCCGAGCGTCATCTGGTGCTATTCGTGGCCGGAGCCGGCGCGATCGCCATCTGCGCCGCCCTGCTGCTGGTACTGACCCACACCATTCAACGCCCGCTGATCGAGCTGCAAGAAAAGATCGCCGAAGTCGGGGACGGCAATCTGAACGTCTCGGTGAAATTCGCCCGGCGCAACGACGAGATCGGGGACCTGGGGCGCAACTTCAACCTCATGGTGAAGCAACTGCAGGAGAGCCGCGAGGAGATCGACCTCCTGCATCGTACACAGATGTCGCGGGCCGAACACCTGGCAACCTTGGGGGAGTTGGCCACTGGTTTGGTGCATGAAATCCGCAATCCCCTGGCGGGAATTGCCGGCGTGGTGGAAATCATCGGACGCGACCTGCCTGCCTGCAGCCCCGCTCGCGCCGTGGTGAAGGATGTTCGCCTGGAGATTGCCCAGATCAACCATATCCTCACCGATCTGCTGCAGACGGCTCGCCCCCACCGGCCTGAAATCCGCAAGGGGGACCTGAATACCACGGTCGAGCATGCCGTCATGTTGGCGCGGCAGCAGGCGCTCTCCAAGCCGATCGAGATCCTCCTGGAAAAGAACTCTGACCTGCCTGAGGTGGAGCACGACAGCGATCAGATCCATCAGGTGTTGCTCAACTTGCTGCTGAACGCCATCCAGGCGATCGGTGGGCCTGGAAAAATCACAATTCGGATTGAACCGCGGGACGGATCTGCGGCAATCCTGGTCTCGGACACAGGAATTGGCATTGCGCCCGAAGATCTGCCAAACATCTTCCGGCCTTTCTTCACTACTAAGGGAAATGGTACCGGCCTGGGGCTTTCGCTGGCCCGGCGCATTGTAGAAGAGCACCACGGCCACATCGACGTCATCAGCACCGTGGGCAAGGGTACCCGGTTCACGGTGTTGCTACCCGTGCATCAAGTGGAAGCATCGGTCGTCGCTTGAGCCGTTCAGGGCTCTGGCGAGCGCCAGATAATTAGGAATGAACGACTACGCCATCCTCACCAACCGCAAACGGGCGATCGTCGCTCTGGCACACTCCGCAGTTTTCCTGACACTTGCTCTGCGTGCGCTTGTCTCCGCCGACCCGGTGAATCCGGTCTGGCGGGCCAACGCAGCCGGGAACATCTCCCTGGGCATGCCGTTGGTCTACCTCATTGTTTCTTCCATCCTGATTCAGTTGGTTCGAGTCTCGCGCTGTACCTGGGAAAAACTATATTTTGGCTTCTGCGCAAGCAGCGCTACCGTGGGGCTATTGCGGGCTGTGCTGGGAGACTCGCACGTACCGGCGGGTCGAACCCTCCGAGTTGCGATGCTGGTTCTGGCCGTGCTGACCGGGACGGTCATTCTGCGCAGTCATTCACGGCTTAGCCTGGCCGGCGAGCGCGATTAACTCAGCTTCCACGCCAGCAGCGCGACGGTGAGAACCACCATCAAGAATGTGCCGATGGTATAGGAGTGTGACTGCAGCCAGCCTTGCTCTGCGTCTCGCGCCATCTTCGCCAGGAACGCGGGAGTCCCCGCAGGGTCTGCCGAAGAAAATCCCGCCTCCTCACAATCCAGGCAAAGCGATCTGCCCTCGGAAACCGGGAATCCGCAGCCCTGGCAGGCACGAATCCTGGGAAGCTCTGCTGCTGCTGGCGATGAGATGTCAACGGGCACTGACAGGGGCGCTTTCCTCTGCGTCTCGCTGTTGGAGACCGTCTCAGCAGGCGTGAGTTCTGCGGTTCTCGTATGGATTTCCGTATGCACGCGCTTGGCCGCGTCCGCGTGTTGCAGTGCGGTCACGATCATCTCTGACAGGCGGGTCAATGTGAGGACGTCTTGCTCCTCAAACCCTGCGAGCCGGCCGGCCGTCAATTCCACAATGCCGAGCACGCCTTCATCCCAGACCAGGGGTACGACCATTAGGGATCGGATTTCTAGGGCACGGCAATATTCCCTGGTTACGCGGGGATCAGTTTCGATATTGCCGCAATTCAGGACTTGCCGCGTGCGGAGGCATTCGCCAAGCAGAGCAGAATTTTCCACGAGTTCAGTGCCGGCGGGCGGCGCGGACGGTCCTTCACTCGCGCGGCACACGAGTTGTTCACCTTCAAGGATGGCGATGGCACCCCCGGATGCGCCCGTGAGGTAGCGGGCACGATTCACTAAGAGCTGCAGAGTAGCTTCCAGGTCGCGCTCAGCAGCTTCCGCCAGCGGGTCGCCAGCCTCTGCCGGGAAGGAAAGCAGTGGAGCCGACGGCAAGGGTTGTGCAATCGCAGGAGCGACGCCAAGTCCGGTGTCGTCGAAACTCGAATGGTGGGCCATGCTCAGCGTGGGGACAGAAATGCCCTGGCTGGAGTTTCGCTCGCGCTGTTGGCGATGTCAAAACACCAAAGTTTGTAGTGGTTCCCCTAACCTGGAGTGCGGCACCCTGCTATTTCCGTTTGGCTGGCAAGTACTTCTTCTCAATCGAGGCCACGATCACATAATTTGGGTCCACCATCTCGTTCAAGTGGACTCGCCCGACTTCCGATAACAGCTCATACGCGTCCAGTTCGGATAAGCCGTAGTCCTGGTGAATCCAGCTCACCAGTTCCGTATAAGCGATACGCAGGCAATCATCCAGCGGGCGGTAGGCTCCCACCGTCATAATGGCGTAGTCGTTTTCGAAGCGGGGCCAGTTGATCTTCTGGCCCTTGACAACGTTGACCTGCACCCGGGCGTGCAGGGGAACTTCGATGGCGGTACCGGCGATCTCACCGTCGCCCATGGCCGCATGCCCATCGCCCATGTAGAGCAGCGCGCCCGGCACACTCACCGGAAAGTACACCGTGTTGCCTACGCTGGCCTCAGGCGAATCCATGTTGCCGCCGAACTCGGCGGGTACAATCGAACCGCGTACCTCGCCTCCCGCGGGCGCCACACCGATGCAGCCGAAAAATGGATGCAGGGGAATCTTGACCGAGAACTTGGAGTCCAGCGCCTGAAAGGTGGCGGTGTTCGACGTGCGGTCAATCGGGTAGAACCAGATCTTCTCCGGATTTTGCGAGGACAGCATGGGTGTGTAATTGGTGGGGCTGATCGCGCCGAAGCCGGGGAACAGTGACCCGACGCCCTGGTTCGCGTCCACCTGCAGATCGAGAATCCTTACCGCGAGAGTATCGCCCGGTTCGGCGCCTTCGACGTAGAACGGTCCGGTAAGCGGGTTGTCACCCTTGACCATGCTGAGAGTGTCCCCAGGCTTCTGAATTACGTTGCCGAAGCAATCCAGCGTGTTGGTGTCGAGAATGTCTCCTGGCTTCAATCGAGCCACCGGCGGCGCCGAGGCATACACATATTTCACATTGTTGATGTCCGCCTGATATTTGACGACGGCCGGTGCAGGAGCTTGGGCCAATGCGGGCGCAAACGCTGCAAGCAGCAATCCGGTCAGAACGCAGGTCTTCATAAGGAGTCTCCCGGTCAATCGATGTGAATCAAAGACATCACTTCACCCACCCCAGCCATGCCCAACCGATGAGCAGGGTCGCGAGCGTGATCGGCAAGCCTACTCGGAAATAATCCCAGAATCCCACCTCAACCTCGGGCCTGGCGGTCTCCACCACAATAATGTTGGCCACGCTCCCGGTAATCGTCAGGTTGCCGGCCAGGGTGGACGCCATCGCCAGAGCCAGCCAGGCGGTGTGGGGATCGCCAAAGCCCGGTACCAGCGACTTTAGCAGCATGACTGCAGGCACATTGCTGACCACATTGCTGAGGAATGCGACAGTCGCCATGAAAATCGGAAGCGACTGCATGTTCCAGTGTTCCACAAACGCGAGCAGGTGCTGCACGATGCCGGCATTCTCCGCTCCACCGACCACCAGGAAGAGTCCGATGAAAAAAACAAGCAGGCCCCAATCCACTTCGTCGTAGAGCTTTCGGGGATCGAGCGTGCGGGTGATGAGGAGTGCGGCAGCCCCCACGGCTGCAGCCATGGCGGGAGGCACTCCCGCAAAGAACGCCAGTACCACCGCCGTCACGACGATGGCGGGCTTCAACAGGCGCGACAGTTCGAGTTCCGGCAGGGGGATTGTTTCTTCCGCAGGAGCGACTCCTCGGTCCCTGGCCATAAACATCCAGTGCAGCACCAGCCAGTCGATCAGCAGACCAACAACCGCGACCGGGCCGAGGCGCAGGACAAACATGCGGTAGGGAATTCTCGAGAGCGAGCCGATCAGCATGTTCTGCGGATTCCCGGTGATGGTGGCCACACTCCCGATGTTTGAGGCGGTCGCCACCGCAAGAAGATAGGGAAGGGGCGGCAAGCGCATACGTTTGGTGATACTAAGAACGAACGGGACCATGACCAGACAGACGATGTCGTTTACGAAAAAAGCCGAAAGAATTCCGGCGGTGAAGATCACGGCCGGCAAGAAGTAAGACGGCTTCAGCCGCCGCAGGACCACTTCTGCATTCCATTCAAAAAATCCGGCGAGATGCAGATTGCCCACGATCAGCATCATGGAGAACAACAGGACAAGAGTGGAGAAGTCAATGAAGCGCAGCGCGTCACTGGGCCGCACCACGCGGAAGGCCACCATGGCCACGGCACCGAGGATCGCTGCGCCCGGACGATCGATCTTCAAGCCCGGGAACTTGCCGAGTGCGAATACCAGGTAACTGGCCAGAAAGATGACATATGCCGCAACCAGTCGCCCCTGGGGCAAAGCTTCGGAGAGCGCGTGAGGCATGCTGGAGAGAGCATATCAGGCCGGCAGGGAACGGCGACGGCTATCGCGGCCGACTACAACTTTTCCCCGCGCTGGCGAAGCCATTCCAGGAACATCTGTTCGAGCGGCTTGTCGTATCCCATCATCACGTGGCGGATGGTATGGCCGCTGACGAAGTGGCAGACCTCTTCGGCGAGATTCTTGACGTGGTCCCCGGCGCGTTCCAGGGACTGGGTCATGAAGATCACCTGCAGACTGGCCTGGCGGGGGGAGCCTTCGGGATTCTCGATGTGACGCAGAAAGACAAGGTTGCGCACGCGGTCCATCTCCGCGTCGGCCCGCAGCACTTCCACCGCTTTCTTCACGTCGCGGGCGGAGAAAGCGGTGCCCACGTCGGCGAGCATCTTCTCCAGAACCGTCGCCATGTGAGTGAGGTCACGCGTGTCCTGGGGATCGATGCGGCCATCGGTCGCCTGGGCACTGCTGGCGAAACTCAACAACAGGTCTCCGATGCGCTCCAGGCCGATCATAACCTTCATGCAGGCGAGCAGCTCTCGCGCTTCCGGTTCGGTGACCTGGGTGATGGCCAGGGTGACGCCGTCGTCAATCTCGCGGTCGAGGGTGTCAAGCTCTTTCTCGCGGTCCCGTATGGTGTTAAGCAGGGGCGAAGAGCCCGTGGCGATCCCCTCTGCGGCGGTGGCCGCCGCTTCCTGCGCTACTCGGCAGGCTTCGATCGTGCGAGTTACAAGGTGGGAATAGGTGCGTTCGGGTAGCGGATTGTTGGCGGCGGCGCTACTCATCGCATGGCCCCTTCTCCCCTGGAACGGCGAAGACGCAGAAGCAAGTCTCCCTGGACGCCTCTTGGCGCTGGTGATCACACCTGTAAGCATAGGGTGCTTTTCTTAACAGGTTGTTAAAGCTCTGTAAATTTTGCGATGTCGAAGGTTGTTCCGGCGAGACTCGCAACCATCAGCCTTTTGCGACCTGCGCGGCGACGGCCAAGGGCAGGGTGAAGAGAAAAACCGATCCGTGATTCAACTCGCTCTCGGCGCGGATCGTACCGCCATGCGCCAACATGATGTGCTTGGCGATGGCCAGCCCCAGGCCGGTGCCGCCAGACTCGCGCGAGCGCGCCTTGTCCACCCGGTAAAAGCGCTCAAACAGCCGCGGGAGGTGTTCGGACGGAATCCCGACGCCGAAATCGCGGACATAGAACTCAACGAAGTGCCCCGCGGGGCGCGCGCCCAAAACCAGGCGCCCACCCGTAGCCGCATACTTGAGCGCGTTATCGATGAGATTGGAGAAAACCTGGTGGATGGCTTCGCGGTCGGCACTTACCGCTTCGGAGGCAGCGTCCTCCACCTGCAGTTCGATTCCCTGGGTGCGGGCGACCTCGTGGAAGCTTTCCACCGCATCCTGCAGCAACTGTCCGGGCGTCACCGGCTGCACGTCGAAGCGTTGCTCGCCGGATTCCACTCTGGCCAGAGTCAAAAGGTCTTCAGTGAGCCGAGACATGCGGCTGGCATTCTTGCGGATGATTTCCAGAAACTCGCGGGAGTGGTTCTCAGACGAACCATCGAGCAAGGTCTCGGCATATCCCTGGATGGAGGTCAGCGGGGTGCGCAACTCGTGGGATACGTTGGCGATGAAATCCCGGCGGGTCTTCTCCATCCGCTCATTCTCCGTCAAGTCACGCACGACAGCGACCGCGCCTCCACCCGGCAACGGAGCGGCTGTGACGTCGAATGTGCGCCCCGGAAGAATAGAAGTGGCGCGGGCGGTGGAAACGGACCGCATCTCGCTGGCAGTGCGAATACACTGCACGAAGTCGGGATCACGCACGGTCTCGACCACCGGGGCATTCAGGCGTGTCCGCTGGGGGACGAGGGCATCCATCCTGCGATTGGCCCATTGCACCCGCCCATCTGCGCCTACGGCGATGACCGCATCTTCCATGCTGTTGAGAAGCGTCTCCAGCTGGCGCTGGCTGGTCTGCAAGGCCGCGAAGTTCTCTTCCAGCCGGAGAGCGGTATGGTCGAGCGCGGTCGCCACCTGGCCCACCTCATCCACGCCGCTCTCGGAGATGCGTGCCGTGAGATCGCCTTGCGCGATGCGCTCCGCGAACCGCACGATGCGCTGCATCCTCCGGGCAGTGACTTGTGCTGCAGCCCCAGCTACCAGCAGCGCGACCAGGAAGGCGATCGCCGATCCCGCGAGCAGGGTCTGGCGAATGTGACTGGTGGAGGCCTCTACTTCGGACAGCGGATAAGCCAGGCGGACCGCACCTCCGGGAACCGGTGCCGCCACGTAGAGATACGGAATTCCCAGAGTGTGGCTGCGGCGGGTGTTGGTCCCGACCTCGCCCCGCAAGGCCGCCTCGAACTCAGGGCGATGGGAGTGGTTCTCCATGGACTCGGCCGAAGCTTCCGAGTCCGCCAGGACCTTGCCGGTGGAGTCAATCACGGTGGCGCGGGCGCCGGCTGCCTGGCCCTCCTGGGCGGCGATGTCGCCAATTCCGTGCTGCCGGTCGGTACTGACCCGGTTGGCGAACATTTTCGTTTTCTCGGTGAGGTTGCGTTCGATGTCGTGTTGCAGGGAGGTTTCCCAGGCACGGCGGATGGAAAGATCCAGGGTCAGGGTGGCGGCCGCGATCACCAGTGCAAAACCCGCGAACAGCTTGAAGAAGATCCGCCTTCTCACTTCGCTGCCTCGAAACGGTAGCCCGCCCCGCGAACCGTCTTCAGATAGCGGGGATTTTCCGGGTCCGGCTCGATCTTCTCACGAATGCGGCGCACGTATACATCCACGGATCGCGGCGTCACGTATGCGGTATCGCGCCAGACCGAGTCGAGAAGCTGGTCCCGAGTGAACACTCTCCCCAGGTGCCGGGCGAAGTAGTCGAGCAGGCGGAACTCAGTCGCAGTGGTGGTAACGGATTGTCCGCGAACAGTCAGAGTCATCGCCCCCGGATCGATCTCGATCTCGCCGATGCGCAACGGAGATTGCGAGAGCGGCCGTTCAAAGCGGCGCAGCACCGCTTTGACCCGGGCCACCAGTTCACGCGGACTGAAGGGCTTGGGAATGTAATCATCGGCCCCTAACTCCAGGCCCAGGATTCGGTCGGCCTCCCCGCTCTTGGCGGTCAGGAAGATGACCGGGGTTGCAGCCAACGCCGGCGTCTGCCGGATCTGGCGGCAAAGATCCAGGCCATCCCGGCCGGGCACCATAATATCGAGAATGAACAGCGCCGGCCGCTGCCGTTCAGACTCGGGGACCACCCCATTTCCTGTCGGAAACAGCTTCACCACAAACCCGGCCGCCTCCAGGTGATGGCGCACCAGGCGGGAAATGTCCGGATCGTCCTCGACCACAAAGATGCTGGGTTTCACAGGATCATTGTAGCCGGGAGCGAACAAAATTCATCGTTTTGTAACCTGATTGAAACAATTTGCTTTGCGAGGGATTGAGGCTGAGAGGGCTTAACGGACCTGGATTAAGAGATTCCCAGACGGTTCTCGCCGGAAGGACATTCCGCGAGGAACCACCGTCGTGGCGCTGTACTCGGTGATGACTGCCGGGCCGGACAGCTTGCGATTCAGTGGCAACCCTTCCCGGGTCCAAATCGCGGAACTGACGCCGCGCCCTCCAAGAATCACCGGCGCACGTCGCGGAGTACAACTACCCGCCCCTGTTTCTGCAGAAAGGGCGAGACTGCGGCCACTGACGGACGACTTCATCGTGGCGCGGACTCGCAAGGTTACCAGTTCGACCTCTCGCCCCGGATAACAATAGCCGTACCGCCGTTCATGCTCTCGCCGGAAGGCAGCCAGGAGTCCCCGGGTATAGGGGACGTTCAGTTCGTACCCCTGGCCCCGGTAGCGAATGTCTATGCTTGCGAGAGCCTTCGGCTTTCCCTGCCACCCCTCTGCGCGGAAGTCCTGCTGGGCTCTGCGGACAAGTAAGGCGAACTCACGATTCAGTTGCTGCAACGGAATTGTGCTGGTAGTCCGCCAGAGTACCGTCTTCGAGTAGTCCTTTACCACGTCGCTGACCAGGATTCCGAACGCCGAGAGAGCGCCGGGAAGGGCCGGGATCAAAACCCGAGGGATGGCAAGCGCCTGCGCCAGTTCGCAGGCGTGCAGGCCGCCAGCACCGCCAAACGCTACCAAGGTAAACTCGCGGGGGTCGTACCCTCGCTCGATCGAAACTACGCGAATGGCTTTCTCCATATTGGCATTGACCACGCGAACCACTCCGGCAGCGAATTGTTCGAGTGAGAGGCTCGAGCCTTGCTTTTTCAGCCACTGCGAAACCAGCCGGCGCGCGCGGGCCTCATCCAGTTGAAAACCGCCGCCCAGAAACTGGTCTGCCCGCAGTCGCCCAAGAATGAGGTTGGCGTCGGTCACGGTAGGTTGCGTGCCGCGTCCATAGCAGATGGGGCCGGGATCCGCTCCCGCAGATTCGGGTCCGACGCGCAGCGCCCCGCCAGCGTCGAAGCGGGCGATCGAGCCGCCGCCGGCCCCGACAGTGTGAATGTCGAGCATGGGCACGCCGACCGGCAAACCGGCAACTTCCGACTGTGCACTGAGCCGGGCGTCGCGGTCAATCAGCGCCACATCCGTCGAGGTGCCGCCCATGTCAAAAGAAATGATGCGATCGCATCCACTGCGGTGGGCCATGGCTGCTGCTCCGACCACTCCCCCCGCCGGGCCAGACAGCACGGTACGAACGGGTTCCCGGGCAGCCCCGTCAACGGCGGTAATCCCACCACTGGATTGCATCACGAAGATGCGGGTTCTTGGGTTCGCCCGCTGCAGCAGCTTCTGCAGATACGTCGGCATTACCGGCTGCAAGTAGGCATTTACCACCACTGTGCTGGTGCGTTCGTATTCCCGGAATTCAGGCAGGATCTGGTGGGAAACCGACAGGGGCAGGCCCAGACTCTCAAATGCGGTAGTCACCGCGGATTCGTTCTTGGGATTCGCGAAGGAGAACAGCAATGAAACCGCGATTGCCTCCGGCTTGCTCTGACGGACCCGTTCCATCAAAGTCCCCAAGGCTTCGGCGGATGGCTCTTGGATGATTCCTCCGTCGCAGCTGGTGCGCTCCTCGATGCCAAACCGCATATCACGCGCCACCAGCGGCTCGATGCGGTCAAAGAAGAGATCGTAGAGTTTGGGGCGAGCTTGTCTGCCGATCTCAATGACGTCCTCGAAGCCGGCCGTGGTGACCAGTGCCACTTTCCCACCCTTGCGTTGCAAAAGCGTGTTGGTGCCTACGGTCGTGCCGTGCAAGAGGACGGTCGAATTCTTCAACCCAATGCTGCCGAGAGCATCCGCAATGGCGCGGGATGGATCGTCTGGAGTGGAAAAAACCTTCAACATCCGGACATGTCCGCGCTCGACCCACACACAGTCGGTGAAGGTGCCGCCGGTGTCGATGGCGATCTCGAATGCTTGAGAACGAGGTCGGCGTTCCATGGTTGCGAACTGGAACGTTAGGGTAACACCTTCGACGGACGAAAGAGCCGGCGTCCCCAGCTTAGTTGGGGCTAGTAAATGCCAGGCTCAACAGCGTCTTCTGCTCCATCTCGTGGGCCTTGGCGGAACCGGTGGATGGGCTCGCGCTGGGAGAACGCTTGATGGAAAGTACTGACCGCTCGCCCGCCAGGTGGCGGAGACGTGGCAGCATGTAGAAAAGAGCTCCCATGTTTGCCGGCTCCTCCTGCACCCACACAATGTCCCGAGCGCCAGAGTGACGCTCCAGTTCGGCTGCCAGCTCCGCTTCCGGGAACGGATAAATCTGGTCCACAAAGACGATAGCGGTCGAAGTGTCTTTCCTCTTCTTGCGTTCGTCGCGCAATTCGTGACCGATTTTTCCCGTGCAGAGCAGGATGCGCTCGGCGTCGACGATCCCGGTATCGGGAAGCACACTCAGGAAGTGCTGATGAGTGAAATCCTCGATCGGCGAGGCCGCGTCGGGGTGCCGCAACATGCTCTTGGGTGTGAAGACCACCAGCGGCTTGCGCCATGCCGACATCGCCTGGCGGCGCAGTAAATGAAAGTATTGCGCCGCGTTCGAAGGCTGGCAGATCTGAAAATTGTCCCGCGCCGCCAGCTGCAGGAAGCGCTCGATCCGTGCGCTGGAGTGCTCCGGCCCCTGGCCTTCATAGCCATGCGGCAACAGCAGGACCACCCCCGAGAGCAGGTTCCATTTGTCTTCGCCGGCGCTAACAAACTGGTCGATCACCGCTTGCGCTACATTGGCGAAGTCACCGAATTGAGCCTCCCACATCACCAGCGCCTCGGGATAGTCGCGGCTGTAACCGTATTCAAAGCCCATTACGCCCGCTTCCGAGAGCGTCGAATTGTAGATATCGCAACGGGCCTGGCCGTCGACAATGTTGCGCAGAGGCACATATTCTTGTTCGTTCTCGATATCGAGCAGCACCGAGTGGCGCTGATTGAAGGTTCCGCGACGGCAGTCCTGCCCGCTGAGGCGAACGGGAATACCTGCCTTCACCAGGCTGGCAAAAGCCAGCGCCTCGGCCATCCCGTAATCCACGGGGCGCTTGCCATTCCCCATCTCTAACCGCTGTTCAAGCAGTTTCTTGACCTTGGAATGGATATGAAAGTCACCCGGATACGTCGTCAGCCGTTCCGCAAGCTCACGTAATTCGTTCGGGGAAAGACCGGTTTCAACCGTATATTCCGGCTTGTAGCGCCCGCCGACGAATGCGTCCCAATATTTCGGGAGCTCCCGGAGTGTCGGTTTCTTGGTGAGCGAGCCCGCTTTAGTCTGGGCGGATTCGAGCTCCTCGCGGATCGCTTGCACTCGCGCCTCCGCATCGGTGATGCCGATGTCTTCCGCGTAAATCTCCCATAGCGGGGGATGATCTTTGACGGCCCGGTAAAGCAGCGGCTGAGTGATCGTGGGATCGTCCACTTCGCTGTGCCCGTGCCGTCGATATCCCATCAAGTCGACCACCACATCGCTGCCGAAGCGGTAGCGATACTCGACAGCCAGGCGTCCGACCCGGACCACCGCATCCACGTCTTCAGCGTTCACGTGGAAGATGGGAGTCGGCTGGCGGCGCGCAATCTGCGCCGAGAAGCGCGAGGAATGGGACTCCCGCGGCAGGGTGGTAAAGCCGATCAGGTTGTTAGCGACGATATGAATCGTCCCGCCGACGGTGTAGCCCGGCAGGTCCGCGTAATTTATGGTTTCTGCCACAATGCCCTGGCCGGCAAACGCTGCGTCGCCGTGCACGAGCAATGGCAAATACTTGGTTCGTCCTGACTCGCCCGCGCGGTCCTGCTTGGCACGGGTGCGGCCCACCGTAACTGGATCGACCGCCTCCAGATGACTGGGATTCGAAACCAGGTGAATATGGATCTTGGCACCCGCCCGCGTCACATACTCACCGGTTGCCCCCATGTGATACTTCACGTCGCCGCTGCCCAGGACGCTTCGCGGATCGACATCCTCAAAACCAGCGAAGACTTCCTCCGGCGCGCGTTTGGCCACCTGAACCAGCACGTTCAGGCGGCCGCGATGGCTCATGCCCATCACCAGTTCGATTGCCCCGAGCTGTCCGGCCGCTTCCAGAATCTCGTCCACCAGCGGGATGAGGGCGGTCACTCCTTCTAACGAGAAACGCTTGGTTCCCAGATAGCGTTGTTGCAAAACCTGCTCGAACAACTCCGCGCGAATCAGTTGGTCCAGTGCGGCGTCCTGGTCGACCGCAGGCTGCTGCCCTTCCAGATGTTCCTGGATCCAGCGCCGCCGCTCTGGATCGGCAATGTGCATGAACTCTGCACCCACCGTCCCGCAGTAGACCTGCCGGGCCTCACGAACATACGGGCCTTCGGCGGGCAAATCAGGGGAGGGCAAGGGCCGGAAGAAGCCGAGCGGGTCGAGGTCGGCTTCGAGATATCCCCAGCGGCGAAAGGCTTCAAACACGCGCTCCCGTTCGCCATTGGGAGAGTCGAGGACCCCGGCCGCTGATGTTGAGGAACCACTCTTTGATTGGATAGCCATAACTGAAGTACTAGGATAATGGATGAGCGGGCAATCCACACAGATTCATGCCCTCCCTGGGCTGCGCTATCATGGTCGACGCTCATCCAAAGGTGCACCATGCCAACCCCAGGAGTCAGCGAGACTGACCCAAGAACCCCGGTTTTGCTCGGCATTCCCTTTGATGCCCACTCGTCTCACCTGCGAGGCGCGGCCGAGGCCCCCCCTGCAATTCGAGAGGCTTTCCGGTGTGACTCCTCCAATTCCTGGTCCGAATCCGGCGTGGACGTGGGCGCGCCCACGGCATTCCTGGACGCAGGCGACTTAAGGCTATCGGCGGAATCGGCCTTTGCGGTGATCGAAGCCGAAGTGGCCAGCATTCTACGGAAGAAGGAACGTCCGGTGTGCCTGGGCGGAGACCACTCGATAACCTATCCCATCATTCGCGCGTTTTCCGGTGCCTATCCTGATCTCACAGTTGTTCATTTCGACGCTCACCCCGACTTGTACGATGAGTTCGAGGGCAGTCGGCACTCTCATGCCTGCCCATTCGCCCGGATCATGGAGGGTGGGTTCGCGAAGCGGCTGATCCAACTCGGTATTCGCACCATGAATGCACATCAGCGCCAGCAAGCCGAACGCTTTGCGGTAGAAGTCATCGAGATGCAAGGTCTGCCGGCATACGACAGGTTAAAGCTCTCAGGCCCGGTCTATATCTCGTTCGATGTGGATGTGCTCGATCCCGCCTTTGCGCCCGGCATCTCCCATCGCGAACCGGGAGGCATGTCCGTGCGGGAGGCGATCGCTCATCTTCATGCCATCACCGGCAGGATCGTGGGCGCGGATATCGTGGAATACAACCCCAGGCAGGACATGTCGCAATTGACCGCTATGGTTTGCGCGAAGATTCTCAAAGAGATTCTGGGGAAGATGATTTGCAGCGAGTAGGTTAGATCTAGGAGCCGGTCGTCTTGTCGGTCGCTGCTTCCACTTCTTCATCCTCGGCGTGGATCAGCCCAAACTTCTTCAGTTTGTAGCGCAGTGCGTCGCGCGAGATGTCGAGCAGCTTCGCGGCATGGGTCTGGTTGTTGCTGGCCTGCTTCATCGCCAGTTCCACCATCGCACGCTCAACTTCTTCCAGAGAGGTGCCGCCTTCGGGGATATATAGTTTGGGCAGCGAGCGACCACCGGCAAGCTGCTGCCCGCCATCCGACGATGTTCGTTCAAACGCTGTCAATCCGCCGGACTCGCCAACGGAGAAGGGAAGATACATGGAACGGAGCAGTTCGTCATCTTCCAGGATCATGGCCCGCTCGATCGAGTTCTTGAGTTCACGCACGTTGCCCGGCCAATTGTGTCCTGTCAGCAGGCGGCGGGTGTCGGCGGTGACGCCACGCACCTGTTTCTTGAACTTGCGGTTGTAGCGTCCAATAAAGAAGTCGACCAGGGGAAGGATGTCTTCCTTCCTTTCGCGCAGGGGCGGGATAAAAATGGCAATGATGGCCAGACGGTAATACAGATCCTGACGGAAGTGGCCTTCGCGCACCGCCCTCTCCAGGTCTCGGTTAGACGCCGCGATCACTCTGACATCGACCTGCATATCGCGTACGCCGCCCACCCGCCGGATCACCTGGTCTTCCAGCACGCGCAAAAGCTTGGCCTGGAGCAGGGGAGACAGTTCCCCGATCTCGTCGAGGAAAAGCGTTCCCCCGTCGGCGGTCTCAAACAGGCCCTTCTTCATCTGCTTGGCGTCGGTGAAGGCGCCTTTTTCATGGCCGAAGAGCTCTGCTTCCATCAACGTCTCGGGGATGGCCGAGCAGTTGATGGCCACAAAGGGTTTTTCCTGGCGCGAACTCTCGTAGTGGATGGCCTTGGCGATGAGGTCTTTGCCGGTGCCGCTTTCACCCTGGATCAGGATCGTCGTGGCCTCGCTGGCGGCGACTTTGCGGACGAACGACATCAACTCCGTCATCTTGGCGGACGCTCCGACGACTTCGTGATAGCCGGTGCGGCGCCGCACCTCGCCACGCAAGGACTGCACTTCGGTGCGCAAACGGGTGGTTTCAAGTGCGTTTTTGATGGTGACGTTCAGCTCATCAAAGTCCAGCGGCTTGCCCACGAAATCGTAAGCACCGAGCTTGAGCGCCGCCTTCACATCGTCCAACTGAGGATCGGCGGTTATCATGATGACGGCGCGGGCGTCCCCGTTTTTCTTGAGCCGGTCCAGGACTTCCAGGCCGCCGATGTCGGGCAGCCGGACATCGAGCAGTACCAGGTCGGGAGACTCGTGCTGGGCGAGCTTTAAGGCTGGCTCTCCGGCCTCTGCTTCCACCACGTGGTAGCCCCACTCCTCGCACTTCTGGCGCAACGACCAACGCACCAGGCGCTCGTCGTCCACGATCATGATTTTCTCGGCGGGCATTGCTATTAGCTTACTACGGGAGGGCAATGTGGCTGTAGTTGCGGCCGCCCGGATTGGCCGTGTCACCTTTATTCACTCCATGGCACGTAGAAGGTATAGTAGTAGCTCGATGCGCCGTAAAGCCTCCACCGATAAACCCCGGATCAAGGCGAGCCCCCCGCTCAAAGCCCTTGCCGGTACTGTTTTGCCTCTCCATCTGATCGAAACCATTCCCGATGCCGTCGTTGCTGTAGACGGCAAGGGAACTATCGTCCAGGTCAACTCCCAGACCGAGAGCATGTTCGGTTATCCGCGCCAGGAACTCATTGGCAAGAAGATCGAGATGCTGGTCCCAGAGCGTTTCCGCGGCCAACACGAACACCATCGAGGGCGTTATGGAAAGCAGCCCAACATCCGCCGCATGGGGGCAGGGCTCGACCTTTTTGGCATCCGGCGAGATGGGTCGGAGTTCCCGGTGGAGATCAGCCTAAGCCCGATTCCCACTAAACAGGGAACTCTGGTGCTGAGCGCCATCCGCGATGTCACCGACCAGAAGAAGGTCGAAGCCGACCTGCGCCGTGCCCACCAGGAGCTGTCGGCCCGAACCAACCAGCAGCTTTGGGAATACCGCTCCCTGCTGGCCTCGATTGTCGACTCCTCCGACGACGCCATCGTTGGCAAGACCCTCGAGGGCCTCATCACTACCTGGAACCGGGGCGCAGAGCGGCTCTACGGGTATACCAAGGAGGAGATGATCGGAAAATCGATCTCGACCCTGGTCCCGAAGGACCGGCCGGACGAGATCCCGATGATCCTGCAGCGGATTCGCCATGGGGACAGCGTGGAGCATCTGGAGTCGATACGCGTCACCAAAGATGGACGGCATCTGGAGGTTTCGCTGTCCATCTCGCCCATTCGTGACTCCGATGGGCAAATCGTGGGCGCTTCCGCGATCGCCAGGGACGTGACCACCCAAAAGAGGACGGAAAGCCAGCTGAGGCAGGCACAAAAGATGGAAGCGGTTGGTCGCCTGGCAGGGGGTATCGCTCACGACTTCAACAATGTGCTCGCAATCATTACCGCATGTAGCGAACTGCTGCGCGACCGCATTGGCGCCCAGGATGCCTCGGCGCAATTCATCGTCAACATCCGCGAAGCGGTGACCCGAGGTACCTCGCTGACCAAGCAGCTGCTTGCGTTCAGCCGCCGACAGGTGGTGCAGCCCTTTGTTCTCGATCTCAACGAGCGCTTGCGGGAGGTCAGCAAACTTTTGCGCCCCCTCATGGCAGACGACGTCGACGTGGCTATGATCTTGCGGCCCACCATTGCTCTGGTGGAAGCCGACCCGGGCCAGCTCGATCAGATTGTGTTGAATCTGGCAGTCAACGCCCGGGACGCCATGCCACGCGGGGGAAGGTTCATTCTGGAAACAACACTGGTGGAGTTCGATGAGGCCTTCGCCCGCGAGCATCCCCCCCTGACCGCCGGCAAGTATGTTCAGCTCGCAATCAGCGACACCGGATCGGGTATGGATGCGGCTACCGTCTCCCGCATTTTCGAGCCTTTCTTTACGACCAAGGAGCCGGGGAAGGGAACCGGCCTCGGTCTGGCAACGGTGTACGGCATTGTCCGCCAAAGCGGAGGATACATCTGGGTCTACAGTGAGCCCGGCCATGGGACGACTTTCAAGATGTACTTCCCGAGTGCCGACCACAAGGTGAAGGCGATTCAGAAAACGCAATCCGACGCTCCTCTGCGCCAACGTCCCGGGACCACGATCCTGCTGGTGGAAGACGACAAAATCATGCGGCAGCTGACCCGCCGGATGCTTGAGGAACAGGGGTACACTATTCTTGAGGCCGAGGACGGTGTGGCTGCCATGAAATTTGTGGAGACTGCCGAACAGCCCATCGACCTTGTCCTGACCGACGTGATGATGCGGGGGATGAACGGTCCGGAGCTGGCCCGCCGCCTCAGTGCACAACGCCCCAAGACGAAGGTCATCTTTATGTCGGGTTATACCGGGGAACTGCTCCCCGATACGGCCGAGTCCCGTATTACGCTGCTGGAAAAGCCCTTTTCCCGGCCTACGCTTTTAAAGGCCATCCACGACGAGCTGGGCTAAGCCGTCTGGGCGGCTGAGGAACCAACGGGTGACCTTTGTAATCACGATTAACGGTGATGGAGATCACGCAGCAGTGTGCTAAATCACGCAGGCCGCAGCCCTCAGGCGTTTTTTCGATCCCCACCAAACGGGCTTGGAAAATCCATCCTAACTGTCCTGTTTTCTGTGGCTTAAATTCATTCCCTCCCGCATAGTCATCACTCGTTACAGATTGGCTCCCCGCGTGCCTTTCTCCATGGCGAAAGGATGGTGCTCCATGGCAAGTCCAATGATGGCGGTGGCGAATCAGACGGGGTTTCCTCAGATCAAGGCGAACCTGCCTTACGGGTTGCCGATTGTTGACGATTGCCGGACCTGTAAGCTGCGCAATTGCAGCTTCTTCTGCGGTCTTTCGCAACCGGCGGTCCAGGCCCTGGACGAGATCAAGCACACGACCTCCTATCCGGAGGGCGCGCTGGTGTTCATGGAAGGCCAGTCCGCCCGCGGCGTCTACATCGTCTGCCAGGGCCGGGTCAAGCTGCTGACCACCAACAGCGAGGGCAAGACCCTCATCCTGAAGATTGCCCAGCCCGGCGATATTCTGGGCATTCACTCCGTCATCACTGGCAAAGCTCACGAGACCACGGTCGAGACCCTGCAGCCCTCCCAATTAGCTTTCATCAGCCGGGAAGCGTTCCTGACCTTCATGAAAGACCACCCGGACGCCTGCCTGCATGCCGCCGAGCACATCAGCCGGGACTGCCAATCGGCTTACGGCGTGATCCGTTCCATTGGACTTTCGCACTCCGTTTCGGAGAAGCTGGCGCGCCTCCTGATGCAGTGGGTGGAAGGCGGAAAGGTGAGCGACGGCGCAGTGCGGGTGAAGATGACGCTGACGCACGAAGAGATTGCGCAGCTGATCGGCTCGTCCCGCGAAACGGTGACCCGCACCTTAAGTGACTTCAAGAAGCAGGGCGTCATCGAGATGCACGGCTCGGCGCTGATCATCCGCAACCCGGCCGCACTCCAAAAAATGATTGAGTGCTAGAGATTTCTTCCGCGATGCTCCTCCTGATACAGCGGGGCGAACCTGCCCCGCTGTCTTTTCGTTCAGTTTCGTCTGGGGCGCCAGGTCCTTCAGGGAGTGAACTCAAAAACCACTCCTATTCCCACGCCGCCTACCTCAGTCGTACCGTACAGGTGGCCAAGAGAATCGAGTGCAAGTCCACCCAATGGCTCGCCGCCATCCTTGCCTCCTGTGAATGAATAGAGAAAGCTCTCTCGCCATGTGCCATCACCATTTGGAGACAGTTCGAAAAACACACCGCATCCTGGGTCGCCGAAGTTACAGACACCCGAGCCACCGACTATAGTGGTGCCGTAAACGTTTCCCGCCGAGTCCAGCGTTACTCCTGCAAGTGGACGATTTCCATCCGGGCCAGAGAAGCTGTACAGTACATGTTCGCTCCAATCTCCATTGTTGGGCACTAACTGGAAAACGGTGCCATGGCCCGCCGAGCCTCCGTTTGCCGTAGTACCATAGAGGTTGCCAGCCGAGTCGAAGGTCAGCGAACCGCTTGGAAACGTACCGTCGATTCCATTGGGTTTGAAATAGTGAAGTAGCGATTCCGTCCACCCGGTTGCCTTGGTCAGCTGGAAGACAGTTCCACATCCGCCCGAACACTGACTATTTCCGCCACCCGCAGTGGTGCCGTAGAGATTACCTGCAGCGTCTTGAGTCAAGCCGGCAAACGGACCCGCTCCATCCCCGTTGCCTCCTCGAAAAGAGTAGATGATCGTCTTTGTCCAGCCGTTTGCCCCCAGGGACAGTTGGTAGACCGTGCCAGAGTTGTATGATCCTCCCCCACCCGTGGTGCCGTAGAGGTTGCCTTCCACGTCCTCCACCAGTCCGCCACCTGATCTCCCATCGCTCCCTCCCAGAAATGTGTACAACACACTTTCCTTCCACCCATCCGGGCTGGGCGTGAGCTCGAAGACTACTCCACAGGAGCCTCCGCAGTAGTAATCGTTGTGTCCACCGTAGAATGTCGTTCCAAACAGATTGCCATTGGGGTCTAGAAGCAAGGAACCAGCCGGGACATAACCTCCAAGCCCGCCTTCGAAACTGAAAATTACGCTCTCCTTCCAGCTGCCCGAAGGAGTCTTTGTCAACTCGACCACAGCTCCGCTGTTGCGATCTCCTCCATACTGTGTGGTCGCATACAGAGTGCCAGAGGGACCGACTGTCATACTCCCATAAGGAGACTGCCCATCGGTGTCGGCAAAATAGTGGATGACAGTCTCCTTTACTCCGCCATCAGGTGTTTGCGTCAGTCGAAAAGCAGTACCGACACCATTCTGGGAGGGACCGATCGTCGTTCCATAGATATTGCCTGCTCCGTCGACGGTGAGTGCAGCACCCGGATTGGAGCCGTCGTTGCCTCCGCTGAATTTGTGCAGTACTCCTCCTGACCATCGCCCCGAGTTGTGACTCAACCTGAAGACCACCCCACAACCGTAGGAGTTGACGTCGCAAGGGTCTCCACCCTTCCAAGTTGTTCCGTAGAGATTGCCAGAGGAATCCGCCACCAACCCCTTCAAAGGCTGGCTGCCATTTGTCCCTCTAAATGAATAGAGGATACGTACGGCCCAGGTCCCACGGGTGATCCGGAAGATAGTGCCCTGATTCTCCGTGCCGCCACCCTGAGTGGTGCCGTACAGATTGCCTTGACGGTCGAGCACCAACCCTGCATTCGGCTCCGGTAAGTCACTGTAGAAGACGTGAAGAACGGTTAAGTTCCAGCCAGCGGGACCAGGAGTTAATTTGAAGACTGTACCGTCATCGCCCCCGTTGTCGTTCCTGACAAAGCCAGTCGTTCCGTAAAGGTTGCCCGCTTCGTCAAAGGTTAAGGGAGCAAGGGGGCCAACAGCCTGGCTCTCCCAGTCAAACTCATAAATCAGAGTGTAATTCCACTTTCCGTTGGCCGGGCTCAACTCGAAGACCACGCCGCCGCCCAGTTTGCCGCCCCCAGCTGTGCCGTAAAGGTTGCCGTTTGCATCGAATATCAGTTCCCCTGAAGGTTGACTGCTCGATTGACTGAACTGGTAGAGGATCGATTCGCTCCAACCATTCTGTGAATGCGTAAGCTCAAAGATGACTCCACAACCGCCTCCTTGGCAATTTGGCGATCCGCCAAACTGGGTAGTTCCGAAGAGATTTCCCGCGCTGTCCATAACCACACCGCCTGTGGGCTTTGCCCCGTCGGGACCGGTGAACGTATGCAGCACGGTTTCCGTTGCGCGTCCACCCCCCCTGTTGCTGAGTTCGAAAACGACTCCAAGATTGTTCGTCCCGCCGGCGGCTGTGGTTCCGTACAGATTGCCTGCGGCGTCCGAGATCATCCGGCCTTCGGCCAGCGTTCCCCCCGGTGGGTATTTAAAGGTGTGGAGCACCTTACCACTGCTGCCATGAGCGACATTTACCAGCAGGACAATCACGAGAATGCGAAATGGAAACTTTGTCATAAAAGCACCTCTGTTACAGTCAGTGCGAACCGCACGCGGAAACGTTGGGAGCGGACTTAGCGGTCAAGATTATGTGCTGGCTCGACTGAGCGGTCAAGCCTAAAGGTTGCTCGCGGCGCTGCGTCGCCCCGCGTTGACTCTCTCCTCCGCCGCAGCCTAACATCGAAGCTTCCATGCTCGGTCAAACCATCTCGCATTACCGCATCCTGAACTCTCTCGGCGGCGGGGGCATGGGCGTGGTGTACGAGGCCGAGGACCTCAATCTTGGCCGCCATGTTGCCCTCAAATTCCTTCCACCAGACCTCGAGAAAGATCCGCTGGCGCTGGAACGCTTTCAGGCCGAGGCCCGCGCTGCCTCTGCCCTCAATCACCCGAGCATTTGCACCATTTACGAGATCGGCCAGGTCGAGGGCCGGCACTTCATCGCCATGGAACTGCTGGAAGGGCAGACGCTGCGCCAGCGCATCGGCACCCAGCCCATGGACCTTCAGTTGGTGGTGGAACTGGCCATTCAGATTGCGGACGCGCTGGACGCCGCTCACTCCAAGGGCATCATTCATCGCGACATCAAGCCTGCCAACATCTTTGTCACCAGCC
>Ga0335082_10001996_pt1 | contig 21914 bp, 20 predicted proteins | sample Lox_Sample_41_FD_206718 | JGI IMG/M metagenome (GOLD analysis project Ga0335082, IMG submission 206718) | Soil microbial communities from Loxahatchee National Wildlife Refuge, Florida, United States - Lox_Sample_4.1 | ecosystem: Environmental > Terrestrial > Soil > Wetlands | place: USA...
GCGGTCGACGCGGCGGTGCGGCTCGCGCACAGCCGCGGCGGCGCGGAGGCGCCGGGCGCCTTCGGGATCGAGAGCGAGATCCACACCAAGAAGCGCCGCATCTCCGCGCGAAGCCCAGTCCAGGCGCAGTATATCCAGGCGCTCCGCGCGCACGAGCTCGTCTTCGGCCTTGGGCCCGCCGGCACCGGCAAGACCTATCTCGCGGTCGCGACCGCCGTCGACATGATGATGAGCGGCAGGGTCGAGCGCATCGTCCTCTCGCGCCCCGCGGTCGAGGCCGGGGAGCGTCTGGGATTCCTTCCCGGGGATCTCCGCGAGAAGGTCGATCCCTATCTCCGCCCGCTCTACGACGCGCTCTACGACATGCTCCCGGGCGAGCAGGTGCAGAAGCGCATGATGAGCGGCGACATCGAGATCGCGCCCTTGGCCTTCATGCGGGGACGCACCCTCGCGCACGCCTACGTCATCCTCGACGAGGCGCAGAACACGACGCCGATGCAGATGAAGATGTTCTTGACCCGGCTCGGCGAGGGCGCGCGCATGGCGGTCACCGGCGATCCCTCGCAGGTCGATCTGCCGCGCGGGACCAGCTCGGGTCTCGCGGACGCGCTCGCGACGCTCGACGGCGTCGAGGGCATCGCCACCGTGCGCTTCAGCGAGGCCGACGTTGTCCGCCACGCGCTAGTGCAGCGCATCGTCCAGGCCTACGACCGGCGCGACCGGCGGCGTGCGCAGAAGCGGAGCGGCACCGACGATGCCTAGCCGCCCCCGCCCCTCGAGCCGCAGGAAGCCCGCGGTCTCCGTCGAGCTCCTGGAGCCCTCCACGCGCTGGCGCGAGCGCCTGCCGCGGCGGCGCCAGCTCTGCGTCGCGGCCGTCGAGGCCGCCTTCGCCGCGGCGAAGCCGCGCCTGAGCCGGCGTACGGAGGTGAGCGTGGTGCTCGCGGACGACGCGCTCCTGCGGCGTCTCAACCGGCAATGGCGGCGGATCGACGCCGCGACCGACGTGCTCTCCTTCCCGGGCCTCGACGAGGACCTCCCGCCGAAGGCGCCCTTCCTCCTCGGCGACGTCGTCCTCGCCTTCGAGACCGCGAGCCGCGAGGCGCAGGAGCAGGGAAAGCCGCTCGCCGACCATCTGCGCCACCTGGTCGTGCACGGCGTGCTGCATCTCCTCGGCTACGACCACGCGGAGCCCGGCGGCGCCGAGCGCATGGAGGCACTCGAGACCGAGGTGCTCGCGCGGCTCGGCGTCGCCGATCCCTATGCCGAGCGGCAGGCGGCGGGCGATGACTGACGCGCCAAGCAGCCGCCATCCCGGCGAGCGCCCGAGCGAGACCGAGGGCCCGTTCCGCAGCCTGCGCAACTGGCTGCGCCAGCTCCGCGGCGAGCGCGGCGAGCCGGATCTCCGCGCCTCGCTCGAGGAGCTCATCGAGGAGCACGAGGAGGAGCCGATCGACGCCCAGGAGCGGGCGATTCTCGCGAACATCCTGAAGCTCCACGAATTGACCGCTGCCGACGTCATGGTGCCGCGCGTCGACATCATCGCCCTCGAGGCCGAGACGCCGATCGACGCGGTCGCGAAATCCTTCATCGAGCAGGGCCACTCGCGCATGCCCGTCTACCGCGAGACCCTCGACGACGTGATCGGCATGGTCCACATCAAGGACGTGCTGCCCTATGCGGTGGACGGCAAGCCCGTGACGCTCGCGAGGATCGTGCGCAAGGTGCTGTTCGTGGCGCCCTCGATGCCGATCCTCGATCTGCTCCTGCAGATGCGCCTCACGCATATCCACCTCGCGCTCGTGGTCGACGAGTTCGGCGGCGTCGACGGGCTCGTCACCATCGAGGACGTGATCGAGGAGATCGTCGGCGAGATCGAGGACGAGCACGACCTCGCCGATCTCCCGCAATGGATCGAGCGCCCCGACGGCAGCGTGATCGTGGAGGCGCGCATGCCCATGACCGCGGTGGAGGAGCGCACGGGGCTGAAGCTGCTGCCCCCGGAGATGGAGGAAGGGGTCAACACCCTCGGCGGCCTCGTCACCGCGCTCGCGGGACGCGTGCCCGCGCGCGGCGAGGTGATCAAGCATCCGCTGGGCTTCGAGATCGAGGTGCTGGAAGCCGATCCCCGCCGCGTCAAGCGCATGCGCCTGCGCGGCCTCCCCGCGCCGCCGCCATCCGAGAGCGCAGAGCATGCCTGAGGCCGCGACCTCCCAGGGCTTTCGCGGCGCGGCGCCGGTGGCGCCCGCGCAGATCGCCGCGCTCAGGCTCGCGGAGCTCAGGGGGATGCGACGCCACGGCGCGGCCTTCCTCCTGGGCGCGCTCGCGATGGCGGCGCTGCCGCCGGTCGACGTGACTCCGGTCCTGGCGGTCTCCTTCACGGGGCTCGTCTGGCTCGCCGATGGGGCGCAGCGCCCGCGCGAGGCCTTCGCGCTCGGCTGGACCTTCGGGCTCGGCTTCTTCGTGGCGGGGCTCTACTGGATCGCCGCCGCGCTCTTCGTGGACATCGCGCAGTTCTGGTGGCTCGTCCCCTTCGCGGTCCTGGGCCTGCCGGCGGCGCTCGCCTTCTTCCCGGCCTTCGCGCTGCTCGCCTCGCACCTCATCTGCAGGGGCTTGCGCTGGCGCGGCACCGCGCGAGTGCTCGCGCTCGCGGTCTGCTGGTGCGCGGCGGAGTGGCTCCGCGGCCACGTCCTCACGGGCCTCCCCTGGAACCTCGTGGGCTATGCCTGGTCGGGAGCCTTTCCCGGCAGTCTCGCGATGCTGCAGACGGTCTCCCTCGTGGGCATCTATGGCTTGAGCCTCGTCACGGTGCTGGTGGCAATGCTGCCGGCGACGCTCGGCGATTTCGGCGGCCGGCGCTCGCCGCCGCTCCTGGCCGCGCTCGGCCTGCTCGGCCTCTGCCTCGGCTTCGGCTGGTCGCGGCTCGAGGCGGGACCGCCGCCCAATGTACCTGGCGCGATGCTCCGGATCGTCCAGCCCTCGATCCCGCAGACCCTCAAGAACGATCGCGCGGAGCGCGAGGCGAATTTCCGCCGCCACCTCGCCTTGAGCGCCTCGCCCGGCGAGAGCAGCGAGCCGCTCACGGCGGTGATCTGGCCGGAGGCCTCGGCGCCGCCGCTCCTCGAGCGCTTCCCCGAGGAGCGGCTCCTCATCGCCTCGGTGCTGCCGCCGGGCGCCATTGCGCTCGTGGGCAGCGACCGGACCGATCCGTTCCCCGCTCGCCCCGAGCATTTCTGGAACAGCATGGTCGCGATCGACCACGAGGGCCGGATCGTCGCGAGCTACGACAAGGCGCATCTCGTACCCTTCGGCGAGTACGTGCCCATGCGCTCGATCCTGCCGATCAACAAGATCACGCCGGGCACCGCCGATTTCTCCGCGGGTCCGGGCCCGCGCACGCTGCACGTGCCGGGGCTCCCGCCGTTCTCGCCGCTCATCTGCTACGAGGCGATCTTCCCTGGCGCCGCGATCGATCCGACGGATCGGCCGCAGTGGCTCCTTGGTCTCACCAACGACGGCTGGTACGGCATCAGCTCGGGTCCCTTCCAGCATTTCAGCATCGCCCGCACCCGCGCGGTCGAGGAAGGTCTGCCGCTCGTGCGCGCCGCCAACAACGGCGTCTCCGGCGTGGTCGACCCCTACGGACGCGTGGTGCACCGCTTGGGTCTCGACGCCATCGGGTACCTCGACGTGGCGCTGCCGCAGAGCTTGCCGCCGACCCTCTACGAGCGCGTCGGCGATTTACCTTTCTTAATCGCGCTGCCCGTGTTTCTAGGCTTGGCATGGTGTGTCGCTCGTTTCCGGATGAAACGTCGCGAAGGCGCGTGAATTTCCGCGGAATCGCAGCGACGGCGGCCGCGAATCCGTTGACCGCGCGCGATCCCGTGAATTATCAATTGCCGACCTGGGAATTCGGCGGTCCACGAAAATGAATCAAAAAGCGGGAGACGGACGTAGACGCCGTCAGAAATCGGAGAAGCCAAACCCGATCGACATCCACGTCGGCGCCCGCGTGCGGCTGCGCCGCACGCTCCTGGGCATGAGCCAGGAGAAGCTCGGCGAGGCGATCGGCCTCACCTTCCAGCAGGTGCAGAAATACGAGCGCGGCGCGAACCGCGTCGGCGCGAGCCGGCTCTACGATCTCTCGCGCGTCCTCGACGTGCCGGTGTCGTTCTTCTTCGACGACATCAGCCCCAACGTCGCGCATGCCGCCGAAGCACGGCTCGAGGGCATGATCGACGAGGCGCCCAGCCCCGCGCACGAGGCCGACCCAATGATGCGGCGCGAGACGCTCGAGCTCATGCGCGCCTATTACCGCATCGCCGACACGCAGGTGCGGCGGCGTCTTTTCGACCTCACCAAGGCGATCGCGAACGTATCGCGCGGCGAGCACTGAGGGGCGGCGTCCCACCTTCGCGTGGGATGCAGCCCGCGCGCAAAAATCCTTGACGACGCTCCATGCCGGTTGCAACTAGTCGCTGCCGCAGCACCGCCGCTGCGAGCGGAGCCGGGGATTTGCCGCGCCATCTCTACCAAACGGCCCGGGACGGGCCGGAGAAAGGATCGACTGTGGCCACGCGCAATTACGTCTTCACCAGCGAGTCCGTGTCGGAGGGGCATCCGGACAAGCTCTGCGACCGCATTTCCGACGCGGTGGTCGATACCTTCCTTGCGGCCGATCCGCACTCGCGCGTCGCCTGCGAGACCATGGCGACGACCAATCACGTCGTGCTCGCGGGCGAGGTGCGCGGCCCCGGCTCGATCACCAAGGACCTGCTGATCGAGGTCGCGCGGCACGCGATCAAGGACATCGGCTACGAGCAGGAGGGCTTCCACTGGAAGCGGGCGCAGGTCGAGTGCCTGGTGCATGCGCAATCCTCCGACATCGCCCAGGGCGTCGATGCCGCCGGCAACAAGGACGAGGGCGCGGGCGACCAGGGCATCATGTTCGGCTACGCCTGCCGCGAGACGCCGGAGCTGATGCCGGCGCCGATCTACTACGCGCACTCGATCCTACGCTCGCTCTCGAAGGCGCGGCACGAGGGCTCGGCGCCGAAGCTCGGCCCCGACGCCAAGAGCCAGGTCTCCCTCCAATACATCGACGGCAAGCCCGTGCGCGCGACCTCCGTCGTGGTCTCGACGCAGCACGCGCCCGAGATCGACCAGGACGAGGTGCGCGAGATCGTGCGGCCGCACGTCGTGAACGTTCTGCCGGAGGGCTGGATGTGCGACGAGGAGCATTTCTACGTCAATCCCACCGGACGCTTCGTCATCGGCGGGCCCGACGGCGACACCGGACTCACGGGCCGCAAGATCATCGTCGACACCTATGGCGGCTCGGCCCCGCATGGCGGCGGCGCCTTCTCCGGCAAGGACCCGACCAAGGTCGACCGCTCCGCCGCCTATGCCGCGCGCTATCTCGCTAAAAACGTGGTGGCGGCGCAGCTCGCGGAACGCTGCGTGATCCAGGTCTCCTACGCGATCGGCGTGGCGAAGCCGCTCTCGGTCTACGTCGACACCTACGGCACCGCGCGCTGCGACGAGGAGAAGCTCGCGGTCGCGCTGCAGCAGCTCATGGACCTCTCGCCCCGCGGCATCCGGACGCATTTGGCGCTCAACAAGCCGATCTATGCGCGGACCGCGGCCTACGGTCACTTCGGCCGGCATCCCGAGGCCGATGGCGGCTTCTCCTGGGAGCGCCTCGACCTCGTGGGCGAGCTGCGCTCGGCGCTCGCCTGACGACACCGGCGCCGCGCCAGCGCTTTCTCTACGGCCGCCGCCGCGGCCGCGCCCTTCGCCCGGGACAGCAGAGCCTCCAAGCGGAGCTCCTGCCGAGGCTCGGCTTCGAGGTGCCGGAGACGGGCACGCTCGACCCCGCGGCGCTGTTCGAGGCGCCGCCCCGCGAGATCTGGCTCGAGATCGGCTTCGGCGCGGGCGAGCATCTGGCTTGGCAGGCAGCGCAGCATCCCGAGCTGGGCTTTCTCGGCGCCGAGGTGTTCGAGAACGGCGTGGTGAAGCTCCTCGCGGAAATCCGCCGCCGGCATCTCACGAACATCCGCATCCTCGTCGACGACGCGCGCCTCTTGCTTAGGGCGCTACCGGACCGCTCGCTCGGCCGCGCCTTCATACTCTTTCCCGATCCCTGGCCGAAGCAGCGCCACCACAAGCGCCGCATGGTCTCGCAGGCGACGCTCGACGAGCTCGCGCGGACGCTGCGGCCGGGCGCCGAGCTCAGGCTCGCGACCGACGACATCGGGTATCTCCGCTGGATGCTGGAGCTGGCGCCGGCGCATTCCGCCTTCGAGTGGCTCGCCCGCGGGCCCCGCGACTGGCGCGAGCGGCCCGAGGATTGGCCCCAGACGCGCTACGAGCAGAAGGCGATCGCGGCGGGCCGGGTGCCGTATTTTCTGCGGCTGAGGCGGTGGTCATGAAATGAGAAAACCATCTGGCGCAGAGGGTGCGGAGGTTGCGCGGAGGACGCGGAGGACCGGATTTCATTCTTACCCACTGCGACCTCTGCGCATCCTCGGCGCCCTCTGCGCGATTCCTTTCTTTGGTCTTGGCCGGCCAGGAACCCTTGCACCTCCGCCGAAAATCGCTATATTCCCGGCCATAACAAACCCATAGGGTGCGATCTCCGATCGCATCTCTGAAATCAAGGGGTGGGCCCAAAGGCCCGCCCTTTTGTTTTGGTGAAATGCCCTTGGGAATCAGGGACTTCGGACTAGGATCGAGAATTGGCTGAGACGGCACGGATCGAGGCGCTGATCGCGCCATCGCTGGAGGCAATGGGCTACAAGCTCGTGCGCGTCGCCTTCATGGGCGGGCGCAACGCGGTGCTGCAGGTGATGGCCGAGCGCGCAGACTTGAGGCCCATGGGCATGGACGACTGCTCCGAGATCACGCACGCGGTCTCGGCGCTCCTCGACGTCGCCGATCCGATCGCGCAGAGCTACGTCCTCGAGGTCACCTCGCCGGGGATCGACCGGCCGCTCTTGCGCGCGGAGGACTACGAGCGCTTCCGCGGCTTCGAGGCGAAGGTCGAGCTGCTGCGGCCCGTCGGCGGCCGCCGGCGCTTTCGCGGGCGCATCCTGGGATTCGCCGAGGGTCACGTCCGGCTCTCGCTCGGCGCCGAGGAGGTCGAGCTGCCGCTCGCCGACGTCCAGCGCGCGAGGCTCGTGCTCACGGACGAATTGATCGCGGCCACCGAGGCCCGCACCTGAACCACCCACCTCAACTCCAACCAGCAACCGAGACCGTCATGCAATCCCCCGCCACCTATGCCCGACCCGAGCTCCTGCAAGTCGCCGACACCGTCGCGCGCGACAAGGGCATCGACCGCGACGAGGTGCTCGTCGCCATGGAGCAGGCGATCCAGAAGGCGGGCCGCTCCAAATACGGCCAGGAATACGACATCCGCGCCGAGATCGACCGCAAGAACGGCGAGATCCGCCTGCTCCGCTTCCGCGAGGTGAAGGATCCCGTGGAGAACGAGGCGACGCAGATCTCGCTCGCAGAGGCCCGCCGCTTCAATCCCGAGGCGGAGGTCGGCGACTTCATCACGGACCCGCTGCCCCCCATCGATTTCGGCCGCATCGCCGCGCAGACCGCGAAGCAGGTGATCGTCCAGAAGGTCCGCGACGCCGAGCGCCAGCGCCAATTCAACGAGTACAAGGACCGCATCGGCGAGATCGTGAACGGTCTCGTGAAGCGCGTCGAGTTCGGCAACGTCATCGTCGATCTGGGCCGCGCCGAGGCGATCCTCCGCCGCGACGAGCTCCTGCCGCGCGAGACTTTCCGCCAGGGCGAGCGCGTGCGCGCCTACATCTACGACGTCCGCCAGGAGGTCCGCGGCCCGCAGATCTTCCTCTCGCGCACGCATCCGCAATACATGGCGAAGCTCTTCGCCCAGGAGGTGCCGGAGATCTACGACGGCATCATCGAGATCCGCGCCGTCGCTCGCGACCCCGGGAGCCGCGCCAAGATCGCGGTCATCTCCAACGACAGCGGCATCGACCCCGTCGGCGCCTGCGTCGGCATGCGCGGGAGCCGCGTCCAGGCCGTCGTCGCGGAGCTCCAGGGCGAGAAGATCGACATCATCCCGTGGTCACAGGACCCCGCTACCTTCGTCGTCAACGCATTGGCGCCGGCGGAGGTCGCGAAGGTCGTGATGGACGAGGAGCAGCGCCGCATCGAGGTGGTCGTCCCCGACGATCAGCTCAGCCTCGCGATCGGCCGGCGCGGACAGAACGTGCGCCTCGCCTCGCAGCTCACGGGCTGGGACATCGACATCCTGACGGAGGCCGAGGAATCCGAGCGTCGGCAGGAGGAGTTCCGCACGCGGAGCCAGATGTTCATCGATGCGCTCGACGTCGACGACGTGATCGCGCATCTCCTCGTGACGGAGGGCTTCGCCTCGGTCGAGGAGGTGGCCTTCGTCGCGGCCGACGAGCTCTCGCGGATCGAGGGCTTCGACGAGAACGTCGCGAAGGAGCTCCAGGAGCGCGCCCGGGTCTATCTCGAGGAGCAGGCGGCGCGCGCCGAGGCGAAGCGCCGGGAGCTCGGCGTCAGCGACGAGATCGCGGCGATCGAGGGCCTGACCCCGGCGCGGCTGGTGGCGCTCGGCGAGAAGGGCGTGAAGACGCTCGACGATCTCGGCGATCTCGCGGGAGACGAGCTCATGGAGATGATGCCCGCGGCCCTCAAGCTCGAGACCGAGGACGCAAACCGCATCATCATGGCCGCGCGCGCGCATTGGTTCGGCGAGGAGGGCGCGCCCGCAACCGAGGAGGCGAAGGAAGCGTGACCGCGACCGCGGCGCTCGCGTCCGAGGCGAACGAGGAGCAGGGGCCGCTCCGGCGGTGCCTGGTCACCGGCGAGTCGCACCCCAAGGCGGAGCTCCTGCGCTTCGTCGTCGGGCCCGACCGGCGGATCGTCCCGGACGTCGCCGAGCGCCTGCCCGGTCGGGGTTTGTGGACGCTGGCGCGGAGGGATATAGTGACGGCCGCCGTGAAGAAGCGGCTGTTCCAGCGCGCGGCGCGGGCGCAAGTGACGGTCGAGGACGATCTCCCCGACCGCGTGGAGGCACTATTGGCGCGGCGGGCGATCGACTTGCTCGGCCTCGCGCGGCGCGCGGGGCTTGCGGTCGCGGGCTTCGCCAAGGTCGAGGCGGCGCTGCGGGGGAAGAGCGCGGCGGCGCTGCTCGCCGCGAGCGACGGCAGCGCCGACGGGCGCCGGAAGCTCGAGGCGCTGGCGCCAGCGCTGCCGCGGGTCGAGGCGCTGAGCGCCGCGGAGCTTGGCGCGGGTTTCGGGCGGGAGAGCCTGGTGCATGCGGCGCTGAAGCGCGGACCGCTCGCCGAGTCGCTCCTGGCGGAGGCCCGGCGGCTCGCGGGGTTCCGCGGGGCCGGGATCAATCGAGTTGCGAGCAAGGACGTACGATCGGACTGAGATGACGGACAACACCGAGCAAGAAAACAAGCGCCTGAGCCTCGGCCGCACCGGCGGTGGCAAGCTGGAGCTGCGCAAGCCCGTCGAGACGGGCCAGGTGCGCCAGAGCTTCCCGCACGGCCGCTCCAAGACCGTGGAGGTCGTGCGCAAGCGCCGCGTCGTCGGCCCTGGCACGCCCGAGCGGGCGGAGCCCGGCAAGGCCGGCGGAGCCCCGGCCGCAGCGGCGCCTCAGGCGGCGCCGCAGGGCGGCGCGGCCGCCAAGCGCCCGCCCGTTGTGATGCCGCGCGGCCTGACGCCGAGCGAGCAGGCGGCGCGGCTCAGTGCGCTCAAGGGCGCCATCCTCGCGGACGAGGAGGCGAAGCGGCAGGCCCTGCTCGATGCCGACCGCCAGCGCGAGGAAGAGGCGCGCCACGCCGAGGAGGAGAGGCACCGCCGCGAGGAGGAATCCAAGCGCCGGGCGGAGGAGGAGGACGTCAAGCGCAAGTCCGAGGAGGAGGCGCGCCAGCGCGCCGAGACCGAGGCGAAGCGCAAAGCCGAGGAGGACAAGCGGCGCGAGATGGCCGAGCGCGCGGGCAAGGCCGCGGCCGCCAAGGTCGCCGCGCTCACTGCGGCCGGCAAGGTCAAGGTCGAGGAGGAGATCGAGGAGGAGCCGCCGGCCAAGCGCGGCAAGGCCGAGGCGCGCAAGGCGCCTCTCGTCCCGCGGCGCGAGGAGCCGCGCCGCCGCACCTCGAAGCTCACGGTCACGCGCGCCCTCAACGAGGGGGACGAGGAGCGCATGCGCAGTCGCGCGCAGCAGCTCCGGCGTCAAGAGCGCGAGAAGCAGCGCCACCTCCAGCTGGTGCAGGAGCAGGTGAAGATCGTCCGCGACGTCGTGATCCCGGAGACGATCACCGTGCAGGAGCTCGCGAGCCGCATGGCCGAGCGGGGCGCCGACGTGATCAAGGCGCTGATGCGCATGGGCGTCATGGCGACCATCAACCAGGTGATCGACGCCGACACCGCCGAGCTCGTCGTCACGGAGTTCGGGCACAACCTGAAGCGCGTCGCCGAATCCGACATCGAGATCGGCCTCAAGGGGGAGGCCGACGCGCCGGAGACGCTGGAGTCGCGGCCTCCGGTCGTCACCATCATGGGCCACGTCGACCACGGCAAGACCTCGCTCCTCGACGCGCTCCGCCACACGGACGTCGCCGCGGGCGAGGCCGGCGGCATCACCCAGCACATCGGCGCATATCAGGTGACGCTGCCCGACGGGCACAAGGTCACCTTCATCGACACGCCGGGCCACCAGGCCTTCACCCAGATGCGCGCGCGCGGCGCCACCGTCACGGACATCGTGGTGCTGGTGGTCGCGGCCGACGACGGCATCAAGGAGCAGACGGTGGAGGCGATCCGGCACGCCAAGGCCGCGAAGGTGCCGATCATCGTCGCCATCAACAAGATGGACAAGCCCGACGCCAATCCCGACAAGGTGCGCCAGGAGCTGCTGCAGCACGAGATCGTCGTGGAGAAGCTCTCCGGCGACGTGCTCGACGTCGAGGTCTCCGCCACCAAGAAGACCGGCCTCGAGAAGCTCCTCGAGGCGATCCTGCTGCAGGCGGAAATCCTCGACCTCAAGGCCAATCCGGACCGTCCCGCCGACGGCGCCGTCATCGAGGCGAAGCTCGAGCGCGGCCGCGGCGCGGTCGCGACGGTGCTGATCAAGCGCGGCACGCTCCGCGTCGGCGACATCTTCGTCACGGGGAGCGAGTGGGGCCGCGTGCGCGCCCTCCTCGACGACCGGGGACAGCCGCTGGAGGCCGCGGGACCGGCGACGCCGGTCGAGGTGCTGGGCTTGAACGGCGTGCCGCTCGCGGGGGACGACTTCGCGGTCGCGACCGACGAGAGCCAGGCGCGGGACATCGCGGCCTTTCGCCAGCGCCGCCGGCGCGAGCAGGAAGCGGCGAAGGGCGCGCGCGGCACGCTCGAGCAGATGTTCTCGCAGATCGCGGCGGGTGCCGCGAAGGAGCTCGCGGTCGTCGTCAAATCCGACGTCCAGGGCTCGCTCGAGGCGATCGTGGGCTCGCTCGAGAAGCTCTCGGGCGAGGAGGTGAAGCTCCGCGTGCTGCACTCGGCGGTGGGCGGCATCAACGAGAGCGACGTGATCCTCGCCAAGGCGTCCAATGCCGTCATCATCGGCTTCAACGTCCGCGCCAATCCGCAGGCGCGCGACATGGCGCGGCGCGACGGCGTCGAGATCCGCTACTACTCGATCATCTACGACGTGATCGACGACATGAGGAAGGCCCTCTCCGGCCTGCTGGCGCCGACGCTCCGCGAACGCTTCCTCGGCAACGCCACGATCCGCGAGGTCTTCAACATCTCCAAGGTCGGCAAGGTCGCGGGCTGCATGGTGACCGAAGGCAGCGTCAAGCGCGGGGCCAAGGTGCGGCTCCTGCGCGACAACGTCGTCATCCACGAAGGGAGCCTCAAGACCCTGAAGCGCTTCAAGGACGAGGTGCGCGAGGTCAAGGAAGGCTACGAGTGCGGCATGGCCTTCGAGAACTACGACAACATCCAGGTCGGCGACGTGATCGAGTGCTTCGAGATGGAGGAAGTCGCGCGCGTCACCGCCTAAGCTGACGGCTGTCAGCTTGCGACGCGCCCCGGCGGCGGGCGGTAGCCTAGGGCAATGCCATGAAACGAAACGATCACCCCCGCGGCGAGCCTTCGGCGCGGCAGCTGCGCGTGGGCGAGGAGGTGCGGCATGGGCTCGCGCGCATCCTCTCGCGCGGGGAGCTGCACGATCCCGCGCTCGCGGAGGCGACGATCACCGTGACCGAGGCGCGCATGAGCCCGGACCTCAAGCACGCGACCGTCTTCGTGATGCCGCTGGCGGGCGCGCATGCGCCGGAAGTGCTGGCGGGCCTGAAGCGGAGCGCCACGTTTCTCCGTGGGCTTCTTGCGCGCGAGGTGACGCTGCGCTTCTCGCCCACGCTCGCCTTCGTCCTCGACACCTCCTTCGAGCATGCAAGCCGGATCAGCGAGCTCCTGCACCGGCCGGAGGTGAAGCGCGACGTCACTCCATCTGAAGACGAGGACGATGGCGCGTAAGCGGCGGGGGCGTCCCGTCCACGGCTGGCTCGTCCTCGACAAGCCGCTCCATATGAGCTCGGCCCAGGCGGTCGCGAAGGCGCGCCGCCTCCTCGATGCCGAGAAGGCCGGGCATGGCGGGACCCTCGATCCGCTGGCGACGGGCGTGCTGCCGGTGGCGCTCGGCGAGGCCACCAAGACCGTTGCCTGGGCGATGGACGGGTCCAAGACCTACCGCTTCACGCTGCGCTGGGGCGAGGCGCGCTCGACCGAGGACGCCGAGGGCGAGGTGACGGCAACCTCGCCCGTCCGGCCCGACGCCCAGGCGATCGCCCGGGTGCTGCCGCGCTTCACCGGCGAGATCCTGCAGCGCCCGCCCGCTTATTCCGCGCTCAAGGTCGAGGGCGAGCGCGCCTACGATCTCGCGCGCGCGGGCGAGACGGTGTCGCTCGAGCCGCGCCGGGTCCGGATCGAGCGGCTCGCGCTCCTTGCCATGCCGGATGCCGATCACGCCGAATTCGAGGCCGTCGTGGGGAAGGGCACCTACATCCGCTCCCTCGCCCGCGACGTCGCGCTCGCGCTCGGCACGGTGGGCCATGTAGCGGCCCTCCGGCGGACCCGGGTCGGGCCCTTCGCCGAGGCCCAGGCGATTTCCCTGGATAATCTAGCCTCCCTGGTGCATAGTCCGCGCCCACTCGAGCACCTGCTTCCCGTCGAGACGGCGCTGGACGACATCCCGGCGCTCGCCGTGACGGAAGCCGAAGCGGATCGCTTGCGATGCGGCCAGGCCGTGCTCCCGCTCCGCCCCTCCGATCGGGCCATCTTGCTGGAGCTTGGCGACGGCCATTGGGTGCGCGCTACCTGCAACGAGAAGCTGGTGGCGCTCGCGCGCATCGCAGAGGGCACGCTCAGACCGGTGCGTGTGCTGAACCACTAGAGAGACAAGGAGAATCCCGATGTCGATCGCGCTCCCGCGCAAGCAGGAGATCATCAAGGACTTCGCCCGCAAGGAGGGCGATACCGGCTCGCCGGAGGTGCAGGTTGCGATCCTCAGCGAGCGGATCAAGAACCTGACCGAGCACTTGGCCACCCACAGCAGGGATTTTCATTCGCGCCGCGGCCTCCTCGTGATGGTGGGCCAGCGCCGGAGCCTGCTCGACTACCTCAAGAGCAACGATCCCGCCCGCTACGAGGCGCTGATCGACCGCCTGGGGCTGCGGCGCTGACGATGCCACGAGGTCCCGGCGCGCGATCGGACCGCCGGACCTCCCTGCCCGCTCGTTTTCACCGAAATCCGGGGCGCGCCTGCAGCGGCCGGCGCCGAGCGATCTCGGCGCCCTTCGGGCCGCGCGGCGCCCGTATCCGTTTCTGAAGGAAGAAGGAAGAGAGAGATGTTCGAGATATTCCGCAAGGAGCTCATGTGGGGCGGCCGCCGCCTCATTCTCGAGACCGGAAAAGTCGCGCGCCAGGCCGACGGCGCGGTCATGGCGACCTATGGCGAGACCTCCGTGCTCTGCACGGCGGTCGCCAACAAGCAGGTGAAGCCGGGGCAGGATTTCTTCCCGCTCACCGTGAACTATCAGGAGAAGACCTTCGCCGCGGGCAAGATCCCAGGCGGCTTCTTCAAGCGCGAAGGCCGTCCCTCCGAGAAGGAGACGCTCACCTCGCGTCTCATCGACCGCCCGATCCGGCCGCTCTTCGCGCCGGGATTCCTCAACGAGACCCAGGTCGTCTGCACCGTGCTGAGCCACGACCTCGAGAACGATCCCGACGTCGTCGCGATGGTCGGCGCCTCCGCGGCGCTGACGCTGTCGGGGATTCCGTTCCTGGGCCCCATCGGCGGCGCGCGCGTCGGCTACATCGACGGCGCCTACGTCCTCAATCCCAAGATCGACGAGCTTCCCTCGAGCCAGCTCGATCTCGTGGTGGCGGGCACGCAGGAAGGCGTGCTCATGGTCGAGTCCGAGGCAAAGGAGCTGCCCGAGGACGTGATGCTCGGCGCGGTCATGTTCGGGCACAAGGAATTCCAGCCCGTGATCCAGGCGATCATCGAGCTCGCGGAAGCCTGCGCCAAGGAGCCCTGGGACCTCGCCGCGCCCTCGTCCGAGGCCGAGGCGATCGAGGCGAGGCTTCGTGCGGCGATCTCCGGCGATCTCGCCGCCGCCTACGCCGAGCAGGGAAAGCAGGCGCGCAGCAACCAGCTCGATGCGATCAAGGTCAAGGTCGCCGAGCTCTTCCCGGAGGAGCCAAGCCGCACCCACGCGCTCAAGATGGTGAAGGACCTCGAGAAGGACATCGTGCGCGGCGCCATCCTCGATACCGGCCGCCGCATCGACGGGCGCGACACCAGGACCGTGCGCCCCATCGCCTGCGAGGTGAAGGTACTGCCGCGCGCGCACGGCTCGGCGCTCTTCACGCGCGGCGAGACCCAGGCGATGGTGGTGACGACGCTCGGCACCGGACAGGACGAGCAGATCATCGACGCGCTCGAGGGCGAGTATCGCTCGCACTTCATGCTGCACTACAACTTCCCGCCCTATTCGACCGGCGAGGCCGGGCGCATGGGCTCGCCGGGCCGGCGCGAGATCGGCCACGGCAAGCTCGCCTGGCGCGCGGTACACCCGCTGCTCCCGACCAAGGAGGCCTTCCCCTATACGATCCGCGTGGTCTCGGAGATCACGGAGTCGAACGGCTCCTCGTCGATGGCGAGCGTCTGCGGCGCCTCGCTCTCGCTGATGGATGCGGGCGTGCCGCTCGGCAAGCCCGTCGCCGGCATCGCCATGGGCCTCATCAAGGAGGAGGACAAGTTCGCCGTGCTCTCGGACATCCTCGGCGACGAGGACCATCTGGGCGACATGGACTTTAAGGTCGCGGGCACCGAGCAGGGCGTGACCGCGCTCCAGATGGACATCAAGATCACCTCCATCACCGAGGAGATAATGCGGATCGCCCTCGACCAGGCGAAGCACGGGCGCATGCACATCCTCGCCGAGATGGGGAAGGCGCTAGCAGCGGCCCGCGAGGCCGTCAGCGGCAACGCGCCGCGGATCACGACGATCCACATCCCCAAGGACAAGATCCGCGAGGTCATCGGCTCCGGCGGCAAGGTGATCCGCGAGATCTGCGAGGTGACCGGCGCCAAGATCGACATCGAGGACGACGGCACGATCAAGGTTGCGGCGGTCGACGCCTCCGCCTCGCAAGCCGCGATCGACTGGATCCGCGGCATCGTGGCGGAGCCCGAGGTCGGCGTGATCTACAACGGCAAAGTCGTGAAGATCATGGATTTCGGCGCTTTCGTGAACTTCCTCGGCGCCCGCGACGGTCTCGTCCATATCAGCGAGCTCGCACCCCATCGCGTCGGCAAGACCGCCGACGTCGTCAAGGTCGGCGACATGGTCAAGGTGAAGGTGCTGGGCTTCGACGACCGCGGCAAGGTCAAGCTCAGCATGAAGCAGGTCGACCAGCAAACCGGCGAGGACATCTCGGCGAAGCTCGATGCCGAGCGCCGCGAGCGGCAGCGCAGCCGAGAGGGAGGGGGCGAGCAGGCGGCCTCCTGAGTCGGGGCCTCCGGACCCAGCGATGACCGCAGCCGCCGCGCGCAGGCCGAAGCACGCGCACGTCCTGCCGCGGGTGATCGGCCATCGCGGCGCCGCGGGCCTGGCGCCGGAGAACACGCCTGCGGCCTTCCGCAAGGCGGCGGCGCTCGGCCTCGCCTGGGTCGAGTTCGACGTGCATCTGACCGCCGACGGCGTTCCCGTGGTCATCCATGATGACACCGTCGAGCGCACCACCGACGGCAAGGGGAAGGTCGCGGCGCTGAGCCTCGCGGACTTGAAGCGCCTCGATGCCGGCGGATCGTTCGGCGCGGGCTTTCGCGGCGAGCGCATCCCTACGCTCGCGGAGATGCTGGGCCTGCTCGGCGAGCTCGGGCTCGGCGCGGTGGTCGAGATCAAGCCCTCCCCGGGCGCGGAGATCGCGACTGCCGAGGCGACCGTACGGCTCCTTCAGGAGCGTTGGCCCGAGACGCTGCCGCCGCCGATGATCTCGAGCTTCGAGCGGCTATCGCTGGAGCGCGCGCACGCGGCCGCGCCGGGCATCGCCCGCGCCTTCCTGGTGCACGGCCTCCCGCGCGATTGGGAGGACGAGGTGGACCGGCTCGGCTGCTCGGCCGTGCATGCGAGCCAGCGCGGCCTCCGCGCCGAGCACGTCCGGTCCGTCACCCGTGCGGGGCTGCCGCTCTTCGCCTACACGGTCAACGACGCCGCGCGTGCGGCGGAGCTCTTCTCCTGGGGCGTCGCCGCGGTCTTCAGCGACCGGCCGGATCTGGTGCTGCCCGTCGCCGGTATTTGAATCTTGCGATTGCAAGTAATACATACTCTAGCCAGAACAGCCCGGCCCGGGCCTCGAAGCCCCCGGCATGGGAGCGGGGAACAAGTTTGAAAGCATTGAATCCGTTGGTGATTTCGGGTCGCGAGGTGCTGCCCCTGGTGGAAGGCGGCAAGGGCATCTCCGTCTCCAATGGCGAGAGTTCCGGCGCATGGGCCGCCTGCGGCGGCGTCGGCACCTTTTCCGGCGTCAATGCCGACAGCTTCGACGAGAACGGTCGCCGCATCCCCCAGGTCTATCGGGGGCGCACCCGGCGCGAGCGGCACGAGGAGCTGATCCGCTACTCCATCGCCGGCGGCATCCATCAGGCACGCATCGCCTTCGAGCGCGCGGGCGGGGGCGGGCGGCTGCACATGAACGTGCTCTGGGAGATGGCGGCAGCCGAGCGCATCCTGCACGGCGTCCTCGAGGGCGCGCGCGGGCTCATCAACGGCGTCACCTGCGGCGCGGGCATGCCCTATCGCATCGCCGAGATCTGTGCGAAATACGGCGTCCACTATTACCCGATCGTCTCCTCCGCCCGCGCCTTCCGCGCGCTCTGGAAACGCGCCTATCACAAGTTCAGGGATTGGCTCGGCGGCGTCGTCTACGAGGACCCCTGGCTCGCCGGCGGCCACAACGGCCTCTCGAACGTCGAGGACCCGGAGAAGCCCGGCGCGCCCTTCCCGCGCGTTCTCGAGCTACGCCAGCTCATGCGCGAATACGAGCTCGCGCAGACCCCGATCTTCATGGCGGGCGGCGTCTGGTATCTCCGGGAGTGGGAGGATTGGATCGACAACAAGGAGCTGGGACCGATGGCATTCCAGTTCGGGACGCGCCCGCTCCTCACCAGGGAAAGCCCGATCTCCGATGCCTGGAAGAGGAAGCTGCTGACGCTCAAGGAGGGCGACGTCTACCTGAACCGCTTCAGCCCCACGGGCTTCTATTCCTCGGCCGTGCGGAACGCGTTCCTCAACGAGCTCCACGCGCGCAACGAACGCCAGGTCGCCTACGCCGTCGGACCCGTCGGCGACCATCTGGCGCCGCTCGAGGTGGGCGCGCGCGGCAGGCTCGTCTATCTGACCCCGCACGACCGGGACCGCGCGCAGGGCTGGATCGCTGCGGGCTTCACCGAGGCGCTGCGCACGCCGGACTCGACGCTGATCTTCGTCACGCCCGAGAAGGCGCTGGAGATCCGCGCCGACCAGATCAACTGCATGGGCTGCCTCTCCGCCTGCCAGTTCTCGAACTGGGCGCAGAACGAGGAGGGCACCACCGGCAAGAAGGCCGATCCCCGCAGCTTCTGCATCCAGAAGACGCTGCAGACCATCAGCCACTCCGAGGACGTGGAGTTCCAGCTCATGTTCGCAGGTCACAACGCCTACCGCTTCGCCGGCGACCCCTTCTACAGCAACGGCTTCATCCCGACGGTCAAGGAGCTGGTGGAGCGGCTGCAGACGGGCGATTGAGGCGCCCGCAGCCTTGCGCTAGGCTGGAATACTTCCAATATAGTCAGCATGCCTGTCATGACCACCACTGCCGCCCGCCCCTACGCCAACGCGCTCGAGCTTTTGCGCGCGGCGAAGCTGCGTCCGACGCGGCAGCGGCTCGCGCTGACGCGCCTCCTCTTCGACAAGGGCGACCGGCACGTCACCGCCGAGCAGCTCCACGGCGAGGCGCAAGGGGCCTCCGTGCGCGTCTCGCTCGCGACCATCTACAACACGCTCCATCAATTCGTGGACGCGGGGCTCTTGCGCGAGGTCGTGGTCGATCCCGGCCGCTCCTACTTCGACACCAACGTCGGCAACCACCACCACTTCTATTTCGAGGATACGGGCCGGCTCCAGGACATCCCCGGCGAGCGCGTCGGCGTCGCGGAGCTGCCGCCGCCGCCTGCGGGGACCTCGATCCGCCGCGTCGACGTGATCATCCGCGTGGGCTCCGACCGCTCGCGCTGAGAGCAGCCCTCTCTGCGGCTCGGCTCCAAAATTAGAATAATTCTAAACTATTGACAGGCCCGCCCAAGCGGTCCATATACCTTGTCACCGGGCACCGGACCGCCACAGCAAAGCCGCAGAGGAGGGCCTCATGGCGAAATTGAAGGGTACGAAGACCGAGCAAAACCTGAAGGATGCGTTCTCCGGCGAGAGCCAGGCGAACCGCCGCTATCTCTATTTTGCGCAGAAGGCCGACGTTGAGGGCTACAACGACGTCGCCGCCGTCTTCCGCTCCACGGCCGAGGGCGAGACGGGCCATGCGCACGGCCATCTCGAGTTTCTCGAAGAGGTCGGCGACCCCGCGACCGGCAAGCCCATCGGCGGCACCGGCGACAACCTCAAGGCCGCGATCGCCGGCGAGACCCACGAGTACACGGACATGTATCCGGGCATGGCGCGCACCGCACGCCAGGAGGGCTTCGACGAGATCGCGGACTGGTTCGAGACCCTGGCGAAGGCCGAGAAGTCCCACGCCGGCCGCTTCCAGAAGGCGCTCGACACGCTCGGCTGAGCCGCGCGCCCGATCGCGAGCGAGACGAAGGGCGCCTGACGAAGGCGCCCTTTGCGCTCCTGCGCCCGCTAATTCGCCCGAAAGGATCGCGACATCATGCGCGAAGGCAGCCTAGAGGCGCCGACCCGCCACAAGCTCGACTGGGAGCATCCGGATTTCGCGGACCGCGCCAAGATCGAGGCGGAGATGCACCGCGTCTTCGACATCTGCCACGGCTGCCGGCGCTGCTTCAATCTCTGCGACAGCTTTCCCCGGCTCTTCGACATGATCGACGCCTCGCCCACGGGCGAGCTCGACGGCGTCGACCGCAAGGACTACGCCAACGTCGCGGAGGCCTGCACGCTCTGCGACCTCTGCTTCATGACGAAATGCCCCTACGTCCCGCCGCACCAGTTCAACGTCGATTTTCCGCATCTGATGCTGCGCTACCGCGCGGCGGAGCTCAAGGAGGGCAAGCTCCCGTGGACGCGGAAACGGCTCGCCGAGACCGACGGCAACGGCAGGCTCGCGGGCAAGGTGGCGCCGCTCGCGAATTGGGCGACCAAGACCGGCAATGCGCTGACGCGGTCCGCTCTCGAGAAGGTCGCGGGCGTCGACCGCCGCGCGGAGCTGCCGAAATATCACGGCAAGACCTTCGTCATGCGCGCCAAGGCGAAGCCGCCCGCCGTCAACGACAAGGCGCCGGCCTTCGGCCGCAAGGCCGTGCTCTACGCGACCTGCTTTGCCAACTACAACGGCCCCTCGATCGGCGAGGCGACGCAGGCGGTGCTCGCGAAGAACGGCGTCAAGACCGAGGTCATGTACCCCGGTTGCTGCGCCATGCCCAAGCTCGAGCAGGGCGATCTCGCGGCGGTGGCGGCGGCGGCGCGGAAAGTGGCGGCGGCGCTCGGCCCCAAGATCGACGAGGGCTACGACATCGTGGCGCTCATCCCCTCCTGCGCCCTCATGCTCAAATTCGAGTGGCCGCTCATCCTCCCCGAGGATCCCGCGGTGAAGAAGCTCGCGCAGGCGACCTTCGACGTGAGCGAATACGTCGTGGACATCGCGAAGAAGGAAGGGCTGGCGCCGGGCCTCACGAAGCTTCCCGGCGGCGTCACGCTCCATCTCGCCTGTCATGCCCGCGCGCAGAACATGGGTGCGAAGGCCGCGGAGATGCTGCGGTTTCTGCCCGAGGCGGACGTCGCGGTGATCGAGCGCTGCTCCGGCCATGGCGGCTCCTGGGGGGCGATGAAGGAGAATTTCGACGTCGCCCTCAAGGTGGGAAAGCCCGTGGCGCGCCAAGCCGCCAAGAACGGCAAGACCTTCATCGCCTCCGAATGCCCGCTCGCGGGCATGCACATCGTCCAGGGCATGGAGATGCTAGAGGGCGAGGCGAAGCCGCCCAGGGAGGCGCTCCATCCGATCGAGCTGATGGCTCGCGCCTACGGTCTCGGAGAGGCGAGCCCATGAGTGCCAGGCGCGCGCTTTCCGCCGCCGACATCCTGCCCGTGGAGCAATACGCGCGCGAGCGGCGCGAGCACCGGCGCCGCATCGCGGAGCTCAAGCGCGACCGGCGGATCGAGGTCGGCCCCTTCTGCACCTTCTACTTCGAGAATTGGGACACGATGTGGCTCCAGGTGCAGGAGATGCTGCACATCGAGCGCGGCGGGAAGGCGCAGCTCGCCGACGAGCTCGCGGCCTACAATCCCATGATCCCCGACGGCAGCGAGCTCAGCGCCACCGTCATGTTCGAGATCGAGGATCCCGAGCGGCGGCATGCGATGCTGACGCGTCTGGGTGGCGTCGAGGAGAAGCTCTTCCTGAGCTTCGCGGGCGAGACCGTCCGCGGCATCCCCGACGCGACCCGCGAGAACACCAGCCCCGAGGGCAAGGCCTCCTCGGTGCAGTTCGTGAAGTTCCCGCTGACGCCGGCGCAAAAGCAGAAGTTCCGCGCCCCCGGGACCCAGGTGATCGTCGGCATCGACCATCCGAATTACGGCCACATGGCCGTGATGCCCGAGGCGACGCGCCAGGCGCTCATCGGGGATTTGGATTAAGCGTCACCCTCACCCTCCCACTTCGTGGGAGAGGGGCCGTGTCGTCCCTCTCCCGCTGCGCGGGGGAGGGTTGGGGCCCATCGCGAAGCGATGGGAGGGTGAGGGCGATTACAACCCGACCTGCGAAACGAACTTCGTGTTGAGATAGGCCTCGAGCGCCTCGGTACCGCCTTCGCTGCCGTAGCCGCTGTCCTTGACGCCGCCGAAGGGCACCTCCGGAAGCGCCAAGCCGAAGTGGTTGATCGAGACCATGCCCGACTCGAAGGCGCTGCCGACCGCAGCCGCGGTCTTTGCGGATTTCGTGAAGGCATAGGCCGCGAGACCGTAGGGGAGGCGGTTCGCCTCGGAGACCACGCTCGCGAAATCCTTGAAGGGAGCGATCGGCGCCAGGGGGCCGAAGGGCTCCTCGTTCATGATCTTGGCGTCGAGCGGCACGTCGGTCATGACCGTGGGCTCGAAGAAGAAGCCCTTGTTGCCCTTGCGGTG
>Ga0335082_10001997_pt1 | contig 21909 bp, 18 predicted proteins | sample Lox_Sample_41_FD_206718 | JGI IMG/M metagenome (GOLD analysis project Ga0335082, IMG submission 206718) | Soil microbial communities from Loxahatchee National Wildlife Refuge, Florida, United States - Lox_Sample_4.1 | ecosystem: Environmental > Terrestrial > Soil > Wetlands | place: USA...
CTTGAGCGGGCGCGCACCGAGATCCATGGCGGCCTCCTCCAGCGACTCATCGAAGCCCGCGAGCCGCGACTGCACCACGACGGTCACGTAGGCCATGCAGAAGGTGATATGAGCGAGCGCGATGGTGACCGCGCCCACGCCCTTCGGCCAGCCGATGAGCTGTCCGAGGGCGACGAACATGAGCAGCAGCGACAGCCCGGTGATGACCTCGGGCATGACGATGGGAGCCGTGACCATGCCGGCGAGCAGCAGCCGCCCGCGAAAGGCGCCGAGGCGCGCCAGCGCCACGCCCGCGAGCGTCCCGAGCACGACCGCGGCGGTCGCGGCGACGACTGCGATGCGAACCGAGAGCCAGGCGGCGCTCAGGATCTGCTCGTTGTGTATCAGCACCCCGTACCACTTGAGCGTGGGCGAGTGGGCCGCGTCCCACACGGTGACGAGGCGCGAGTTGTTGAAGGAGAACACGATCATCGAAAGGATCGGCACATAGAGAAAGATCAGCCCGAGAGTGAGCGCGCCGCGCGTGAACCAGCCGCGCGGCCTCATCGCCCGGCCTCCATCTGCCGCCGCTCGATGCGCTGGAACAGCAGGATCGGCACGACGAGCAGCAGCAGGATCAGGATCGCGACCGCGCTCGCCACCGGCCAGTCGCGGTTCTCGAAGAACTCATCCGACAGCACCCGGCCGATCATCAGCTGGTCGGGACGTCCGAGCAGCGTCGGGATCACGTACTCGCCCACCGCCGGTATGAACACCAGCAGCGAGCCGGCGGCGATGCCGGGCAGCGACTGCGGCAGCGTGATGCGTGCGAACGCGCGCCACGGCCGGGCGCCGAGGTCCGCGGCCGCCTCGAGCAGCGCCGGGTCGTGCTTCTCGAGATTAGCGTACAGCGGCAGGATCATGAACGGCAGGTAGGAGTAGACGATACCGATGTAGACCGCGAAGTCGGTCTGCAGCAGCGCCAGCGGATGATGGATGACCCCGAGCGACAGCAGCACGTTGTTGATCACGCCGTTGTTCTTCAGGAGCCCGATCCAGGCGTACACGCGCAGCAGGAACGAGGTCCAGAAGGGCAGCACGATCAGCATCAGGAGCAGCGGCCGCACTGCGGACCCGGCCCGCGCGATCGCGTAAGCCATCGGGTAGCCGATGAGAAGACAGCAGAGCGTCGAGACCGCCGCCACCTGGAGCGAATAGAGGTACGAGCTCACGTACATCGGGTCGGTGAACAGGAACGAGTACGCCGACCAGTGCACCTCGATGTGCGGCGCGCCCTGATGCCAGCTGAGGAGCGGCGTGTACGGCGGGATCGCGAGCCGCACCTCGGAGAAGGAGATGCGGAAGACGATGATGAAGGGAATCAGGAACAGCACCAGGAGCCAGAGCGTCGGAACTCCCGCGATCAGCCGCCGGCCCGCCTGTTGCGACAGTCGCACCGCCACCCCTACTCGGTCAGCACGACCGGGCTCGAGCCGTGCCAGGAGAGCCACACCCGCTCTTCCCGCGCGATGGGCCGTTCGGTGCCGCGCATGACGTTCGGCAGCGTCACCCGCAGCATGTGACCCGAGTCGAGCCGCACCAGGTAGATCGACATGTCGCCCATGTAGGCGATCTCCTTGACCGTGCCGATGACCGCGTTCTCGCCGCGCCCCGCCGCGGCGCCGGCCGGCAGCGTGCGCGAGATCTGGATCTTCTCGGGCCGGATGGCGGTCCACACCGTCGAGCCGTGGGCGCCGCCACCCGCACGCTCGGCGCGCACCGTGCAGCCGAGGTCGGCGCTCGTGATACACAGGCCGTCGACGCCGTTGGCGACGACCTGACCCTCGAACATGTTGACCGAGCCGATGAAGTCCGCGACGAAGCGCGTCGCGGGCGACTCGTAGATGTCGCTCGGCGTGCCGACCTGCACGATGCGGCCGTGATTCATGACGCCGAGCCGCGTGCCGAGGGTCATCGCCTCCTCCTGGTCGTGGGTGACCACGATGAAGGTGACTCCGAGGCGCTGCTGGATGTTCAGCAGCTCGAACTGGGTGTGCTCGCGCAGCTTCCTGTCGAGGGCGGCGAGCGGCTCATCGAGCAGCAGGAGCTTCGGGCGCTTGACCAGCGCGCGTGCCAGCGCCACGCGCTGGCGCTGACCGCCCGAGAGCTGGTGCGGCTTGCGCGCGCCGTAGCCGCTCATCTTGACGATCTCGAGGATCTCGCCCACCTGGCGGCGGATGGCGCGCTTGCGCGCGCCGTAGCCGCTCATCTTGACGATCTCGAGGATCTCGCCCACCTGGCGGCGGATGGCGTCGCGCCCGAGATGCTCCTGCTCGAGACCGAAGGCGACGTTCTTCTCGACGCTCATGTGCGGGAAGAGCGCGTACGACTGGAACATCATGTTCACCGGACGCTCGTAGGGCGGCACGCGGCTCAGATCCTGGCCGTCGATCTCGATCCTGCCCGTGGTCGGGGTCTCGAAACCGGCCAGCATCCTCAGCAGCGTGGTCTTCCCCGAGCCCGACCCGCCGAGCAGGCAGAAGATCTCGCCGCGGCGGATGTCGAGCGAAACGTGGTCGACCGCGGTGAAATCGCCGAACTTCTTGCTGACGTCGCTGATGCGGACGTAGGCGGAGTCCCGGGCGGAGGTGCTCGCGGCTTGCGATGGGGCGGGCGTGGGTGGCGATCTCACGGGGGCACGTTACCTTCCAGTCTTGAATCTCGTCCACATGCGCGTGAGGAGCCGCTGGTACTCGGGAGGCCGCGGGCGCTCCGGAGTCAGCCGGGCGCGCACCGCGGGCGGCGGGTACACCCCGGGGTCGTTCACCACCGCCGCATCGAGCGGCTGGATCGAGGGGATGACGGCGTTGGCGTACTTGATGAGGTTCGAATTACGGGCGGCCACCTCCGGCCGCAGCAGAAAATTGATGAACAGGTGCGCGTTGCGCACGTGCGGCGCATCCGCCGGGATCGCCATCACGTCGTAGTTGGCGATCGCGCCCTCCTTCGGGATCGAGTAGGCGAGCTCCACACCCTTGCCGGCCTCCTGGGCGCGGTCGTGTGCCTGCTTGACGTCGCCCGACCAGCCGAGCGCCAGGCAGATATCGCCGCCGGCGAGCAGGTCGATGTAGCGCGACGAGTCGACGTAGCGCACGTACGGGCGGATCGACTTCAGCACCGCCTCGGCGGCCTTGAGGTCCTCGGGTGAATTGCTGTTCGGGTTCCTGCCGATGAACAGCAACACCGTGGCGACGACCTCGGAGGGTGCATCGAGAATCGAGACGCCGCAGTCTGCGAAGTGGGCCACCACCGCCGGGTCGAACAGCATGCGCCAGCTGTCGAGCGGCGCATCCGCCAGGCGCGCGCGGATCTCCGCGGTGTTGTAGCCCACCCCGGAGGTGATCCACATGTAGTCGACGCTGTACTGGTTGCCGGGGTCGTAGAGCGCCGCCGCGCGCGCCACGTCCGGATCGACGTTCTTCAGGTTCGGCAGCTGCGACTTGTCGAGCTTGCGGTAGATGTCGGCCTGGATCTGCCGCTCGAGGAAGGCCCCCGAGGGCACCACGATGTCGTAGTTGGTGTGCCCGGTGAGGAGCTTGGTCTCGAGGATCTCGTTGGAGTCGAACACGTCGTAGTTGACGCGGATGCCGTACTCCTTCTCGAAGTCCGCGATGACACTCGGCTGGATGTAGTCCGACCAGTTGTCGACGTTGAGGACCTGCTCGTCTGCGGCCGGCGCGCCCGCGGCGTGCCGCTCCTCGCGGCCGCAGCCGGCAGCGAGCAGCGCGAGCGCCGCGGTCGCCAGTGCGCCGCGCAGGGCGCGCCTCATGGGGGTCCACGCCGCACGCGGCCGTGCAGCGCCACCTTCCCATAGCCGTCGACAAACCGTATCTTCCCCCTTCAGCCACCGTGACCCGAGCCGCTCGCAGTGACCAGAACTCCCGCCCTCGTCCTGCTCGCCGCAGTGGGCCTGCTCGGCGCGCGCGTCGCGCTCTGTCAGGACCTGACGCCGCGCGCCTATGTCATCGCACCGCTCGGCGCCAGCGCGATCAACCTCTCCTATGCCTACATGGATGGAAACATAGACTTCGCGGGTGCGGCGCCGATCACGGACGCCACCGCGAGCATCAGTCTTCCGTCCGTCAGCTATTATCATAGCTTCGATTTTTTCGGGCGAACGGCCAACTTCCTGCTGGCGGTGCCCTACGGGGCGGGCACCTTCGACGGCACCGTCGCCCAGGTGCCGAAGAGCGCCTACCGCTCGGGCTCGCTCGATGCGGTCGGCCGGCTGGCGGTCAATCTCATCGGCGGCCCGGCGATGCAGCCGAAGGAGTTCGCCGGCTGGCGGCAATCGGTGCTGCTCGGGGCGAGTCTCAAGATCGTGGCGCCGACCGGCCAGTACGACCCGACGCGGCTCATCAACTGGGGCTCGAACCGCTGGGCCTTCAAGCCCGAGCTCGGCTACTCGCAGCGCTTCGGCAACTGGATCGTGGATGGCTACGGAGGGGTGTGGTTCTTCACCAAGAACCCGGAGTTCTTCTCTTACAACCAGTACTACCCCGGCCTGCAATCTCAGACGCAGGAGCCGGTCGGCTCGCTGGAAGCGCATCTGAGCCGCGACTTCGGGCCGCGGCTGTGGGTATCGCTGGATGCGAATTACTGGTGGGGAGGCGCCACCGCGCTCAACGGCGTCCAGAACAATCTCACCAACCAGAAGAGCTCGCGGGTCGGTATCACGGGCTCCGTCCCCATCACGGCGCACCAGTCGCTCAAGCTGAGCTTCAGCGACGGCGCCTACGTGCGCTACGGCGGCAACTACCGCACGATCGCACTCTCGTGGCAGTACAGCTGGCTCGGCTGGTCGCCGTTTCACTGACGCCGCGCGCCGTCCCGGCCCCTCAGACATTCAGCAGCAGGTGCTCGCGCTCCCAGGAGCTGATCACCTGCAGGAACACCTCGTACTCGGCCTGCTTGACGATGGTGAACGCCTCGACGAAGGGCTCGCCGAGGAGCTTGACCAGCGGCTCGCAGGCGCGCAGCTCCCGCAGCGCCTCATCGAGCGAGCGCGGCAGGCCGAAGGGGAGATCGTGAGCGCTGCCGACGATCGGGTCCGAGGGCTGGATGCCTTCGGTCATCCCGAGATAGCCGCAGGCGAGCGAGGCGGCGATCGCGATGTAGGGGTTGGCGTCGGCGCCGCCGACCCGGTTCTCGACGCGGCGCGCCTGCGCATCCGACATCGGCACGCGCAGCCCCGCGGTGCGGTTGTCGTAGCCCCAGTGCACGTTGATGGGCGCCGACAGATAACGCGTCAGGCGCCGGTAGGAATTCACGTTGGCGCAGAACAGCGCCATCGCCGCCGGCATATAACGCTGCAGCCCGCCGATATGGTTGAAGAACAGCGTCGAGGGCGTGCCGTCGGGGTTGCTGAAGATGTTCTTGCGGGTCTTCACGTCCACCACGCTCTGGTGGATGTGCATGGCGCTGCCCGGCTCCTTGGCGTGCGGCTTGGCCATGAAGGTGGCGTACATCTTGTGGCGCAGCGCCGCCTCGCGCGCGGTGCGCTTGAAGAGAAAGGCCTGATCGGCGAGATCGAGCGGCTGGCCGTGGATCAGGTTGATCTCCATCTGCGCCGGGCCGTCCTCGTGGATCAGGGTGTCGATCTCGATGTCCTGATCCTCGCAGAACTGGTAGATGTCATCGAACAGCGGATCGAACTCGTTGACCGCCGCGATGCTGTAGGACTGGCGGCCAGGCTCGGCGCGCCCGGAGCGCCCCACCGGCGGCTTGAGCGGATAGTCCGCGTCCTTGTTCTGCTCGACCAGATAGAACTCGAGCTCGGGCGCCACCACCGGCTCCCAGCCGCGCTGCGCGTACAGCTCGAGAATGTTGCGCAGCACGTGGCGCGGCGCCATGGAGACGCGCCGGCCGTCGGCATAGAAGCAGTCGTGGATCACCTGTGCGGTGGGCTCGGCGGCCCACGGCACGCGGCGCACCGTCCTCTGATCGGCCTTGAGGACGATGTCGATCTCCGCCGGGCTCATGGCATCGCCGGTCTCGGGAGGGTAGTCCCCGGTCACGGTCTGCAGGAACACGCTCTCGGGCAGGCGCATGCCGCCGTCCTCGGCGAATTTCTCTGCGGGCATGATCTTGCCGCGGGCGATGCCCGCCATGTCGGGGATGATCGCCTCGACCTCCGAGATGCCGTGATCGCGGAAGAATTGCCGGATCTCACTCACCATGGGCGCGCCTTTCACTTCTGCCTGGAGCGCTCAGCCGCTGCCTGCCCGAAGGCGGCGAACAGTGCGCGCGAAAACGGATTGGCCATGACCCGCCACTCCGGGTGCCATTGCACGGCGAGCGCGAAGCTCGGCGCCGCGCGCACGCGGAACGCCTCGACGACGCCATCGGGCGCACGCGCCTCGACCGCGAGCGGCGGACCGAGCCGGTCGATGCCCTGGCTGTGGAGCGAGTTCACGCGGATGCGGTCCCCGTCGGCGAGCGAGCGCAGCAGTCCGCCGGGCTCGAGCGTCACCTCGTGCGCCGGTCCGTACTGCACCTCGAGCGGCTGGCTCTCGTCGTCGCGGTGATCGAGCAGACCCGGCAGCTCGTGGAGCTTCTGATGCAGCGTCCCGCCGAAGGCGACGTTCATCTCCTGAAAGCCGCGGCAGATGCCGAACACCGGCACGCCCGACCCGACGGCCTTACGGATCAGCGGCAGCGTCGTGGCATCGCGCGCGGGATCGTGCAGCGTCCCCGGCGCGCTCGGCGGCCCTTCGTAATGATGCGGCTCGACGTTCGAGGGGCTGCCCGTGAACAGCAGCCCGTCCAGGCGGTCGAGCAACTCCTCGAACCCGAGCTCCTCGGCGAGCGAGGGGATCAGCACCGGGGCGGCGCCCGCAGCGTCGATCACCGCCCGTGCATATTTCTCCCCGACCATATGGAAAGGGTGATGGCCGACCATGCGCCGGTCGGCGGGAATACCAATGAGCGGGCGGGCGGGTGCCATGACGGCTTGTGCCGGCAGGTGTTTAATATTCTAAACGAACGCTGCCGTCGAAACCTCCGGAATGGGAGCTATTAGAACACAGGCCGGGTGCGGAAGCCTCAGGTTGCCAGCCACCCGGGAAGTGCGGTAAAGAGCCAAACAGCGGCCGAAAGAGCGGCCCTGACCCTTGCGGCGACGGGGGTCGGGATTTGCCCGCGCGGCTCGCGGCTCGCTATCCTGCGCGCTCTCGCGCGCCTCCGGCGGCGTCAAAATATCTTAAACAGAAGCGGAGCCCTCGAAGATGGGACGCCCGGACTATGTCGACTCCTACTACGCCGCCTCGGCGCGAGCGGCGCCGCTGCGGCCGCCGCTCGGGGGCACGGTCGACTGCGACGTGTGCGTCGTCGGCGGCGGGATCGCCGGCTGCTCGGCGGCGCTGCATCTGGCCGAGCGGGGCCTGTCGGTGGTGCTGCTCGAGGAGCATCGCATCGGCTGGGGCGCCTCGGGGCGCAGTGGCGGCCAGGCGCTCTTCGGCGTCGCGGCCTCCCAGGCGAAGCTCATACGGCTGATCGGCGCCGCCGATGCGCGCGCCGTATGGGACGTGTCGGTCGAGGGGCTCGCGCTGCTGCGCTCGCTCATCGAGCGCTTCCGCATCGACTGCGACTGGGTCGACGGCTACCTGTATGCGGCAGTCAAGCCGCGTCACGAGCGCGAGCTGCGCGAGGAAGTCGCCGAGCTCAACGAGAGCTACCGCTATCCGAGCGTGCGCTACGTGCCGCGCGAGGAGCTGCGCGCATGGCTCGCCACCGAGCGCTACCTCGGCGCGCTCTACGATGGCAACAGCGGCCACCTCCACCCGCTCAACTACACCCTCGGGCTGGCCGCCGCGGCCGAGGGTCTCGGGGTACGGATCTTCGAGGAGAGCCGCGCCGTGAGTTTCTCCTCCGCCTCGGCCGCCTCCCGGGTACGGGTCGCGACGGCGCGCGGCGAGGTGCGCGCACGGCAGCTGGTGCTGTGCGGCAACGTCTACCTCGGCGCCACCGCGCCGGCGCTCGCGGCCAAGATCATGGCCGTCGCGACCTACATCGTCGCGACCGGGCCCCTGGGGGCTGAGCGTGCCCGTGCGCTGATCGCCAACAACGCGGCCGTCTCCGACATGAACTGGGTGCTCGATTACTTCCGGCGCTCGGCCGATCACCGGCTGCTGTTCGGCGGGCGCGTCAACTACTCGGGGCTGCGTTCCTTCGACGCGCCCGCCGCGACGCGCGCCCGCATGCTGCGCGTCTTTCCGCAGCTCGCCGACGTGCGCCTCGACTACGCCTGGGGCGGCGAGGTCGACATCACCATGAACCGCGCCCCGCACTTCGGCCGCCTGGCGCCCAACGTGTACTTCCTGCAGGGATTCTCCGGCCACGGGATCGCGCTCACCGGCATCGCCGGCAAGCTGGTCGCGGAGGCCGTGGCCGGCACCGCCGGCCGCTTCGACGTGTTCGCACGCATCCCGCACGCCGCCTTCCCGGGAGGCGCGGCGCTGCGCCGCCCGGCGCTGGTGCTCGCGATGCTGTATTTCCGGCTGAAGGACCTGCTGTGAGCGGGGATGATCCGCTCTTCTACGGCCACTTCATCTTCTGGATCTGGGGCGCCTGGGCGCTCATCTGGCTGATCTCGGCGTTCGGCACCAAGAAGACGGCGCGCCGCGAGCCATTCGGCCCGCGCCTGGTCTACATATTGATAGGAGTCGTCGGCGCGGTGCTGATCGCATCCGACCGATTGCCGTGGTCGCCGCTCATGAGTCTGCGGCTGTGGCCGCGCTCCGCGCTCGGCTACTGGATTGGGCTCGCGGTGCTCCTCGCCGGGGTCGCCTTCGCCGTGTGGGCGCGCGTGCACTTAGGTAGCAACTGGAGCGGCACGGTCACCGTCAAGGAGGATCACGAGCTGATCCGCTCGGGCCCCTATGGCTACGTGCGCCACCCGATCTACACGGGCCTGATCACCGGCCTGATAGGCACCGCCATCTGCTCGGGAACGCTGCGCGCTGCGATCGGGGTCGCGATCATCAGCGCAGCGCTCTACGTCAAGTCGCGCACCGAGGAGCGCTTCATGCGCGAGACCTTCCCCGGTCAGTACCAGAAGTACTGCGAGGAAGTCCCGGCGCTCGTGCCCTTCAGCAAGTCGCGGTGACCGGCGGCTTGACAGCTGCGCCTGGGTCAGCCGCTAGGTCGCGCAACCGCCCGCTTTCACGATGCGCTCGCGCGAGGGCGGGTACTGCGCCAGCTTCCCGGCGGGCCGGCGCGGGCGCGCAAGCAGCTCGCCACCGCAGTTCGGGCAGACACCCTTCAGGACCTCATGCGCGCAGCTGCGGCAGAAGGTGCATTCGAACGAGCAGATGAATGCCGCGCCCGACTGCGGCGCGAGATCGCGACCGCAGCATTCGCAGTTTGGCCGAAGCTCGAGCATGGTACCGACTCCCTACGGTTCAGAGATTTTCCGCGATCTGCACCGCATTCAGCGCCGCGCCCTTCAGAAGCTGGTCCCCGGCGACGAACAGCGCGATCGAGCGCCCGCTCGGGTCGGACAGATCCTGGCGGATGCGCCCGACCAGGATGGCATCGCCGCCCGAGGCATCGCGCGGCATCGGGAAGTAATTGCGCTCGCGGTCGTCGACCAACTTCACACCCGGGGCCCCGGCGATGAGACGGCGCGCCTCGTCGGCCGCTATCGGCCGCTGGCATTCGAAGGTGATCGACACCGCGTGGGCCCGCAGCACCGGCACGCGGATGCAGGTCGCCGACACGCGCAGCTGCGCGTCGCCGAAGATCTTGCGGGCTTCCTCCCGCACCTTGGTCTCCTCCTCGTTGTAGCCGGTCGCGGGATCGACGCGCGTGTTGTGGCTGAAGACGTTGAAGGCGTAAGGGTGCGGCAGCACCCGCGGCTCGAAGGCGCGCCCGTCGAGATAGGCGCGCGTCGACTCACGCAGCTCCTCCATCGCCGCAGCTCCCGCGCCCGAGGCCGCCTGGTAGCTGGAGATGATGAGGCGCACGATGCGATTCGTCTGATGGATCGGCCAGAGCGGCGTGATGGAGATGATGGCGGTGCAGTTGGGATTGGCGATGATGCCGCGGTGCTCGCGCGCCGCGCGCGGGTTGATCTCCGGCACGACGAGCGGCACCTCGGGGCTCATGCGGAAGGCGGAGGAGTTGTCGATCACGATCGCACCGGCGCGCACGGCGAGCGGCGCAAACTTCTTCGCAACCGCGCTGCCGGCCGAGAACAGCGCCAGGTCGACGCCGGCGAGACTGTCTTCCGTGAGCTCACGCACGGTGAGCCGCTCGCCGCGAAAATCGAGCTGTTTGCCGGCCGAGCGCGCCGACGCCAGCAGGCGCAGTTCGCTGAGCGGGAAGCGCCGCCGCTCGAGGCAGCCGATCATCTCGACGCCCACGGCCCCCGTGGCCCCGACGATCGCCACGACGGGGGGATTGCTGCGACCCTCGAACGCCATCCTTACCTCTCCGCCGGCCCCGGTTGACCGACTGCCTCGTTCCTACCTGAGCGGCGCCGGTCTGTAAAGTGCCCGGCGTCCGCCGCGGGCACGATGCCCTCCGTCGCCGCGAGAGCGCGCCGCGACTCAAGCCGGCTCGCGCGCGCGGATCTCGAAGCAGCGGTGGATGCGCGGATTGCGCGCGAAGTCCTCCGGTAAGGTCGCGGCGGAGACATCACGCACGTGGTAGCGCGCGCCGACCTCCTCTGCCAGCTTGAAGCGCTGCGCGTTGGTCGAGAAGAGCAGCAGCCCAGCGGGCGCCAGCAGCCGCGCGCAGGCATCGATGAGCGCGGGGTGGTCGCGCGCGACGTCGAGTACGCCTTCCATGCGCTTGGAGTTCGAGAAGGTGGGCGGATCGAGAAAGATGAGATCGAAGCGCTGCGGCCGCTCGCAGGCCTGCGCGAGCCATGCGCGGCAGTCGGCCTGCACCAGCGCATGCGACGGCCCGGCAAGCCCGTTGAGCGCGAAGTTCTCCCCTGCCCACTCGAGGTAGGTACGCGACAGGTCGACCGAGATGCTGTCGCGCGCGCCGCCGGCTGCCGCGCAGACGCTCGCCGTGCCGGTGTAGCAGAACAGGTTGAGGAAGCTCTTGCCGCGCGCCGCCGCGCGCAGCCGCGCGCGGGTGATGCGCTGATCGAGGAACAGCCCCGTGTCGAGGTAGTCGTCGAAGTTGACGCGGAACCTCAAGCCCCCCTCGGCGACGACGTGAAAGGTCTCGCGCTCGCCGACCTTACGGTACTGCTCGCCGCCGCGCGTGCGCCGGCGGGTGCGCAGGCGGATGCGCGCCGCCGGCACACCGGCGACTTCCGGGAGGGTCGCCAGCACCTCGCCGCGGCGCCGCTGCACCGCCTCGCGCTCGATCTCGGCGGGTGCGGCGTACTCCTGCACGTACAGCCAGTCCTCTTCGGGCGCCTGCGTGCGATACAGGTCGATCGCAAACGCGTACTCGGGCATGTCGGCGTCGTACAGCCGATAACAGGTGATCCCGGCGCGCTCGGCCCAGCCGCGCAGGCGTTTGAGGTTCTTGGCGAGGCGGTTGCCGAACATCTGCGCGCCGGGCGTGTCCTTGAGGTGGGCGATACCCTTGCCGAGCGTCCCGACCTCGCGCTCGCTCTCCGGCCGCACCTCGATGCGCAGCAGCCGGCACTCGATGGAGCCGTTCCAGAGCGTGTGGGTGCGCCGGGCGCGCAGGCCGAGCTCGAGCCCGAGCGCCGGTGAGCCGGTGAGCACCGCGGCCTGCCAACCCGCGAAGCGCTCCCGCAGCACCTGGCCGAGCTCCCGGTGCACGGCGCGCGCGGCCTCGAGGTCCTCGAGCCGTATGCCGTAGGGCGGATTGGTGCAAAGGAGCCCCGGGCGACCGCGCTCGGCGAGCGGCGCGGCGTCGCGCAAGGCGCCGACCTCGAGCTGCACCAGATCGCCCACCCCGGCGTGGTTCGCGTTGTCGCGCGCCGTGCGGACGGCCTGCGCGTCGCGATCCCGGCCACGGAGGGTGGCCGACACCTCCGCGGAGCCACGCACGCGCGCGCGTGCCTCGGCGCGCAGCCGCTCCCACAGCGGCGCATCGTGGCCGCGCCAGCCGAGGAAGCCGAAGTACTCGCGGGTGAGGCCGGGCGCGCGGCCCGCGGCAATCAGCGCCGCCTCGATGGCGAGCGTCCCCGAGCCGCACAGGGGATCGAGGAACTCCGCGCCCTCCTGCGCGAGCGTGTCCCAGCGCGCACGCAGCAGCACCCCGGCAGCCACGTTCTCCTTGAGCGGCGCCTCCCCGGCGGCGCCCCGGTAGCCGCGGCGGTGCAGGCTCTCGCCGGCGAGGTCGAGCGCTACCGTGATGTGCGTTCCGTGCGCGTGGGCGTGCACGCGCACCCCCGGGCGCGCGACGTCGATGTCGGGCCGCTCACCGCGCGCTCCGCGCAGGGAATCGACGATACCGTCCTTGAGCTTGAGCGCGCCGAAATGCGTGTGAGTGATGCCAGGATGCCGGCCGCTGAAGTCGCAGGCGAGCGTCGTCCCGGGCGCGAGGTGCGCCGTCCAGTCGAGCCGTGCAACGCCGGCGTAAAACTCCTGCGCATCGCGTGCCTCGAAGGTGGCCAGCTCGAGGAACACGCGGTTTGCGATGCGCGACCAGAGGCAAGCGCGATAGGCGCTCTCGAGCGTGCCGTCGAAGACGACAGCGGCGGAGCGCTCGCGCAGCTGCTGCGCGCCGCAGGCGCCGAGCTCGCGCGCCAGGAGGTCACTCAGGCCGCGCGGCGAGCTCGCCAGGAAGCGCAGCGGAGCTGCGCTCACGGCGGCGCCCGCAGCGCCCTCACGACAGGTCGAGCCACGTGGTCTTCAGCTCGGTGTACTTCTCCAGCGCGTGCAGCGACTTGTCGCGACCCATGCCCGATTGCTTGAAGCCGCCGAACGGCACCGTGATGTCGTCGGCGTCGTAGCAGTTGATGTACACGGTGCCGGCGCGCAACGCGCGCGCCACGCGGTGTGCGGTGGTCACATCGCGCGTCCAGACGGCGGCCGCGAGGCCGTAGATCACGTCGTTGGCGATCTCGACGGCCTCGTCCACCGTCTTGAAGGTGATCGCCGAGAGCACCGGACCGAAGATCTCCTCGCGCGCGATCGGCATCGCAGGCTTCACGCCCTCGAACACCGTCGGCTCGATGAAGTAGCCGCCGCTGTCCTCGCGCACCCGGCGGCCGCCGACGCGGATGAGCGCGCCCGCCTCGCGCCCGGAGTCGATGTAGCCGAGCACGCGCTTCATCTGCGTCTCGTCGACGATGGCGCCCATCCGGGTGGCGGCATCGAGCGGGTCGCCGGGCTGCATGGTGCGAGCCATCGCCTGCACCTTCTCGAGCACCGCGTCTTTGATGCCCTCCTGCAGCAGCAGGCGCGAGCCGGCCGAGCACACCTCACCCTGGTTGTCGAAGATCGCATGCGCCGCCGCAGTCGCCGCCTTGTCGAGGTCCGGATAATCGGCGAGCACGATATTGGGCGACTTGCCGCCGCACTCGAGCGAAACGCGCTTCAGGTTCGACTGTCCGGCGTATTGCATGATCTGCTTGCCGGTGGCCGTCGAGCCCGTGAAAGCGATGCAGTCGACATCCATGTGGAGCGCGAGGGCCTTGCCGGCGGTTGTCCCCAAGCCCGGCACGACGTTGAACACCCCGGGCGGAACGCCCGCCTCGACGGCGAGCTGCGCGACCTTGAGCGCGGTGAGGGGCGACTTCTCCGAGGGCTTGAGCACGAGCGAGTTGCCGGTTGCCAGGATCGGCGCGAACTTCCAGGCGGCCATGAGCAGCGGGTAGTTCCACGGCACGATGGCGCCGACCACGCCCAGCGGCTCGCGCGTCACGAGCGCCAGCGCGCCGGGCCCGGTGGGCGCGACTTCGTCGTACACCTTGTCGAGCGCCTCGGCGTACCAGCGCACGCAGGCGGCCGCGCCCGGCACGTCGCCCTTCAGGCTATTGGTGATCGGCTTGCCCATGTCGAGCGTCTCGAGCAGCGCCAGCTCCTCGGCGTGCCTCGCGATCAGCTCGGCGAACTGCAGCAGGATCCGCTTGCGCTTGGCCGGCCGCATCCCGACCCAGGCGCCCTTGCGGAACGCGGCGCGCGCTGCGGTGACGGCGCGGTTGATGTCCTCGATGTCGCCGGCGGCGACACGGGCCAGGAGCTTCCCGGTCGCGGGGTTGATGGAATCGAAGGTGGCGCCGGAGGCGGCATCGGCGTAACGCCCGTCGATGAAGGCCTGCGTGCGGAACTCGAGCGCACGGGCGCGCTCGTGCCAGGAAACCGGGGCGGGTTGTGCGTTCATGGGAGCCTCGATCGTTCAGAGAGTCGGCGGTGTGCAGGCACTGATGATCTCACAGGGCTCGCGTCCGACGTTGCGGAAGCGATGCGGCAGCTGGCTGGAGAAATAGTAAGCCTCGCCGGGCCCGAGCACGCGCGCCGCGCCCCCGACGGTGAGCTCGATGCGCCCGCGGATGACGACGCCCGCCTCCTCGCCGCGGTGCGCCTGCAGACCGTCGCCGGTCGCGGCCCCCGCGGCGTAGCGCTCGTGCAGCACGGTGAGCTGCCGCCCGGAGCGCTGCGCGGCCACGAGCCGCTGCGAGAGCTGCGCGTTGCCGAGCTCCGCCAGCTCGTCGACGCCGAAAAAGGCCTGGGGCGCCGCCGACAGATCGAGCGAGAAGAACTCGGCGAGCGACATGGGCACGCCGTCCAGCACCTTCTTCAGCGAGCTCACCGACGGGCTCACCCGGTTCTGCTCGATGAGGGAGATGAGTCCATTCGTGACTCCGGCACGCCGCGCGAGCTCGCGCTGCGAGAGTGCGAAGCTGGTCCGGATACCGCGCAGTCGTGCGCCGACATCGATGCTCATGGTGTTTAGGATCTTAGACGAAGGGCGCAGAATATGGCCCCGTGTGGCTTGGCCTGTCCACTTTATTTATCATCCGCCGCCCTCCCCCTCTGCAAGGAGCAGTTCATGGCTACCGCGAGCGAAGCGCCGTCGCGCGGCGAACTCGAAGCGTTGTGGATGCCGTTCACGGCAAACCGGCAGTTCAAGGCGAAGCCGCGCCTGCTCGCACGCGCGAGCGGGATGCAGTACTGGACGACGGACGGGCGCGAGATCCTCGATGCGGTCGCGGGGCTGTGGTGCGTCAACGCCGGGCACGGGCGGCGCGAGATCACCGCCGCGGTCGCCGCGCAGCTCGAGAGCATGGACTACGCACCGCCCTTTCAGATGGGACACCCCGGTGCCTTCAGGCTCGCCAACGAGCTCGTGAAGATCGCCCCGAGCGGCCTCGATCATGCCTTCTTCACCAACTCGGGCTCGGAGTCGGTCGATACCGCGCTCAAGATCGCGCTCGCCTGGCATCGGGTGCGGGGCGAGGCGACGCGCACGCGCCTGATCGGCCGCGAGCGCGGCTATCACGGCGTCGGCTTCGGCGGAATCTCGGTCGGGGGTATCGCACCCAACCGCAAGATGTGGTCGACATCCCTCATCCCGGGCGTCGATCACCTGCCGCATACCCACGACCTGAAGCGCAACGCCTTCTCGCGCGGCCTGCCCGAGCACGGAGCCGAGCTCGCGGACGAGCTCGAGCGGCTGGTCGCGCTGCACGATGCGTCCAACATCGCCGCCGTCATCATCGAGCCGATCGCGGGCTCGACCGGCGTTCTGCTGCCGCCGCAGGGCTACCTCAAGCGCGTGCGCGAGATCTGCGACCGGCACGGGATCCTCTTGATCTTCGATGAGGTCATCACCGGCTTCGGGCGTACCGGCTCGCCGTTCGCGGCGCAGGAGTTCGGCGTGACGCCCGACATGATCACGCTCGCCAAGGGAATCACCAACGGCTGCGTGCCGATGGGCGCGGTGCTGGTGAGCAAGCCGGTCTACGAGGCCTTCATGCAGGGCCCGGACGGCATCGAGCTGTTCCACGGCTACACCTACTCGGCGCACCCGGTGGCGTGTGCGGCCGGACTGGCCGCGCTCGGCATCTACGGGCGCGAAGGGCTCCTCACCCGCGCGCGCACGCTGGCCAAGGACTGGGAGGAGGCGGCGCAGGGCCTCAAAGGCCTGCCGCACGTGATCGACGTGCGCACCTATGGCCTCATCTGCGGGATCGAGCTCGCGGCGCAGGCGGGCAAGCCCGGCGCGCGAGGCTACGAGACTTTCGTGAAATGCTTCGAGCGCGGGGTGCTGGTGCGCCAGACCGGCGACATCATCGCGCTGTCGCCGCCGCTCGTCATCGAGCGGGCGCAGATCGGGCGCATTTTCGAGACGCTGGCGGAGGTGCTGCGCGCGCAGTAACCGCAGGCCGCCCGGGCGGGCAGGCCGGGCCGCCGCGCAGTGCGCGGGGCTCGAGCCGGCGAGTCTTAAGCGTGCGGCTTGCCGCGGAAATGCCTCACGCGGGAAAGGACCGTCCACGCAACGAGCGCGATCACGATCGCGCTGCCGATCAGCATCTCAGTCTCGGTGAGGCCAAAGCCGCTGCTACGCGACGCGACCACGGTTATCGTCTGCACCACGCACCTCCGGAAGCGACAGAAATCCAACTCGAGGACCGAGTGAGACTCCCACCGCCTCCGGGCGCGGTGAAGCGAGCCGTCGCGGATCTGCGACGGGGTTCAAGGCCAGGTGTCGTTATGTCAGCTGTGGCTCGGCTCGAAGATCGCGTAGATCTTGGCGCAGTCCTCGAGCACCTCCCAGGTGCCCGAGAAGCCCGCCGGCACCACGAACGCATCGCCCGGCCCGAAGCTCTCGCGCTCCCCGGCGTCGCTCGTGATCGTGACGCGCCCGGCGGTCATGACGCACAACTCGTTCTCCGTGTAACGCACGCGCCATTTGCCGCGCGTCGCTTCCCAGCGTCCGGCGAAGAACTGCTGCGAGCGGTCGCCGTAGTAGTTTGCGACCCGCAGTTGCGGTGTGCCGGCGATCAGCCGCTCGGGCGGCGGCGCCGAGGTCTCCGGGTCGAGACTGCCATCGAGCCGGACGATGGAGGTGCTCATGAGGGCGCCCTTCAAGTACTGGTGCCAGGAAATTCTAGCGCGAAGGGCTGCGCCGCGGACCGCGAGCGTCCGCGGCGCACTCGGGCGCGGTCCGGCCGTGCCGCTCACCGGCCGCCCCCGGACGCGCCGGCCGCGGCGCTCGCGACCGTATCCCGGGCGGGCGTGGCCCTGACCGGGCGCTCGAGCCGTACCGTGACCCGGCGATCGAGGGCGTAGGCGTCGAGATCACCCGCGGCGCTCACGGACTCGCGCGCACCGTGCGCCTCGACGAGGAGCCGCTCGCGCTCGACACCGCCGCAGGCGAGCGCCGCTGCCACCGCCTCGGCGCGGCGCTGCGACAGGGCCTCGTTGTACTCGGCCGGTCCGCGCGGGTCGGCGAAGCCTGCGATGCGCAGCCGGGCATCCGGCACGGCGGCCGCCAGCGCCCCGAGCTTGAGCAGCGGCGCCATGTCCTCGACCTTGATCGAGGCATCGTCGGTACGGAAGCTGACGTCCATGCCGACCGCGTCCGCCGCGGCGAGCGTGTGCTCGAGCTGCTCGCCCGCCGCCTGCGACTGTGCCAGCGAGTCGTTGAGCTCGGCGACGCTCGCCGCGAGCCGCGCGCGCTCGGCTTCGCTCCTGCCGAGGTCGGCGCCGAGGGCGCGCGTCTTCTCCTGCTGCTCATGATAATGATCACCCATGAGCCCGCCGGCGGCGGCGCCGATCAGCGCGCCCACCGGTCCGCCGGCGGCGGCGCCGACGGCGAGCCCGGTGACGATGCCGAGGTCCTCGGCCCTGGCGTTGCTGTGCGGGCCACCGCCCGCGGGATCGGCCCAGGCGGGCGCGCCCGCCAGACCGGCCGCGACGGCGAGCGCGCTCGCGGTGTGCTTGAGGTCCTGCGCAATCATATTTGTCTCCTCTCGTTGAGTGTCCGCTTGCCCGCCGGCAGTTTTCCGGCTCACGGGATAGTTCAGCGCGAGGCCGGGCCGCGCCAATGACGCAATCGGGTCAGACACGGGGATCCTTTGTGGCAGAAGATGGCGGCGGAGCTGCGCGGCGCGCCGGGCGCCATCGCCTATACTGCGCATCCCGCTCATCGAGAAGGCACGTGCCATGCGCCCCCACGCCCTGCTCGCCGCCGCGCTGGTACTCGCGGCGCTGCTGGCCCCCGCCGCCGCCACGGCGGCCGACGGCGAGGTCATGCGGGCCACGCTCGCGAACGGTCTGCGCGTCATCGTGGTGCGCAATTCGCTCGCCCCCGTGGTCACGACCTCGGTGAACTACCTGGTCGGCTCGGACGAGGCCCCGGCGGGCTACCCCGGCACCGCGCACGCCGAGGAGCACATGATGTTCCGCGGCAGCCCCGGCCTCACGGCCGATCAGCTCGCGGACCTCGGCAGCGTGCTCGGCGGCGACTTCAACGCCGACACGCGCGAGGGACTCACCCAGTACCTCTTCACCGTACCGGCCGAAGACCTCGACGTGGCGCTGCACATCGAGGCGCTGCGCATGCGCGCCGCCCTCAACAGCGCCAGGGAGTGGGCCCAGGAGCGCGGGGCGATCGAGCAGGAGGTCGCACAGGATCTGTCCGAGCCCGGCTACGTGCTCTACTCGAGGCTGCGCGCGCGGCTCTTTGCCGGCACGCCGTACGCGCACGATGCGCTCGGCACGCGGCCTTCCTTCGAGAAGACCACCGCGGCGATGCTGCAGAGCTTTCACCAGGCCTGGTACGCACCCAACAACGCCATCCTGGTCATCGCCGGCGACGTCGATCCGCAGGCCGCCCTCGGCGAGGTGCGCAGCCTCTTCGGCGACATCCCTGCGAAGAAGCTGCCGGCCCGCCCGGCGGTGCGGCCGCGGCCGGTGGTGCCGACCTCCTTCACGGTCGATACCGACCGCCCGAGCGGCACGCTGATGATCGCGCTGCGCACGCCGGGACCGAAGTCCGCCGACTTTGCTGCGCTCGAGGTGCTCTCGGACGTGCTCAGCAACCGGCGCTTCGATCTCTATGGGCTGGTGCCGCAGGGCAAGGCGGTCGCCGCCGAGTTCGCCCTCGAACCGCTGCCGCAGGCGGGTCTCGCCTATGCGGTGGCCACCTTCACCGCCGGCAGCGACGCACAGGCGCTCGAGCGCGACGTGCGGGCCATTCTCGCCCGGGTTGCGCGCGAGGGTGTACCGGCGGAGCTGGTGGAGGCGGCGAAACTCCAGGAACGCAGCGATGCCCAGCTGCAGCGCAACTCGATCAGCGAGCTGGCCACGGTCTGGTCGGATGCGGTCGCGATCTTCGGGCTGGAGTCGCCGGACGATGACCTGAAGCGCATCGAGCAGGTGACGGTGGCGGACGTCAACCGGGTGGCGCGCCAGTACCTCGACCTCGAGCACGCCATCACCGGAGTGATGTTGCCGCGCGGCTCGGGCCGGCCGGTCGCGGGCGGCGCCGGCTTCGGCGGCCAGGAGGCGATCTCGCTCGGCGAAGCGCACGGGACCGCGCTGCCCTCCTGGGCGAGCAAGGCGCTCGAGCGGCTGACGGTGCCTGCGTCGACGCTGCACCCCACCGTCAGCACGCTGCCGAATGGCCTCACGCTGATCGTGCAGAGCGTCGACGTCAGCGACACGGTGAGCGTCTACGGCCACATCCGCAATCGCCCCGAGACCGAGGAGCCGGCCGGTCAGGAGGGCGTGAGCCAGGTGCTCGAGCGCCTCCTCCCCTACGGCAGCGAGCGCCTCGATCGGCTCGCGTTCCAGCAGGCGCTCGATGCCATCGGGGCACGCGCGTCCGCCGGCACGGATTTCTCGGCGCAGTCGCTCGCCGAGCACTTCGATCGGGCCGTGGAGCTGCTGGCCGACAACGAGCTGCATCCCGCCCTGCCGCCGGCGGCGCTCGAGGTGATCCGCGCGCAGGTCGCGCAGGGCGTGGCGGCCCGCAACGTCAGCCCGGGCTTCCTCATGCAACGCTCGCTGCGCACGGCGCTCTATCCCGCGGACGATCCGAGCCTGCGCATGTCGACGCCCGAGTCGGTGCGTGCGCTCAATGAGGCCGCGGTGCGCGCCTACTATCAGAAAGTGTTCCGCCCGGATCTCACGACGATCGTGATTCTCGGCAAAGTCACGCCCGAGGCCGCCGCCGCCGCAGTCGCGCGCTACTTCGGCGCCTGGAGCGCGAGCGGACCGGCGCCGGCCATCGACCTCCCGGCCGTCGCGCCGAACCGCGCCGGCGTCGTCGCCGTGCCGAACGCCAGCCGCGTGCAGGATCGGGTGGTGCTGGCGCAGAACCTCGCGCTGACGCGCTCCGATCCCGACTACTACCCGCTCGTGCTCGGCAACGCCGTGCTCGGCGGCAGCTTCTACTCGACCCGTCTCAGCATCGATCTGCGCAAGAACGCGGGCCTCGTGTATGGCGTCGAGTCGGTGCTGCAGGCCGGCCGGACGCGCAGCATCTACCTGGTCGACTACGCGAGCGATCCGCAGAACGTCGGCAAGGCTGCCGATGCGGTGGCACGCGAGCTGACCACCATGCAGACGACTCCGGTCGGCGCGGACGAGCTGACGCGCGTCAAGGCGTACCTGCTGCGGCAGATTCCGCTGGCGGAATCCGGCGTGGCCGCGATCGCGCGCGCGATGCTGGCACGGCGCGACCTCGGGCTGCCGCTCGATGAGCCGAGCAACGCCGCGCGCCACTACATCGAGCTCGACGCCGCGGCGGTGCAGGCTGCGTTCCGCAAGTGGATGCGACCGGCGGACCTGGTGCGCGTCAGCGAGGGACCGGCACCGCAGTAGCGGTGCCGCGCGGCATACGCGTGCGCATCGCGCTCGCCCTGCTCGCGCTCGGCTGCGGCAGTGCGCCGCTCGCGGCGGCGCTCCAGCCGGACGACTGCCTCGCGGGGCGCCGCGGCGAGTCCAGGACGGAAGCGCGCTGCTACTCGCTGGTGCAGGACGGCAGCAAGCGCACGCTGCGCGTCTATGTGCCACCCGGTCACGCGACGCCGCTGCCGGTGGTGCTGGTGCTGCACGGCGGCGGAGGCACCGGCGGCGGCATGGAGTGGCTGACGCGGCGCGGCTTCAACCGCCTGGCGGACCGCGACGGCGCCGTGGTCGTCTATCCCGACGGCATCGAGCATGGCTGGAACGACGGGCGCAGCGCCAACCGCTCCGCCGCGGCCGCGGCCGTCGACGACCTCGCCTTCCTGCGCGCGCTGCCGCGCGCGCTCGCCGCGCTCCACCCGGTGGACAGCGCGCGCGTCTACGTCACCGGCATCTCCAACGGCGGCATGATGTCGTATCGCCTGGCGTGCGATGCCGCCGAGGTATTCGCCGCCGCCGCACCGGTCGCCGCCAACATGGCGGTCGAGCTCGCTCCCGCGTGCCATCCGGCGCGCGCGGTGCCTCTCCTCATCATGGACGGCGTCGAGGATCCCATCATGCCCTGGAAGGGCGGCACCATCCGCGTGCTGTGGATGGCGCGCGGCACGGTGCTGTCGGCGGAGGACAGCGCCGCGCGCTGGCTGGCCCTCGATCACTGCGGCGCGCTCGAGCCGCAGCCGCCCATCGAGGCCGAGCCGGCCGACGGCACCGCGGCGCTGCCGCGCCTGGCCCGCTGCGCCGACGACAGCGAGGTGCGCCTCTACGAGATCCGTGGCGGCGGCCACACCTGGCCGCGAGGCGAGCCGTACCTCGGCGCATGGATCGTCGGGCACGTCAGCCACGCGCTCGATGCCAACGAGACGATCTGGGCGTTCTTCCGCCAACACGCTCTGCATTGATACCGGACCGCCGCGCGCTCAGCGCGCTCTGCGCTGGGACTTCGCCGACAGGGAGCCTCAGCTTTGCCGCAGATGCGCTCCTATCCCGATCGGGGGATGGCCTGTGAACCGTCCGGACGGTAGGGTCTCGCGCCTGTCCTCTGACGCGAGCTTCGTACAGCCTTCGGCCACGC
>Ga0335082_10001998_pt1 | contig 21907 bp, 18 predicted proteins | sample Lox_Sample_41_FD_206718 | JGI IMG/M metagenome (GOLD analysis project Ga0335082, IMG submission 206718) | Soil microbial communities from Loxahatchee National Wildlife Refuge, Florida, United States - Lox_Sample_4.1 | ecosystem: Environmental > Terrestrial > Soil > Wetlands | place: USA...
ACCTCACCCACCCGCTGTTCTCGGGCGAGATCCTCGCGATGACGATCTTCGGCGGCATGGGCAGCTTCCTCGGCCCGCCGCTGGGCGCGGTCTGTTATCTCATGTTCCGCAACGTAGTCTCCAGCTACACCGAAGCCTGGCAGTTCTGGTTCGGCCTGGTATTCATGGCGTTCATCCTGTTCTCGCCGCTCGGCCTCGTGGGGCTGGGACAGCGCCTTCTCGCTCCTTTCCGGCGCGAACGCGAAGAGGCCGCGGCGATGGCGGCGCGCGTGACGCCGCAACCCGGACAGGAGGTGCCGGCGTTTCTGCGCACCGATGCGCCCGTTGGCGCCGTGCTGGTGAGCTGCAGCGCGGTGACCAAGCGCTTCGGCGGGTTCACCGCCGTGGATCGCGTGGACTTGGAGGTCCACGGCGGCAAGCTGCACGCGCTGATCGGCCCCAACGGCGCAGGCAAGACCACGCTGTTCAACCTGATCTCCGGCATGTTCCCCCCCGACCAAGGCACGGTGCGGCTGGACGGGCGGCCGGTAAGCGGGTTGCCGCCCGAGGGCGTGACGGCCCAGGGTCTGTCGCGTTCGTTCCAGATCACGAGCCTGTTCCCGTCGTTGTCGGTGTGGGAGCACATGCGCCTGGGCGTACAGGCACGCTCGCCGCATCGGTTCGATGCGCTCAGACGAGCCAGCTCCCTGGAGGCGGTGAACGCGGAGACGCGCGAGCTGGTGCGTTTCCTCGGCCTCGAAGGCGTCGAGCAGGTTCCCGCGTCCGCTCTATCGTATGGCGGGCAGCGGCTGGTAGAGATCGGCGTGGCGCTGGCGGCCAAACCGCGGGCGCTGCTGCTCGACGAGCCGCTCGCGGGATTGGCGGCGGCGGAGCGGGAGCGCATCACCGCCTTGATCCGTGGCCTGACGCAGCACGTGGCCGTGCTGCTGGTGGAGCACGACATCGACCGAGTGTTCGCGATCGCCGACCAGGTCACCGTGATGAACGAAGGGAAGGTCCTGGTGGAGGGCGAGCCGGAGGCCGTCCGCGCGAATGCCGAAGTTCAGCGCGTGTATATCGGCGGCGGCCAGCACGCAGCCCCGCGCCAGCGCCAGCCGCAGCTCAGCGCGGGCGCACCGCTGCTCGCGTTGAAGGGAGTGAACGCGTATTACGGCAAGAGCCACATCCTGCACGACGTCTCCTTCGAAGTGAGCAGCGGCGAAGTGGTCGCGCTGCTGGGCCGCAACGGCGCGGGCAAGTCCTCGACCTTCAAGAGCATCCTCGGCATCGTGCCGCCGCGCGCGGGCACCGTCGCCTTCGGCGGCGCGGTGATCAGCGGGCGCACCCCCGAGCAGATCGCGCGCCTGGGTGTGGGGCTGGTGCCGCAGGGCCGGCGCCTGTTCTCGGGGCTCACCGTGGAGGAAAACCTGCGCCTGGGGGCGCTATCCCGTTCGCATGGCGAGGGAGTGATGTGGGACCGCGAGCGGATCTACGCTTGCTTCCCGCGCATCCGCGAGAGGCTGCGCACCAAAGCCGACCAGCTCTCCGGCGGTGAGCAGCAGATGGTGGCCATCGCGCGCGCGCTGTCGGGCAATGTCAAGATCCTGCTGCTGGACGAGCCCTTCGAGGGCCTGTCGCCGGTGATGGTCGAAGAGGTGTTCGGATCGATCGAGCAGTTGCGCGGGCAGGTCCCGATCCTCATCATCGAGCATCATCTCGACCTCGTGCTCTCGCTGGCCGACCGGGCCGTAGTGCTGGACCGGGGGCGGGTGTCGCACGAGGGACCGGCCGGGCCGCTGCTCACCGATCTCGAGTTCCGCAAGAAGGTGCTATGGCTATGACCAAGGAAGGACGATGGAACTATCCGCGAAGAACCAAAGGGTGCTGATCACGGCCGGGGCCGGCGGGATCGGCAGGGTGATGGCCGAGACGTTCGTCAAGGCGGGCGCGAAGGTGCACATCTGCGACGTGGTGCAGTCCGCCGTCGAGGAGACGGTGCGGGCGCTCGGTGTGACGGCGACGCTGTGTGACGTGGCGGACCTCAAGCAGGTCGGCCAGCTCTTTTCCGACGTACGCAAGCACCTCGGCGGGCTGGATGTGCTGGTCAACAACGCCGGCATTGCCGGGCCCACGGGTAAGGTCGAGGACATCGCCGTGGAGGACTGGCGCCGCTGCATCGACATCGATCTCAATGGCATGTTCTACTGCACCCGGCTGGCGATGCCCATGCTCAAAGAAGCCGGCGGCGGCGCGATCATCAACTTGTCGTCGGCGGCAGGCCGGCTGGGGTTCCCGTTCCGCACGCCGTATGCGGCCGCCAAGTGGGCCGTGGTGGGCTTCACCAAGAGCCTGTCCATGGAGGTGGGCGAAGACAACATCCGCGTCAACGCCGTCCAGCCCGGCGTGGTGGAAGGCGACCGCATCAACCGCGTGATCGAAGCCAAAGCGAAGGCAGTGGGGATCAGCTTCGAGGAACAGAAGAAGATCTCGCTGGAGCGTGTCTCGATGCACACCATGGTGAGCCCGCAGGACATCGCCAACATGGCGCTGTACCTGGCGAGCGAGCTGGGCAAGCATGTGACCGGGCAGGCGATCTCCGTCTGCGCCGGGGTCGAGATGCTCGGCTAGCCCGTCCCAGAGCGCTCCCGCTCACCCACCGAAGAAAGAATGAACATGGAGAGAATCGCAATCATCGGCGCCGGGTTGATCGGCCGCGCCTGGGCCATGGTGTTCGCGCGTGCCGGGCATCCGGTCACGGTGTGGGACGCAGACCCCGCGGCGGTGCCGAAGGCCCTGACGCTCATCGAGGAGGCCTTGCGGGAACTGAGCGGCTTCGGTCTGATCCAGGACGCGCCGGAAACGGTGCGCGCACGCATCAGCGCCGCGGCGACACTATCCGATGCGCTACAGGGCGCCGACTACGTCCAGGAGAACACGGCCGAGCGCGTCGACGTGAAGCGGAAGGTCTACGCGGACATGGACACTGTCGCCAAGCCCGACTGCATCCTCGCCAGCTCCACTTCGACCATTCCGACCTCGGTGTTCAGCGAAGGGCTGAGAGGCAAGCAGCGATGCATCGTCGCGCACCCGGTCAACCCGCCGCATCTCGTGCCGGTGGTCGAGCTGTCGCCGGCGCCCTGGACCAGCCCCGAGGTGGTCGAGCGCACGCGCCGGCTGCACGAGAAGGTCGGCCAGGTCCCGATCACGGTGAAGAAAGAGGTCCAGGGCTTCATCCTCAACCGCCTGCAGGCCGCGATGCTCAACGAGGCCTGGAGGCTGGTGCGCGAGGACTATGTCTCTGTCGAGGACGTGGACAAGACAGTCCGAGATGGCCTGGGGCTGCGCTGGTCTTTCATGGGACCGTTCGAGACCATCGATCTGAATGCGCCCGGCGGTGTGCCCGATTACGCCGCGCGCTACGGGCCCATGCTGTATGAGATGATGAGCGCGGTGCACTACGAGCCCTGGAGCCAACCGTTGATCTCCCAGATCGATGCTGAGCGGCGCAAGCTGCTGCCTCAGGGAGAGCACGCGCAACGCGAGGCGTGGCGCGACCGTCGCTTGATGGCGCTGATCGCGCACAAGCGCACGATGGCCGGAAAGGAATAGCACGAACCACTTCAGCGGAGCAAGCAAATGGCAGAACGCAAAGTCATCATCACCTGTGCCGTCACCGGCTCGATCCACACTCCCACCATGTCGCAGTATCTCCCGGTGACCCCGCAGGAGATCGCAGACGGCGCGATCGGCGCGGCGAAGGCCGGCGCCGCGATCGTGCATCTGCATGCGCGCGTGCCGAGCGACGGCCGGCCGACGCAGGACCCGGAGGTGTTCAAACAGTTCCTGCCCAAGATCAAAGCGGCCACCGACGTGGTGATCAATCTCACCACCGGAGGCGCTCCCACGATGTCGGTGGAGGAGCGTCTGCAGCCGGCGCTCAGGCTCAAGCCCGAGGTGGCTTCGCTCAACATGGGCTCGATGAACTTCGGGCTGTACGAAATGCTCGGCCGCTACAAGGAGTTCAAGTACGAGTGGGAGAAGCCCTATCTCGCGGGCAGCGACGAGCGCATCTTCAAGAACACGTTCAAGGACATCGCCTTCATCCTGCAGTCGTGCAGCGGAAACGACACGCGCTTCGAGATCGAGTGTTACGACATCGGACACCTGTACACGGCCGCGCACTTCCTCGACCGGGGCCTGGTCAAGCCGCCGCTGTTCATCCAGTCCGTGTTCGGCATCCGGGGCGGCATCGGCCCGCACCCGGAGGACGTGCTGCACATGAAGCGCACCGCGGACCGCCTGTTCGGCGACGATTACCAGTGGTCGGTCCTCGGCGCGGGCCGCAACCAGATGTATATCGCGACCCAGTCCGCAGTGATGGGCGGCAACGTGCGCGTGGGATTGGAAGACAGCCTCTGGCTCGGCAAGGGGCAGCTCGCGAAGAGCAACGCCGAGCAGGTCTCGAAGATCCGGCGCATCCTGGAGGAGCTGGGCCTGCAGGTCGCGACACCCGGGGATGCGCGCCAGATCCTGAAGCTCAAAGGCGGGAACAACGTCGGCTTTTGACGCGACAGAGAATGCGCGTGGCTGCGCCTAGCGAGAACCAGGTGCGGCCAGGGCGGTCCGACGGTCATGTTGAGAGCGCTGAAGGCGCTGCTGCACCCCTCCGCAGCGACATCCGGTGAGCAGCCGGGAGAGTTCGAGCAGCGGCAGTTACGCGCGGCGCTCGCGAGCCTACTGGCCGACCTGGTGCGCGTGGACTTCGAGGTCAAGCCCGAAGAGCTGTCCGCCTGTCGCGCCGCGCTCGCCGACTTGCTTGAGATCCCCGATGCGCGGGCGCATGAGCTGATCGAGCAGGCGCGTGAGGCGAGTGCGCGGCTCACGTCCTATTTCGGCCCGGTGTCGGTCATCAATCGGTGGTTCACGGTGCCGCAGCGCGTACGCTTCGTCGAGCATCTATGGCGCGTGGCCTATTCCGATGGCGGGCTCGATCCGTACGAAGACCACCTGGTCCGTAAGCTCTCCCACCTCCTGTACGTGCCGCATATCGACATGATGCTGGCCCGGCAGCGCGTGCGCGGTGCCGGCACGCCCGCCCCGGCGCTTTGATACCATGGCGGCTTCCCGGGTAAGCCGCCATGAAAAGCCTCGAAGACCAGATGTCCATGTACGCCGCGTACCACCAGGACGCGCGCAACAAGGCGACGCACTTCGTCGGGGTGCCGGCCATCGTGCTGTCGCTGTTCATCCCGCTGAGCTGGCTGCGGCTGCCCGTGGGCGGCATCACGATCAGCGGAGCGATCGTGTTCGCAGCGGTGGTGCTCGCGTACTACGGCCGGCTGAACACTGTCCTCGCCGTCGCCACGGCCGCCATTACTGCGCTACTGTTGTATGCGGCCGAGCTGATCAGCCGCGAGGCGACGCCTGTAGCCTTGACGTGGTTCGCGGTGCTCTTCGGAGGCGGGTGGGCCTTGCAGTTGCTCGGCCATGTCTTCGAGGGGCGCAAACCGGCCTTGGTGGACAACCTGTTCCAGATCTTCGTGGCACCCATCTTCCTGTGCGCCGAAGCGTTCTTCGCGTTCGGCTATCGCCCCGAGCTGCGCGCTGCGGTTGCGCGCCGGGCGCAGGAGCTACGTGCGCGCACCGGCATCAAAGGACCGACACCGGCCTGAAGACGGACCCTGTCCCGCCTGCGCGCCGCTCGCGCGCAAGGCCGGCAGAATGGAACACAACGAGTTCCTGGCACAAGGCCGCGGTGGCATCGGCCCGGCGCGGGTGCGTGCCGGCGGCCGCGAGGAGCCGCACACACACGGGGAGGATGCACCACGATGAAGCTGCTGCTGGCGTTCTCGCGCGGCGTCGATGCGCTCAACGAGCGGATCGGACGGCTGGTGCTTTGGCTCGTGCTCGTCATGGTGCTGGTGAGCTCGGGCAACGCGATCTCCCGCTATCTGCTCAACGCCAGCTCCAACGCCTGGCTCGAGCTGCAGTGGTACCTGTTCGCGGCGGTGTTCCTGCTCTGCTCGGGCTACACGCTGCGGCACAACGAGCACATCCGGATCGACGTCGTGTCGTCTCACCTGCCGCAGCGCACCCGGATCTGGATCGACATCTTCGGCACCGTCTTCTTTCTGCTGCCCATGTCGATCACCATCCTGTGGCTGTCCTGGCCGATCTTCGTGAACGCCTGGGTCAGCGGCGAGATGTCGAGCAACGCCGGCGGGTTGATCCGCTGGCCGGCCAGAATGCTGGTGCCGGCGGGTTTCCTGCTGTTGACGCTCCAGGGGCTGTCTGAGCTGGTGAAGCGCATCGCCTTCCTGCGCGGGCTGATCCCAGATCCGGTGGAGAAGCACACCGAACCCGCGCTAGTCCTCGCGGACGAGGGCAAGCCCAGATGACCCAGTTCATCATCGCGAACATCGCACCTCTGATGTTCGCGGCGCTGGTGGTCTTCCTGCTGCTGGGCTACCCGGTGAGCTTCGCGCTGGGCGCCATCGGGTTGTCGTTCGGCATGCTCGGCGTGCAGCTCGGGCTGCTGCATCCCGCTCTGTTTCAGGCGCTCCCCGAGAGGATCTTCGGGATCATGGGCAACGAGACCCTGCTCGCCGTGCCCTTCTTCACCTTCATGGGGCTCATCCTCGAGCGCAGCGGGATGGCCGAGGACCTGCTCGATACCGTCGGCCAGCTCTTCGGCCCGGTGCGCGGCGGCCTGGCGTATGCGGTGATCTTCGTCGGCGCGCTGCTCGCGGCGACGACCGGCGTCGTTGCGGCATCGGTCATCTCGATGGGGCTGATCTCGCTGCCGATCATGCTGCGCTACGGGTACGACAGGCGTCTCGCGTCTGGCGTGATCGCGGCCTCGGGAACGCTCGCGCAGATCATCCCGCCCTCGCTCGTGCTGATCGTGCTCGCCGACCAGCTCGGCCGCTCGGTCGGAGACATGTATGCCGGCGCCATCATCCCCGGCCTCGTGCTCACCGCTCTGTACGCGATCTATGTCCTGGGCCGGACCGTTATCCACCCGAACGCAGCGCCAGCGCTGCCGCCGGAGGCGCGCACGCTGCGCGGCCTGAAGCTGCTGCGCCGTGTGATCTTCGTGCTGATCCCCCCGCTGGCGCTCATCTTCCTGGTGCTCGGAACCATCTTCCTCGGCATGGCGACCCCCACCGAAGGCGGGGCCATGGGCGCCACCGGCGCGCTGATCCTCGCGCTCGCGAATCGGCGCCTGACCTGGTCGTTGCTGAGGCAGGCGCTGAACACGACAGCGAAGCTGTCCTCGTTCGTCATCTTCATCCTGGTGGGCTCCACCGTATTCAGCCTCACCTTCCGCGGCGTGAACGGCGACCTGTGGGTCGAGCATCTGCTCACCGGCCTGCCCGGCGGTCAGATCGGCTTCCTCGTGGTGGTGAACCTCCTCACTTTCGTGCTGGCGTTTTTCCTCGACTTCTTCGAGCTGGCGTTCATCATCGTGCCGCTGCTCGGGCCGGTGGCGGACAAGCTGGGGATCAATCTGATCTGGTTCGGCGTCCTGCTCGGCGTCAATATGCAGACGTCCTTCATGCACCCGCCGTTCGGCTTCGCACTGTTCTATCTACGCAGCGTCGCACCGGCCAAGGACTACCTGGACAAGATCACCGGCAAGCTGACCGCTCCGATCACCACCGGCCAGATCTACCGGGGCGCGATCCCCTTCGTCGTGATCCAGCTCATCATGGTCGGGATCGTGATCGCGTTCCCCCTCCTGGTCACGGGAGGACTGGAGAAGAGCGCCGTGGATGCGTCGAAAGTCGAGATCAAGATCCCGACCCCGGACTACGAGCGCGAGCAGCTAGAGCAAAACGCACCGGCTCCGGAGCTCGCTCCCGCGGAGCCCGGCAAGAAGGAGAAGGCGGGGCAACCGCCCAAGAAGGAGAGCCCTGGAGCCCAAGAGGGAGAGGACCTCGAGCAGATGTTCAAGCAGTCGAAGTAGGCCTACGCGTCAAGCGCGCGCGAGTAGCCGTCAAAAACGACAAACCCCGCCGCAGCGGGGTTTGTGCTCTTCAGGCCGGGTCACTTCCCGGCGCCTAGCTTCGAATAGAACGAGTAGTTGTCGTAGGTCGCCTCGGCGACGCGGAACCACAGGAACTGTTCGTCGCGGAACTTCTTCCACTGCGGATAGATGCGCTTCCAGTGCTCGCTCTTGGTCATGAGCTCGTCATACAGCTCGTACGCCGCCTTCTCCGAGGCTTCCATCACCGACTTCGGGAACGGGCGCAGCTTGGTTCCACCCGCGACCAGCCGGCGCAGCGCGTGCGGATTCTCTGCGTCGTACTTCGCCATCATCCACAGGTTGGCCTCGGCGGAGGCGGCCTTCAACGCGGCCTGGTAGGACTTGGGCAGCTCGTTCCATTTCTTCTCGTTGATGAGCAGCATCCCGATCGGCCCGCCCTCCCACCAGCCGGGGTAGTAGTAATAGCTCGCGACCTTGTTGAAGCCGAGCTTCTCGTCGTCGTAGGGACCGACCCACTCCGCGCCGTCGATCGTGCCTTTTTCGAGCGCGGGATAGATGTCGGGCCCGGCGATCATCTGAGGCACCGCACCGAGCTTCGCGATCACGAGGCCGGCCATGCCGCCGATCCGGAATTTCAGTCCCTTGAGATCCTCGACGGACTTGATCTCCTTGCGGAACCAGCCGCCCATCTGACAGCCCGTGTTGCCGGCCGGGAACGCAATGCAACCGTACTCCTTGTACAGCGGAGCCATGGCTTCGGCGCCGCCGCCGAAGAACCACCACGCATAGTTTTGGCGCGAGTTCGGGCCGAACGCGATCGAGGTGCCGAAAGAGAACGCCGGATCCTTGCCGAAGTAGTAGTACGACGCCGTGTGGCCCATCTCCACGGTGCCGGCCTGCACGGCATCGAGCACCTGCAGCGCGGGCACGATCTCGCCCGCCGCGAACGTGCGGATCTGGAACTTTCCGTCCGTGATCTCCGCGGTCCGTCTGGCGATCAGATCCGCGCCGCCGAACAGCGTGTCGAGGCTCTTCGGCCAGCTCGCCGCCAGCCGCCACTGAATGCTGGGCTGCGACTGTGCAACGGCTGGGGCTGCGACAGCTCCGGCGGCCACCCCTACGGCCGCCTTCGTCAGAAACGATCTGCGCTCCATGGCTCTCCTCCTGCTCCCTGTGCGTTGTTGGGAAGGCCCGCTGCGCGCGCCGGATGCCCTTGCGCCGTGTCGTCCGGCGCGCTCCGGAGCTTGGTTCGGGCCGGGTATCGAACCGCCGGCATGCCGAGGCCAGCCGAGGAGCGCAGCGTTGCCGCGGGCTATTCTAGGCTCAACGCGGTTCGCACGCGGGACAGGAACGCAACCGGTCCCGGAGTGACGATCGCGTGGCCGGCCTCGCGCTGCCGAGTCTCGATCCGAATACGGTCCACCGCTTGCGGTTTCCCGGATCCGCGATGCCTGCTAGCATCCGCGATGCTTGTAGACGAAGGAGGCCATCATGGCGGTTACGGGCTTGGTGTTGCAAGGCGGCGGCGCGCTCGGCGCGTTCGAGGTCGGCGTGATCGAGTGTCTGCTCGACCATGGCATCACGCCGGACGTGGTGTCGGGGGTCTCGATCGGCGCGGTGAACGCGACGGTTCTCTGCGGTGCTCGCAACGGCGACCCGAAAACGAGTCTCCGTGCGCTCTGGGACGACCTCACGACACTCAGCGTGCCCTTCCAGCTCGACGCGGTGAACCAGAACATCTCGGTGTTGGGCAATCCCGGTATGTACCTCCCGCGCACCGACTATTGGAATCTTCTGCGGTGGACGAGCTTCTACGAGACCGAGCCGCTGATCGCCACACTGGAGAGGCAAGTCGACTTCGACAAACTCGGGCCGGGTAACTTTAAACGCGAGCCCAGCGCGCAGGCGCCGAGGCTGATCCTCACGGCCACCGATCTGCTCGCGGGCCAGCTCGCGAAGTTCGACAGCAAGCAGATGCAGATCATGCCCGCCCATGTGCGTGCGAGCGGGAGTCTGCCGCCGAGCTTCCCGCCGACACAGGCCGCCGCGCCGCCGCCTTCGACCGGCGAGCGCCTCTACTGGGACGGCGGCCTGTTCGACAACACGCCACTCTCCAAAGTCATCGACGCGCTCCAGGAAAGCGATGATCCGGACAAATCCATGTACGTCGTCAACCTGTTCCCGTCCGCGGCCCCCGCGCCGGAGAACATCCCCGAAGTGCTCGCGCGCATGATGACGCTGGCGTTCAGCAACAAATCGGAGAAGGACCTCAAGCGCGCACAGCAGACGACCGCGCTGATCCAGCTGGTCAGCGAGCTGGACCGGTTGATGGACAAGCACGCAGAGTTGAGAGCGCTCTCGAAGCATCCGGGCTATGCCGTGGTGAAGGAGTTCAAGGCGGCGATTCACATCACGGAGGTGACGAACCGGGACGTGACGGGAGCATCGGATTTTTCGGCAGCGGGGATCGAGCGGCGCCGCCGCGCCGGCTATCAGGCGATGACCGCCAAGCTGCCGAAGTCGAAGCTTGCCGCCTAACGAGGCCGCGCCTCGCCTGGGGAACCGAGCCTTACTTCACCCAGCGAAAAATCTCCGGCGGTCGTCGCGATACCGGTGGCGTTGAACCACTCGGGAAACCGACGATGACGGGGGCCACGGCAGCGCCGTCGGCCGGGATGCCAAGCTCGCGCTTGACATCCGGAGCGTTCAGCAGCGGCATGGCGAAGCCGATGCAGCAGGTGCCGAGGCCCGTAGCGGTAGCCGCGAGCATCAGATTCTCGGCGGCGAGCCAGCAATCGGCATCGGTGAAGGGGCCGCTCATCGTTCGGCACACCACAATCAGCGTCCCGGCATCGTAGAAGATGTTGAATGCCGGGTCGGCAAGCATGGTCCGGTAACTCTGCTTGAGAGGGATGGCGTCCTCCTTTGCCGCATCGCTCTGCGCTTGCGCGAGCAACATCGACTTTGCACGGTCCGAATAGCGTTTGAGGACCTCCTTGTTCTGGATGACGACGAAGGCCCACGGCTCCAGATGCATTGCCGTCGGCGCATGCACGGCCGCATCCAGGAGCCGGCGAATCGAGTCCTCGCCGAGCTTCTCCTCCTTGTAAGCCCGCACCGCGCGCCGCTGATACATCGCATCGAGGGTGCTGCTTTGAGCTTCCTGTCGCGTCGCCATGATCGTCTCGCCGTCTAGGACCATTTGAGTAGCTTGCCCCTCCGCCCAAACGATGGGTTGACGCAGATCAACCTCGGGCGTCCGTGCGCGACGCGGGCGCGTTCCTCCGTCAGGCAAAAAGGAACCCCGCCGGAGCGGGGCCTTTGCTGGCGTGGACCGCTGGACTACTTCCCGGCGCCCAGCTTCGAGAAGAACGCGTAGTTGTCGTAGGTCGACTCGGCCACGCGGAACCAAAGAAACTCCTCGTCGCGGAACTTCTTCCACGCCGGGTAGATCCGCTTCCAATGCTCGCTCTTCGTCATCAACTCGCCGTACAGCTCGTAGGCCGCCTTCTCGGAAGCTTCCATGACGTCTTTGGGGAACGGGCGCAGCTTGGTGCCGCTGCCGACCAGCCGGCGCAGCGCCGCAGGGTTCTGCGCGTCGTACTTGGCCGGCATCCAGGTATTGACCTCGCCGCAGGCTGCAGTGAGCGCGGCTTGGTACGACTTCGGCAGCTCGTTCCACTTCTTCTCGTTGACGAGCGCCATGATGATCGGGCCGCCCTCCCACCAGCCGGGATAGTAGTAGTACTTCGCGACCTTGTTGAAGCCGAGCTTCTCGTCGTCGTAGGGGCCGACCCACTCCGCGCCGTCCACGGTGCCCTTTTCGAGCGCAGGGTAGATATCGGGCCCCGCAATCATCTGCGGCACAGCGCCCAGCTTGGCGAGCACCAGACCGGCCATGCCTCCGATGCGAAACTTGAGCCCCTTGAGGTCGGAGACGGACTTGACCTCCTTCCGGAACCAGCCTCCCATCTGGCATCCGGTGTTGCCGGCCGGGATCGCGATGCAGCCATAATCTTTGAACAGCGGGGCCATCGCCTCGGCGCCGCCGCCGAAAAACCACCACGCGTTGTTCTGTCGCGTGTTCGGCCCGAACGCCACCGAGGTGCCGAGCGCGAACGCCGGATCCTTGCCGAAGTAGTAGTACGTCGAGGTATGACCCATCTCCACGGTGCCGGCCTGCACCGCATCGAGCACCTGCAGCGCGGGCACGATCTCGCCTGCGGCGAAAGCGCGGATCTGGAACTTGCCGTCGGTGATCTCGGCGACCCGCTTGCACACCAGCTCGGCGCCTCCGTACAGAGTATCCAGACTCTTCGGCCAGCTCGCCGCCAGCCGCCATTGGATGCTCGGCTGCGACTGTGCGATCGCCGGGGCCGCCACGGTGCCCGCGGCCACGCCGACGGCTGCTTTCTTCAGAAACGATCTGCGCTGCATAGGACTCCCACTGTCGGGTTGTTGGGGTGTTGAATCGTTTTGGTGCCAAGACTCCTCGATCTGGGCGCCGGACGCGCCCGGTCGAACGCCGGATTCTAATCGAAGCTTAGCCCGTTGCCGGTCACACCAGATCGGACCCGCGCCGCTCTCAGGGCGCTGTCGGCCCAATCGGATTCCCGTACACTCTCTAGCCCATTCCCGCGCCGATCGGTAGCGCATTGGCCACAAAGCAGCTCAACTCGAACAGGCGGTGGCTCACCGTTCTCGACCGCATGATCGGAGCGGTGAGCGCTGCTGCGCTGGCGCTCGTTCTGGCCGTCTCGCTGCTCCTGTTTCTGCAGTGGCCGCTGCGCGATCTGGTGCAGGCCTATTCCCGCGAAGCCAACGATCTGGCGCAGTGGTTGTTCGCGCTTTACGTCAGCGTCGCGATCACCCATGCGACGCGCACGCGCTCCCACCTTGCCGCCGACGCCGTCGCGCGGCGCTACTCGCCTGCGCGGCGCGCACTGCTGTACCGCCTCGCATCGCTGTTCGTCCTGGTGCCGTGGGCGGCCTTCATGCTCTACGCAGCCGGACCCATGGTGCTGCAATCCGTGCTGCAGATGGAGCGCTTTCCCGAGACCTACAATCCCGGCTACTTCATCATCAAAGCGGCGGTGGCGTTGGCTGCGCTGCTCGTGCTGTTGCAGGCTCTCGTCGACGTCTTCGGCAAGAGCGATCCCGAGCGGGGCTGATGGAATCCGCAGGCGTCTGGATGCTCGTGGCCGTCGGGCTGCTGATGGTCGCGACCGGCCTGCCTTCTTGGGTCGTGCTGATCGGCGTCGCGCTCGTGTCCTGCGTGATCGGGCTTGCCGCGGGAGCTTTCACTTGGCCGCTGCTCACCGCGCTGCCTTCCCGCGTGCTGGGGCTGCTGGAGAACGATCTGCTGCAGGCCATGCCGCTTTACGTTTTTCTCGGAGCGTTGCTCAATCGCCTCCCCCTCGCCGAGACTCTGCTTCGCGTCGGCGACCGCGCGCTGAGGCGCACCGGCGCGGGGTCTTCGCTGGCCGGGCTGGGATTGGGCGTCATGCTCGCGCCGATGAACGGCTCGGTCGGCGCGAGCGTGGCGATGCTCACGCGGACCGTGCTGCCGCGCCTGGACGCGAGCGGCGTGACGACTGAACGCGGCGCCGCGCTCGTAACCGTCTCGAGCACTCTGGGAATCGTCGTGCCGCCCTCGCTCGTGCTCATCCTGCTGAGCGACGCCATGCTGCGCGCGCATACCGAAGCGATCAACGTCACGCACAGCGCGGCTCGGGTGATCAATACGCAGGATGTGTTCCGCGGAGCGCTCGTGCCTGCCGCGGTCTTGCTGGCGCTGTGCGTATTGGTGACCTGGGCGACGGTGCCGGGAGCTCGCGCCTCGGGAACGGACGTCCGCACCGCCCCGACTGCCGCCGACTGGCTGACGGCAGCGGTCACGCTGCTTCTGATCCTCGCGCTTCTCGGTGCCGTAACGCTCGGCTACCTGTACGCAGTCGAAGCCGCCGCCGCGGGCGGAGTGGCACTTGTCCTCTTCGCATTGACGCGCCGGGCACTCTCCTTCGCGGCGCTGAAGGAGGTCCTGCGCGACACCATGGCCGTAACCGGTGCGTTGTTCGCGTTGCTGATCGGCGCGACCGTTTTCACGCTCATCCTGCGTGCCTTCGGTACGGACCGCTGGGTCACCTCTTTGCTGGCGAAGCCGGCTCCGAGCGGCGTCTACGGGCCGGTGCTCGCCGTACTGGTCGTGCTCGGCCTATGCGCGTTCGTGCTCGACGCCTTCGAGATGATTTTCGTCGTGGTCCCGGTGCTGATCCCGCCGCTGCTGATGCGCGTGCCCGATGCCGTCTGGGTGGCAGTCCTGATCCTGCTGATCCTGCAGACCAGCTTCCTCATCCCGCCCTTCGGCTATGCGGTGCTGATGCTTCGCAACCGGCTCGTGCGCCACATCGACGGACAACGCTTCGTCCGTGCCCTGCTCCCGTACCTGCTCGCTCAAGTCGCCGTGTTGGTGTTGGTGCTCGCATTTCCCGGCTACCTTTGGCGCGATAGCGCGACGCTCGCCGCTCCAACGGCACCTGCCACGCGTTCAGACGAAGAGTTGGACGAGCTGTTACGGCGCCAAACCGAGCCGCCGGACACCGGAGAGGCAACCGAGCCGCCTCGACCAGCGCAAGAGCTGGAGCGCAACCCGCGGTAACGGGAGAGTGGCTCGGCTCGGGCTCCCGCAGCATCCAACCTGCTCAAGACCTGGCCCGTCAGCCGAACCCGCACGCAGCGGCAGGTGACCCGTCCATTAGACCTATCTCAGCGGGATCGCCACCGTGAGCCCGACCACCTCCGTTCCCGGGTTTGTGCTTTGCCCGAGAGCCTTTCCGTTCGAGACGTGGTGATACGCCACTCCGACACGCATGCCGTTATCGAGAGCGTATTCGAAGTCGAGACCGGAGCGAAACACGACCGGAGGATTGCCCAAGTCCTTCCCGTCGCCGCGGCTATAGGCTCCGATCGCGAGGCTGGGAGAGATCACCACATGCTCTCCGAAATACGTGGCGAAGCGGATCCCCCCGTAGCCGTAGAGGCTTCCATCGGTGGTCACGCCGGCACCGAAGAAGGGGCGAAGCTTCCACCACAGGATCGTGCGGCTCCGGTATTCGGCACCGAACGCCCCAGCCGGCTGCACGTCCTTCACCGCATCGAACGCCCCTGCCTCGAGCGCAAGATAGTTCGGCTCTTCGTGCACGGGACGGTCGATGTAGATCGCCGCGAGCACGAGACCCGCGGTGGCGGCGGCGATGGCTTGCACCTCCGGATCAGCCTGCGCCCGCCCGGCGCCGATCAGGGTGCAGCCGACCGCCGCGCAAGCTCCCAGCAGACGTTTAGTCCGCTCCATTGGTCGAATCCGTATCCCGCGCAACAGCGCCGGCGCCCCCGGCTCGTATTGTATGATTCACGGGTCGGAACTTGCTGTCATGCCGTGGCTACCGAACACTTCGACGTGCTGATCATCGGCGCGGGTCTGTCCGGCATCGGCGCCGGCTGTCACCTGCAGACCCGCTGCCCCGGCCGCAGCTATGTCATCCTCGAGGCTCGCGACCGCATCGGCGGAACCTGGGACCTGTTTCGTTATCCGGGCGTGCGGGCCGATTCGGACATGTTCACGCTCGGCTACTCGTTCCGGCCGTGGGAAGGAGCGAAGGCCATCGCCGACGGGCCATCGATCCTCCAATACATCCAGGACACCGCAAGAGAGTACGGCATCGACCGCAGGATCCGGTTCGGCCACCAGGTCATGCGTGCGTCCTGGTCGACGCAGGACGCGCGATGGACGGTCGAGGCAGAGCGCGGCAGCGATGCTGAACCAGCTCGCTTCACCTGCGACTTCCTCCTCGCGTGCGGCGGGTATTACAGCTACTCGGAAGGCTACACGCCGGAGTTTCCAGGCGTCCACCGCTTCGCCGGGCGCATCGTGCATCCTCAGAAGTGGACCGAAGGCATCGAGTACGCGGGCAAGCGCGTGGTGGTGATCGGCAGCGGCGCGACGGCCGTCACGCTGGTGCCGGAGCTCGCGAAGACGGCCGCGCATGTGACCATGCTGCAGCGTTCGCCGACTTACGTCGTCGCGCGGCCCGCGGAAGACGCCATGGCGAACCGGCTCCGCCGATACCTGCCGTCGATGCTTGTCCACCAGATGATGCGCTGGAAGCGGGTGCTGCTCGGCATGTATTTCTTCAACTTGTGCCGGCGCAACCCAGCCCGCGCAAAGCGCTTGATCCTGGGTGGCGTGCGTATGGCCCTAGGGCCCGGCCACGATGTCTACAAGCATTTCACGCCGCGCTACAACCCCTGGGACCAGCGCCTGTGCCTGGTGCCGGACGGCGATCTCTTCCGCGCGATCCGATCCGGGCGCGCCTCGGTGGTAACCGACCAAATCGAAACCTTCACGGAAAAGGGGCTGAAGCTCAAGTCGGGTGCCGAGCTCGAGGCCGACCTGATCGTCACCGCGACCGGATTGAACCTGCGTGTGCTGAGCGGCGTGCAGCTCACGGTCGACGGGGAACGCATCGACCCCGCGAAGACGCTCACCTACAAGGGAATGATGTTCAGCGGCGTGCCCAATCTGGCATCGACGTTCGGCTACACGAACGCCTCGTGGACACTGAAGTGCGACCTCACCTGCGAGTATGTCTGCAGGCTGCTCAACTACATGGAAAGGCGAGGGCTGCGCCAGTGCACGCCGCGCAACGCCGACCCCACCATCACCGGGCAACCCTGGGTCGATTTTTCGTCCGGCTATTTTCAGCGCTCACTGCACATGCTCCCCAAGCAAGGCTCCAGAGCACCGTGGAAACTGCACCAGAACTATGTGCGCGACATCATGCTGCTGCGGTTCAGCAGGCTGGAGGACGGCGTGATGGAATTTTCGAATCCAGGGCCATCCCTGCCCCCTGGACGAGCCCTCATCGAGAGCTTGTCGACCTGATGCATTTGGCTTGCCACACCAAATGGACCCCAGGCAGCCGAACCCGAAGACGCAGGAGCCAAGTGAGCGTCATATCAAGCAAAGCCAACGGCTGGCTATCATCGCACGGAGGGTAGTGAACTTTGCGAAAGTCCATCGCCGCGTCGCGGCTGTCACCGGCGCGTTGATCGTCTTCCTAACATTTGTCGTCAAGGACGCGGTCCGCGAGCAAGTCAAAGACCTCGTCGACAGCCTTCAATCTGCCGAAGACGTTTTCGAGATCCGTGCACAGCATGAAGTGACCGTTGCCCTTCTGAACGGCATCGGTCAGCGCGTTCAGCTCATCTGGCAGTCCACACCGGAAGCGAAGGAATTCCTTCGAAAGAACGACAAATCGGGCGTGATACACGACATCACCGAAAATGCAGACATCATCGAGCAAGAGAGGGCCAACCTGGACAATCTGCAACGGTTCATTGCACGATTGCCGAGCAGTGAAACTGGTTTGCGAGCCGAAGTCTCGGAGATCCGGAAGCGCTGGACCGAGCATCATGACTTCTATTTGCAGGTCATTGCAATGATCAACCAAAAGCAAATGAGCGAGGATCAGGAGTTCGATGCCATGAGCACGCTTGGACCAGAAAGCGAGGATCTTAACTCCGCCATTCTGGATCTATCCGAGAGGGCCATCGCCAAATCGGATACGTTAAGGGAGGACGCTGAAAAACGTCTGCAAATCTACACTTGGGCGAGCTACGTGCTCTATACGGTTGGATGGTCGTTGGCCTTGTTCGGCCGAATATTCGAAGTCGGCGACCTTCCAGAGCCCGGGTGATCTACACGGCAGGATCGACAGCTGTTGCTCGCGGAGCCAGGGCCCGCGAGCAGATCTGACGCACTCGTAGATTGCGCAGGAGCCCACGCGAAACTGTTGGCCGACAGCGAGGGGTGAAGGGCGGGGGCGTCCTCGCCTCGCTCGGCGTCGGTCCGAGCAGGCTTGTGTTTGATTGACGGACGTGTTCGCGTATAAGGAGGACCTTCCCCTCTCTGTGCTCGGGGAGTTGGTCCCACGGCGCCGCGCTGACTCCGGGAACCTCGCTGCAACGGTCGTTTGCGTGCTCGTGGGTGTGCGGCGCCCTAAGCGTCAGCCGGACGCCGACACTGCCGTGCAGCGCGGGGCGGCAGTCCCGAACGCGGGCCGCCGCCCCCGAGCGCGCCCGCGCCGGTCCCGCAACGGGGCGGCTCGCGCGCTACTTCTTCCCGGACGACTTCTTGCGTGCCGGCTTCTTCGCGGCCGATCTCTTCGCCGCTGCCTTCTTCACCGCCAGCTTTGCCGCCGAAGCCTTCTTGATCAGCCCGACGGCCTTGTCCGCATCGGCGTCGGCCGAAAACCCGAGGATCGCGGAGTACCGCTTCCCGGCGACCTGGGCGACTACGTAACCCACGTCGATGCCAGCATCGGCGATCGCTTGGGCGATGGTGTGCCCGAGCCCCGGCCGGTCGTCGCCTTCCACGAGGAGCGCCGGGGTCGATACCGTCGCAAGGCCCGCGCCGCTTGCCGCCGCGGTGGCCTTCTTGCTGGTGACCGGGAACAGCTCGACTGCCGCCCTGCCCGCGGTACCGCCCAACCGGTAGCCCATCACCAGCCGCAGGTTCGAGCCGGCTGCGGCCAGCGGCGCCAGAACTTTCGCGAGCGCTCCCGGCTTGTCCTCGAGCTCTCCCCGCCACAGATTGATCTTCTTCACGCTAAGCGCCATCACTCTGTCTCCCTGAGTTCGTGTCGGCGGCCTTCCCTCGTGCTCCTCGAGATTTCCGCCCTTCGACGGTCCCGTTCCGTACGGCTCTCGCCGCGAACAGCCTGCGACATGGCGGCGCCGCCAACCCGCCTCGCACCCCAAGTATATGCTCCCGAGGCATGCCCGCACCCGGCGCACCCACTCGAGGCGCTACCGTCGTCCGCCGGGAATACCCGGCGGCGGCAGACCTTCCGCGCCCGAGGCGGGCCTGAAGTCGGCCAGGCTTACCGGCGGAAAATACATCCCCTCAGGCTGCCGCACCCACCACTGCCCTTCGGCGCGCGCGTTCGGCTCGGGGAACCGATAGTTGTAGAGCAGCGCCCTGACGTACTTCGGCGGATGATCCGGAAACGGATTGGCGCCCAGCAATGCGAGCACGCGCGGACTGCCTCCCAGCAGCCGCTGCAGCAGGCTCTCGAACCAGTGGTTCTCCGAGGCACTGCCAGACGCGGCGAACCACATCTGCCAATCGAGCCGAGGTTGATGCGGGATATTCCACGCGGGTGGGCGCGATGTCGGTCCAGGCTTGTAGCGGAACGCGTATTCGTGCCAGAGCTGCCCGTCATCGGAGCCTTCGATCACGATCTCGGGCCGGGCGGTGGTCATCACAGCGAACAGCCCGTAGGAATTGACGATGAGCAGCGGCGCGAGCGCCTGCGACACCGCACCGGCCACAGGCAGGTCGGTGCGCGTGAAGCGGTGCCAGATCCGATTCAACCCTACCGGTACAGTGACCAGCGCGAGCACGGTTGCGACGGCCGTCGCAGCGCGCCCCGCGCGAGGTGCACGCGAGCGCACCCACTCGACGAGCCGCGCCGGGATCACCCGGCGCAGCGCCGCATCGTCGAACAGGAAGATGCACAACAGCATGCTGAGCAGGTTGAAGAAGTTGTAGTTCCCGGTCAGCGAGATCAGCAGTTGGAACAGCAGCACGCACCAGGCGACCACCGCACGCAGGCGCCGCGGAGCGAAGATGAGAAATACCAGCGCAAGCTCGATGACTAGCGCTGCCGCCGCCCCCCCGATCAGCAACCAGTCGGGCAGTCGGGCCGCATACCAGGCGAGCGGCGAAGGCAGCGGTTGGGTCCAGAAGTGATACTCGAGCGCAGTCAAGTCGCGCCACGTCGGATCGCCGGAGAGCAGCTTCACCGCTCCGGCCAGGAAGAGGTACCGGAACAGCAGCCAGCGATACAGCCACACCACGATGCGCGACCCCGCAGTGAGAAAGATCGCCAGAAAACCCGTCTCGAGCAGCAGTAAATCCCACTGGAAGCTCAGGAACTCCTGCCCGGCGTAGACATAGGAAAGGTACAGCGCGAGCAGCCCGATCAACGCAGGCCGCGTCCAGATGCCGACTACGACGAGCACGCCGAGCAGCACGCCCACGATCGTTCCGGCGAGCAGGACGCTGTCGCTTGCATCCAGCCAGAACAGCGTCGGCAAGGCCCAGTAGGCTTCGCTGCCTAACGCTCCGCGCGCAGCGTGGAGGTAGTCGCCAAGCGGCAGGACGCCGTCATGCCCCACCAGGCCCAGGATCTGCACGCCGAGCGAGGCGAACGCCGCGACGTAGATCGCGCCCAGCGAGCGCAGGAACACCCAGCTCACGAGCTCGTAGCGCTCCGGTTCGAGCGCCGGTCCCCACAGCAGACGGGTCACGCGGGAAAGCAGAGGGCGGCGTTGCGCGAAGAACGCGTAAGCGCATTCGCTCGCCGCCGAAAAACCGGGCAGGTATGCGTACAGCCACCACCATGCACGCCGTCCGGGCGCATAGCGAAGCACGCGGTAGGTCGCTGCCGCGCCCGAGTACACCTGTCCATCGGGTTCGATGAGTTGAATGGCGCGCGGAAATGCTTCGGGCGCGATCTCGGGGAAATCCGCCGCGGATTCCTGGTACGGGCGATATACGACGCGATTGTTCGTGAGCCCTTGCCAGTAGCTCACCCAGTAGCGGCAGATCCCGCAATCGCCGTCGTAGACCAGCGTGGGGCGTCTCTCGGACATGAAGGTGGCGCCTGGCTATGGATTGGTGCCCGGACCTTCGAGGTTGAGCACGCGGCAGCAGCGCACGAGGCGGCGCACCTCGCGCACCGCATGGGCCACGTGCGCCGCCCAAGGGGCGTCGTGCCGTTTGCAGCCGACCAAGCGCAGCTACAGAACGAGATCGGTAGCGGGGTCGATCAGGTGCATGTGGCTCAGGTCGGCGGAGAGCTTCATCGGCTGACCGGGCCCGGTCGCCGAGCTCGGGTCCACGCGCGCGCACACCTCGTCGCCGTCGACGCGGAAATACACCATGGTCTCCATGCCCATCGGTTCGACCACGTCCGCCGTGACCGTGAACTCGTAGCGGTCAGCGCGCTCCTGGCCGCGCGGGTCGGTGATGTGTTCGGGCCGCAGACCGAATGTGAACGGCTTGCCCACGTGCGGCCGGTAACGAGCCGCCGCGCTCTCCGGCACCGGAAAGGACAACGCATCGGTGAGGCGCACGCGCAGCCCTGCCCCGTTCTGCTCCAGCCTGCACGGCAGGAAGTTCATCGCCGGCGAACCGATGAACCCGGCCACGAAACGCGTGCGCGGGCTGTGGTAGAGCTCCTGGGGCGGGCCGATCTGCTCGATGTGTCCCGCGTTCATCACCACCACCCGGTCGGCCAGCGTCATCGCCTCGACCTGATCGTGCGTGACGTACACGGTGGTGGTCCTGACATGCTGGTGAACGCGCTTGATCTCGGTGCGCATCTGCACGCGCAGCTTGGCGTCCAGGTTGGACAGCGGCTCGTCGAACAGGAACACTTTCGGATGGCGAACGATTGCACGGCCCATCGCGACCCGCTGGCGCTGCCCGCCGGAAAGCTGCTTCGGCCGCCGGTCGAGCATGTCCATCAGCCCGAGGATGCGGGCCGCCTCCTCCACGCGCTGGCGGATCTCGGCGCGCGGGGCATGACGCAGACGCAGGCCGAAGGACATGTTCTCGAACACCGTCATGTGCGGGTACAGCGCGTAGTTCTGGAACACCATGGCGATGTCCCGGTCCTTGGGCGGCACGTCGTTGACCAACGCGCCGTCGATATAGATCTCCCCGTCGGAGGCCTCCTCCAGGCCGGCGATCATGCGCAGCGTGGTGCTCTTGCCGCAGCCCGAGGGGCCGACCAGCACCACGAACTCCTTGTCCGGAATGTCGAGATCGATGCCCCGCACCGCCTCGACTTCGTCGAATCGCTTCACCAC
>Ga0335082_10002000_pt1 | contig 21900 bp, 19 predicted proteins | sample Lox_Sample_41_FD_206718 | JGI IMG/M metagenome (GOLD analysis project Ga0335082, IMG submission 206718) | Soil microbial communities from Loxahatchee National Wildlife Refuge, Florida, United States - Lox_Sample_4.1 | ecosystem: Environmental > Terrestrial > Soil > Wetlands | place: USA...
ACCATGTGGAAACATTGGGTCCGCGTCTGGGTGATAGGTTTCGTTTTGTGGACCGTGCTGGCGGTGCTAAGCGCAACCGGGGCACACCTCTATATGGCCTCGGTTGGCAGCCCCGAGGGATGGGGCCAAGTGTTGGCCTGGAGCGTTACGGTTGCCTTCATCTGGTCGCTCCTGACGCCGCTGGTGTACGAACTCGCCCGCCGGTTCTCGTTCGATCGCAATAGCTGGACCAGGTCGTTGCCCATCCATCTGGTGGCGTGCGTCGTGCTTACCTTCGTTGCCTCTGCCGTCATTGTCGTTCTCGACCCATTGGTCACATGGACGCCGGAGAAACATGTTCCTTTTCTCGCGCACACGCTGTCGCGCCTTTTCATGGACTTTCAGCGTTACTGGTACATAGTCCTGATCACCCAGGCGATTGCGTATTACAGCAAATATCAAGAGCGCGAAATACGATCGTCACAGTTGGAAGCGCAGCTGGCGCTGGCCCAACTGGAAGTGTTGAAGATCCAGCTTGAGCCGCACTTTCTCTTTAACACGCTCAACTCTATCGCGGCGTTGGCCCGGAACGACGGCCTGGCCGCCGAGAACATGACCCTGCAGCTGGCTGATCTGCTCCGGTTTTCGCTGGATGGAGTGGGCATACATGAGGTGCCGCTCAGTCGAGAATTGACTTTCCTTCAGAAATACATCGACATTCAGCAGACGCGCTTTCAGGACCGCTTGCAGGTTGAGATGGACATCCAGCCTCACACCCTGTCGGCGCTGGTACCAAATCTGCTTCTGCAACCGCTGGTGGAAAACGCCATTCGCCACGGCATCGGCCCGCGGCGCGCACCCGGCTTCATACGTATCTCGACCCGCCAGGTCTTCGACGAACTCTGGATAGAGATCAGCGATAACGGCATGGGGCTTACGAGTTTCGGAGGCATGGTTCCGCCGGAGGGCGTCGGACTGCAAAATACACGCGCCCGCTTGCAACAGCTTTACAGCCAGGACCATAAATTGACGCTGGAAGGCGCGGCGGCGGGCGGTTGCGTTGTCAAAATTCACATACCTTTCCGCGAGTGTTCTCAGGAGGTCAATAGCATCAATGTCCATTCGAGTGTTGCTTAGCGATGATGAAGCGCTGGCGCGCGAGCGCTTGCGCCGGTTGCTGGAGGAAGAATCTGACCTCGACATCGTGGCCGAGTGCGGTGACGGTAAGTCGGCCATTTCGCTCATCAAGCGGGAGAGGCCCGATCTGGTTCTCCTCGACGTACAGATGCCGGAAGTGGACGGCTTCGGTGTGGTCACAGCGCTGAAAGAACAAATGCCGCTTACCATTTTTGTCACTGCGTACGACCGTTATGCCATGAAGGCTTTCGAGGTACACGCGCTTGACTACTTGCTGAAGCCGGTGGGTAAAGAGAGGTTGTCGGAGGCGATCAGCCATGCGCGAAAACAGCTACAACACCCTTCGGACGGAATGTTTCAGAGGCGGGTGCTTGATCTCCTGGGTGATTTGGAGTCGAGGCAACAAGTTCCCCAGCGCATTGTGATCAAAGCCGACGGCGAGATTGTCTGCCTGAAGCCGGCGGAAATCGACTGGGCCGAATCGGCTGGGAATTACGTTTGCCTGCATGTTGGAGGTAATACTCACATCCTGAGGGAGACAATCACGTCGCTTGAGGGGCGGCTCGGCCCTCGCCAATTCATGAGGGTGCATCGCTCAACGCTGGTGAACGTGGACCGGATCAAAACTCTGCGTCCATCTCTGTATGGGGACTACTCGATTCTGTTGCGCGACGGAACCAAACTCACTTTGAGCCGCGGCTTCCGAGAGAGCGTCCTGAGACGGCTGGGAACTTCGTAGGAAAGACCGCCGTTAGTCCTACTGCTTGGGCGGGGGGGCGCGCGTCATCCACCCAAATCTTCCTCTGCCCGCCCGTGCGCGTGCCCGCCCGTGCGCGTTGACAAAGCCGCCGCAACGGTGTAACAACGTGTATCCGCGCCCGAGACAAAAATCCGCGACTGGCCGGCAAGCATCTCGTTGAGCTGGCGAGTGTCCTTGCGGTCGCGGTTCTCCTTGCCATCATCGGATGCGGCGGTTCACAGACTTCCCTACCCGCGCCGAGCCCTGCACCCGCCTTCAGCGGAATCAACATCGATTACGCCCCGGAGGGCCGCTGCAGCGACGACAACTGGGGCACGACCACGCCGGTGGCCTGCAACCCTCAGCTTTCCTTCACCTCATGCACATCGGGTGTGCTGTCCTCGTGCGCAGCCAACTGCCAGGCGTGTTTCAACTCGGACCTGAGCACGATCAAATCGCTCAACGTCGGCACCATCACCATCTACCAGCCGAACTACTACATCCTGACGGCGGCCCAGAGCGCGGGGATCAAGGTTGTCCTCGGCTTGTACGATGACAGCGTCAGCGGACTGGCGGCAGCGAGCGGGACGACGAACTGCACCTACGGTGGCTCGCCTTTCCCATACTGTGGCACGAACTACGCCAGCGCGCTCTTCGGCGGGACCTGTGGCAACATCACGCCCTGGCCGCCGGCAACATTTTGCGAATCGAGCTCGAACAACCCCAACGCCACGTACGTCCCCGCGCTCAACTCGAGTGCTGGGCAGTTTCTGCAGAATGGAACCATCGTTGGCATTCAGCTGGGCAACGAGATCTTCGGGCAGTTGTCGGCCGCGACCTTCAGCACGGCCGCCCAGAACCTGCGCAGCGCCCTCAACTCCGCCGGGTTCAGCAATGTCAAGATTGTCGTCTCGCTGATCGAGGGCCAGGCGGCGATGTTCTGTAGCAACAGCGCTCCTCCGACTGGCGTGGACTACATCGCCGATCACGTTTACTGCTCGGTTGGTTCCTCGGGAGGCGTGGCCAGCACGCCGCCCGTCTGGCCGACGGGGAGCAACCCGGCCCAAACCTGCTGGACGCAGGTGCAGTCGGTGTTCGCGACTGACCAGAAGTCCTGCGGTGCAGGCAATGTCTTCCTGGGTGAGACCGGTTACAACACCGCCTGTCCCAGTGTGTACGGCCAGCAGCAAGTGCCCAACGAGCAGGGCTTCATCACGCAGATGGTCAGCGCGACCTGCCAGAACCAGGTAACCGGACCGCTGGCGCCGTTCTTGTTTGAGTTTGGCGATGTGTGTCCGTCGGGAGGATGTCTGGCCGGCTGCCCGAACGAGCCGACGGAAGGCAATGGATATTTTGGCATGTACTTTACTCAGGGCTATTTGACCAAAGGTCCGCTGACGACGAAATTCACCATTCCGGCGCTGACGTGCCAGTGAGCCGGTACCACGAACTGCGCGGGATCCAGTCAGTCCGGTGGCGGTTTTGGCAGTCGCGGCCTGAGAGTGCCAATCTTGACACCGTCCGCCCGCGTTCTTAGAATAAAGCTGGAGCATTGTACACCAATTAACCAGCTAACTTACTGCAAAATCGTGAGTTAAAGTCGAATTGCAATGACGGCACCCGAATCCATTGGACGGCGCGAGCGGGAAATCCTCACCGCCATCGTGGAGACCTACATCTCCACCGGCGAGCCAGTGGGCTCGCGCACGCTGACGCGCGGCAACCGCGAGAACCTCAGCGCGGCCTCGATTCGCAATGTGATGGCCGATCTGGCAGATGCCGGCTTCCTGGAGCAGCCGCACACGTCCGCCGGCCGTGTGCCCACGACCAAGGCCTATCGCTATTATGTTAAGCAACTCACGGGCGAGGCGCGGCTCTCGCCCGCCGATGAGAGCCTCATTCAGGAAAACCTGCAGGGGCTGCAGGACGTGCAGGAATTCATGGAGCGGACCTCGCACGTGCTGTCCTTGATCTCGCACGGGGTGGGGGTTGCGATTACGCCTGGTCCAGGGCAGCACAACGCACTGGAGCACGTGTATTTCCAGCGCCTGGGCGATAAGAAGGTGCTGGCGGTGGTGGTCACCCGCAACGGGCTGGTGCGCGACCGGGTGTTGCGGCTGAGCAGCGATCTTACGGCGACGGAGCTGGAGACTGCGGCCGCCTACATTAACCGGAACTTCCGTGGCTGGGAGATGGAGGCCTTGCGCAACGAAATCGCCCGGCGGATCCAGCAGGAGCGGAGTGAGTACGATCGCCTGATGCGGTCGGTGGAACAACTTTACGCGCAGGGAGCGCTCACTACCGAGGGTTCGGCACAGGCCGTGTACGTGGAAGGTGCGGCCAATCTGGTGATCTCGGAGAAGGACAAGGAACGCCTGCGTGAATTGCTGGCCACGCTGGAGGAAAAGCAGCGCGTCGTCAATCTGCTTTCGGCCTATCTGGATGTCCGGCAGGAGGCGGTCCGCGTGGTCGTGGGTCTGGAAGATGCCATGCCGCATCTAAATAACTTTGTGCTGATCGGCGCACCGGCGCGAGTGGGCGATGAGGTCATGGGTTCGCTGGCCGTCATCGGTCCCACGCGGATGAATTACGAGCACACCATTACCGCCGTCTCGTACATCGCACGCCTGTTCGATCGACTCTGGAACGACGCGACGTAGAAGGGCATATGCAACACAAGAAGAGCAATGGAGGCTCCGCCAACCTGGAGCTGGACCACGAACTGCCACCCGCCGAAAGCGGCGAGGAGTCTGCACCCCAGCAGACCGCTGGACCGGCGGCAGCGGAAGAGCCGCAATCGGAACTGGAGCGCGTGAAGGCAGAGCGCGCTGCGTACCTTGACCGCGCCGCGCGCATTCAAGCCGAGTTCGAGAACTTTCGCAAACGCAGCGTCAAGGCGCAGCAGGAATACAGGGACTACGCTCTTGCCGACGCGCTCAAGACGCTGTTGCCCATCCTCGATAGCTTGGACAACGCGCTGAAGACCAAGGCTGCCTCGCTGGAGGACTTTCACGCCGGCATCGAACTGATCGACAAGCAGTTTCACGACGCGCTGGCCAAGCTCGGTGTGGATCCTGTCCCGGCAGAAGGCGCGCCGTTTGACCCCAATGTTCACCAGGCCGTGCAGATGGTGGACACGGAGGAGGCCGAGGACAACCATGTGCTCGAGGAGTTACAGCGCGGCTATAAGCTGAAGGAGCGGCTGCTGCGTCCGGCGATGGTGAGGGTGGCGCGCAATCCAAAGCATGGGTGAGACGTACCACAGAGACATAGAAAAGCCAGAATGCAAAATGCTGTGTCTCTGTGAACTCTGTGGTGACAAGATTTCAGGCGGCAGAAAAAGGTAGAGCGCTCTGGCCACCAACGTAAAACGCGATTACTACGAGATTCTGGGCGTTTCCCGAACCTCGACCGATCAGGAGATCAAGAGCGCGTACCGCAAGCTCGCGCTGCAATACCATCCGGACCGCAATCCAAATAATCCAGACGCAGAGGAACGCTTTAAGGAGTGCAGCGAGGCGTATGCGATTCTTGCCGACTCGGAAAAGCGTGCACGTTATGACCGCTTCGGTCACGCCGGTGTGTCCGCTGGGCCGGGCGGCTTCGGTGGATTCGAAACCATAGACTTCCAGGACATCTTCGGCGACATCTTCGGAGGATTTGGCGACCTGTTCGGGCAGCAGCGGGGCGGACGCCGCTCGCGTGCCCAGCGCGGCGCGGATCTGCGCGAAGACCTCACGATCGAGTTCGAAGAGGCTGTTTTCGGCGTCACCAAGCAGGTTCAGGTGCGGCGTATGGAGGAGTGCGATTCGTGCAAAGGAAGCGGCCTGGCTCCGGGAAAGTCGCCTATCAACTGCACCACCTGCGGCGGGCATGGTCAGGTGCGTTATCAGCAGGGCTTCTTCTCCATCGCACGCACCTGCAACACTTGCCAGGGCTCGGGCAAGCTCATCGTCGATCCCTGCAATCAGTGTCGAGGCCAAGGGCGCATCACGCGTGAACGCACGGTGACGGTAAAGGTCCCGGCCGGCGTGGACGAGGGGGCGCGCATCCTTTACTCCGGCGAAGGCGAGGCGGGTCTCTACGGCGGGTCATCCGGCGATCTCTACGTCGTGCTGCATGCAAAAGAGCATCCGTTCTTCGAACGCGAGGGGAAGAACCTTTACTGTGCGGTTCCGATCTCGTTCCCGCAGGCCGCGCTGGGCACAGAGATCCGCGTGCCCACGCTCGATGGCGATTACATCTTGCAAGTCCCGGAAGGCACGCAGACGGGAACGACCTTCAAGGCTAGGGGCAAGGGCGTGCCGGTGCTCAACGGCCGCGGGCGTGGCGATCTGCATATCGAGGTGAAGGTGGAGACGCCGGCCAAGCTCACCCAGCGGCAGCGCGACTTGCTGCAGGAGCTGCGCGCTTCGACTTCAGTGGAAAACAAGCCTGTAAGCCGCTCGCTGCTGAACAAGGTGAAAGAGATCTTCCAGTAGGTTGCTGATCGTCGTCTCTCAGGACACGTTTGCTCACATCCGTGGCGCCCTCAAGTTCCCCGATTCTCGCATCGCGCAGCACTAGGATCGTGCCTCAGTACACGGCATCGCGACAAGTTTGCTCTAGAAACCTCTTGTTCTTGCTGCAGGATGTGAATAGTCTTAGTGCAAGGGGCGTTCCTTATTGGACGAGTTCATCGTCCGCTCAATAGCCGAAACGTCCGACCGCAAAGCAAGAGGAAAGGAAGAAACTATGCCATTGGGTTCGTTTTTCAAGAATCTGTTCCATCATGCGAAAGACCCAAAGACGGTGGCGTCAGCGCTACTCGCAGCCAAAACTACGGTCGACCAGCTCGGCGCGCTCCACAAATGGAACTGGCTGCCCCAGTTCGACAACGAGGTAAATAACGCCGTCACCGCGCTCAACAACTGGCAACCCGGACAGCCAACAACGCAGATCACGCAAGCCCTTAATGCGGCGATAACGATCGTCAACGGAGTCGAAGGCATCAGCCAGCACGACAAGGCGGAGATCGGCATCTTCATCGGGGTGGCAGAGTCGGCGCTTGTCTTCTTGGGCTGATTTAAGGCAATTGGGAGGTTGGAAGGCACTTCTCCGTTGGACAACGCCCTCCGCATCTACGTCATCTTCCTGCTGATTGTGACTGCGTTACCCGCGGCGGCGCGGCTGGCGAGACCGCGTGAATTGGCGCGCATCATGCTGGTGCGCTATCGGGATCCGAAGCGCCGCAAACGCGCTCGCATTGGCGGATTCATTTACTTTGGTCTGGCAGCGTTCGCCGTCCCGTTTTTGCTGCGGGCCGAGGTACGCCGTGAACGCTGGCTGGTCATGGCCGTGCTGGTGGGAGCAATCTCGGCCCTCGAGTTTCTGCTGAACAGCCGTCTGTTCAGCGAAAGCGCCCTCGCCCGCCAGAACCGTATCTTCGGCGGCGTCTATGCATCTATGGCGATTGCCGTCGTCCTGCTACTCTTTACGCGATGACCCGGCGGCGCTGGATTGCCGATGAATTCTCCCACGACCGCGCTGCCCTTAACGGCGCGCACGCGGCCCACCTTTCGCGGACATTGCGGGCGCGCGTCGGCCAGCAGTTCGAGGTGTCCTGCAGTGGGCGCGTGCGAAACGCGACGGTCACCAGCGTGAGCGATGACCGCGTGGAGTTTGCTCTTGGCGAGGACGTCCCGCCCGGCGCAGTCGTTTCCATCACCCTGCTGCTGGCCATCTTCAAGTTCGATCGCATGGAATGGGCCATCGAGAAATGCACCGAACTGAACGTGACTGCGATTGTTCCCGTCGTGGCGCGCCGCACCGGGAAGCATCTGGCACAAGCGGCGAAGAAGCGCGTCCAACGCTGGCGCAGCATCGCACGCGAAGCCGCGGAGCAGTCGCGGAGGACAGCGCCTCCGGAAATTTGCGATCCGCAGAAGCTGAGCGCAGCTCTCAATCATTTTCATGATTCTGTCATCCCGACCGAGGGCTTTAGCCCGAGTGGAGAGACCTGCGGTGCGCCGGGTTGCGATCTGCGCATCGTGCTCGCCGAATCCGAATGCGAAGCGACGCTGGGTGACATCGTTCGCGCCCACGGGGAATTGAGTTCCCTTGCGCTGGCTGTCGGCCCGGAAGGCGGCTGGACGGCGGATGAGTTGCAACTCTTTGGAGAATCGCAATGGCGCGCTGCTTCGCTGGGCAACACTATCCTCCGCGCCGAAACCGCCGCCATTGCGGCACTGGCGATTGCGCGGGCAGGAGTCTAGGCTTGCGACGGGCGATGTTGTTGCTGTCTGCGATAGGAGGATTAGATGTCTCACGGGCTATCGATCATTGTTGCGGCGACATTGTTGGTCACCATACTGGCGGCTCAGAATCCTCCCGCGTCAACCGGCAGTGGCGCTTCAACCGTGACCGTCACCGATCAAGACAGCGGCAAGACCATCGAGTTAGCCAGAGGTGCGACGCTGGTCGTCGAGTTGTCATCGAATCCGTCTACGGGCTACAGTTGGGCGGTGAAGGGTGACCCTGCTCCGCTCAAGCTGCTCAGCTCGGATTACCTTCAGCCGAACCAGTCACGAGCAATTGGAGCCCCGAGTATGCAGCAATTCAGGCTCGGGGCAACTGCGCCGGCCGCTTCCGCCTTGAAGCTGGTCTACAGGCGTCCGTGGGAGAAGGATGTTGCGCCCGCGAAAATCTTCACGCTGAATGTCAATGTTCGCCAAAACATGCTCTACCTGGAAAAGGCCCTGCCACTCTACGGCGTCATCCCCAACTGCCAGAACAGAAACGAGTAGATATCGGTCCACTCTTCCACCAGCTTGGAGATGGGCTTGCCGACGCCGTGTCCCGCCTTCGGCTCGATGCGCAGCAGAATGGGATTCGGACCACCGTTATCGGCCTGGAGGAGTGCGGTCATTTTTTTGGCGTGCATGGGATCGACACGAGTGTCGCTGTCGGCCGTCATGAACAGGACGGCGGGATAGCCGGTGCCCTTCTTCACGTGATGGTACGGCGAGTAGGCGTAGAGCCATTGGAACTGCTTCGGATCTTCCGACGAGCCATACTCTGGGATCCATAGCTTGGCGATCTGGAAGTTCTGGTAGCGCAGCATGTCGAGCAGCGGTACTTGGCAGACGACGGCGCGAAACAGATCGGGCCGCTGCGTGAGCGCCGCGCCCATCAGCAGTCCGCCGTTGCTGCCGCCGCGAATCGCGAGGTGCTGCTGGTCCGTATAGCCCTCCTTTTGCAGATACTCGGCCGCGGCGATGAAGTCGTCGAAGCCGTTCTGCTTCTTGTCGAGCATGCCGGCGCGATGCCAGTCCTCGCCGAACTCGCTGCCCCCGCGCAGGTTTGCCATGGCGAAGATGCCGTCAGCGTCCAGCCAGGGAAAGATGGTCTTGTAAAACTCCGGCGTCATGCTTACGTTGAAGCCTCCGTAGCCGGTCAACAGTACGGGGTTGCGGCCGGTCAGCTTCAGCCCCTTGCGCATGACAAGGAACATGGGGACGCGCGTGCCGTCCTTCGACGAGTACCAGACTTGCCTGGTTTCGTATTGGTCGGTTTTGAAGCTGGTCTTCACCGAGTCCCACGCTGTGCTCTTCCCGGCCGGGATGTCGAAACGATAGATAGTGGTAGGCACCGTGAACGAAGAGAAGAGATAGAACGCGCTGCTGCTGTCGTATTCGCCGCCGATATCGGCGATCGTCCCCAGCGTCGGTAGCTCGATCTCGCCCAGCGGTTTGCCGTCGAGGCTGAAACGCTTTAGCAGGGAGTGCGCATTCTGTTCATAGCGAGCAAAAAGCTGGCCTCCGATGATGTGCAGAGAGGACAGCACTGCATCCGATTGCGGGATGATCTCCTGCCAGTGGTCGCGCGTAGGCGTGGTGAGTGGGGCTTTGAAGACGCGATAACGTTGGGCATCTTCGTTGGTGAGAATGTAGAGATCCCCGTTATAGGGCTCGGCGAAGTAGAGAAAATTCTTGCCAATCACCACGGGAAACGCTGCCGCATTGGTCTTTGCAACCTTGAGATAGACCTCACTCTTGGTCCAGCCCTGGGCGACATTGATGCAGAGCCAGTGCCCATCGTTCGACATGACAACGTTCGGCCAATCCTGCGGGTCTCGGCCCTGGCCAAAGATGAGCGGATCATCGGCAGGATCGCGGCCCAGCGCGTGGTAGAAGACCCGGCGGTTGTACATCTCCTGCCCCGCCGCTACGTCGCCCTTCCTGGGATAACGAGTGTAATAGAGGCCGCTGTCGTCGGGCTTCCATGCAATGCTGGCGGCGCGCGTGCGCGCGATCTTATCGGGCAGCAGCTTGTGGGTCGCCGTCTCGATGATGCGGAGCGTGCTCATCTCTGAGCCGCTCTCGGAGTTGCCATATGCGACATACTTGCCATCGTGTGACGCCTGCCACCAGTCCAGCGCGACAGTGCCTTCTTTGGAAAGCTGGTTGGCGTCCAGCAAGACTTCGTCCTTGCCGTTCAAGCCTTTGCGCACATATAGCACCGGCTGGTTCTGCTTACCGTCACGCCTGGCGTGAAAATAGTAATTGCCGCCAACCTGGGTCTCGCCAAGGTTTCCTATCTCCAACAACTGCTCGAGTCGGCTGTGCACTTTCTCGCGCCCCGGCAACTTGTCGAGGATGCCGCGCGTGTACGCCAGTTGCCGGAACACCCACTGCTCGGTTTCAGGCGAGCTGCCGTTTTCGAGCCAACGATATGAGTCGACGACCTTCTGTCCGAAATAGTTGTCCGTGACGGGCTGCTCCTGGGTTGGCGGCGGCTTGGGAATGTTCATCATCGATGAGTTGCTGCTCTGAGCAGTTGCAGTTGTAGAGAACAGAAGCAGAGCGACTGGCGCAACAAAGAAGCGCGAAAAAAAGTTTTGCAGCTTCATGGGAATACTGCGAACATCCGTCCCGTACGCTGAAATCGGAGATCTTTTAACAGCCTAGCAGTTTTGCCGGATGAGTCCAAACGGGGCAGGGTGCAGCCGCGTCAAGGGCGCTGGTGACGCGCTCCCTGCATCCGCCTGGCTTCCCGTACGATGGCGGCGACCAGGCCGGGAATGGTGTACTCGCAGGCTTCGATGTCCACGGGCAGGCCAAGCTCGCGGAGCGTGGCGGAGGTTACCGGTCCGATGGAAGCGGTGCGCACGCCATCGTGAGGCGCCGCCTTCAACGTGGAGCGCGCGCTGCGCAATCCAAGCAGGCTCACAAAATTCCGCACTGTCGAAGAACTGGTAAAGGTGATGGCGTGTGGCTTTCTCGCGCCGGCGATAACGGCACGCAGACGCTTCCCGGAAGACTTCGGAGTGACGGTTTCGTACGCCTCCACTACGTCTACTTGCGCACCCGCTTTGCGCAGCTCGCGCGGAATCACGTCGCGCGCGATCTTGGCCCGAACCAGCAGCACACGCTTTCCTTTCACGCGGCCCTGCAACGCCTCGACTACCGACTCGGCTACATACTCTTTCGGCGTGACGGATACGGGCAGGCCATGCTGTGCGATAGCCTTCCTGGTGGCTGGACCGATCGCCGCAATCTTAAGATGTGCGAGCGGTGCTAGGTCCATGCGCTTTCTGGCCATCCGCTCGAAGAGCGCTTCGACTCCGTTGATGCTGGTGAGGATGAGCCAGTCGTAGGTTGCGAGATTGCGAAGAGCGGAATCGAGCGGTTGATAGGAACTCGGCTTGCGAATGTCGATGAATGGGATTTCGATGACCTGACAGCCAAGTTCGCGCAGGGCCGACGACAGCGCGCCCGCCTGCCTCTTCGCGCGTGACACCAGCACCCGGCAACCGGCGAGCGGAAGATTGGTTTTTTCGAAGGTTGATCGAGCACACAAGATTCGATTCTCACGCCGTCAGGCCGATCGCAATGCCACAACCTATCCACCGACCACTAGCCACTGCCTTACGGCTGTTGCGCTGCCGGCGCGCTCGCTCCGTACACATCCGCGAGAATTTTTGTCGCCCCTCGGCGTAATAACGTGTCGCCCACCTGTTCGCCGAGGGCGACAGGATCCTTGCCGCCCTGCTGTTCGCGGAGCACCTGTGATCCATCCGGGCGCGCAACCACGGCCGTCAACCGCAGCACGCCGTCGTTCATCTCGGCAAACGCCCCGATCGGTACCTGGCATCCACCGCCTAACTTGTTCAGCAGCGCTCGTTCGCATGCCGTTGCACCGCGGGCATCCGGATCATCGAGAAATTGTAGATGGTCGCGCATCGCGACATCGTCTTTGCGAATCTCGATGCCAAGTGCGCCCTGCCCCGCTGCGGGACACATGAAACTTTCGGGCAGCACCTCTTTGATCCATCGTGTCTTGCCAAGCCGAGTCAGCCCGGCGGCCGCCAGTATGATGGCATCGTACTCGCCCTCTTCCAGTTTGCGCACGCGCGTGTCCACGTTGCCACGCAGCGGATGAATCACAAGGTCAGGCCGCGAGGCCTTCAACTGTGCCTGTCGTCGCAAGCTGCTGGTACCTACGCGCGCGCCTTGCGGCAAGGATGCAACGCTTTCGTGTTTCGCAGAAAGGAACACGTCGCGCGGATTGACCCGCGTCGTAACTGCGACCAACTCGAACCCTGGCGGCAATTCTGTCGGCAGGTCCTTCAGGCTGTGCACGGCGAGGTCCACGCGGCCCTCGGCCAGGGCCTCTTCAATCTCCTTGGTGAACATGCCCTTGGTGCCGACCTTGGCGAGTGCGACGTCGGTAATCTTGTCGCCGGTCGTCTTGATGATCTCGATCCCGACTTCGTGGCCGCGCTCGCGCAGCAGCGCCGAAATGTGATTGGCTTGCCAGAGCGCGAGTTGGGAGCCGCGCGATCCGATTCGCAGGCGTGCCATCAGCTGTGCGACCCCGGCTTGCCGTCGTTCATTCCAGGCTCGGCCGCGGCTGCCGATTTCTTTGCGTCGCGAAGCCCGAAGAGCTTGCGAACAAGGTCTACCACTGTAGTCGCCTCGTTCGATTCGCGTGCTGCGGTCTTAAGCGTGGTGATGGGCGTGTGCATGATCTTGTTGACGATGCCCCGCGTGAGCGTTTCCACGGCGAGTTCCTGTTCGGGGGTCAAAGTGCCCAGCCGCCCCCGTACGCGGTCAATCTCGGCCTGGCGCACGGTTTCAAGGTGTTCCTGCAACGACACGATCGTCGGTACCACATCGAGCGTTTGCAGCCGCGACTGAAATTTGTCCACTTCGAGCTGCACGATGGCTTCGGCCCGGTCGGCTTCAGTCTTGCGGTCCGCGATGTGTGATGCCACCACCTGCTGCAGGTCGTCAATGTCGTAAACGAAGATGCCGTCCAGCTTGTTCATCTCCGGATTGATGTCGCGCGGGACGGCGATATCAATGAAGAACATGGGACGGTTCTTGCGGCGGTGCAGGAATTGTTCGCCGTGTTCTTTGGAGAAAATCGTGTGCGGGGCGCCGGTAGAGCTGATCACAATGTCCGCGTTCGGTACCGTTTCGTAAAGCTGCTCAAATGGAAAGGCATGGCCGTTGAATTTATTGGCCAGCACAACGGCGCGCTCGTATGTCCGATTGGCAACGTAAATCTGCTTGGCGCCGTGCGCTACCAGATGCCGCGCGGAAAGTTCGCACATCTTCCCGGCGCCGACCAGGTAAACGCTCTTGCCCTGCAGGTTGCCGAAGATCTTTTTCGCCAGATCGACCGCGACCGATGCCACCGACACCGCCGAGGTCGCGATGGCGGTTTCGTTGCGCACGCGCTTGGCGACGGCGAAGGCGCGGGTCAGCAGCGCGTCGAGCTGCGAGTTCACCGCCCCTACCGCGCGGGCCGTGGCATAGGCTTCCTTTACCTGTCCCAGAATCTGCGGTTCGCCGACGACCATCGAGTCAAGACTGGAAGCGACACGAAACACGTGCCGCACGGCGTCGCGCTCGCGATGTTCATAGAGATACTTGGTGTAAGGGGCGGGGTCGAAGCCGTAGAACTGCCGCATGAAGCCTTGGATATCAGCGTTGCCGTTTACCGTGCGTAACAGCAATTCCACCCGGTTGCAGGTAGAAATCACCATTCCCTCTTCGATGCCGGGGTAGCTGGCCAGGGTCTTGGAGGCTTCTGGGAGGCGCGCTTCGGGAATGGCAAACTGCTCGCGCACCTCGATGGGTGCCGTCTGGTGGTTCACGCCGATGACGATGAAGTTCATGAGGCGATAAACCTGTGCGTGCGACTGAAGTAATTTGCGGCCCACGCGCCGAGGGCCACGACAAACGCAAAGGTCGCCAGAAACGCCGCCCGGCGCCCGCGCCAGCCTGAACTCCAGCGGGTGTACAGCAGCAGCATGTACACCGCCCACATGATGAATGAGAGCAGGATTTTCGGATCGTAGAAGAACATCGGCCCGTACTTGTCGATGGCCAGCACCGAACCGGCCACCAGGCCTAGCGTCATGAAGGGAAACCCGAACAACAGCGAGCTATAGCCGATGTCATCGATAGTCTGCAACGGCGGCAGCCAATTGACCAGGCCTGTCGAACGCTTCGACTTCAGCGCCCTCTCCTCCACCAGGTAAAGCAGACTGGCTCCGAAGCTGAGGAACAGTCCTGCATATCCGGTGAAAATGAGGACGACGTGCACAAAGATCCATCCGTTGCGCAGAAAGGGCGACGTCAGCGTGATGGGCTTCTGTCCCAAAGCGGAAGCGAATGTCAGCACGAAAACAATCGGAAAGATCACTACTCCCGGCGAGACCGTACGATAAGCAACAAAGAAAATGAAGAACACGACCATTGCCAGGAAGGCGAGCAGCGATTCGGAATCTTGGATGGAGGCCCACGACAGATGGCCGATCTCAATAGCGGACTCGACCAGCGAGACAAAATGGAAGATCAAACCCAGGCCCACGGCCGGTTCAACAACCTTCCCCAGGACGTTTCCTTTCTTGCTGAGCAGGAGAAGCGAGTACAAGAGTCCCACGCCATAAAAAACGACCGCAACTCGAAGCCAGATTAAAGGCATAAACCCCGTAACATCCGCAGCCTGAAATCCTCACCCATCTGCCAGGTCCTAGTATAAGGGCCGGGCAGAATGGACGCAGCAAGGTCGTCACACCGGTATGTGACCTGCGTCACAGAGGGGGGTACCGGGATCCGCCGGATGGAAGGGCTGCACATTGCAGACCCGTTGTTCGAATGACTGCCACTATCGCGCGATGTTCTCCAGCGCAGCCACGATAACGTCCTCCTGAACGGGATCGACCGTCCTCAGGTCGAGGAACACGCGCTCTTCCTCTACCCGTGCAATGATCGGCGTCTCCCACCGCCGCAGGCGCATGCACAGCTCATCGGCGGTCACGCGTGCGCTGCTGAGGGCGAGCACGAGGGTCGGCAGCGTGGCCCCCGGCGCCGCACCGCCGCCCAACACCGAGCGCGACTCAGCGACTTGGACCTCCAGTTGCGGGCAACCGCTGCGCAGCCTCACGGCCAATTGCTCGGCGCGTCGCCTCAGCTCGTCCTCCTGCACGCACATCATGTGCAGTGCGGGAATGGACTCGTAATCCTCGCGCAGATAAGCGAGCAGCGTGGCTTCCAGTGCGGCATAAAACATCTTGTCCACACGCATAGCACGGAACAGAGGATTCGCACGGACCTGTCCGATGAGTGCGGGATCGCCGCTGATGATGCCGGCTTGCGGGCCACCCAGCAGCTTGTCGCCACTATAGGTGACGATGTCCACGCTCGCCCGCAAACTGTCGGCGATCATAGGCTCACGGCGCACGCCCACGTGGCGCAGGTCGAAAAGTTCGCCACTGCCCAGGTCTTCTATGACGGGGATGTGATGCTTATGTGCGAGTGCAACCAGCTCTTCTAGCGACGGCTGCTCGGCGAAGCCGACAATCTGAAAGTTGGAACGATGCACCCGCAGGAGCAGTCTGGTTCGCTCGGTTATCGCGCCTTCGTAATCGGCGATGCGCGTGCGGTTGGTCGTCCCCACTTCGCGCAGCACCGCGCCGGACTTCGCCATCACGTCCGGAATGCGAAACGACCCGCCAATCTCAACCAGTTCGCCGCGCGAAACAACGACCTCTCCACCTTCCGCCAGCGAGTTCAGCGCCAGCAGCACCGCGGCGGCGTTGTTGTTGACCACGATGGTCGCAACTTCGCGCTGAGGTCTGTTTAGCAGCTTCGCGAACAGGCGATCGAGATGAGAGTCGCGCATGCCGCGCTCACCGGTGGAAAGGTCGAACTCCAGGTTCGAGTACCCCTGGGCGATTTCAGCGACATGCTCCAGCGCCGCCCGGCTGAGAGGCGCGCGGCCGAGATTGGTATGCAAGATGACCCCGGTGGCGTTAATCACCGGCCGCAGTGAGTAGGCCAGCGATTGTTGCAGCCGCTGCTCTACTTCGCGAGGCAAATCATTCAGCCTGGACTTGATTAGCTGCTCGTCCAGTTTGCCCGATGTGACCTCGGCGCGGAGATGGTCCACGGCTGCGCGCGCAGCATCGAGCGTCGCAGCATGGCCTTCCCGCCGGGTCAGTGCCTCGATCTGCGGAGCGCGAAGCAACTCGTCCACCGACGGCAGCAGGCGAAACAGATCGGACTTGGCGGCAGCCTTCACGCTGAGATAGTTTGCGGGTTGCAGCACGCAGATGCAAGCTGCACTTAATTCCGCCGGAACAACCGCCGCAACAACAGTCCGACCATGATTCCGCCAGCGACCAACCCGGCGGCCATCTGCGGATCGAAGAAGCGCACGAAGTGCGCTCCGGCTTCGGTGACTTCTACCACGCCCACCGGGACCGCCTGGACAATTCCTCCGCCCCCACCACCACCTCCGCTCTGGGATTCAGCAGAATTCAGCGCCCTCTCGCCATTGCCTCCACCTGCACCCAGGCGATAGCTCACGCGAGCGACGGGGATTATGGTCTTGCCGTGAGCTTCGATCGGTTCTCCGAATACGTTTTGCACCTTGGCAGTGACGGCAAACCGGTCCACGAGTGTTGCCAGCATTTCTTTAGGATCAATCATGAGGACACCTCACCGATTGGATGCTTCGTCAGCCCACTTCGACCAATCCGTACCGCCGGTTCCAGTGTCCGCGCAAATGCTGCACCGCGCGAGCAATCTCCTCCTTGGTCACATCGGGCTTTGGGCCTTCCAGCACGTACCGCGTCTCGCGGCGAGCAGCCTCCAACAAGTCACGGTCGCGCAGCAAATTCGCCACGCGAAAGTTAGGCATGCCTGCCTGACGCGTGCCGAAGAACTCGCCCGGCCCGCGTTGCTGCAGGTCGAGCTCGGCAATCTCGAATCCGTTCTGCGTATCCACCATGGCCTTCAGCCGCTGCTCCGCCTCAACCGATACCTTCCCGCCGGTCATAAGAATGCAATACGACTTTGCCGCGCCGCGTCCGATGCGCCCGCGTAACTGATGCATCTGCGACAGCCCGAAGCGCTCGGCATGCTCGATCACCATCACCGATGCATTCGCCACATCCACGCCCACTTCAATCACCGTGGTGGAGACCAGCACGTCAATTTCTCCGCGCTGGAAACTGGCCATGGTACGGTCTTTCTCGTCGGCCCTCATTCGCCCGTGCAGCAGGCCGACGTGCAGGCTGGCGAACTCGGTCGAGCGCAACTGCTCGAACATCTTGATGGCCGCCTTCAGTTCCCCTTCCATCGCGCCTTCCTCGATCACGGGATACACGATGTACGCCTGCCTTCCGGCGCCGACCTGCTTGCGCACGAACTCCCACACCTCGTCGGCACGCTCGTCGTCCACGCGCCGGGTGACGACGGGTTTGCGTCCGGGCGGCAGCTCGTCGAGGATGCTGGTGTCAAGATCGCCGTACAGCGTCAACGCCAGCGTGCGCGGAATCGGTGTCGCCGTCATCACCAGGACATCAGGCTCCGCTTCATCTGCTTTTTTCATCAGCTGAAAGCGCTGCATGACGCCGAAGCGGTGCTGCTCGTCCACGACGACCAAGCCGAGCTTGTCAAACTCTACTGTTTCCTGAATCAGGGCGTGGGTGCCGATGACCAATTGTGCGTTGCCACGCGCAATGTGATGGCGCACCAGCTTCTTGCGACCGTGCTCCTGCGAGCCCGTGAGCAGCACGATGCGGTAGCCGCCCGGCTCAAGGATTTTGCGCGCCGACAGGTAATGCTGGGTAGCGAGGATCTCCGTCGGCGCCATCAACGCCACCTGGTAGCCGTTCTCCATCGCGATGACCGCAGCCTCCAGCGCGACGATGGTCTTGCCCGACCCGACATCGCCCTGCAGCAGCCGCCTCATCGGCACCGGCTCGGCCATATCGTCGGCGATTTCCTTCAACACGCGCTTCTGCGCCACCGTCGGGTGAAACGGCAGAATGCGCTTTACCGCCGCGCGCACGATGTCGTTGGTCTGAAAGGCGACGCCCGTTTGCGCGCGCGCCTTGCGCCGCTTCAACTCCAGCCCGAGCTCGAGGAAGAACAGCTCTTCGAAGATGAGTCGGATGTGCGCCGGCGTGCGCGCCGACTGTAGATTGGTGAGGCTTTCGCCGACCTCGGGCCAATGCGCCTGCCAGAATGCGCGCCGCCGGTCGACCAGGCCCATGCGTCCACGTACCGCCGCCGGAATCGCGTCGGGAATGTCATGGGTCAAGTTCTCCAGAAGTCCGTGAATCACGCGCCGGAACCAGCGTGCGGTGAGCCGTCCATTGCCCGCGGCTTCATAGATGGGAACGATGCGACCCACCTCCAGCGACTGCCACTTTTTCTCCTCCGCGCCGCCGTCGCCCTGCGCCGCCGCAGGATCATGCAAGACCTCGTACTGCGGCTGGTGCACCTCGAAGCGATGGCCGCCGCGATCGCCCGACTCGACCTTGCCGTAGAGCGCCAGTGTCATGCCGGCGCGAAACTTATCCTTGAGGTACGTGGCGTTGAACCACATACATTTCAGCGTGTCGCGCCCCTGGCCCACGGTCATCTCGAAGATGGGCATGCGGCGTGTGCGAAACAGCCCAAAGGTCCGCACGTCGGCGATGATGCTGGCCATCTCGCCCACTCGCAGTTCGCCGATGCCGCGCGGGTTCAGGCGGTCTTCGTAGCGGAAGGGCAGGTAGTAGAGCAGGTCCTCAACCGTCGTGATGCCCTTCTCCAGCAGGATTTCGGCAAACCGCGGCCCGATGCCTTTAACGTACTGCACGTTGGTAGCAAGATCGAGCACAGAAGGATGGTAGCAGTAGCCATAGCAACCAGCAGCTGGCAACGAGTCGTTAGTACTTAGCTTGCCGATCGGGTTCTTTGCCTTCTGGCGACGAATGAGGCCATGTTGACTACAGCCAAAACCGACCACCAGCCACTAGTTGCTGGTTGCTGGTTGCTGTACAACAGATAAGTGCTCCGTCGCCTGCTCAAGCAGCTCATCGCCATTGTCGTGGGCAACCTGCTTTACTTTTTCGTTCTGATGCCGCACCTTCCGCCGGCAGGGCGCCATCATCCCGACCGGCTCGATCTCGGCCTTGTAGTGGACTTTTGGGTCTGTGTCGCCATCTATGGAGTTGTGGAGTTGATAGACAGGAGGCTTCGCCGCGACAGCACCGGCGCCGGCCGCTAAAGGTCGAGTCCGGGGCTGCATCTTCTCCAGTCCCAATCGTAACTGAACTGCGATACCATACATTCGCAGCCGCATCGTGTCTCACTACGATGCGCCTCGGTTCCCGATGAAAGATTTCTACATTTGCGATTGCGCCCGGATGGAGAACCAGACCATCACGTCATTCTTTGTAGTCGCCTCCAAGCAGGTGAAGTCAAAGAAGAGCGGCGATCTTTATCTCTCCGTCATCCTGTCGGACCGCAGCGGGCAGCTTCAGGCCAACATGTGGGACAACGTGGCCGACGCGCTCAACGCCTTCAACCAGGATGACTTCGTCAAAGTGAAGGGTGTCATCCACAAATACAACGGACGTTGGCAACTCACCCTGCACAAGGTGCGACGGCTGGCGGACATTGAGATCGACTATTCGGATTACATTCCCAAGACCTCGAAGGACATCGAGCAACTCTGGCACACGCTGAGCGCATTTCTGGAGAGCTTCCAGAACCCATGGCTGAAAAACTTGGTCCATGAGTTCATGGCCGATGATGCGATCGCCATTGCGTACAAGAATGCTCCCGCGGCCAAGACGCTGCACCATGCGTACGTTGGCGGATTGCTCGATCACGTCGTGTCACTGTTTACGTTGTGCGATCTTGCCGTCCGTAACTACCCGCAGGTGGACCGCGACCTTCTGCTGACCGGGGCCTTTCTGCATGACATTGGGAAGCTGCAGGAACTCGCCTACCAGCGCTCGATTGCCTACACGACCAAGGGCCAGCTCCTGGGGCACATGATTATCGAACTGGAGATGCTGCACCAGAAGATCGCGTTGTTGCCCGGCTTTCCCGATGAGCTGAAGATTCTGATCGAACATATGATCATCAGTCATCACGGGCAGTACGAGTTCGGCTCGCCCAAGCTGCCGATGTTCCCGGAGGCCCTCATGCTGCACTATCTGGATGACCTCGACTCAAAGATGGAGAGCATGCGTGCGCAGTTCGAACGTGAAGGCGAGCTTGACAGTCCCTGGAGCAGCTACAATGCCTCGCTCGGGCGTCCGCTGCTGAACACGAAGAAGTTTCTGGCAAAGGGGCTGGTGGCCGCGAGAGTGCTCGAAGCCCCGAAGCCGGCTGCCGTTGCGGGCGCGCCGGAGCCCGTTGCGCCGGCAGCCGGAGAGCCGCTCGATGACGGTGATGTACCCATCGTCGCAGAGGCCGAGACGGGGTCGCCGCTCGAAGCTCTCGAACGCAAGTTTGCTGCCCACAAAGTCACGCCTGTCGGCTCCAAAACCCGGTGAGGGCGTATGTTCGATTTTTCCCGCTTCGAGTGGCTCTCCTTCGACTGCTATGGCACGCTGATTGACTGGGAGGCCGGCCTACTCGGATATCTGCAACCCTTGCTTAAGAGCAAGGGCTGCGCGGTCAGCGACGCGAGGATTCTCGCCCTCTATTCGGAGTTTGAGCCGCGGGAGCAGGCGGGGCAATATCGCACGTATCGCGAGGTGCTGGCGAGTGTTGTGCGTGACTTTGCGCAAGAACTGCACTTCGAGGTGAGCGACGACGAGGCCGCGGAACTGGCGGAGTCGATTCGCGATTGGAAGCCCTTTCCCGACACGGTACCCGGACTGCAACGTTTACGTACACGCTTCAGACTCGCTGTGCTGTCCAACATTGACCTTGATCTCTTCGCCTATACGTCGCGCAAGTTGCTGGTGCCGTTCGACGGCGTAGTTACGTCCCACGATGTTCGTAGTTATAAGCCATCACTCAACAACTTTGAGGCGCTTCTGCGCCGGCTCGCAATACCCCGTGAGCGTCTGCTGCATGTGGCGGAAAGCCTGTACCACGATGTGGCACCAGCACAACGGCTTGAAATTGCGACTGTGTGGGTCAATCGCAGGCAGGGGAAGGAAGCAGCCGCGTCGAAGCTGGCTAATGTCAAGCCTGACCTGGAAGTCCCGGACGTTGGGACACTGGCTACGCTGGCCGCGCGAGCTCTCCTAGGCAAGCCCGCCATTCGCTAAAATAAATACATCGCTTCTGGTGGGGTAGTTCTGGTTGCAGTTCACCGAGCATTACGATGTTGTGGTCGTCGGCGCAGGTCATGCCGGCTGTGAGGCCGCCATGGCGGCGGCGCGCATGGGCCTGAGGACCGCGCTGTACACGCTTAACCTCGACCTCATCGCCCAGATGTCGTGCAATCCCGCGGTGGGCGGCATCGCCAAGGGGCACCTCGTCCGCGAGGTGGACGCGCTGGGCGGCATCATGGGCGAGGTGACTGACGCGGTCGGCATCCAGTTTCGTCTGCTCAACACATCGCGGGGCCCAGCGGTGTGGTCTCCGCGCGCCCAGTGCGACAAGCAGCAATATCGCCTGAAGATGCGCGAGATGCTGGAATCGGAGCCGAACCTCAAGATCAAGCAGGCGGAAGTGGCCGAGTTGATCGTGGAGCCGGTGGCTAGTGGCAAGTGGCCAGTGGCTAGTAAGGAACCGAAGAGCTTGTCG
>Ga0335082_10002001_pt1 | contig 21900 bp, 21 predicted proteins | sample Lox_Sample_41_FD_206718 | JGI IMG/M metagenome (GOLD analysis project Ga0335082, IMG submission 206718) | Soil microbial communities from Loxahatchee National Wildlife Refuge, Florida, United States - Lox_Sample_4.1 | ecosystem: Environmental > Terrestrial > Soil > Wetlands | place: USA...
CCACGCGCGAGACGGTGACGCGCATGCTGAAGGACCTGGAGCGCCAGGGGCTGGTGAAGGTCGAGGGCCGCGAGATCGTGCTCCAGCCCGGCTTCGAGCGGGCCTTCGACTAGAGAGCGGGCTTCGGCCGCTCGTCCCGGGCTACTCCCCGCGTTCGACCCTGACCCGGTGCTCCCGGGGCCGGGCCTTCGGGATCTGGAGCCGCAGCAGCCCGTCCTCGAACTCGGCGGTGATGCGGTCGGGGTCCACCTCCTCGGCGAATCGGAACGAGCGCGCGAACGGGCCGTAGCGGCGCTCCAGCCGGTGGAAGGACTCGGGGCGATTCGCGGCGTCGAGCCGGCGTTCGCCGCGCACGACGATCTCGTCGCCCTGGGCCTGGATGACCACGTCCTCGCGGCCGAGGCCCGGCAGCTCCACCTCCACGGCGTAGACGTCCGGGGTCTCCACGACGTCCGCCAGGGGCACCCAGCTTCCGTGGAGGAGCGAGGGCTCGTCGAGGCGCTCGCGGGTCAGGGTCTCGTCGAAGAGGCGGTTCATCCGCTCCTGAAGGTCGAGCAGCTCCTGGAGCGGGTCCCGGCGCAGGGGCATGCGCCGATTCTAGCCCAGCTCACGGAGTGAGGCGCCGGCGCAGCTCGGCGAGGAGGGCGAGGGCCTGCAGCGGCGTGAGCTGCTCGGGGTCCACCCGCCGCAGCTCCTCGAGGATCGCCTCGTCCTGACCCGAGAAGAGCGAGAGCTGCCGCGCCCCCGCCGGCGCTCCCTGCTCGGAGTGGGCGAGGCGCGGGCGGCCCTCCCGGTCGAACTCGGTCCGCTCGAGGTTGCCGAGGATCTCCTGGGCCCGGGCGACGACCCCCGCCGGCAGCCCGGCGAGGCGGGCGACCTGGATCCCGAAGGACCGGTCGGAGCCGCCGGCCTCGATCTTGCGGAGGAAGACCACCGTGTCGTGCCACTCGCGGGCCGACACGTGCAGGTTCCCCACCGTGGGGAGGTCGGCGGCGAGATCCACGAGCTCGTGGTAGTGCGTGGCGAAGATGGTCTTCGGCCCGCCCTCGGCCCGGGCGATGTGCTCGGCCACCGCCCACGCGATCGAGAGCCCGTCGAAGGTGGCCGTGCCGCGGCCGATCTCGTCGAGGAGCACGAGGCCGCGGGCGGTGGCGTGGCGCAGGATGTGGGCGGTCTCCTGCATCTCGACCATGAACGTGGACTGCCCGCGGAGGATCTGGTCGCTCGCCCCCACCCGCGTGAACACGCGGTCGACGAGGCCGACCTTGGCCTCGCGGGCGGGCACGAAGCTGCCCATCTGGGCCATGACCACGAGAAGGGCGGTCTGGCGGAGGAAGGTGGACTTGCCGCCCATGTTGGGTCCGGTGAGGACGAAGAGGCGGGGCGCTCCTTCGCCCATGGCGAGGTCGTTCGGCACGAACGGCTCGGCGAGGACGCGCTCCATCATCGGGTGCCGGCCCTCGACGAAGACGATCTCCTCGCCCGGTCCGAGCCGCGGCTTCACGTAGTCGAAGCGCGTCGCCGCCTCGGCGAGGGAGGCGAGCACGTCGAGGGTGGCGACGGCCCTCGAGGTCTGCTGGACGCGCCGGGCGGAGGCGGCGATGCGGGCCCGCAGCTCCTCGAAGATCCTGGTTTCGCGCTCCAGGATCAGCTCGTCGGCGCGAAGGACCCGATCCTCGTACTCCTTGAGCTCCGGGGTCACGAACCGCTCCCCGCCGGCGATCGTCTGCTTGCGCACGTAGTCGGGGGGCACGAGGGAGAGGTTCGACTTGCTGACCTCGATGTAATAGCCGAACACCCGGTTGAAGCGCACCTTGAGCGAGCCGATGCCGGTCCGCGCGCGCTCGCGCTCCTCGATCGCCGCGATCGTGGCCCGGCCGCCCCGGCTGGTGGAGCGCAGCTCGTCGAGCTCGGCGTCGACCCCGTCCCGCACGAAGCCGCCCTCGCGGGCGAGGGCGGGTGGGTCGTCGACCAGGGTGCGGGCGACCTCGTCGGCGAGGTCGAGGGGCGGGTCCAGATCCTTGACCTCCCCGCGGAGGAGCGGGGCCAGGCACTCGCCGAGGGCCTCGGCGGCCGCGGGCACGGCGCGCAGCGAGCCGCCGAGGGCGACGAGGTCCCGGGGGCCGGCGGTACCCAGGGTCACCCGGCCGAGGATGCGGTCGAGGTCCTGCACGCTCCCGAGGGCCCCCCGGAGCCGCCCCCGGTCGAGGGCCCGGAAGGCCAGCTCCTCGACTGCGTCGAGCCGGTCCTGGATCCGCTCCAGCTCGACGAGTGGGCGCAGGACCCACTCGCGGAGCCGCCGGGCTCCCATCGCGGTGCGGGTGTGGTCGAGGACGTCGAGGAGCGTGCCCCGCCGTCCCCCGTCGGCCAGGCTCTCCACCAGCTCCAGGTTGCGCCGGGTGAGGGCGTCGAGGACGAGCACGTCCCGGGGGCCGCGGGTCACGAGGCCGGTGACGTGAGCGAGGTCGCGCTTCTGGGTCTCCCGCACGTAGCGGAGGACGGCGCCGGCGGCGGCCACCGCGCAGGGCAGGCGCTCGCACCCGAAGGCCTCGAGGCTCGCGACCCCGAAGTGGGCGAGGAGCTCCCGCCGCGCCCGATCGGTCTCGAAGGCGCGGTCCTCGACGGGGGCGCGCGGGATGGCGCCCTCGGGCTGGCCGGGATCGGAGAGCCACTCGGGGAGCGGGGCGTCGCGGCGAGCCAGGATCTCGCGGGGGCGGGTGGCGCCGATCTCGTCCCGCAGGCGGTCGAGACTGGCGGGTCCCTCCCACTCGGCGGCCACGAACTCGCCCGTCGTGGGCTCCAGCCACGCCACGCCGAGGCTCGAGGCTCCCGGCTCGACGGCCATCACGAAGGAGGTCTCGGCGGCATCGAGGGCCGCCGCCTCGAGCTGGGTGCCGGGCGTGATGACCCGGACCACCTCTCTCTTGACGACGCCCTTCGCGGTGCGAGGGTCCTCCACCTGCTCGCAGAGGGCGACCCTGTGGCCCTGGCGGACGAGGCGTGCGATGTAGGCGGAGGCGGCGTGATAGGGCACGCCGCACATGGGAACCGGCCGGCCGTCCTGGTCCTTGGAGCGGGAGGTGAGGGCGATCTCGAGGGCCTTCGCCGCAACCTGCGCGTCCTCGTAGAAGAGCTCGTAGAAGTCGCCCATCCGGAAGAACAGGAGCGCGTCCGGGTGCTCCGACTTCATGCGGTTGTACTGCTGCATGGCCGGCGTGTGGGCGACGGCTCGCCCCCGTGAGTCAGGGGGCCATCCGGTGGGGGCGGGCGACGACATGAGGGAAGGTGGAGTATAAGCTAGCTCGTGCGCGTGCTCGCGGTCGACACCACGACCCCGCGGGGGAGCGCGGCGGTGGCGGGGCCGCAGGGGATCCTCGCCGAGGCGCGGGTCACGACCGCGGACGGGCACTCGCGCTGGCTCCTGCCTGCTGTTTCGGCCCTGCTCCAAGGTCTGGGGCTGGACGCCCGGGATGTCGATGCCTTCGCGGTCACGATCGGCCCGGGCTCCTTCACTGGCTTGAGGGTCGGATTGGGCAGCATCCAGGGCCTCGCCATGGCGGCCGGGCGGCCCTGCGTCGGCCTGTCCACACTCGACGTCCTCGCCGCCGCGGCCGCCGGATCGGCGCCGACGATCGTCGCCGTGCTCGATGCCTTCCGGGGCGAGGTGTATTCCGGTGTCTACGACGGCGAGGGCCGCCTCCGCGGCGATCGACGCGTGGGGCCGCTCACGCGGGTTCTCGAGGGCCTCCCGTCGGGGACGGCGTTTGTCGGAGAGGTCGACGCGCCGAGCCGCGAGGCCATCCGCTCGGGCGTTCCGGGCGCGGTCTTCCCGTTGACGGCGGTCTTCCTTGCGGGCCCTCTCGCCGTCCGGGCCCTCCGGATGGCCGAGGCGGGCGAGACGGTTCCGCCGTCGGCCCTGCGCCCCCTCTACCTCCGGAGCGCCGACATCCGGGCGCCCCGGCCGTGAGCCGAGGGGTCTTCCTCCGCCGGGCCCGGCCGTCCGATGCGGCGGCGCTCGCGCGCCTCGAGACGGCGTCCTTCTCCCACCCCTGGACCGAGGCCCAGATCGCGGACGAGATCGCCCACGCCGGGCCGGGCATGGTGCTGGTCCTCGAGGGGTGGACGGACGGGGCGGACCCTGGAGCGGCGATCCGCGCCTATGGCGCCTTCCGCCTCGTCCTCGACGAGGTGCACGTGATGAACGTGGCGGTCGCCCCCGGGCAGCGGCGACGGGGCCTGGGGAGCTGGCTCCTGGCCTTCGCCCTGGCGAGGGCGTCGCGGGCGGGGGCGAGACGGGCGCTCCTCGAGGTGAGGGCGGGGAACCAGGAGGCGCTCGCGCTCTATGCGTCTCTCGGGTTCCGGGAGATCGGCCGGCGCCGGGACTACTACCGCGATCCGGCCGAGGACGCTCTCGTCCTTGGCCGCGAGGACCTCGGAGAAGTCGGAGGGCGAGCGGTGCCGGCGCAACCTTGAACTGGCCGGGGCCGCGTGCTACCGTCCCGCAGGGGGCCGGGAGAACTCGGGCCCCCGACGATGCACCAATCATCCCAACTCGAGGGTCTGCCTCAGACCCGGCAGGAGGAGCCGATGGCGCAGGAACCGGTTTCGCCCACGTCCGCCGACACCGACGAGTACCGTCAGCTGGAGGCGCAGCACCACGAGTACGAGAGCCGGCTGGGCGAGCTGGCCGTAAAGGCTGTCCTGAGCGACGAGGAGCAGGTCGAGGAGACGACCCTGAAGAAGAAGAAGCTGCAGGTCAAGGACCGCATGCAGGAGATCTCCCGGCGGCACCGGGTGGGCGAAGCCCACCCCTGAGCCCCGGGGCCCCGCGCCCTCCGCCCCGGGCGGAGACGCCCGGGGTGCGAAGGAGCTGACTTGGAACGCTCTCGTCACCTACGGCGGGGGGCATCGATCCTGCCGAGCCTGTTCACGACGGGCAACCTGTTCCTGGGTTTCTGGTCCATCGTGAAGACCCTCGACGGCCGGTTCGTCGAAGCCGCTCCGCTCCTCGGGGGGGCGGTGGTCCTCGACGTGCTCGACGGCCGCATCGCCCGGCTCACGAACACCCAGAGCGAGTTCGGGGCCCAGCTCGACAGCCTGGCCGACGCGGTTTCCTTCGGCGTGGCCCCGGCGCTTCTCGCCTACTGCTGGGCGCTGCAGGCGGTCCCGCGCGCGGGCTGGCCGGCGGCGTTCCTCTTCCTCGCCTGCGGTGTCCTGCGGCTGGCGCGGTTCAACGTGCAGCGGCACGTGGTCGATGCGCGGTTCTTCGTGGGGCTCCCCATCCCGGCCGGGGCGGCGCAGGTCGCGGCGGTGGTGTTCGCGCTTCCCGAGCCCCCCGTCGAGCGCTGGCAGGCGCTCCTGGTCCTGGTCCTCGTGGTGGTACTGGCCTTCCTGATGGTGAGCACCTTCCGGTATCGGTCGTTCAAAGGCGTGGACCTCCGCCGCCGACGGAGCTACATCAGCGTCCTCGGGATCGCCCTCCTCTTCCTGCTCGTCGCCACGCACCCGGAGGGCTCGCTGCTCGCCCTGACCAGCCTCTACACGGCGTCCGGCCCGCTGGCGTGGGTGGGTTCCCTCCTCCGCCGCCGAGCCGATCCGAAGAAGCCGCAGACGGTGGACGAGCCGCAGCCCGCCCGGTGACCCCTTCCGCGCCCCTGGTCGGAGTCGGCGGCGTGGTCGTCCGGCACGGTCGGGTCCTGCTCATCCGGCGGGGAAAGGAGCCCCTCTACGGTCGCTGGGTGGTGCCGGGCGGAACGGTCGAGCTCGGCGAGACGCTCGAGGAAGCGGTCGTGCGCGAGATGGAGGAGGAGACCGGCCTCCGGGTGGAGCCTTCCGAGGTCCTGACCGTCTTCGACCGCATCCAGCGCGAAGGCGAGCGGGTCGTGTCCCACTACGTCATCGTCGACTTCCTCTGTCGCTGGCGGTCCGGCGAAGCGCGCGCGGCCTCCGACGCCCTCGAGGTCGCCTGGGCGAGGGTGGAGGATCTTCCCCTCTACGACCTTCCCCCGAAGGCGCTCGAGGTCGTTCGGGACGCCCTCCTGCGGGGCGAGGGTGGACGGGCGTCCGGCCGAGCCTGAGACCGCGGCGCGGCCAGGGAGCTTGTCACGGCCGCGCCAGCCGGCTTATCCTGTATGGGCGTCGCTCGTCTCGAGGGCCGGGAGGGGAAGATGAAGGGCATGGCGGTGGTCGCATTCCTGCTTCTCACCGTGGTCGTGGCCGGGGCGGAGGGCGGGACGCTCCCGACCCCCCCGTCGCGCAACGATCGGCAGCGCAACTTCAACCTCACTCCGTACCCCAAGGGACTGAAGAAGTCGCTTCCGACAGCGAAGAGCCCGAGCTCCATCTACAGCGACCATCTCTTCCACCTGACGCACGGCACCCGCGCCCAGTGACGCACCGCGCCCGGTGAGCGGCGGCAGTCGGAGCCCGCACAGCATCCAGAGCTTGGGCTCCGTCACTCACTGACTGGTCGCGCCAGGATCTGACGGTGTGTGCCGGGACTAGCACCCCGGCCCGCTCTGGCCGTCGTCAGCTCCGTCGCGTTGCTCGACGGCGTGCCCGGATCTATCTCGGAACCATCCCGATCGTCTCGAGCCACGTCTCCACCAACCGAGGCCACCCCGTGATGGAAGACTTCGTGCGCCGCAGCCCAAACGCATGCCCGCCCTCTGCATACAGATGCATCTCCACAGGAACCCCTGCCTCCTTCAACGCAATGTAATACGCCAGCGAGTCGTTCACGTTGTCGACGTGGTCATCCTCCGCCTGCAGCAAGAACGTGGGCGGCGTCTGGGGAGTGACCGGAAGATCGGGGTTCAAACCAAACCGTCTATCGGCGGCTGTCTCGTGCTCCGGCTTGCGAATCACAAACGTCTTGAGGCCCTGCCTCGCATCCCATTCCGCTGCCGAAAGCGACAGATGCCCCGGATAGATAACCACCGCAAAGTCCGGGCGGCAGCTCTCTCTGTCGGCGGCATCGACAGCCGGATACAAGCGCTTCGCAAAGTGAGTGCTGATGGCTGCCGACAGATGCCCACCTGCCGAGAACCCCAACACTCCGACCTTGTTCGGATCGATGTGCCACTCCGCGGCATGAGAGCGCACCAGCCCGACGGTCCTCTGCGCGTCTTCCAGGGCCATCGGGGATTCCGGATACGGCCCCGATTTCGGATACCGCCCCACATCCGTCACCCGATACTTCAACAGCACACACGTGATCCCCCGGGGCGTCAGCCAGTCACAGACCTCCGTGCCCTCGAGATCGATGGCCAGGATCTGGTAGCCTCCTCCGGGGAACACGACGACCGCAGCGCCCGTGATGTTTCCCTCTGGCGAGAAGACGGTCATGGTCGGGCGTGAGACTTTGCGGACCGAGACCCAGGGCCTGCCGGCAACCAGCGACTCGGTGGCAACGACCTCGGGCCCCGCCGCAGCCTCCGCATCGGGGATTACCGCCGGCCATATCGGGCGTTGCTCGTGGCCCGGCGAGGGCTGCCAGGCAGCCTGCCCGGCGCAGAGCCGGGAGTCTCCAGCCACGAGTGCCAAGGCGGCCAGCAGCGTCGCGGCCCCTCGGTGCGCGGCTCTCATCCGTGCTTCCCCCGATCGGCAGTCCGTCGAACTGCGGGGATGAGCTGCGAGAGCTTCGTCAGCGTCATTGTTCGGCGGCGTCCACGCACCGCCTCCCACCGCTCCACCGGGCCGGGGACGATCCGGAACAACGGATGCGGGTCCGGTTGCCCGATCCCACGTAGGGACGCAAGGCGTGCCCGATCTCGCACCGCCAGCTTGGCCTTGAGATGACGCCACTCGTATGCGACCTGACCGGTTGTCGCGATGAGCTGGTCGCTGTCCGTGCGACCCGCGACCTTCCGCCGGTCGAAGCGGTACCCTCGACCCGCAGCCTCGTCGTGCACCGCCGCCAGGTATGACCGAATGGATGCCAGAGGAGCGCGCGATTCCTTGAACCGAGTGAGCTGCGGATGATTCGTGTAGCCCACCGTCAGGCCCCTGAGCACGGCTTGCGCCAGCAGTCCCTCGCGCCACAGCGCAACCAGGCCGAGCGCGTCAAGGTACTTCGGGTGCAGCGTCCACAAGCGCATTCCACTTCGCCCGTCGCCGCAGCCTCATCTCGCCACCATCAGGTCCGCCGACCGCTCATGCTTCCCCGTGAGGCCAACCCAGCAGATACGCTTGCATCGACTTCCCGTCGGGGCGAATGGAGTACTTTCCATGGCAGAGCTTCCTCAAGACTGCATCGGGTCTTTGGTACCAGCTCGCCCAGCTCAGCGGCGAATCCCCATTCACGTCGTTCGCCTCGAGGAGAAACCGCATGGCGCTCACGTCGCCGTAGTAAGCGCACCACTCGAGCGCTCCCAGGCCGCCGCTCGTCTCCCCAGTCGTCGCATGGCCCTCCTGCGAGGGGCGCCGGCCCCCGCCCTGGTCCGTGCTGGCAGCGACCGCACGGACGCTGTTGCCACCCACTCAGGCGGGTCACCGACGGAAGCCTGACGGAAGCTCGCCCGACATCACCCCGCCCATCGCACGAGAGACCTTCCAGCTGCCGTCGGGCAGCTTCTTCAGGACAACGAGCACCTTTCCACGAATGCGCTTCACCTCGAGGCCTGGCGATTCCACGTAGCTCGCAGTGTAGTATCGCCACTCGAAAGCCCACCCGTCCGTTAGCGTCAGCTCCTTGTACTCCGGAACGTAGGTCAAGACACGAAGGGCGGGAGTGGCGGCCTTCAGGCGCTCGTTGGTGGCGCGGATCGCCTCCTTGCCAATGTCGTCCGCTTCACCCTGTCCGAGTCGTACGGCGTCATCGGTCCAGAACTCGGTGAGCGCCGCGGTGTCCCCCGACAAGGTCGCAGCGACGTCCTGCCTGCGCAATCTCTCGATGGCGGCCAAGTCCTGCGCGTGCGTGTCCTTCATCTTCGCCGACAGACGAATGCCCTGGAACACATGCGCCGCCAAGGCACCGGCACCGAAGGCGCAGAGAACGACAGCAGCTGAGCGAAGTGTCATACCCCCCTCCTGCAGTCCCAGCCTCCCTCGTCAGCTTGATTGCGTTGGTCGGCAGCGCCGAATGCTACTTCGCCTGCCGTAGAAACACGATGAAATCGGTGCTCGGGGGCTTGAGCCCCAGCTGCCTCAGCTGTGTCGCCACCTGCCCACGATGGTACGTCGAGTGATTCACGACATGACGCAGCAGGTCGCCCAGTCGATCCGAGGACGGCTGGCTACTCAGCGTCTGGTACGCGACCGAGCGACCCAGATCCGCGTCCGACAGACCCGATACGAAGGCGTCGCGCTCTTGCTCTATAGCCCCCAGCCTCGCCCTTACGTCAGCCAGGACGGGCTTGGTTACCCAGTCTGGAAAGCCGTTCGGGCTCTCGCCAAGCCACCGGCGCAGCCAGACCCATTCCGCCCCGGCGATGTGTGCGAGCGTGGAGAGAACGGACGGGAAGCTGCTCGCGACCGAGTGGTTAAGCAGCTCTTCCGACAGAGCCGACGCGGCGTCGAACATGCGTGCGTTGGCCCAGCTTCCATACGCCAGGAGCTCACGTGCTTCGCCGGTGGTCATCCCTCTCACCCCCTCCACGAGCCTGCCGAACATACATCATGCCGAGAAGATAGTCCCCGAGAGGCAATGAGCGTAGGTGGATTCGCGTGGATACCTCGTTGGGATGAGGATCGTCATCGTGGCGTCGCCGGCAGGAGGCGGCGCGCTGGCTATAGCCGGTACAGCATCCAGTAGACGACGACACCGGACGCGGAGACCCACAGCCAGAGGGGCAGTGTGTAGCGCGCTACGGCGCGGTGCGCGGCGAGGCGCCCGCGGAGCGCCCGCGTCGCGGTGACGAGGACGAGGGGCACGATGGCGACGGCCAGAAGAGTGTGGGTGGCCAGGATCGCGAGGTAGGCCACTCGGATCGGCCCCACGCCGGTGAAGCGCACCGAGCCCACCCGGGCGTGGTAGACGAGATACGACACCAGGAAGAGGGCGGAGGTCGCGAGCGCGGTGAGCATCACCGCCCGGTGTCCCCGGCGACGGCCGTGCCGGACGAGCCACCAGCCGGCGAGGAGAAGGCTGAACGAGGTCGCGTTCAGGAAGGCGTTGAGAGCCGGCAGGTCGCGGGTGCTCAAAGCCGGGCCGCGAGCAGCAGGGACCAGAGGGCGGGCAGGTACAGCACCGAGGCCAGGAAGAGGGCGCGGGCGGCCAGGAGATCGCGGGCGCGGGCGAGGCGGAGGGCGAAGAGGGTGAGCGCGGCGCCGAGGAGGAAGGCGCCCGCCGCGTATGCGGGCCCGGCGAGGCCGGCGGCGGGAAGAGCGAGGCTCACCAGGAGCAGGGCCAGGCTGTGCAGGACGGTCTGGCGCGCGGTGAAGCGGCCCTCCCGGTCGAGCACCGGCAGCATGGGGAAGCCGGCTCTCGCGTAGTCGTCGCGGTAGAGCCAGGCGATGGCCAGGAAGTGAGGGATCTGCCAGAGGAACACGATCGCGAAGAGGATGAGGGCTCCCGCGTCCAGGCGATCGCCGGCGGCCGCCCATCCGATCACCGGAGGCAGGGCGCCGGGCACGGCGCCGACGAGGGTAGCAAGGGGCGTGCGGCGCTTGAGAGGAGTGTAGGCGAAGAGGTAGCTCGCCCAGGTCACGAACGCGACCGCCGCAGCGAGCAGGCCGCAGCGCCACGCCAGGGTCACGAGGCCGGCCGCGGTGAGGAGGGCGCCGAAGCCCGAAGCCTCGAGGGGCCGGACGCGGCCAGCCGGAATCGGGCGCGACCGCGTGCGCTGCATGAGGGCGTCGGTTCGGCGCTCCATCACCTGGTTCAGGGCACTCGCCCCGGCGGCGACGAGGCCGGTCCCGGCGAGGGCCGCGGCCAGGAGGGCGGTCCACGGTGGAGCGGGAGAGGCGGTGACGAAGCCGACCATCGCCGTGAACCCCACCATCGCCGTGATCCTCGGCTTCGCGAGCTCCAGCCAGTCGGCAGGGGTGGCCCGGGGGACCGAGATCGTCGGGGAGGACATGGAGACGGGATCGAGTCTAGCGGCCGGGCGCCGGAGGGACAACCGGCATCGCCGGTGGCTCCCGTTGCTCGGGTGGCGGAGCCGACGAGCCGGCCGCAGCGTAGGCGATCACCGACCGGTCGCGCAGGCCGAGGACGACGAGGTCCGCGGCGACGATCGGCGGCGTCCGGATCTCGGCCGGTGTGCGGAAGATGCCCGCCCTCTTCCCGGTGTCCGGAGCGAGGGCGACGAGCTCGTTCTCGAGGCAGGCCACGAGCAGATAGCGTCCGACGGGCAGCGGCGGCGAGAGGGGCCGCGACGGCAGGGGTCCACGCCAGGCCAGGTTGCCCCCGCGGTGGAGCGAGTAGAGCACGGCGTCGTAGGACGCGAAGAGGACGCGCCCGGGCAGCAGGAGGCCGGGGTGGGCGATGTCGGCGCCCACGCGCCAGGCCCAGCCCGGCTCGCCCTTGTCGATCGAGACTTCCAGGATCCGCTTGTCCGTGGTGCCGAGATAGAGGCGCCGGCGGCCCTCGTCGATCAGCGGGGGAGCGAGGAGCGCCCGGCCGGTGCGCAGGCCCCACAGGGAGACCCCCGTGGCCCGGTCGCGGCAGCGAAGGGTCCCATCCGCTTCGCCGGCGAAGAGCCGGGGGCCGAGGGTGACGGGGGGAGCCGTCGTCTCGGTCCCGGATTCGTCCTTCCACAGGATCCGGCCGCTGGCGATCTCCACGGCGGCGAGGCCCTTTCCGGCGACGAACGCCCGGTCCCCGTCGACGACGGCGGGCAGCGTTCCGCCCACGCCGGTCTCCGTCTTCCATCGGACGCCGCCGGCCCGGGGCTGGAGGCTCGAGAGTGTGCCGTCCTCGCCGCGCAGGAGCACGACGCCGTCCGCGGCGCTGAGGCGGCCGGGTAGCCCCTCGGCCTTCCAGATCACCGCTCCGGTCGGCGGGTCGAGGGCGCGTACGGCGCCGTCGTGGCTGGCGACGTACACGCGCCGTCCGTCCATGGCCAGCGGCGCGACGACGAAGTCGCCGAGGAGCGTCTTCCAGGAGGCGGTGAACGGGAAGAGGGGCGGGCCCTTGGCGGGAGGCTTCGCCGCGCAGCCGGAGAGGAGGAGGGCGAGGAGGAAGGCGACCGTTCGAGACACGACCGCCGCACTATACACCGTGGCCCGGGCCAGCCCGGGCGCGGGAGACGAGGGAGGTATAATCCCCGCCTCCAGGGGGCCATGGAGAGAGAAACCATCCTGATCCTCGACTTCGGCTCGCAGTACACGCAGCTCATCGCGCGGCGGCTGCGTGAGTTGCAGGTCTACTCCGAGATCCTTCCACCGGGAACCCGGGCCGACTCCCTGGCCGCGCGCCGTGCCAGGGGCGTCGTCCTGTCCGGGGGGCCCGACAGCGTCCACCAGCGCGGGGCTCCGCGGTGCGATCCGAAGGCCTTCGCCCTGGACGTTCCGGTGCTCGGCATCTGCTACGGCATGCAGCTCATGAGCCACGTGCTGGGCGGGGAGGTGAAGCGATCGGGGCACCGCGAGTACGGGCAGGCGGTGTTCTCGCCGAAGCCGGGGGGCACGCTCTTCCGTGGCCTCCCCCCACGCAGCCGTGTCTGGATGAGCCACGGCGACGACGTCCGGCGCGCGCCGCCCGGGTTCCGGGTGGTGGGCGAGACCGAGACGAACCCGATCGCGGCCATCGAGGACTCGGCACGCCGACGGTACGGGATGCTCTTCCATCCGGAGGTCGTCCACTCGGAGGAGGGCACGAAGGTCCTCGCCAACTTCCTGGACGCCTGCGGGTGCCGCCGGGACTGGAACGCCCGCTCGTTCGTGGAGGAGGCCACGGAGCGGGTTCGCGAGCAGGTGGGCCCGGAGGGTCGCGTGATCTGTGCGCTCTCCGGCGGGGTGGACTCCGCGGTGGCCGCGCTCATCGTGCACCGGGCGATCGGCAACCGGCTGACCTGCGTCTTCGTCGACAACGGCCTCCTGCGCAAGGACGAAGCGGCGCAGGTGCGGCGGCGCTTCGCGGAGCGGCTGCGCCTCAAGGTCGTCTTCGTGGACGCCTCGCGCCGGTTCCTGAGCCGGCTCGAGCGGGTCGCCGACCCCGAGCGCAAGCGCAAGATCATCGGCCGAGAGTTCATCGAGGTCTTCAAGGCCTCGACCCGGCGGGCCGGGAAGGCCGCCTTCCTCGCCCAGGGCACGCTCTATCCCGACGTGATCGAGTCAACCTCGGTGCGCGGGCCCTCGGCGGTGATCAAGAGCCACCACAACGTGGGCGGGTTGCCGAGGTCCCTGCAGTTCAAGCTCGTCGAGCCCCTGCGCTGGCTGTTCAAGGACGAGGTGCGCAAGGCGGGCCTCGAGCTGGGGCTCGACGAGGAGTTCGTCTACCGCCAGCCGTTCCCGGGGCCGGGGCTGGCCGTGCGCTGCCTGGGGCCGGTCTCCCGGGAGCGCCTCGACCTCCTGCGGGAGGCCGACGCCATCCTCGTCGAAGAGATCAAGGCGGCCGGGCTCTACCGCAAGATGTGGCAGTCGTTCGCGGTCCTCCTGACCGTGCGCTCGGTGGGGGTGATGGGTGACGACCGCACCTACCAGTACACGATCGCGCTGCGCGCGGTGGAGTCGCTCGACGGCATGACCGCCGACTGGGTGCGCCTTCCCTACGACCTGCTGGCCCGGGTGTCGAGCCGCATCGTCAACGAGGTGCGCGGCATCAACCGGGTGGTCTACGACGTGAGCACCAAGCCGCCGTCGACGATCGAGTGGGAATGAGCACGAAGCCGGACTTCGTCCACCTCCACCTCCACACCGAGTACAGCCTCCTCGACGGGGCGTGCCGCCTCGACGAGCTCGTGGAGGAAGGCGCCCGACTCGGCATGAAGGCGATGGCCATCACCGACCACGGCAACATGTTCGGGGCGGTGGCCTTCCACGACACGTGCCGGGAGAAGGGCCTCCGGCCCATCCTGGGCTGCGAGGTCTACGTGGCGCCGGGCAGCCGCTTCGAGCGGCAGGCCCAGAGCGCCTCCGACGCCTACGACCACCTGACCCTCCTCGCCGCGAGCGACGCCGGCTACCACAACCTGGTGAAGCTCGTCTCCGCCGGTTACCTGGAGGGCTTCTACCACCGCCCCCGCATCGACAAGGACCTCCTCGCGAAGCACAGCCAGGGCCTGGTGGGCCTCTCCGGCTGCCTCTCCGGCGAGGTCGCGGGGCACATCCTGGTCGGAGCCGAGGACGCGGCCCTCCAGAGCGTGGGGCTCTTCAGCGAGATCTTCGGCCGGGACCGCTTCTTCCTCGAGGTGATGGAGCACGGGCTCCCCGACCAGCGGCGGGTCAATCAGGGCCTGCTGCGCGTCCGCCAGAAGACGGGTCTGAAGCTCGCCGCCACCAACGACGCCCACTACCTCCACCGGGACGACCACCAGGCCCACGACGTGCTCCTCTGCATCGGCTCCGGGAAGAAGGTGGCCGACGCGGACCGCCTGCGCTTCGACACCAACCAGTTCTACCTGAGGTCGGCCGAGGAGATGGCCGCCCTCTTCCCGGACCATCCGGAGGCGCTCCGCTCGACGGTCGAGATCGCGGAGATGTGCGACTTCGAGCTGGAGGGCGTATCGACCCTGCCCGCCTTCGACGTGCCCCCCGGGTTCACCATCGAGAGCTACTTCGAGAAGGTGACCCGGGACGGCTTCGCGGAAAGGCGGCGCGCCCTCGAGCCCCTGGCCGCGGCGGGGAGGCTCCGGCACCCGCTCCCCGACTACGAGGCCCGGCTCGAGAAGGAGATCGGGGTCATCCAGCGGGTCGGCTTCTCCGGGTACTTCCTGATCGTGTGGGACTTCATCCGCTACGCGCGGGAGCGGGCGATCCCGGTCGGCCCCGGCCGCGGCTCGGCCGCGGGCAGCCTGGTCGCGTTCTCGCTGCGCATCACCGACATCGACCCCATCGAGAACGGCCTCATCTTCGAGCGCTTCCTGAACCCCGAGCGCATCAGCCCCCCCGACATCGACATCGACTTCTGCGAGGCGCGGCGGGGCGAGGTCATCGAGTACGTGACGCGGAAGTACGGCCGCGACAACGTGGCCCAGATCATCACCTTCGGGACCATGAAGGCCAAGGCGGTGGTGCGCGACGTGGGGCGGGTCATGGACATGAGCTACGCCGACGTCGACCGCATCGCGAAGATGATCCCGTTCGACCTCAAGATGACCCTCGACAAGGCCCTCGAGGAGTCGCCCCCCCTGAAGGATGCGTACCAGAAGGACCCGAGGGTGCGGGAGCTCATCGACGTCTCGCGGCGCCTGGAGGGCACGACCCGCCACGCCTCCACCCACGCGGCCGGGGTGGTGATCTCGCCCCGCCCCCTCACCGAGCTCGTCCCCCTCTTCAAGGGAACGACCGCCGACGTCACGACCCAGTTCGACATGAAAGGCGTGGAGCGCATCGGCCTCCTGAAGATGGACTTCCTGGGCCTGCGCACGCTGACCCTCATCGACAACTGCGTGAAGATGATCGAGGCTCAGCGGGGCGTTCGCATCGACCCCTCCGCCATCCCCACGGACGACGCCGCGACCTACGAGCTCTTCACCGCGGGGCGGACGAGCGGCCTCTTCCAGTTCGAGTCGGACGGGATGCGCGACATCCTGAAGCGGTTCAAGCCCGACCGCCTCGAGCACCTGACGGCCTTGAACGCCCTCTACCGGCCGGGGCCGATGCAGATGATCGACGACTTCATCCGTCGCCGGCACGGGCAGACCCGCGTGGTCTACGAGCACCCGGCGCTGGAGCCGATCCTCCGCGAGACCTACGGGGTCATGGTCTACCAGGAGCAGGTCATGCAGATCGCCTCGGCCCTCGCCGGCTTCTCGCTGGGCGAGGCGGACCTGCTGCGCAAGGCCATGGGCAAGAAGAACGCGGAGGTGATGGCCGCGCAGATGGAGACGTTCCGGGCCGGCTGCGCCGGCCGCGGGGTGCCGGCGAGGAAGGCGGGCCGGATCTGGGAGGCCATGGAGCAGTTCGCCGGCTACGGGTTCAACAAGTCTCACTCGGCGGCCTACGCCTGGCTCGCCTACCAGACCGGGTACCTCAAGGCCAACTTCCCCGCCTTCTTCATGGCCGCCCTCCTCACCTCGGAGCGCGCCAACACCGACAAGATGGTGCAGTACGTCGGCGAGTGCCGCGAGATGGGGATCCACGTGCTGCCCCCCGACGTGAACGAGTCGGAGATGTATTTCTCGGTGATTACAGAGGGCTCGGGGGGGGCGACGAATGGCTCCGGAGCGGGAGCGGGTGGGGGGGAGGAAGGGAGACCGGCCACGGAGCAGATCCCCTCGCACTCCGACGCGGCCGGACGTGCTCGGGGAGCCATACGCTTCGGCCTCTCCGCGATCAAGAACGTGGGCGAGGGCGCGGTGGAGGCGGTGCTCGCGGTTCGCAAGGCGAGCGGGCCCTTCACCTCGCTCTTCGACTTCTGCGACCGGACGGACCTCCGGGCGGTGAATCGGCGGGTCGTGGAGAGCTTCGTCAAGAGCGGCTCGTTCGACTCCGTGGACCCGCGGCGCTCCGCCCTCTTCACCGCGATCGACCGCGCCATGGAGGCCGGCCAGAAGCGCCAGCGCGACCGGGAGGCCGGCCAGTCGAGCCTCTTCGGCATGCTCGGGACGGCGGAGGGCCGGCAGGCGGGGCCGGAGCGGATCCCCGACGCCCCGCCGTGGCCCGAGAGCGAGCGCCTCGCCTTCGAGAAGGAGTCGCTCGGGTTCTTCATCTCGGGCCATCCCCTCGAGCGCTTCCGGGCCGAGATCGCGGAGTGGGCGAGCGCGACGACCGCCGGTCTCGGCACTGCCGCACCCGGGGGCGAGGTGACCGTGGGCGGGATCGTCACCGGCCTGCGGCTCATCCGGACGAGGAAGGGCGACCGCATGGCGACCTTCGTCCTCGAGGACCTCGAGGGCAGCGCGGAGACGCTCGTCTTCCCCGAGGCCTACAAGAAGGCCGCCTCACGGCTGGCGGACGACCAGGTGGTGCTGGTCAAGGGGAGGGTCGAGGTCCAGGACGACGGCCGGGCGCGACTCCTCGCCTCCGACGTGCTTCCCCTCGAGGAGGCCAAGCTCGCCGAGGCGCGCCGGGTGACCATCCGGGTCGCGGTCTCGGAGTGGGACCGGGAGAAGGGCGAGCGGCTCCGGGATATACTCGGCGCGCATCGGGGGGATTGCCCGGTGACGCTCGAGCTCCTGCGGCCCGGCGCGTGGGCCCTGGCGGTGGCTCCGAGCGCCTACTACAGCGTCCGGCCGGACGTCGCCCTGCGCGAGGAGGTCGAGGCGCTCCTGGGGCCGGGGGCGCTGGTGCTGGCGCGGGCCAACGGGCTCCCCGGCGAAGCCTGAGCGAGGGGACGGAGGAGGATGATGGCCGAGGCGGACTTCGAGGCGCCGCTCGCCGCCCTGCAGAAGCAGATCGACGATCTCTCGCAGTGGCCGGGCGACCGGGTGAAGGAACAGGAGGCCCGGCGGCTGCGCGAGGAGCTCGACGAGAGGCGACGCGAGGTGTACGCGAAGCTCACCCCGTGGCAGAAGACGCTCGTGGCGAGGCACCCGAACCGGCCCTACACCCTCGACTACGTGCAGGCCCTCTTCACGGAATGGACGGAGCTCCACGGCGACCGCCGTTACGGCGACGACCCGGCCCTGGTGTGCGGCTTCGCCCTCTACCGGGAGCGGCCGGTCTGCGTGGTCGGACACCAGAAGGGACGAGACACGAAGCAGAAGATCCACCGCAACTTCGGCATGCCGAAGCCGGAGGGCTACCGCAAGGCGATGCGGGTGATGGAGCTCGCGGCGAAGTTCGGGAGGCCGATCCTGAGCTTCGTGGACACCCCGGGCGCCTACCCCGGCCTCGACGCCGAGGAGCGGGGTCAGGCCGAGGCGATCGCCTGGAACCTGCGGCAGATGGCGAGCCTGCGCTCGCCGGTCCTGGTGACCATCACCGGGGAGGGGGGCAGCGGGGGAGCGCTCGCGGTCGCGGTGGGCGACCGGGTCAACATGCTGGAGCACGCCGTCTACTCGGTGATCTCGCCCGAGGGTTGCGCGTCCATCCTCTTCCGCGACGCCTCGCGGGCCGAGGAAGCGGCGACCGCGATGAAGATCACCGCCCGCGACCTGGAGGCGATGGGCCTCGTGGACGAGGTGATCCTGGAGCCCCCCGGGGGTGCCCACGTGAACCACGACGCCACGTTCCGGGCCGTGGACGAGGTGCTGGAGCGCCAGTTGCGGGAGCTCGCCGACGTGCCCCCGGAACGGCTCCCGGAGCAGCGCTACCGGAAGTTCCGGGGAATGGGCCGGCTGGGCCGGGAGATCCTCGAGGCCGAGCCATGACCATCCGGACGGTCGGCCTCGTGGGCGGGGGCACCATGGGCCAGGGGATCGCGATCACCTGCGCCGGGTCCGGCCTCGACGTGCTCCTCCTCGAGAAGACCTCGGAGCTCGCCCGGCAGAGCGTGGAGGAGATCGCCCACGCCCTCGACCGTGACATCGCGAAGTGGCGGCGCACGGAGTCCGAGAAGAAAGCCGTCCTCGGGCGGGTCCGGACGGTCGAGGATCTGGCCGCGCTCCAGGCCGCGGACATCGTGATCGAGTGCGTGCCCGAGGATCTGGAGCTGAAGGCCTCGATCTTCCAGCGGCTCGACCAGGTCTGCCCCCCGGAGGACATCCTGGCCACCAACACCTCCTCGCTCTCGGTGACCGAGATCGGAGCCCGGACCCGTCGCTCCGACCGGGTGATCGGCCTCCACTTCCTGCAGCCCGTGCCCCAGGTCCCGCTCGTGGAGGTGGTCCGGGGGCTGGGCACCTCCGACGCGACGTTCCGCACCGCGATGGACTTCGTGCGGCTCCTCGGGAAGACGGGGGTCGAGGTGTTCGAGTACCCCGGCTACGTCACGACCCGCGTCATCCTGCCCTTCTTGAACGAGGCGATGCACGTGGTCATGGAGGGGGTGGCGACGCCAGAGGCGGTCGACACGTCGATGAAGCTGGGCTACGGGCTGCAGGTCGGCCCGCTGGCCCTCGCCGACCGGATCGGGCTCGACGAGGTCAACCGGTGGATGCAGTACCTCTTCGGGGAGCTGGGCGACCTCAAGTACCGGCCCTGCCCGCTGCTCCGGAAGATGATCCGGGCCGGGCACCTCGGGGTGAAGGCCGGCCGCGGCTTCTTCGAGTACGACGAGGACGGCAACCCGAAGGCCGCGCCCCGCCGTTGAGGCTCCCCGTGGAGCCCGATCGGCTCCGCCAGCGCTACCCGTCCCTCGACGACGAGGATCTCGCCGCCTACTCCGCGGTCACCCGCGCCCTCCTCGCCGATCCCCGGGCCCGGGGCCGGAGGCTGGCCGAGGTCATGGCCGCCGCCGCGCGGGGGCGAGAGAAGGAGGCCGCGGCGGCGCCGCTCGACGAGGAGGAGCGGTTGGCCGTCGCGTACGTGCGGGCCCTCGCCAAGATGCAGGGCTGAACGCGGCCGCCGGCACCGATCGGGGCGCTGCGCACCCGGGGGGTAGAATGCCTCCATGAAGGTGCTCGTCCTCAACTGCGGCAGCTCATCCGTGAAGTTCCAGCTGGTCGAGACCGACGAGGCCTCGGCCAGGGCCGGCGCCGACCGGGCCCTGGCGAGGGGGCTGGTGGAGAACATCGGGGGCACCGCGATCCTGCGCTACGAGGCCGCAGGGAGCCCGCCCCTCAAGGAGACGGCCGAGATCCTCGAGCACAAGATCGCGGTCGAGCGGGTTCTCGCCCTCCTCAGCCGCGAAGACACGGGGGTCATCCGCGACCGCCGGGAGATCGAGGCCGTCGGCCACCGCATGGTGCACGGGGGCGAGCACTTCAAGTCCTCGGCCCGCATCGACGACGCGGTGCTGCGGGCGATCGAGGAGTGCTTCGACATCGCGCCCCTCCACAACCCGCCCAACGTGAAGGGGTACCGGGCGGCGCACGACCTCCTGCGGGAGGTGCCCCACGTGGCGGTCTTCGACACCTCGTTCCACCAGACGATGGAGCCGGTCGCGTTCCTGTACGCCCTGCCCTACGTGCTCTACGAGCGCCACGGGATCAGGCGCTACGGTTTCCACGGCACGTCGCACCGGTTCGTGTCCCGGCGCTCGGAGGAGATGCTCGGGCGGGTGGGCGATCCCGCCCTTCGTGTCGTCACCTGCCACCTCGGGAACGGCTGCTCGGTCGCGGCCATCCGGGGCGGCCGGTCGGTGGACACCTCGATGGGCTTCACCCCGCTCGAGGGCCTGGTCATGGGGAGCCGGAGCGGCGACCTCGACCCCGCCATTCTCCTCCACGTGATGGCGAAGGAGGAGCTGGGGGCGGCGGAGCTCAACGCGCTCCTGAACAAGCACTCGGGCCTCATCGGGGTGTCGGGTCTGAGCAACGACATGCGCAAGCTCCTGGAGGCGGAAGCGACGGGCAACCAGCGGGCGAAGCTGGCCGTGGACGTCTTCTGCTACCGCCTGCGGAAGTACGTCGCCGCCTACGTGGGGGCCCTGGGGGGCCTGGACGCGCTGGTGTTCACGGGCGGGATCGGGGAGAACGCGCCCGCGGTGCGCGCCCGATCGGTGGAGGGGCTGGGCGCGATGGGAATCGTCGTCGACCCGGCCCGGAACGAGGGCGCGCGGGGCTGCGAATCCGACATCGCTCCCCCGGGGAACGCGTGCCGCGTGCAGGTCATCCCCACCAACGAGGAGCTCCTGATCGCGCGCGATACGTTCCGGATCGTACGGGGGCTGCCCCTCGCATGAAGCCGGACCGGACCCGATTCGCCCGCCGGGCGCTGCTCCTGACCCTCGTCGTGGTGAGCGGGGCGGTCGCCTGGAGCCTCCGCCGTCCCGGCGCGCGGCCGACGTCCGGCGAGGGGCAGCCGGGGCCGGCGCCGGGACAGGGGACGACGCTCGGCGAGATGTCGGTCCTGCGCTTCCAGGCCGGCGAACGCAAGATCGAGATCCGGGCGCGGTCGGCCGCGGGCAAGGAGGGAGAAGCGACGCGCTTCCTCGGGGTCGAGGTCCGCCTGCCCTACGTGGCGGAGGAAGGGCCGTCCAACCTCACCATCACCGCGGACGAGTGCCTGTACCAGCCCTCTCCCGTCCGCGCCTCGTTCCGGGGCCAGGTCCACGTGCAGACCGACGACGGTTTCGAGCTGTGGAGCGACAGCCTGAAGTACTGGGCGGACGAGGGCCGGGCCTTCACGCGGGACGACGTCCGGTTCGAGCGGGGCACGACCTCGGGCACCGCCCACGGGATGGAGTACCGGACGGGACAGGGGCTCAAGTTGATGGAGCAGGTGCGCCTGCGGCTGGAGGACGAAGCGGGCCCCCCGACGGACATCGAGGCGGGGAGCGCATACGCCTCCCGCGAAGAGCACGAGGTCCGTTTCGGGGGAGGCGTGGTCGCCCGGCAGGGCGGCCGCGAGCTGCGCTCGGAGCGCCTCCAGCTGAACCTGAGCGCGGATCTGCACGCGGTGGAGAGGGCGGCGGCGATCGAGGAGGTGGACATGGTGGCCGCGCCGGGAGCGGCCTTCCCTGGCGCTCCCTCCGGCGCGTCGTCTCCCGGGCAAGGGGGGAGAAAGAGGCTGCGCTGTCGACGGCTGAACGTCGTGTTTCGCGCCAAGGGCGTCCTGCAGGAGGTGATCGCGGTGAACGCCGCCTCGCTCGAGGTCGATCCCGGCCCGGGAGAGGTGCCCGAGAAGCGGCGCATCGCCGCGCCCCAGCTGCGCTTCGGCTTCGACGAGCAGGGACGGCTCGTCTCGCTGCAGGGCCTGCCCGCCCGGCAGACCGACCCCGACGCCTCCCGCCAGGCGGTCCTCACCGCGGAGCCATTGCCCCCGGCGGCCCGGGGGGCGCGCCGGGTGCAGAGCGAGACGTTCACGGCG